>Ga0160461_1000060_pt1 | contig 164843 bp, 146 predicted proteins | sample HID1975I_E6MG_FD_108266 | JGI IMG/M metagenome (GOLD analysis project Ga0160461, IMG submission 108266) | Enriched soil microbial communities from UW Madison campus, WI, USA - HID1975I_E6 MG | ecosystem: Environmental > Terrestrial > Soil > Unclassified | place: USA: Madison, Wisconsin... | reverse complement strand
GCGCGGAGCAAGATCAAAGGCTTTCGTCCGCTGACGCGGCCGAGTTCATTTCTTTTGGTAGACCCCAAAAGAAACGGAACCAAAGAAAAACGTCTCCCCGACACGTCCACAGCCCGCGGCGTCGCGTGCACCGGGATTTTCCGACTCGGCATCCTGCCTCGGTCGGAAAACGCCGCCCATCCATGGGCGGCGCCCTCCGGGTATGCGAGTGTTGGATGGCGTCACGAACTGGTAAGAGCAACGGCAACGGCAATGGCCACCGCAAACGCAAACGCAAACGCAACTGCAGATTGCAAAAGCTGAAGGCCGCCAGCAAAAGCGAACCGCGGACGCTATTCCGCCGGTGGTTTCTCCACCGCATCACGCCCACTGTCCGCATCCGTCTCCTCATCCCCGTACACACCCACGCCATGCCGGAAGCTCAGCGTGCCGCCGAGCCACCCGGCCACGCCCACCAGCACCGCCATCGTCGCCGACGACAACAGTCCCCACGGCCACACCGCTTCGGTGTGACCCGGCAGGCGCAGCCAGACGCCGAGCGCGGCCATCGCCAGCACCATGACGGCGACGATGAAGTGGTTCCACGCCGAGACGTGCCGGCGCACGACGCGGATCGACATCATGTCGACCGTGCCGACGATGCCGGCGAGCACGCCGAAGCCGAGACCGCCGACGTTGAACCAGAACGAGAGTTCGGCCCAGAACGGCGCGCCGAGCCAGAGGTAGAGCAGGTCGGTCACGACGACCATCGACAGGAACGCGATCGGGAAGGTCACCAGCATCGGGTGGATGGGGTGTTTGGCGATCGCCAGCACGCTTTCCACGGTGTGGCTCTGGGTGCGGGGAACGGGTTGGCGTAGATCCTTGCGCATCGGAAATCCGGGTCAGGCACAGGTCGGCAGCAGCGCGACCGGCACGGCGGTGAAGGCGACGCCGATGGCGGCGATCAGGGCGACGAGCGCCGACAGTGCGGTGAGAAAGCGCACACGTGCGGTCTCGGTGCGTCCGTCGGGCTGCGCGCGTGCGCTGCGCCAGGCACGCAGGGCGCTTCCGCCGAACAAAGCGATGACGACGAGGGCGAGCACGGTCAGTGCCCACAGCACCCAGGTCATCGTCTCCAGCCCGGCGACCGGCGCGCGCCACAGCGCGCGGGCGCAGGCCAGGCCCTGCAGGCTGTAGACCGTGACGAAATGCAGCGCCCACACCACCAGCGGCATCGACACGCGGGTCAGGCCGATCGGCAATGCCGCGCTCATGCGAACCTCGGAAACAGGTGCAGCAGCGCCCAGACGATCAGCCCCTGCGCGACGACGTAGCGCCAGAAGCCGGTCGCGATGCGCGCCTCGAGACTGCGCACGGCATCGACATGGCCGCGGTGGATGCGCAGCGCGACGAAACCGGCGATCAGCACCGCCACCGCGACGTGCAGGGCCTGGAAACCGGCGAGCGTCCAGACCACCGAGCCGTAGGCATGCCGCTGCGGCGCACCGACGGCGTCGGCGAGTGCCGGCAGTTGCAGCGCGAGACTGGCGATGGCGGACGCGATCGCGAATGCGCTCCACACGACAGCCGCGCGTGCATGGCCGGCGCGCAATGCGATCGGCATGCGCCATGCGCCGATGCCGGCCGCCAGCAAGGCGACGAGCGCGGCGAGCATCGGCGTCGATGCGGTCAGCGTCGCGCCGCCGCCGGGCCAGGCCGGGGCGTTGAGCCAGAGGTAGAAGTAGGCGAACACCAGAGACGCGAACAGCGAGCCGACGATCAGCAGCGTGCCGACCAGTCCCCACCAGCCCGGTGCATTGTGCGCGACCGCCTGCGTGGGCAGGCGCAGGCCCGGCGCGACGTCGATCTCCAGCGGCGTCTCGCGACCGTTGACCGTCCACAACCAGCGCAGGAACAGCCCGACCAGGGGCAGCAGCATCAGCACCGACAGCCAGTACTGCGAGGTGATGAAGCCGCCGAGCAGCACCGCGATGCTCAGCGCCGCCAGCAGCGGGAGCCAGGTCGAACCCGACAGCCGGATCGCCTGCTCGGGCTGCGCGGACTGGATGCCGGTGCCGAGGATCCAGCGGCGGCCTTCGACGGCTTCGCCGAGCAGGCCGTCGGTGCGCCGCGTCGCCTCGATGATGCCCGGGTCGTGCCACAGCGGATCGCGGTCGCCCACGACCGGAATCGACGCGAAGTTGTACTTCGGCGCCGGATGCGGCAGCGCCCATTCCAGGGTGCCGGCCTGCCACGGATTCTCGGTGCCGCGGCGGCCGAGGCGGAAACACAGCGCCACGTCGATCAGGATCGCGACGATGCCGACCGCGAGCACGAAGCCCGCCGCCGTCGACAGCAGGTTGAGCCACTGCACGCCGAGTTCCATCGCGTAGCTCTCCACGCGCCGCGGCATGCCGACCAGGCCGGTGATGTGCATCGGCAGGAAGGCCAGATGGAAGCCGATGAACACCAGCCAGAAGCCGCTGCGGCTCAGCGATTCCGACGGCATGCGCCCGCTCGCCAGCGGCAGCCAGTAGTACAGGCCGGCGAACATCGGGAACATCATCCCGCCGATCAGCACGTAGTGCAGGTGGGCGACGACGAAGTGGGTGTCGTGCGCCTGCCAGTCGAACGGCACGAACGCGAGCATGACTCCGGTCAGCCCGCCGCAGACGAAGGTGATGAAGAAGCCGATGATGTAGAGCATCGGCACGCGCAGCCAGGGTTTGCCGGCCCACAGCGTCGCGATCCACGCGAACACCTGGATGCCGGTCGGAATCGCCACCGCCATGCTCGCCGCGCTGAAGAACGCCAGCGCCAGCAGCGGGATGCCGACCGCGAACATGTGGTGCACCCACAGCCCGAAGCTCAGGAAGCCGGTCGCGACCAGCGCCAGTACGATCCAGGTGTAGCCGACGATCGGGCGGCGCGCAAAGGTCGGCACGATCGTCGACACCACGCCCGCCGCGGGCAGGAAGATGATGTAGACCTCGGGGTGGCCGAACAGCCAGAACAGGTGCTGCCACAGCAGCGGATCGCCGCCGCGCGCGACCTCGAAGAACGCGAAGTCGAACGCGCGCTGGATCTCCAGCAGCAGGCTGGCGAGGATCAGCGGCGGAAAGCCGAACGCGATCATGAAGGCCGTGACCAGGATCGCCCACGCGAACAGCGGCATGCGGGTGAGGTCCATGCCCGGCGCGCGGGTGATCAGGATCGCGACGATCAGTTCGACCGCCGCGGTCACCGCGGCGATCTCGGCGAAGGTCACGCCGATCAGCCAGAAGTCCGCGCCCTTGCCCGGCGAATAGGTCGAATCGGTCAGCGGCGTGTACATGAACCAGCCGCCGTCGGGCACGCTGCCGAAGATGAAGCTCGAATACAGGAACAGTCCGCCGAACAGGTAGCACCACCAACCGAACGCCGACAGCCGCGGGAACGGCAGATCGCGCGTGCCGAGCATCTTCGGGATCAGGTACATCGCGAAGCCTTCCATGATCGGCACCGCGAACAGGAACATCATCGTCGTGCCGTGCATGGTCACGAACTGCGCGTAGCGCTCGGGGTCGAGCACGTTCAGGCCCGGCCACGCCAACTGCAGGCGGATGAACATCGACAGCATGCCGCCGACCAGCAGGAAGCCCAGGCCGGTGACGATGAAGCGCAGCGCGATCGTCGTGTGGTTGACCGCGGTCAGCTGGCCGACGAGGCCGCGGCCGTTGGCCCACACGCGCTCGAGCAGGGCGATGCGGTCGGCGTGGCGCAAGTGGTCGCCGGGGGTCGGAATGGTGTGGTCGGGCGTCGGCGCACTCACAGCACATCCTCCGAAGCACCGTGGCGCGGCGGTGCGCGGCCGGCGGGCGTACCGGGCGCAGGCGCCTCGATGGCGGGGGCGGGCGGACGCGCGGCCAGCCAGCCTTGGATCGCACCGGCGTCCATGACCCGTACCGGAAACACCATGCGCGCGTGTTCGAGACCGCAGAACTCTGCGCACTGGCCGCGCATCGGCGTGGCCCGGTCGGCGCGCAGACGCAAGGTGTTCACGCGCCCGGGAATCGCATCCATCTTGCCGCCCAGCCGCGGGATCCAGAAGCTGTGGATCACGTCGTCGCTGGTGATCCGGTACTCGACCATCGCGCCCAGCGGTACGGCGAGTTCATCGACGCTTTCGCCGATCACCCGGCCATCCGCGTCGCGATAGCGGAAATGCCACTGCCACTGCCGCGCGGTGACCTCGACCACCGTGTCGGGCTCGACGCCGACGCCGGTCACACGCGCGCTGGTCAGGCTGCCGTAGACCAGCAGCGCGGCGAGCACGACGGTCGGGAACGCGAGGCCGCCCCAGATCACCAGGCGTTCGGGCCTGCGCAATGCGCTGCCGCGACGTCGCAACGCCCGCCACAGCAGCACCAGCACCAGCGCCCAGACGCCGGTGAACGCACCCGCCATCAGCCACCAGCCGCGCGCGATTTCGGCTGCGGCCGGCCCGGCCGGGTCGAGCGCGGATTGCGGACCCGCGCAAGCAGTGACGAGCGCCGCGAGTGCGGCGCCGAGCAGGACGCCGGCGGGCCGGCGGACTCGGTTCGTGATGTCGATTCTTGCGGCCCCGTCGTCCACGTGCAGGGCCCGCCGGTCGACGGGCCCGCAGGCACGCTACCGGGATGCGCGGCCACGCTCCGTGAATACGGCTTCGTGACCGGTCGTGGACGCGCCTGCATGCGGTTCGGCGCAGCGTCGCAATCTCATGGATTGAGACGCTTGGCGCGCACCGTAGGCGCGTGAACCTGACCGACAAGCTCGCGATCCTCGCCGATGCCGCCAAGTACGACGCCTCCTGCGCGTCGAGCGGCGCGAACAAACGCGACTCGTCGAAGACCGGCGGCATCGGCAGCACCGAGGGCATGGGCATCTGCCATTCGTACACGCCCGACGGGCGCTGCGTGTCGCTGCTGAAGATCCTGCTGACCAACTTCTGCGTGTTTGATTGCGCCTACTGCGTCAACCGGGTGTCGAGCAACGTGCGCCGCGCGCGCTTCACGCCGGACGAGGTCGTGACGCTGACGCTGGATTTCTACAAGCGCAACTACATCGAGGGGCTGTTCCTCTCCAGCGGCATCATCCGCAACGGCGACTACACGATGGAGCAGCTGGTCGAGGTCGCGCGCAGCCTGCGCGAGGACCACCGCTTCGCCGGCTACATCCACCTCAAGACCATTCCCGATGCCGCGCCCGAGCTGCTGGCCGCCGCCGGCCGCTATGCAGACCGCCTGAGCATCAACATCGAGCTGCCGACCGAGGCCGGCATGTCGGCGCTGGCGCCGGAGAAGACCCACGCCGGCATCCACGGCGCGATGGGCGAGCTCAAGTGGCGCATCGACGAGGACAAGGACGCGCGCCGGGTCAAACGACAGGCGGTCGGCGTGCGCCGCGCGAAGGCGCCCCGCTTTGCGCCGGCCGGGCAGAGCACGCAGATGATCGTCGGCGCCGACGCTGCCGACGACCGCAGCATCCTCGAATCGAGCAGCCGCATGTACGGCACCTATCGGATGCGGCGCGTGTACTACTCGGCCTTCAGCCCGATTCCCGATGCGTCGAAGACCCTGCCGCTGCAGGCACCGCCGCTGCTGCGCGAGCATCGGCTCTACCAGGCCGACTGGCTGCTGCGTTTCTACGGCTTCGACGTGGCGGAAATCACCCCCGATGCGGCGAATGCCGAAGACGTGGATGCGCAGACGCCGGGCATGCTCGATCTCGACGTCGATCCCAAGCTGGCCTGGGCGCTGCGCAATCCCACGAGCTTCCCGGTCGACATCAACCGTGCCCCGCGCGAACTGCTGCTGCGCGTGCCGGGCCTGGGTACGCGCAACGTCGAGCGGATCATCTCGGCCCGTCCGCACGGCGCCCTGCGCCTCGACGACCTCGCGCGGTTGCGTGTACCGCTGAAGAAGGTCATGCCGTTCGTGATCACGCCGGGGCACCATCCGCGCCAGCGCCTCGACGATCCCGCGCGCCTGCGCAGCGAGCTCGCACCGCAGCCGCGGCAGGCGAGCCTGTTCTGATTCGCGCAGGGTCCATGAGGCGTCCGTTGTTCCTGGAAGGCGCGAGATGCCTTGAAGCCCTCCCCCATGGATGGGGGAGGGTCGGGTGGGGGCGGGCGTTCCGATTGCCGCGACCTGTGGGCTTGCCCCTATTCCGACCTTCGCCTGCATGCGAGCGAGGGAAAAGAGCGCTGCGACATCGCGACGGCTGGACGCCGCTCGCATGACGGTCGCATCGAACCATGTGCGCGTCACCGCCAAGATCGACCCGCCCTGGGACGCCACTGCATGGCGCACCGCCGCGCGCGCTGCCCTGTGCGCAGGCCTCGCCCCCGAACGGCTCGACTGGAGCGGCGGCGCCCAGGGCTCGCTGCTCGGCGGGCTCGATCTCGCCTCGCTGCCCGCGCAACGCACGGCGCCGCGCGTTCCATCCGAATTCCTGACCCTCGCCGACGCCGTGCTCTGCAACCGCGCCGAAGACCGTCACGGCCTGCTGTACCGCATCCTGTGGCGCATCGCCGAAGGCGAACGTGCGCTGCTGCTGCGCGCGTCCGATCCGGACGTGCACCGCGCCCGCACGATGGCGCAGGCAGTGCGCCGCGACAGCCACAAGATGAAGGCCTTCGTGCGCTTCCGCGAAGTGCCCGGCGATGCAGACCGCTACATCGCCTGGTTCGAACCCGATCACCACATCGTCGACCGCGTCGCGCCGTTCTTCGCGCGCCGCTTCGCCGGCATGCGCTGGGCGATCGTCACCCCGTACCGCACGGCGATGTGGGACGGCGAAGCGCTCGCGTTCGCCGATGGCGGCTCGCGCGCCGATGCACCGGCCGAAGACGCGCGCGAGGACCTGTGGCGCACCTACTACGCCAACATCTTCAATCCGGCGCGGCTCAACACCACGATGATGCGCGCGGAGATGCCGCAGAAGTACTGGAAGCATCTGCCGGAGGCCGCGCTGCTGCCGGACCTCGTCCGCGACGCCGGCCTGCGCGTGCGCGAGATGGCCGAACGCGAGCACGCGGCGCCGCGTCGTCGCATTCCCGCAGCGCCGGCACCGGCGCCGGTCCTGGCCGGCAGCCTCGAAGCGCTGCGCGCATCCGCGCACGACTGCCGCCGCTGCCCGCTGTGGCAGCCGGCGACGCAGACCGTGTTCGGCGAGGGGCCTGCGGGCGCGCGCACGATGATCGTCGGCGAACAGCCCGGCGACGAGGAGGACCTGTCGGGCCGTCCGTTCGTCGGTCCCGCAGGGCGTCTGTTCTCGCGCGCGCTGGACGAACTCGGCATCGACCGCAGCACGCTGTACCTCACCAACGCGGTCAAGCATTTCCGCTTCGAGCCGCGCGGCAAGCGCCGCCTGCACCGGCGGCCGGACGTGGCGCACATCGAGGCCTGCAATAGCTGGCTGCGCGCGGAGATCGCGCAGGTGAAACCCGAGCGCATCGTCTGCCTCGGCGCGAGCGCCGCGCGCGCGGTGTTCGGTCCCGGCGTGCGCCTGAGCGAGGAGCGCGGCATCTGGCGCACCCGCGACGACGGCGTGCGCGCATTCGCGACCGTGCATCCGTCCTGGGTGCTGCGCCAGGGCGACCGCCAGGCGCAGGCGCAGGCCTATGCCGGCTTCGTCGACGACCTGCGCCAGCTGCTGGCTGCCTGAGCTCGGGGCGTGGATTCCGCTGCCGGCCGCCGCGGCGTCGCGATGAACCCTGGCCTGAACGCAACGGCGCCCGTTCACCGCCATTTCGCGCCGGTGGTCGAAGACTCGGTCGACCCCAACGCAGGATAGAACGATGCACACCAAACAGACGCTCGCCATCCGCGCCCTGGTGCTGGCACTGTCGCTGACCGCCGGTGCCGCCATCGCGCAGACCACACCCCCGGACGCCGCTGCGGCGCAGTCGCAGAGCGGCTTCACCAGCGCCCAGTTCCGCGCCGCCCTGACCGAGGCGGGCTACACCAACATCCACGATGTCGAATTCAAGGGCGGCCTGTGGAAGGCCGACGTCACCGATGCGAGCGGCAAGGACATCGATGTGCGCCTGGACCCGGCGACCGGCCGCCTGTATCCCGACAACGTGCGCGACACTCGTCTGGGCGAGGCGGATATCCGCGCCAAGCTGACGGCCGCCGGCTATACCCGCATCGAGGATGTCGAATTCGACGACGGCCTGTGGGAAGCCGAGGCCACGACCGCGCAGGGCCAGCGGGTGGATCTGAAGCTCGATCCGCAGGACGGCCGCGTGATCAGTCAGACCCGCGACTGATCCGACGCCCACGCATCAGCCGATGCAGTACAGGCCCGGCCCCGGTCGGGTCTGTCTGCGTCCGGCGTCGCGTGCTCAGCCGCGCGCGTGGTCGGGAACCGGCACGTCGAGCGGCATGTCGTCGCGCACACAGTTCGCGGCGTCCTTCGGTGCCTCGGCATGCGTGTCGACGCAGCGCGCGGCGATCATCGCCCAGCGCGACACGGCATCGCCGCGTTGCGACAGGGCAGCGGTGGCGACCATCCAGCGGGCGATGCCGACCAGCGTCGCCCGGTCTTCGAGCGAGGACACCGCATCGATCGCCGCGGTGCTGACGATGAAGCTGTGCGCGAATGCCGCGGTCGCGCGTTCGCGCGAGATCTCCGCCGCGGCGATGCCGCCGGGCGCGTCGAGCAGTGCGTGCAGGCGGATCGCCTCGCGCGCTTTGAGATCGCCGGCCGAGCCGATGCTCGTGCGCAGCAGCACGGTCGTGGTCAGCGCGCCGATGAAGATGCCGATCATCAATACGAAGGCCGCGCCGACCAGCAGCGGGCCACGCGGACGTGGCGCATCGGATTCATCGGAAAACTGGTTCATGCGCACACTCCGTCGCCGGCCGGTGCCGGCGGCGGCATAGGCTAGCGCAGCGCGTATGCGCTGCGGCGGTCCGGGGTGCGACCGATCAGCGCAGCCAGCCGGCGAGTTCCTCGCGGCTCAGGCGGCCGTCGCGGTTGCTGTCGATCGCATTGAATTCCGCGTCGAGCGTCGGATGCGCCCTGGCTTCGGTCCGGTCGATGTAACCGTCGCCGTCGACGTCGAGCGCGGCGAAGTCGATGCGGTACTGCGTGCTCTGCGCCGAGCGCGGTTCGTAGGAGCGGATGATGACCTGTCGGCCGTCAGCGCGATCCATGGTGACCACGCCGGTCTGGCGGCCGGATTGCTGCGACAGTTCGGGTTGCGCGTCGGTGTGCTGCAGCGGCGCGGTCGTGACCTGCGCGGCGGCGGGCGACAGGGCGGCGGCGAGCGCGAGCAGGCCGGCGGTGCGGAATGATCTGGACATGGATCCTCCCTGGTGCGTGGCGTGGGCCGACAGCGTCGCAACGCGGCCCCGCACGGCGCGTGAACGCGCCTCGCGGGCGTCAGCGATGGCGCAGCCGCAGCAGCGCGGTCTGGACCGTCAGCGCCGCGCCGATGCCCAGCGCCACCCAGGCCGAGGTGACGGCGCCCGACAGCGGCCATCCGGTCTGCTTCAGCCACACCGCGAACAGGCCCCACAGCGCGATCGCCAGATACGCGACATTGCCGCGCATGCGCCAGTTGAGTACCAGCAGCACGACGGCCGAGACCGCCCACAGCGCCACGCTCCAGCCGAGCATGCGGCTGATCGACAGCAGCTCGTAGGCGACGATCGTCTGGGCGACGTTGAGGAAGGCCGCGAGCGACAGCCAGCCGGCATGGATCGACAATGCCAGCCAAGCCAACCGATGCCGCCGGGCGATCCCCGGACGCGACAGCTGCACCGCGCACCAGGCCAGCGCCATCAGCGCGCCGAAGATCACGAGCACGCAGGCCCAGAACAGCCCGGCCGAGAACAGCGGCATCCAGATCGCGGTCAGCAAGAAACCGAGCGCGGCGACGGGCGCGATGCGGCCGAGCACCGGATCGGCGCGGCGCGCGCCGGTGGCCTGCCAGAGCGCGTATGCGAGGTCGAGCAGGAAGATCAGGCCCCAGACCGAGAACGCGTAGCCGGCGGCGACCAGCAGGGTGGGGTAGCGGTCGGAGACCGTGCCCTGGTCCGGCCCGAACACCCCGGTCTGCGACAGCCAGGCGATGACCGGCATGGCGATGGCGCACAACAGCACGGGCAGGCGCATGGCGGGTTTTTCCGGCGGGAACCGGCGCGGATGCTCGCATCGGCGACGTGAGGGTGTCGTGGGAGCGCTTGCGAGCCCCCCTCCCTTCGGGCGTGATGAGCCCCTCTCCCTCCGGGAGAGGGGTTGGGGTGAGGGTTCGCAGGGACCAACCGGAGCGCGCGAAGGCGCGAGCATTGCATTGGCCGGCGAGCGTGTCCGCGGTCGCAGGGTGGGTAGAGCGCAGCGAAACCCACCATTGCCATGCGACGGTTCGCGATCGCGGCTGGCGAGGCGGGCCCTGCGCTGCATCGACTTCGGCCGGTTCTCGCGCAGGCTCAACGCGAAACGATGGATTTCGCCAGGTGGCGTGACGGGCCGAGAGATCGCAATGATGGGTGTCGCTGCGCTCCACCCATCCTTACGTTGCGTCGCCAGAGTGCTTCGCGAGCGTTGTTCCCTCACCCCACCACCTGCTCTGCAGGTGGCTCCCCTCTCCCGGAGGGAGAGGGGCATCGGCGCTTTCCGCCGCAGGCGGAACGACAATTACATGCCGCTATGCCGCAACAAGGCCGCGATGTCGGGATCCCGTCCGCGGAACGCGCGGAAGTTCTCGATCGCATCGCGGCTGCCGCCGCGCGACAGCACTTCGTCGCGGAACCGGGCGCCGGTGTCGGCGAGATGGTCGCCCGCTTCCTCGAACGCGGCGTAGGCATCCGCGCTCAGCACCTCGGCCCATTTGTAGCTGTAGTAGCCGGCCGCATAGCCGCCCGCGAAGATGTGGCTGAACTGGTTCGGGAACCGGTGCCAGTCCGGCGTGCGGGTGACCGCGACCTCGTCGCGCACGCGCTCGAGCAGCGCCAGCACGTCGTCCCGGTCCACGTCGAAATCCGAATGCAGCAGCATGTCGAACAGCGAGAACTCGATCTGCCGCAGCGTCTGCAGCCCGCTCTGGAAATTGCGCGCGGCGAGCATGCGCTCGAACAGGTCGCGCGGCAGCGGTTCGCCGGTGTCGACGTGCGCGGTCATCGCCTGCACGCGGTCCCATTCCCAGCAGAAGTTCTCCATGAACTGGCTCGGCAGTTCGACCGCGTCCCACTCCACGCCGTTGATGCCGGCGATCGGCAGCGTGTCCACCCGGGTCAGCAGCTGGTGCAGGCCGTGGCCCATCTCGTGGAACAGCGTGGTGACCTCGCCGTGGGTGAACGTCGCCGGCCGGCCGCCGGTGCCGCGGCCGAAGTTGCAGACCAGATAGACCAGTGGCGTCTGCACCCCGACGGCGGTCGCGCGGCGGTTGCGGCAGTCGTCCATCCACGCGCCGCCACGCTTGCCCTCGCGGGCGTAGAGGTCGAGATAGAACTGGCCGACCAGCGCGCCGTCGGCATCGACCAGGCGGTAGAAGCGCGCGTCCTCGTGCCACACCGGCGCCTCGTCGCGCTCGACACGAAGGCCGTACAGCGCGTGGATCACATCGAACAGGCCGGCCAGCACGCGATCTTCGGTGAAGTAGCGCTTCACCGTCTGCGCCGAGTAGTCGTAGCGCGACTGGCGCAGACGGTCGCTGGCGAACGACATGTCCCAGGGCTCGAGCGATGGGATGTCGAGCTGCTCGCGCGCGAAGTCCGCCAGCGCCTCGCGATCCGCTTCGGCGTGCGGACGTGCACGCGCGGCGAGATCGCGCAGGAACGCGAGCACCGCGTCGGGCGCGGTCGCCATCTTCGTCGCCAGCGACAGCTCGGCGTAGTTCGCGTGGCCGAGCAGGCGCGCCTGCTCGTCGCGCAGCGCGAGGATGCGGCCGATCAGCGGGCCGTTGTCCAGCGCCTCGGGCCCGGATTCGGACGCGCGCAGGCCGTAGGCGCGATAGAAGCGCTCGCGCAGCGCGCGGTTGGTCGCGTAGGTCTGCACCGGCAGGTAGCACGGCATCTGCAGCGTCAGCTTCCAGCCCGGTCGCCCGTCGCGTTCGGCGGCGGCGCGTGCGGCGGCCAACGTTTCCTCCGGCAGCCCGTCGAGTTCGGCGGGATCCTCCACGTAGACGGCGAACGCATCGGTGGCGTCGAGCACGTGCTCGGAGAATTCGGAGGACAGCTTCGCCAGTGCCTGCTGGATCTCGGAGAAGCGCGCGCGGTCGGCCTCGTCCAGCGCGGCGCCGCCGAGCCGGAAGTCGCGCAGCGCGTGCGCGAGCACCCGGCGCTGCAGTGCATCCAGCCCCAGCGCATCGGCCTGGTCGGACAGGGCCTGGTAGGCCGCGTACAGCGCCTGGTCCTGGCCCAGCGCGCTGAAGAACCGCGTCACCTTCGGCAGCGCGGCGTTATAGGCCTCGCGCATGACGGGCGTGTTGACCACCGCGTTGAGATGGCCGACCTGGTTCCACGCGCGGCCCAGGCGTTCGGTCGCATCCTCCAGCGGCACGACCACGCTGTCCCAGCCGACCGGCTGCGCGCGGCCGGCGAGCGCCAGCGCGGCCTCGGCCTCGGCGACCAGCGCGTCGATCGCGGGCTGCACGTGCGCCGGTTCGATCTCGTCGAAACGCGGCAGGCCGGAGAAATCCAGCAGCGGGTTGTCCATCGATCGGTCCATCCGGCAGGCGAAGGAGCCGATTCTAGACACGGACGGATGCACGGCCCGTGTCGGTGCGCCGCGTGGCCGCTCGGGCGCTATCGTGGCGGCTTCGCGTCCGCGCCCCTGTCTCTTCCGCAATGCATTCGATCGAAGTCGTTCTGGTGATGCTGCTGGCCGTGGTGGCCAGCGGCTACCTGACCCGCGTGCTGCCGCGCTGGCTGCCGCTGCCGCTGCCACTGGTGCAGATCGCGCTGGGCGCGACGATCGCCGGCGTGTTCGGCCAGGGCGTCACCCTCGATCCGCACCTGTTCTTCGTGCTGTTCCTGCCGCCGCTGCTGTTCCTCGACGGCTGGCGCATTCCCAAGAGCGGCCTGTTCCGCGATCGTGGATTGATCCTGCAGCTGGCGCTGGGCCTGGTGGTGTTCACGGTCGTCGGCGCCGGCCTGCTGATCCACTGGATGATTCCGGTGATGCCGCTGGCGGTCGCGTTCGCGCTGGCCGCGATCCTGTCGCCGACCGATCCGGTCGCGGTGTCGTCGATCGCCGCGCGTGCGCCGATCCCCAAGCGCGTGATGCACATCCTCGAAGGCGAGTCGCTGCTCAACGACGCGTCCGGCCTGGTGTGCTTCCGCTTCGCCGTCGCCGCGGTGCTGACCGGCTCGTTCTCGCTGGTGTCGGCGTCGCTGACCTTTTTGTGGCTGGCGCTGGCGGGGGTCGCGGTCGGCGTGGTGCTGACGATCGGCATCAACCGGGGCCATGCGCTGGTCTCGCGCGTGTTCGGCGAAGAGGCCGGCACGCCGATCCTGATCAGCCTGCTGACGCCGTTCGGCGCGTATCTGCTGGCCGAGCAGATCGGTGCCTCGGGCATCCTCGCCGCGGTCGCGGCCGGCGTGACGATGAGCTACGTCGAACTCAGCGGCCGCGCGCTGGCGACCACCCGCGTGCAGCGCGCGGCGGTCTGGGACACGGTGCAGTTCTCGCTCAACGGCATCATCTTCGTGCTGCTCGGCGAACAGCTGCCGTGGATCGTCGAACGCGCGGTGCGCTCGGTGCACGAGGCCGGGCAGGTTCATCCGGGGTGGCTGGCGGCCTATGTGGTCGCGATCTACGGCGGCCTGTTCGCGCTGCGCTTCGCCTGGGTCTGGGTATCGCTGTGGATCGGGCTGTACCGCAGCGGCCGCCACGACACGCGGCCACGCGTGCGGCTGGTCGCGGCGATGTCGCTGGCCGGCGTCCGCGGTGCGATCACCCTGGCCGGCGTGCTGACCCTGCCGCTGCTGCTCGACGACGGCAGGCCGTTCCCGACCCGCGATCTGGCGATCTTCCTGGCCGCAGCCGTGATCATCCTGTCGCTGCTGCTCGGCAGTTTCGGACTGCCGCGGCTGCTGCGCGGGCTCGAAGTGCCCGAAGAGGACGAGGACACCCGCGAACTCGACCGCGCCCGCCACGAGGCGGCCGTGGCCGCGGTCGCCGCCGTCGAACGCGCGCAGCACGCGTTGCCGGCTGCGCAGGCCAACCCTGATCTCTATGCCAGCGCCGCGGTGCGGGTGATGGCGCTGTACGAGGAGCGCCTGCGGCGCGACGGCACGCTCGGCGTGGACGCCGCCGAATTGCGCCGCGCCGACGAGGCCGAGCGCGCGCTGCGCCTGGCCGGCGTGCACGCCGAGCGCGAACGCATCTATGCGCTGGCGCGCGGCCGCGAGATTTCCGACGAGGTCGCGCGCAGGTTGGTGCGCGATCTGGATCTGATGGAGGCGCGGTACCGGTGACTGGGCGGATGGCTTGTACGGCCGAAGATCGGCATATTTGGCCGTCATTCCCGCGAAGGCGGGAATCCAGTGACTTTCGTGCGAATCGCGTGGCGTTGAGGGGGCGTCACGAGACATGGTTCGCGCTGACGGATCGAGGACAACTCAACGCGTCACCGGCGAAAGACGCTGGATGACCAACCCTACCGGTCGTTGAAGAGCGCTTCCCGCCTGACCAGACATGCGTCTGTTGGAAGCCGCAGGAATGACGAGCTTTTGGCTCGTCTCAACCCGGTTGCCAGTCGAACGCCAGCGTCTCGTCCCGCGCGAAGCGCTGCAGGTGGTTCTCGATGACCTGCTGGTAGCGCTCGCTGTCCTCGGCGCTGGGCTGGGTCAGCACGATGCGCAGCGTGCCGTCCTCGACGAAGAAATCGGCGCCGTTGTCCTCGCCCTGGAACGGGATGAACGCATGGCCCTCCTCGTCGTCGCGGGTGATCTCGAACTTGTGCCGCCAGTGGTTGCACAGGGTGCGCAGCAGGCGTGGCGCGTCGTTGGACGCGGTGGTCGCGGTGGTGGTGATCGACATCGTGGACTCCTGCGGACGGCGCGTCGCCGCGGCCGCGAGCATAGGCGCGCGCGCAGCCGTCGTGAACCCCGGCGCGCCAACGCAGTGTTGCAGCGCGGATGCCGCACACTGTGCGGCCCCGTTCCATGCAGGTGTTCCATGGCTGATGCCGCCGCGCCGCGCGCGTTCCCCTGGCCGGTCGTGCTGTTCGACCTCGACGGCACCCTCGTCGACAGTGCGTCCGACATCGCCGCCGCGGTGAACCGGCTGCTGGCCGAACTGGGCCATGCCCGCGTCGACGAGGCCACGGTGCGCAGCTGGATCGGCGACGGCGCGCGCCAGCTGATCACGTCCGCGCTGCGCCATGCCGGCGACCTGCAGGACGTCGATGCGGTGATGCCGCGTTTCATGCGCCATTACGCCGATTGCCTGCTGCTCGATCCGCAGCTGTATCCCGGCGTCGTGACGACGCTGCAGGCCTTGCGCGCGGCCGGCGTGCGGCTCGCGGTCTGCACCAACAAGCCGGCGCAGTTCGTGCCGCCGCTGCTCGAGGCGCTGGACATCGACGGGTACTTCGACGCGGTGCTCGGCGCCGGCGACCTGCCCGAACGCAAGCCGCATCCGCTGCCGTTGCGGCATCTGGCCGAAGGCTTCGGCGTCGACATCGCGCAGTGCCTGATGGTCGGCGATTCGGCCGCCGATGCCGGCGCGGCGATCGCAGCCGGCGCGCCGCTGGTGCTGGTCGGCTACGGCTACCGGCGCGATTTCGACCTGCACGGCTGCGGCGCGCTCGCGGTGATCGAGCGGTTCGACCAGTTGCTCGAATTGCGCTGACCGCGCCGGCGCCTTGTCCTCGCGGGGGGGGCGCGCGCGCGCGATGGGCAGTTGCAGGAGCGTCTCATCGCGCGCAAGCGCGCTCCTGCAAGCGCAACGGCCGCAATCGCGGCGGGTTTCAGAACCCCAGCCGCGCACGCACCTCGGCCGCGATCCGCGCGGTCTCGCGCAAGGGCGTCACGTCGAACGCCGGCAGTGCATCCTCGAATGGCCGCGCGCGACCATCGGCGAGCATTCCCTCGACGAACCGCTGCGGCGCGCCGTCGAGAGCTGCCGGCGCGAACACGAACACCGGCGCCCGTGTCGCACAGGCTTCCGACAGCATGTTGACCGAGTCCGACGAGCACACGATGCGGTCGGCCCAGCCGAGCAGGCCAGCGTACGGATTCGCGCCGTCGCGGCCGTCGGCCCAGACGCAGCCGGCGCGTCCGGCATAGCGTGCACGCAAGGCTTCGCGCACGGCCGGCGACGTGCGTCGCGAACCGGTCAGCAGCAGGCTGCCGCCGTCGCGCGCGACGATCGCATCGAGCCGGTCGGCGACCGCAGTGAACGCGGCGACATCGAAACGTCCATGCCGCGAATCGCCGCCGAGCAGCACCGCGATCCGCGGGCTGGGCAGGGCGCCGAGCACCGGATGCGCAGTGCGCGCCCCGGCCAGCCACGTATCGTCGACCGGATGCAGGCTGCCGCGTGCGACCAGTATGTTGTCGCCGCGCAGGGCATCGTGTTCCGGCACGACGACGAGATCCCAATGCCGCGGATCGATGCGCGGATCGAGGATCTGCACCGTGCGCGCGCCGCGCCGGCCGGCCAGTCGCGTCGCGAGCGCGGCCTGACGGCCGCAGCCGATCGCGAGATCCGGCGCGGCGTCCAGACGCGACGCGTAGTCACTGCCGAACGCATGGCGCGCACCCGGCAGCCATCGCGGCGCGGTCCAGCGCCACGGCGCACGTGGATCGAGGTGCAGGGGTTCGGCCTGCGGCGACAACGCGGCAGCCAGCGCCTCGGCCTGGCGCGCGTTGCCGGCGCGCCCATCGCTGAGCGCCCAGATCCGTCCGCAATCCCGCTCTTCGCCTGGCCTACGTTCCACGTATGTGATCATCCGTTCCGGCCGGCGCACGCGTCGCGCCGCCGCAGGACTCTACACTGCGGCCCTGCCTGGCCCCATCCGATCCGAGGTTGTCCGATGACCGATGTCCTGCCCGATGCCGCGCTCGACCAGCTGTTCCGCACCGCCCGCACCTACAACGGGTTCAGTGGCGAGATCAGCGACGACACGCTGCGCCAGCTCTACGATCTGCTGAAGTTCGCACCGACGTCGGCCAATTCGTCGCCCGCGCGCTTCGTGTTCGTGAAGTCCGCCGAGGGCAAGGCGAAGCTCGGTCCTGCATTGAGCGAAGGCAATCACGACAAGACGATGGCCGCGCCGGTCACGGTCATCGTCGCCCACGACGAGGACTTCCACGAGAAGCTGCCGTTCCTGTTCCCGCATACCGATGCCAAGAGCTGGTTCGACGGTCCGCGCGAGAACCGCGAAGTGCCGGCCTTCCGCAACGGCAGCCTGCAGGGTGCGTACCTGATCCTGGCCGCACGCGCGCTGGGTCTCGACACCGGCGCGATGTCGGGTTTCGACAACGCCAAGGTCGACGAAGCCTTCTTCGCCGGCACCGCCATCAAGTCGAACTTCCTGGTCAATCTCGGCATTGGCGATGCGTCGACGATCTTCCCGCGTTCGCCGCGCCTGCCGTTCGACGAGGCCGCACGCATCGTCTGACGGTTGCCGTCCAGCTTGTTCCGCCGCGCGGTCGCACTTCGATCCGCCCGGTTTCCAGCCACCACCCGTTCGAGGATCCGTCCATGCGTACCGCCCACCTGTTGCTTCCGCTCGCCGCCGCCCTCGCCCTTGCCGCCTGCGCCCAGCAGGACCAGGCGCCGGCCGACGCGACCCCGCCTGCCGTCTCCGCGCCCGCACAGCCTTCGTCCGAGGCGCTGGCCGAGACCGAGCCGACCGCCGAAGCCGTCGCCGGCGTGTCGGGCACCTACGTGCTCGATCCCAACCACACCGACGTGATCGCGCAGTGGAGCCACTTCGGCTTCTCCAACCCGATCGCGCACTTCGGCGAGGTCTCCGGCCGGATCATCTACAACGCCGAGAACGTCGGCGCGTCGTCGGTCGAAGTCACGCTGCCGCTGTCGGGCCTGAACTCGCACGTCGGCGCTTTCGACGACCACCTGCGCAGCGCCGACTTCTTCGACGCGGCCAGGTTCCCGAACGCCACGTTCAAGAGCACCGCGGTCGAGAGTGCCGGCACCAACAAGCTCAAGGTCACCGGTGACCTGACGATCAAGGACATCACCCGGCCGGTGTTGCTCGACGTCACGATCAACAAGTTCGGCGAACAGCCGATGGCCAAGCGCGCCGCCGCCGGCTTCGACGCCGTCGCGCAGCTCAAGCGCAGCGACTTCGGCCTCGGCATGGCGGCCCCGAACGTCAGCGACGAGGTCGAATTGCGCATCACCACCGAGGCCGTCGTCGCCGAAGGCGATGCGCCGGCCGCACCTGCCGCGCAGTAACATCCGCGTCACGACGCCGGCGCACGGGTCTCCCTGCGCCGGCGTTTTCGTTTCCGCGTTCCGGATCCTCCGTCATGAAAGTCCATCGTCCCGCCGACCAACGCGGCACCACCACGCATGGCGCACGCACGCGGCTGTGCACGTTCTCCAGCGGCGATTTCCACGATCCGCACTGGCTGGGTTTCGGCGCGCTGCGCCAGCTCAACGAGGAACGGCTGCCGGCCGGCGCCAGCGTCGCGTCGCAGCGGGTGGCGAACATGGAACTGCTGGCGCTGGTGCTCGACGGCACGCTGGTCCGCGACGGCGTCGCGCTCGAAACCGGTGCACTGGCGTGGACCGGCGCGGGCCACGGCAGCGACACGCCGGTCGAAACCGCGGGCGCGGATGGCGCGCGCGTGTTGCGGATCGCGATCCAGCCCGACCGGGTCAATCTGCCGCCGGCCACCGGGATCACGCGCGTCACCGACGCGGAACGCTGGACGCTGGCGGCTGCCCCCGATGGCGCGGCAGGCAGCCTGCCGATCCGTCAGCAGGCCTGGCTGCGCCACGCGCGGCTGGCGCCCGGTGCGCGTCTGGCGCTGGCGCTTGACGCCACGCAGCGCCACTGGCTGCAGATCCTGCGCGGCGGCGTGGCCGTCGACGCTCGGGCGCTGACGGCCGGTGATGCACTGGGCTGGCACGCCGAAGCCATCGCCGACGACCTCGTCGCCGCATCCGAAGGCGCCGAGCTGCTGCTGATCACCCTGCCGGCCTGAGCCCGCCTGCACGGCCGCGCGCTAGAATGGCGGCCTCCACGCCGATGAACACCGCCGTCATGACCGCAGCCAACGTCCAGCCGACGCAAGCCAACGCCGCCCAGCGCTACGAAGTGCGCCGCGCCGACCTGCCGCTGAGCTGCCCGCTGCCGTCGATGGCGCTGTGGAACTCGCATCCGCGCGTCTATCTGCCGATCGAAGCCGAGAACGGCGAATCCGACTGCCCGTACTGCGGCGCGCACTTCGTCCTCGTCGACTGAACCCGGCGCGTTCCGCGCCCGCATGCATCGACCGCTGACCGTCGTCCAGCTGCTGCCCGCGTTGTCGTCGGGCGGCGTCGAGCGCTCCACGATCGAGATCGCGCAGGCGCTGGTCGAGGCCGGCCATCGCGCGATCGTCGTGTCCGCCGGCGGACGCCTGGTACCAGCGCTGGAGGCGACCGGCGCGACGCATGTCACCCTCGACATCGGTGCGAAGTCGCTGCGTGTACTACGTCACGTGCGTGCGCTTCGGCGCCTGTTCGCCGAGACCGGTGCCGACATCGTGCATGCGCGTTCGCGGCTGCCGGCGTGGATCGGCTGGTGGGCCCTGCGTGGGATGCCCGAGGCGCGCCGCCCGCATTTCGTCACCACGATGCACGGGCTCAATTCGCCGTCGCGCTACAGCGCGATCATGGCCCGCGGCGAACGTGTGATCTGCGTGTCCGGCACCGTGCGCGACTACCTGCTGCACCACTATCCGGCGACGCCGCGCGAACGCCTGCGGGTGATTCCGCGCGGCATCGATCCGACGCAGTTTCCGGCGACGCCGCATCCCGACGCCGCTGCGCGTGCCGACGTCGCGGCGCGCTGGCCCGCGCTCGGCGGCGATGGTCCGCTGCTGCTGCTGCCGGGACGCGGCACACGGCTGAAAGGCCATCACGATGCGGTCGCGCTGCTCGCCGACCTGCGTGCCGGCGGCCTCGATGCGCGCCTGTGGATGCCCGGCGCGCGCGAAGCGGGCCGTGAGGCCTACCTCGACGAACTCGCGCGCGCCGCCGATGCCGCGGGCTGTGCCGATGCGCTGGCGATGACCGAACCCACCGACGCGATCGCGCGCGCCTACGCCGCAAGCGATCTGGTGCTGCAGCTCTCGCGCAAACCCGAAGCCTTCGGCCGCACCGTGCTCGAAGCGTTGTCGTGTGCGCGGCCGGTCGTCGGCTGGGCGCATGGCGGCGTCGGCGAACTGCTCGCGCAGCTGCAACCCGAAGGCGCGGTACCGCCATTCGATCGCGACGCGTTGGCGCACGCCGCGCGCGCGCTGGTCACGCGACCGCCTGCGCGAGCCGGTACGATGCCCGACACGCTGCGTGCGATGCAGGAGGCGACCCTCGCGGTCTATGACGAGTTCGACGACGACAACTGAAACCGCGGGCGGCGCGCGCACGCCGCGCCCCGTCGGCTGGCGCTGGGCACCGCACTGGGTGCTGGCCTTCGTGATCCTGTGGCCCGCGCCCGGTTACGCCGAGGGCGTCATGGTGCTGGGCGCGCTGGCGGCGATCATCCATCTGGTCGCCGCGCGTTTCCGCGGCGGTGCGCAGCTGCTCAGCGCGCCGGCCTGGGCGCTGACCAGCGTGCTGTTCTTCGCCTACTGGCTGCCGCAGCTGCTGTCGGCGGTGGACTCGGTCGATGTCGGACGCGCATTGCGCGAGGCACTGGTCGACCTGCGCTATCTCCCATTCCTGTGGCTGGTGGCCTCCGCGGTCGCCACGCGTCGCGGGCGGCGCATCACGCTCGGCGGCCTGGCGGTGATCGTCGCGGTGTGGACGATCGACGGCCTGTGCGAGGTCGTGTTCGGCACCAGCCCGCTGTTCTTCGGCATCGACCAGCTCAAGCAGCTGATCAGCAGCCGGCCGATGTGCACGGTCGAACAGGTCGCGCTCGCCGACCGGCTCGGCGGCGTGCTCGGACCCTGCAATCTCAAACTCGGCGTGGTGCTGGCGAGCCTGTCGCCGTTCGGCCTGTACTGGGCCGGTCGCCGCTTCGGCGCGAGCGGCTGGGTGGTCGCGAGCGCGGCGATCGGCATCGTGCTGCTCTTCGCGGGTTCGCGCGCGTCATGGCTGACCTACGCACTGGTGCTGCTGTTCTCGGGCTGGCGCCTGCTCGGCTGGCGCCGGCTGCTGGCGGTATTCGCCGCCGGCCTCGTCGTAGCGGTGGTCGCGGCCGCGACCTCTCCGCAGGTCCGCGAGCGCATCGAGCGCACCGCGATGGGTCTGTCGGCCGACGAGGCCGGCGTCGACACCGCACTGTCGGGCCGCGCCCGCATCTGGGACGCCGCGCTGTGCATGGTCCGAGAGCACCCGATCAACGGCGTCGGCGCGCGTGGCTTCCGCGAAGCTTTTCCTAACTGCGACCCGAAGCCGGACGAACCGGCTGCTTGGGGCGACGGGCCGGCACTGCACGCGCACCAGATCCTGCTCGAGATCGGCAGCGAAACTGGACTCATCGGCCTGTTGATGTGGCTGGCCGGCGTCGCGATGGCTTGGCGCGCCTGGCGCTTCGCCTCGCCCGAAGCGCGCGAGCAGGCGCGTCCGGCCATGCTCGCGCTCGCGGTGACGGTGTTTCCGCTCAATACGCATCTCGCGTTCTATTCGACGTTCTGGGGCGGCTTCACGCTGCTTTTGTCGGCCCTGTATGCCGGCAGCCTGCTGGCGCGTGCGGAGCCGGTGCAACCGGAAGACGGCGTGCTGCGCTGAGCGGCGACGCGCGGCGATTCGAGTCCCTCTCCCTCCGAAGAGGAGCGTTTACGAGCCACTGGCTCTTGCTCCGATGAACGCGCTCGCGTCAACGCGGGCCGGGCGCGAAGCGTGGGTTGGGGTGAGCGCGCTCTCCAGGCTTGTCCGCGCGCTAGACGCGTCGACCCCGGAGCGAGTCCGGGGCAGGCTCGCTCCCAGAGGGAGAGGTACTTGGTTGCAGCCGACATGGACAATGCAGGGCGCGACCCAGGCGACTCAGGGAAACGCGCCGAGGCACCGGCGTGCCGACACCTGGACCCGCAAAATCCTCACTCAGTACAGCGATCCACCATCCGGCTGCCGCTTGAACCGCCGGTGGATCCACAGGTACTGGTCGGGTGCCGCGCGTGCCATGTCCTCGATACCGGCCATGACCGTCGCGGTGTCCGCGGTCGCGTCCGTCGTCGGATACGGCTCGGGGGCCGGAGAAAGCGTCAGCGTGTAGCCGCCGTCCGCGCGCCGCACGTGCCGGTAGAACATCACCGCCGCGCCGGACATGCGCGCAAGCGAATGGGTCGAGGTCAGGCTGTGCGCGGGGCGGCCGAAGAACGGCACGTAGACCGCGTCGCCGCCGCTGGGGTCCTGGTCGGGCGCGTACCACAGCAGGCCGCCGCGCTTGAGATGACGTACCACGCCGCGCACGTCGCGCTTGGGGAACATCGCCGCGGCATAGCGCGCGCGGCCGCGCCGCACGGCCCATTCCATCGCCGGTTGCGAATGCGGGCGGTACATGCCGGCGAGCGGAATGTAGTCGCACATCAGCCGGCCGCAGACCTCGAGCGTCGTGAAATGCCCCGACACCACGATCACGCCACGCCCCGCGGCGCGTGCAGCCTCGACATGCTCGACGCCCTCGACGACGAGTCCGTGCTGCAGCGGTGCGATCGAACCCCACCACGCGCGTGCGAATTCGAACAGGCCGATGCCCAGCGCATGGAAATGCCGGCGCAGCAGATCGTCGCGTGCAGACGCGTCGAGTTCCGGAAAACACAGTTCGAGATTGCGCGCGGCGACCTTGCGGCGGCTCGCCAATGCGATGCGCAAGGTGTCGCCGAGCCCGCGACCGAGCGCACGCTGCAGCGGCCACGGAATCCGCGCCGCGAGCGCCATCAGGCCGATGCCGATCCATGCCGGCCAGTGGCGGGGCGCGAGCGGCGGGCGGGGCAGGGACGTCGTCGACATCGCCACATTGTAGAAGGTGGCGCCGTGCGGGCATCCGCTATCCTGTGCGGATGCGGGCCGACACCACTGAACGACTGCTGCGCGGCCTGTACTCGGCCCTGCTCGTCGTGCTCGCGCCGATCACCGTCTACCACCTGATCTGGCGCGGCTTCCGGCAGTCGGCGTATCTGCTGCGCTGGGACGAGCGCTACGGCATCTATCGCACGCCGCCATTGACGACCCCGGTGTGGGTGCACGCGGTGTCGGTCGGCGAGGTCAACGCGGCGGCGCCGCTGATCAATGCATTGCTCGCGCGCGATCCGGCGCGTCGCCTGCTGGTCACCACGATCACGCCGACCGGTTCGGAGCGCGTGCGTGCGCTGTGGGGCGATCGCGTCGAGCATGTCTACCTGCCCTACGACCTGTCGGGCGCGGTGCGGCGCTTCCTGCGGCATTTCCGCCCGCAGATCGGCCTGATCGTCGAAACCGAACTGTGGCCGAACCTGCTGTTCTGCTGCCGCGATGCCGGCGTGCCGACGGTGATCGTCAATGCGCGGCTGTCGGCGCGTTCGCTGCGCGGCTATCGCGTGCTGCGGCCCCTGGTCGGCCGCGCGCTGCGCACGGTGCGGCGGGTCGCGACGCAGTCGGCCGACGACGGCAAGCGCTTCGTGAAGCTCGGCGCGCTGCGCGAGGCGGTGATCGACACCGGCAACCTGAAGTTCGACATCACGCTGGACGAGGCGAAGATCGCGGCACTCGTCGCCGACTTCCGCGGCCGCGCCGGCACGCGGCCGGTGTGGATCGCGGCCAGCACGCATCCCGACGAGGAGGCGGCGGTCGTCGACATCCACCGCCGCCTGCGCACGCGCTGGCCGGACCTGCTGCTGATCTGGGCACCGCGCCATCCCGAACGCTTCCGCAGTGCGATGCAGCTCGGCGTCGATGCCGGCTGGCGCGTGGCCACGCGCGCGCTGACCACCTGGCCCGATGCCGGTGACGATGTCTTCGTGCTCGACACGCTCGGCGAACTCGGCCTGTTCTTCGCCTGCGCCGATGTCGCCTTCGTCGGCGGCAGCCTGCAGGACATCGGCGGCCACAACCTGCTCGAGCCGGCCGCGGTCGGTACGCCGGTGGTCACCGGACCGCACCTGCAGAACTTCACCGACATCGCCAGGCAGCTCGGCCGCGCGGATGCGCTGCGCATCGGCGCGGATGCGGATGCGGTGCACGACCACATCGCCGCCTTGTTCGAGGATGCGGATGCGCGCGGGGCGATGGCCGAAGCCGGTCGCGCACTCGTGACCAACGGCCGCGGCGCGCTCGCGCGCACGCTGGCGCTGATCGAGCCCGATCTGCCGGTGCCGGATACGAAAACGGCGCGGATCCTGCGGTCCGCGCCGTCGCCGCACTGAGCGGAACGCTTACTGGGGCGGCGGCGTGGCCGCGCCCGTACCGGTGGACGCGCCGACGCTGTTGACGTCGACGGTCAGCTGGCGGTTCACGTCCTGCAGGTTGCCGATGTCCAGCGTGCCCGCGGCCTGCTCGAGCAACAGGCGGCTCTGCAGGAAGTTGTACTTGGCGAAGGCATAGGCCTGACGCGCCGAGAACAGGTTCTGCTGGTTGATCAGCACGTCGATGACGGTACGGGTACCGACTTCCAGGCCGACCTGCGAGGCCTCGTAGGCGCTGTTGGCCGAGACCAGGGCCAGGCGGCGCGCCTCGACCTCGGTGATGCCGGCGACGAGGTTCTGGTAGGCGCTGCGGGTGTTGCGCTCGATCGCGCGGCGCTGCGCCTCGTACTGGTCGGCGGCGATGTCGCGCTGGGCGATCGACTGGCGCACGCGCGACTGGGTGATGCCGCCGCTGAAGATCGGTACGGTCAGGGTCAGGCCGATGCTGTTGGTTTCGCCGTTGCGACCCAGCGTGCCCTGATTCGTCTCGCCCCAGCTGTCGCTCCTGCCGTAGCTGGCGCCGAGGTCGAGCGTCGGCAGATGGCCGGACTTTGCCGCGGTCACGCCGTACTCGGACGCGGTGACCTGGTAGCGCAGGGCCTGCAACTGCGGATTCTGGTCGATCGCGGTCGCGACCCAGGCCTCGGCATCGCGGCCTTCCGGCAGCTGCGGAGTGAAATCGTCGGGCAGGCCGCGCAGGTCGCGGATTTCCGAACCGGTGATCTCGGCCAGCGCCTGGTAGGAATCCTGCAGCGCATTGCGCTGGACGATCGTGTTCGCGCGCGCACCGTCGTACTGGGCGCGGGCCTCGTGCACGTCGGTGATCGGCGCCAGGCCTACTTCGAGGCGCTTGTCGGCGAAGTCGAACTGGCGCTTGAACGCAGCTTCGGCGGCTTCGGCGGCGGCCAGCGTCTCGGTCGCGACCAGCACGTCGAAATAGGCCGCGGCGGTGCGCGTGATCAGCGAATCGTTGTCGGCGTCGAGCTGGAAGTCGGCCGCCGTGCTCAGCGCGCGCTGCGAGCGCAGCGTCGAGATCTGGCCCCAGTCGAACAGCGTCTGGCCGGCATTGATGCCGTAGCTGCGCGTGCGGCCGCGGCCGGAGTAACCGGCGACACGGCTGTCAGTCAGCGAGGCGCTGCCACCGATCTGCGGCAGCAGGGCGCCACGCGCCTGGACCGCGCCTTCCTTGGTCGACAGGCGCTGCGATTCGGCGATCGACAGCGTCGGATCGTTGGTGCGGGCCAGCTCGTAGGTCTGGACGAGATCGGCGGCCAGCAGGGGGCTGGACGTCAGCGCGAGCGCGAGCGACAGGAACAGGGGGCGGCGGAACATGGGGATCCTTGGACGATCAGAGAGTGAACTGCGGCACCGGCGCGGCGCCGGCGAGATAGGCGAGCCCGGTCTCGAACAACGATTCGATGCGCGTCGCGTTGACAGCGTCGCCTTCGCGGTGCACCAGCACGGCTTCCATCGCCGGCGCGCGGCCGCGGACGATGAACATGCGGCCGCCGGGACGCAGCCACTGCACGAAGCGTTCGGGAATCACGTCGACGGCGCCGCAGACGCAGATCGCGTCGAAACGGCGGTCGGTGTTCCACGCGAACGCATCGGCGTTGACCACCTCGACATTCGCGATGCCCTGCGCCTGCAGGCGGCCGCGGGCGGCGTCGGCGAGGTCGGCGTGGCGCTCGAGACTGAGGACGTCGCGGGCCAGATAGCCCATGCACGCGGCGAGATAGCCGCTGCCGGTGCCGATCTGCAGCACTTCGTCGCCCTGTTCGAGCTTGAGCGCCTGCAGCGCACGGCCTTCGACCACGGGCTTGAGCATCATCTCGCCGTGGCCCAGCGGCAGTTCCAGGTCGGCATAGGCCAGCGCGCGGCGCGTCTCGGCCACGAAGGCCTCGCGCGGCAGGCGCGAGATCGTCTCGAGCACGCGCGCATCGAGCACGTCCCAGGGCCGGACCTGTTGTTCCACCATCGCCGCACGGGCCTTGGCGTAGTCGATCGTCATTGTTGCGGGTTCCTTCGTTCGCCAGCGCGCAATTCTAACGGTGCGGGCGCAGGTCCATCATCGCGGGGGTGTCGCGGTCGACGCAGTGCCGGAAGTCACCGGCCCAGACGGCACGCGGGGCGCACATGTGACCGCGTTCAGCGGCGCCCGTAGGCGCGCAGGAACATGTCCACCGAGGCTTCCAGGTGCGCGCGCCGTTGACCGGCGCAATTGCCGGCGTCGTCGCAGTCGAACACCATGCGCTGGTGCAGGTCGCCCTTGAGCAGCACGAAGAACTGCGCCGCCGCGGTCGGCACGAGGGCCTCCTCGATGTCGAGGTCGCCGGTCTCGATCCGGCGCCGGAGCATCGCCGCGAACGACGACTGCACACGCTCGGGACCGCTCTTCCAGAACCGCTGCGGCAGGCGCTTCTCGACCATCTGCGGGGTGCACAGCAGGCGATGGCCGGCGACCGCCTCGGGCGAGGACACCATCGCGAAGAACGCCTCGGCGACTTCCAGCAGACGCTGGCGCACGGGCGTGGCCGGCGAAGGTTCGAACACCGAGTCGGGCATCTGCTGCTCGCAGTAGCGCGCCGCGGCCTCGGTGAACAGGGTGTCCTTGTCGCCGAAGTGGCTGTAGACGGTCAGCTTGGACACGCCGGCCTCGGCCGCGATCTGGTCCATGCTGACGCCTTCGTAGCCCTGCTGCAGGAACATGCGCTCCGCGGCCTCGAGGATCGCCGCACGCTTGGCCAGATCCTTCGGACGGCCGGGACCCGCCGGCGCCTTTTCGGGCATCGGAGCGGGGGGCAGCGGGGAAGGACGCGTCGACATGGCGGGGAATACTATACCAATCAGTTCTGAAAATATACGATACGGCTCCGTATCCCCACTTGCTGGACGGTCGCCATGCGCCGCCTGACCCTGCTTCGCCCCTCCCGCCTTGCGCTGTCGGTGCTCGTCGCCTGCACACTGGCATTGGCTGCCTGCGGCGACCGCAGCGCGCCCGAGCCGGCGGCGCGCCCCGTGCTCGTGGTCACGCCCGCATCGGCAAACGACAGCGGCGCGTCCGCGTTCCCCGGCGAGATCCGCGCACGCGAGGAAAGCGCGCTGGCCTTCCAGGTCGGCGGGCAACTGCGTCGGCGCGATGTCGACGCCGGCGCGCATGTGCGCCGCGGGCAGGTGCTGGCCGAGATCGATCCGGGCGACCTGCGGCTGCAGCAGCAGTCCGCGCAGGCGCAGGTCGCATCGGCCGAAGCGGAGTTCGCCCGTGCCCGCACCGACCGCACACGCTACGCCGCGCTCGTCGACCAGCAACTGATCAGTCGCTCGCAGATGGACGCGCAGGACGCCGCCTACACCGCGGCGCAGGCGCAGCTGCGCGCCGCGCGCGCGCAGGCGGATGTCGCCGGCAACCAGGCGGGCTACACGCAATTGCGCGCGCCGCGCGACGGCGTCATCGCCAGCCGCGAGGCGGAAGCCGGGCAGGTGGTGGCCGCGGGACAGGCGATCTTCATGCTCGCCGGCGACGACGGCCGCGAGGTCGCGATCGCCCTGCCGGAATCGCGCATCGCCGCGTTCGCGATCGGCCAGCCTGCGCAGATCGAACTGTGGAACCGCCCCGGCGTGCGCGTGCCGGGCACGATCCGCGAGATCGCCGCGGCCGCCGATCCGCAGACGCGCACCTACGCCGCGCGCGTGGCGATCGCCGCCGACGCGCTCGAAGGCATCGAGCTCGGACAGAGCGCACGCGTGTATCTCGCCGCCGCGACATCGGAGACGGATCTGCAGGTGCCGCTGACCGCGATCCAGCCGGGCGCGAATGGCGGCAAGGCGGTCTGGGTCGTCGACCGCGCCGAAGGCACATTGCGTTCGGTGCCGGTCGAGACCGGTCCCTATGGCGCGCGCAGCGTGCCGGTGCTGTCGGGTCTTGCGCCCGATGCACTGGTCGTCGCGGCCGGCGGGCATCTGCTGCGTGAAGGCCAGCGGGTGACGCCGGTGGATCGCGAGAACCGGCCCATAGCACCGGAAACACCGAAGCCGGCGAACGCCGAATGAGCGGCGTCGTGAGCGCAAGCCGGTCCCGCATGGGGCAATCACACCTTCCCCGCTTGCGGGGGAGGATGGGTGGGGGCCTGCATCCGCTGTGGCGTCGCCGTAGGAGCGCGCTTGCGCGCGAATGCGCTTTCCCGGTGAAGCCTTCGCGCGCGAGCGCGCTCCTGCAGAGAGTGTGCCTGTGAGCCGCTTCAACCTCTCCGAATGGGCGCTCGGCAACCGCACCCTGGTGCTGTACGTGATGCTGGTCGTCGCGGTGGCCGGCATCTTCTCGTACGGCCGCCTCGGCCAGTCCGAGGATCCGCCTTTCACCTTCAAGGCGATGGTGATCCAGACCCAGTGGCCGGGCGCGACCGCCGAGCAGGTCTCGCAGCAGGTCACCGAACGCATCGAGCGCACGCTGATGGAAACCGGCGACTACGAGTTCGTGCGTTCCTACTCGCGGCCGGGCGAATCGCAGGTGATCTTCTTCGCCCGCGACTCGATGCGCTCGGGCGAGATTCCCGAGCTCTGGTACCAGGTGCGAAAGAAGGTCGGCGACCTGCGCCCCTACCTGCCGCAAGACATCGTCGGCCCGTTCTTCAACGACGAGTTCGGCGACACCTTCGGCAACATCTACGCGCTGACCGGCGAAGGCTTCGACTACGCGATCAAGAAGGACTACGCCGACCGCATCCAGCGCGAGCTGCAGCGGCTGGACGACGTCGGCAAGGTCGAACTCGTCGGCCTGCAGGACGAGAAGGTCTGGATCGAAGTGTCCAACACGCGGCTGGCGACGCTCGGCATTCCGATGGCGGCGGTGCAGCGGGCGCTGGCCGAGCAGAACGCGCTGACACCCGCCGGATTCTTCGAGACCGACGATGCGCGCGTGCAACTGCGGGTGGACGGCGCGTTCGAATCGGTCGACGCGATCCGCGATTTTCCGATCCGCGCCGGCGACCGCAGCGTGCGCCTGGGCGACATCGCGACCGTCGAGCGCGGCTTCGCCGATCCGGCCGCGCCGCGCATGCGCTTCATGGGCGAGGACGCGATCGGCATCGCGGTGGCGATGCACGACGGCGGCGACATCCTGCGCCTAGGCCGCACGCTGGAGACCGAGTTCGCGCGTCTGCAGGAGACGCTGCCGGCCGGCATGACGCTGCGCAAGGTCTCCGACCAGCCGCGGGCGGTGCGTGATTCGGTCGGCGAGTTCGTCAAGGTGCTCGCCGAGGCGGTGATCATCGTGCTGCTGGTGAGCTTCGTCTCGCTGGGCTTCCGCACCGGCCTCGTCGTGGCGGTGTCGATCCCGCTGGTGCTGGCGATGACCTTCATCGCGATGGACCAGTTCGACATCGGCCTGCACAAGATCTCGCTCGGCGCGCTGGTGCTGGCCCTGGGATTGATGGTCGACGACGCGATCATCGCCGTGGAGATGATGGCCATCCGCATGGAGCAGGGCGACAGCCGGCTCGCGGCGGCAAGCTACGCGTGGACCCATACCGCGTTTCCGATGCTGACTGGCACCCTGGTCACCGCGGCCGGCTTCCTGCCGATCGCGACCGCTGCATCCAGCACCGGCGAATACACGCGCTCGCTGTTCGAAGTGGTGACGATCGCGCTGGTCGTGTCGTGGATCGCCGCGGTGCTGTTCATTCCGCTGCTCGGAGAGAAGATGCTCCCCGATCTCGCGAACCCGCAGCCGCCGCGCCCCGGCTCGCTGCCCGCGCGCTGGTACGACACACGCAGCCGCATGGCCGCGCGCTGGCCGCGGCTCGCGTTCGCACTCGCGCCGAAGGCGCCGCAGGCGCACGACCACGATCCCTACCAGCGTCCGTTCTACCGGCGCTTCCGCGGCCTGCTGGACTGGTCGCTGACCCACCGCTGGATCGTCATCGGCGCGACCGTCGCGCTGTTCGTCGCATCGCTGCTGCTGTTCCGCTTCGTGCCGCAGCAGTTCTTCCCCGATTCGACGCGGCTGGAGCTGATGGTCGACGTGGAACTGGCCGAAGGCAGTTCGCTGCGCGCGACCGAAGCGGCGGCCGCGCGCCTCGATGCGCTGCTCGCCGAGCGCGAAGGCGTCGACAACCGTGTCGTCTATGTCGGCACCGGGTCACCGCGCTTCTATCTGCCGCTCGACCAGCAACTGCCGCAGGCCAACTTCGCCCAGTTCGTCGTGACCACGACCGATGTCGAAGCACGCGAGCGCATCCGCCTCTGGCTCGTCGACGAGGTCGGCCCGCAGTTTCCCGAACTGCAGCTGCGCGTGACGCGCCTGGAGACCGGGCCGCCGGTCGGCTATCCGGTGCAGCTGCGCATCTCCGGCGAACACGTCGAGCGCGTGCGCGGCATCGCCGATGCGATCGCCGAACAGGTGCGCGCGAATCCGCACGTCGCCAACGTCAATCTCGACTGGGACGAGCCCAGCCGCATCGTGCGCCTGGTCGTCGACCAGGAACGCGCCCGCGTGCTCGGGGTGAGTTCGCAGCAACTGGCGCAGTTCCTGTCGGGTTCGCTGTCGGGCCTGCAGGTCAGCACGTATCGCGAAGGCAACGAACTGATCGGCATCGTGATGCGCGGGCCGGATGACGAACGCGGCCAGCTCGACATGCTCGAAAGCCTCGCGATTCCGACGTCGAACGGGCAATCGGTGCCGCTGGGCCAGGTCGCGCGGCTGGAGTCGACATTCGAGGACGGCATCATCTGGCACCGCGATCGGCTGCCAACGATCACCGTGCGCGCCGACATTCGCGGCGACGTCACCCCGCCCACCGTGGTCGCGCAGATCCTGCCGACGCTCGACGGCATCCGGGAATCGATGCCGGATGACTACCGGCTGGAGACCGGCGGCACGGTCGAGGATTCTGGCAAGGGCCAGGATTCGATCAAGGCCGGCCTGCCGCTGTTCCTGTTCGTTGTCGTATCGCTGCTGATGCTGCAGCTGCGCAGCTTTTCGCGCACCGCACTGGTGCTGCTGACCGCGCCGCTGGGCATGATCGGCGTGACCCTGTTCCTGTTGGTGTTCCGGGTGCCGTTCGGTTTCGTCGCGATGCTCGGCACGATCGCACTGGCCGGCATGATCATGCGCAACTCGATCATCCTCGTCGACCAGATCGAACAGGACATCGCCGCCGGCCACGCGCGCTGGGACGCGGTCGTCGATGCCACGGTACGCCGCTTCCGCCCGATCGTGCTGACCGCGCTCGCCGCGATCCTCGCGATGATCCCGCTGTCGCGCAGCGTGTTCTTCGGGCCGATGGCGGTCGCGATCATGGGCGGCCTCACCGTGGCCACGCTGCTGACGCTGACGTTCCTGCCGGCGCTGTATGCGGCGTGGTTCAAGGTGAAGCGGGACGAAGACACGCGCGCCTGACCGGCGCGCGCGTCTCACATGGGTCGTGCGTGCTCGCGCAGCCATCCGGCAAGTGTGACTTCGTCCAGCTCGCCGGCGGCCAATGCCATCCAAGTCAGATAGCGATCTTCCTGTGATGCGGCGAGATCGAAACCGTTGAGTCGCAGGAACAGCAGCGCGGCGACGAGCGACGTGCGCTTGTTGCCGTCGACGAACGGATGCAGATGCGCGATGCCGTGCGCGTACGCCGCCGCGAGTGCATGGATATCCGGGGGAGGATCGCCGTAGCTCGCGAGCTGCTGGGGCTTCGCCAGCGCCGTCTCGAACAGACCACGGTCGCGGATGCCGCTGGCGCCGCCGTGTTCCGACAGCTGCGCGAGATGGATGGCCTCGACGACCAGTGGCTGCAGCCAGACGACTACCTTCACTTGGCGAGCTGGCGCAGCACGTCCCGGTTCTCGCGCATGAGCTTGCGCGCGACTTCCATCTGCCGCTCGAACTCCGCGTCATACGCGGAGATGAGATAGCCGCCCGGCGCCTCGCTCAGATGCAGCGAATCTCCTGCCTCCAGACGCAGGTTCGACAGGATTTCCTTCGGCAGCACAACGCCGACCGAATTGCCGATGCGGGTGAGCTTGAGAGCAGTCATGCGGGGACTCGGCGTTATTACGGATGTAATTACGCGCCGACCCGCACGCCCTGTCAAGCCGGACCGCTTGCCTGGTTCAGTCGCCGAGCATCGCCAAGTTGCGCACCGCGCCCTTGTCGGCGCTGGTCGCGAGCAACGCATAGGCCTTCAGCGCGGCCGTGACCTTGCGCGGACGCGCCTGCGCAGGCTTCCAGCCGAGCGCGTCCTGCGTGCTGCGGCGCGTCGCCAGTTCGACTTCGTCGACCAGCAGCTCGATGCGCCGCTGTGGAATGTCGATCCGGATGCGGTCGCCGTCGCGGACCAGTCCGATCGTGCCGCCGCCCGCGGCTTCCGGCGATGCGTGGCCGATCGACAGGCCGGAGGTGCCGCCGGAGAAGCGCCCGTCGGTCAGCAGCGCGCATTGTTTCCCGAGACCTTTCGACTTCAGGTAACTCGTCGGATACAGCATCTCCTGCATGCCCGGCCCGCCCTTCGGGCCTTCGTAGCGGATCACCACCACATCGCCCGCCTGCACGTCGTCGGCGAGGATGCCCTTCACTGCGGCGTCCTGGCTTTCGTAGACTTTCGCGGTGCCTTCGAACACGTGGATCGACGCATCCACGCCCGCGGTCTTGACCACGCAGCCGTCGGGCGCGAGGTTGCCGCGCAGCACGGCGAGGCCGCCTTCGAGCGAGTACGCATGCGCGACATCGCGGATGCAGCCGCCCGCGCGGTCGTCGTCGAGCGTGTCCCAGCGCGTCGCCTGGCTGAAGGCGGTCTGCGTCGGAATACCTGCAGGGCCGGCCTTGAAGAACGTGCGCACGGCTTCGTCGTCGGTGACGGTGATGTCCCAGCGTGCGATGGCATCGCGCAGCGTGCGGCTGTGCACGGTCGGCTGGTCGACGTGCAGCAGGCCCCCGCGCGCGAGTTCGCCGAGGATCGAGACGATGCCGCCGGCGCGGTGCACGTCCTCCATGTGGTAGGTCTGGATGTTCGGCGCGACCTTGCACAGCTGCGGCACGCGCCGCGACAGCCGGTCGATGTCGTGCAGGTCGAACGCGACTTCGGCCTCCTGGGCCGCGGCGAGCAGATGCAGGATGGTGTTGGTCGAGCCGCCCATCGCGATGTCGAGCGTCATCGCGTTCTCGAACGCCTCGAAGGTCGCGATGCCGCGCGGCAGGGCGGTGGGATCCTCGGCGCCGTACCAGCGATGGCACAGTTCGACGACGGTGCGCGCGGCCTGCAGGAACAGCTGCTCGCGATCGGCGTGCGTCGCCAGCATCGAGCCGTTGCCGGGCAGCGCGAGGCCCAGTGATTCGGTCAGGCAGTTCATCGAGTTGGCGGTGAACATGCCGCTGCACGAGCCGCAGGTGGGACACGCGCTGCGCTCGTAGGCGGCGACGGTCTCGTCGGATGCGTTGGGATCGGCGGCGACGACCATCGCATCGACGAGATCGAGCCCGTGTTCGGCGAGCCGCGTCTTGCCGGCCTCCATCGGCCCGCCGGAGACGAACACCACCGGGATGTTCAGGCGCAGCGCCGCCATCAGCATGCCGGGCGTGATCTTGTCGCAGTTGGAGATGCACACCAGCGCGTCGGCGCAGTGCGCGTTGACCATGTACTCGACCGAGTCGGCGATGATCTCGCGGCTCGGCAGCGAGTACAGCATGCCGTCGTGGCCCATCGCGATGCCGTCGTCGACGGCGATCGTGTTGAACTCCTTCGCGACGCCGCCGACGCGCTCGATCTCGCGCGCGACCAGCTGGCCGATGTCCTTCAGATGCACGTGGCCCGGCACGAACTGGGTGAACGAGTTCGCGACCGCGACGATCGGCTTGTGGAAGTCGTCGTCCTGCATGCCGGTCGCGCGCCACAGCGCGCGTGCGCCGGCCATGTTGCGGCCATGGGTGGAAGTTCTGGAGCGGTACTCGGGCATCGATGACTCGCAGGTGCGGCGGGCGCGGGGCTGGTGGCGTGGCTGCACCGCGGGCGGGTTCGGACCGGCCGCGGCGTGTGTGATGGTTGTACGCGATCGAACGCGGCGGCGTCGCGCCACGCCGCGGCGATCAGTCGCGCTACTGGGTGACCTGGGCGCTCGCCGCGATGCGCGCGAGCACCGCGGCGGCGGCTTCGCGCGTCGACACCGCAGTGCCATCGGCGGCGAGATCGGCGGTGAATACGCCAGCCTCCAGTGCCTCGTCGACCGCCTGTTCGATGCATGCCGCTTCCTGCGACAGGCCCAGCGAATAGCGCAGCAGCAGCGCGGCGCTGAGAATCGTGCCATAGGGATTGGCGATGCCCTTGCCGGCGATGTCGGGCGCCGAGCCGTGGATCGGCTCGTACATGCCGACGCTGCCTTCGCCCAGCGACGCCGACGGCAGCAGGCCGAGCGAGCCGGCCAGCATCGAGGCCTCGTCGGTCAGGATGTCGCCGAACATGTTCTCGGTGACGATCACGTCGTACGCGCGCGGCTTGGACAGCAGGTGCATCGCCATCGAATCGACCAGCTGGTGTTCGATCGTGATGTCGGGAAACTCGTCGCGCGCGATGCGGCTGGCGACATCGCGCCACAGCCGCGAGGTCTCGAGCACGTTGGCCTTGTCGACCGAGGTCACGTGGCCGCGGCGGCCGCGCGCGAGCAGGCAGGCGCGGCGCACGACGCGTTCGATCTCGCTCACGGTGTAGCGGCACAGGTCGCTCGCGCTGTCGGCGTCGCGGGTCTTGTCGCCGAAGTAGATGCCGCCGGTCAGTTCGCGCACCACCAGCAGGTCCACGCCGGCCAGCAGATGCGGCTTGATCGGCGAGGCGCCCATCGCGGCCGGATGCGGCCTGGTGGGGCGCAGGTTCGCGTACAGGCCCAGCGCCTTGCGGATCGCCAGCAGGCCCTGTTCGGGGCGCACGCTCGCGTTGGGATCGGACCATTTCGGGCCGCCGACCGCGCCCAGCAGCACCGCATCGGCATCGCGCGCGGCGGCCAGCGTCTCGTCGGGCAGTGGCTTGCCGGTGGCGTCGATCGCCGCGCCGCCGATCAGATGCTCGTGCAGCGAGAAGCGATGACCGTAGCGCTGCGCGACCGCCTGCAGCACGTCGACCGCGGCCGCGGTCACTTCGGGGCCGATGCCGTCACCGGGCAGAACGACGATGTCAGCGTGCATGGTGCGAGTCCTCGTAAGTCTGGATGTCGGCGCCGCGCGCCAGCAAAAAGCCCATTTCGTCGACGCCTTCGAGCAGGCAGGTGCGCGCGAACGCCTCGAGCGGAAAAGCGTGGACGGTACCGTCCGGTGTGCGCAGTTCGCGGGCGACGATGTCGAACGTCAGCACGTCGTCGGGACGCGTCATCAGATCCTGCACCACGGCCTCGGGCAGCACGACCGGCAGTACGCCGTTCTTCAACGCGTTGTTGCGGAAGATGTCGGCGATCTCGCTGCTGACCACGACCTGCAGGCCGAGATCGCGCAGTGCCCAGGGCGCGTGTTCGCGCGAGGACCCGCAGCCGAAGTTGCGCCCGGCCAGCAGCACCGCGCGCCCATTGTTGTGCGCCTGATTGAAGGCGAAGTCCGGATTCGCGCTGCCGTCGTCGCGCCAGCGCCAGTCGTTGAACGCGAACCGTCCCAGACCCTTGCGCTCGGTCGTCGACAGGAAGCGCGCGGGAATGATCTGGTCGGTGTCGATATTGCTCTGGCTCAGCACCACGCTGGCCGAGCGCACCGGGAACTCGGGAATGTGCGCGGCGGACATCAGGCCACCTCCCGGCGGTCGTCGAACAGTTCGCGTGGATCGGCGACGACGCCACGCACCGCGGCCCACGCCGCCGTGGTCGGCGAGGCCAGCAGCGTCCGTGCGCCAGGGCCCTGGCGGCCCTCGAAGTTGCGGTTGCTGGTGCTCACCGCCAGCTGGCCCGGCGCGACCAGATCGCCGTTCATCGCGATGCACATCGAGCAGCCCGGCTCGCGCCATTCGGCGCCGGCGTCGCGGACGATACTGTCGATGCCTTCGGCCTCCGCCTCGCGCTTGACGATCTCCGAGCCCGGTACCACCAACATGCGCACGCCTGCCGACACGCGGCGGCCGCGCAGCACCTGCGCGACCTCGCGCATGTCGCGCAGGCGGCCGTTTGTGCACGAACCGACGAACACCACGTCGACCGGCATGCCGGCCAGTGACTGGCCGGCGACGACGCGCATGTAGTCCTGTCCTTTCTGCTCCGCAGCATCGGTCGCGGCCGGCACCGGCACGTCGACGCCGATCGCGGTGCCCGGATGCGTGCCCCAGGTCAGCGTCGGGCGGATATCGGCCGCATCGATGTGCACCTCGACATCGAAGCGCGCGCCGTCGTCGCTGCGCAGTGTGCGCCAGCGCGCGACCGCAGCATCGAACTCGGCGCCCTTGGGGCCGCGCGGCGTGCGCGCGATCCATCCGAACGTGGTCTCGTCCGGCGCGACCATGCCTGCGCGCGCGCCGGCCTCGATCGACATGTTGCACAGGGTCATGCGCTGCTCCATGTCCATCGCCTCGATGGTGGAGCCGCGGTACTCGATGACGTGGCCGGTGCCGCCGTTGACGCCGATGACGCCGATCGCGTGCAGGGTCACGTCCTTGGCGCCGACGCCGGGCGCGAGCGGACCGTCGACGGTGATCGACATCGTCTTCGGCCGCCGCTGCAGCAGGCATTGCGTCGCCAACACGTTGCCGACCTCGCTGGTGCCGATGCCGAACGCCAGCGCGCCGAACGCGCCGTGCGTGGAGGTGTGGCTGTCGCCGCAGACGATGGTCATGCCGGGCAGGGTGAAGCCCTGTTCGGGCGCGATGACGTGGACGATGCCGCGCTGGTCGGAACTCATGTCGAAGAGTTCGATGCCGAACTGCGCGCAATTGTGCGCGAGGGTCTGCACCTGCTTCTCCGACGCTTCGCTGGCGTAGGGCAGGCGGCCGTCGGGGCCGGCCGGCAGCGTCGGGGTGGAGTGGTCCATCGTCGCCTTGGTGCGGTCCGGGCGGCGCGGGACGAGTCCACGCGCGCGCAGTTCGGTGAAGGCCTGCGGCGAGGTGACTTCGTGGATCAGGTGCAGGTCGATGTAGAGCACCGCGGGCGCGGCCTCTGACTCGGGGGTCACGATGTGCGCGTCCCACAGTTTGTCGAACAGGGTGCGTGGCTTACTGGAAATCATGGCTGGCTCTTGATTCTGGTAGGAGCGCGCTGGCGCGCGATGGCGCGTTCTGCATGAAGCCTCATCGCGCGCGAGCGCGCTCCTACAGGGAAGACTGGTCGATCAGGCGTGCGCGGCCTGCGGCGCCGGAAGGGCACGCGCGCCACGCAGGATACGGTTAGCGACATCCAGCCACGCCAGCGCGCTGGCCTCGATTATGTCTCGGCTCGTGCCGGTGCCTTCGTGGATCTCATCGCCGTGGCGCACGCTGACGCTGGCTTCGCCGCGCGCATCGCGGCCCATGCCGACGCTGTGGACCTGGTAGCTCTCCAGCGCCAGTTCGACGCCGGTCGCGGTGGCCAGTGCGGCGAACAGCGCATCGACCGGGCCATCGCCCAGCGCGCTCTCGCTGACTTTGCTGCCTTCGGGGTCGGACAGTTCGACCTGGGCGCTCGCGCGCTGGCCGCGGTCGCTGACGGTCATCGAGGCCAGACGCCAGCCCTGGCCGTCGACGTCGCCGTGCATCAGCGCTTCCAGATCGTCGTCCTCGACCACGCGCTGGCGCTCGCACAGATCCTTGAACGCGGCGAAGACCTGCTCGAGCTGCGCTTCTTCAAGCGTGTAGCCCAGCGCGCGCAGGCGATGACCCACCGCGGCGCGGCCGCTGTGACGCCCCAGCACCAGCTTCGAATCGGGCCAGCCGACGTCGGAAGGACTCATGATTTCGTAGGTGCCGCGGTGGCGCAGCATGCCGTGCTGGTGGATGCCCGATTCGTGCGCGAACGCGTTCTCGCCGACGATGGCCTTGTTGCGCTGCACGGCCATGCCGGTCAGGCGGCGCAGCAGCTGCGAGGTCGGCACCAGGCGGCGCGTGTCGATCTGCGTGTCCAGGTTGTAGAACGCGTTGCGGACCTTCAGCGCCATCGCCAGTTCCTCGACTGCGCAGTTGCCGGCGCGCTCGCCGATGCCGTTGATGGTGCACTCGACCTGGCGCGCGCCGCCCTCGATCGCGGCCAGCGAATTGGCGACCGCCAGGCCCAGATCGTTGTGGCAGTGCGCACTGAAGATCACGTCGCGCGCGCCGGGAATCGTCGCGATCAGGCGCTGGAACAGCGCGCGGGTTTCCTCGGGTGTCGCGTAGCCCAGCGTGTCCGGCACGTTGATCGTCGTCGCGCCGTTGGCGATCGCGACGGCGATCACCTCGGCCAGGAACTCGTCCTCGGTGCGGGTCGCGTCTTCGGCGGAGAACTCGACATCGCCGATCAGCCGGCGCGCGTGCGCGACGCTGGTTGCGGTCATGTCCAGCACCTGCTGCCGGCTCATGCGCAGCTTGTGCTCGCGGTGCAGCGGGCTGGTCGAGATGAAGACGTGCAGGCGCGGATTCGCGGTGCCGTCCAGGGCGCGCGCCGAGGCCTCGATGTCGGCCGGCAGGCAGCGCGACAGCACCGCCAGCGTCGGCCGGCGCACCTCGCGCGCGATCAGGCGGGCGGCCTCGCGGTCGGATTCGGAGCTGGCCGGAAAGCCGGTCTCGATGATGTCGACGCCCAGTGCGTCCAGCGCGCGCGCCATCACCACCTTCTGCTGCGGGGTCATGCTGCAGCCGGGCGATTGCTCGCCGTCGCGCAGGGTGGTGTCGAAAATTCGGATGGTGTCGGAGGCGGTCATGCGGGGAGTTCCTCGGGAATTGCATGTGGCGTGCGTTCGGTGCTGGGACAAGGCGCGCGTCGAAGTCGCGGTTCGCCGCCTCCCGGCGGCGCGTGCACAGCGAGATCGTTGCGGCGACGCGGCGTCGCGATGTGCGCCGCGGGAGCGACGGCTGCACTGGCCGGCCCCCAGGTCGCGGTTTCGCGCACGCGGCGGCGCGGTTTGCGCGGCGGGTGCGGGCGTACGTCGGACAGCAACTGCGCCAGCACGCCGGCATCGACGTTGCCGCCCGACACCACCGCGACCTTGCGCTTGCCGGCGACGCGACGGCCGGCGGCCAGCGCCAGCGCACCGGCACCTTCGGCGATCACGTGTTCTTCCAGCGCCAGACGCACCAGCGTCTCGCGCAGTTCGGCCTCGCGCACGATGACCACGTCGTCGAGCAGATCGGCCAGCAGCGCGCGCGTCAGCAGGCCCGGATCCTTGACCCGCACGCCGTCGGCCAGCGTCGCGACGGGCGAGAACGGCGAGTGATCACCGCGCAGCACGCGCGCCATCGCATCCACGCCTTCGACCTGTGCGCCGACGATGCGCACGCCCTGCGATTTCAGCGCCAGCGCGACGCCCGACGCCAGACCGCCGCCACCGATCGGTACGATGACCACGTCCGGCATCAGCACCGATGCGATCTCCAGCCCGACGGTGCCCTGGCCGGCGATCACGTCGACATCGTCGAACGCCGACAGCAGGCGGAAGCCGTTCTGCGCGGCCAGTTCGGCGGCGAAGGCCTTGGCTTCGTCGTAGGTCTCGCCATACAGGCGCACGGTCGCGCCCCAGTGGGCGACGCCGGCAACCTTGGTCGCGGGTGCGTTCTTCGGCATCACGGTGATCGCCGGCACGCCCAGCCGATAGGCGGCCCAGGCCATGCCCTGCGCGTGGTTGCCGGCCGAGGCGGTGATCACCGTGCGGTCGTCGCCGCGCTCGCGCGCAGCCATCAGTGCGTTCAAGGCGCCGCGCACCTTGTAGGAACCGGTGCGCTGCAGGTTCTCGAGCTTCAGCCAGCAGCCGAAGCGTTCGGCGTAATGCATCGGCGTCACGTCGAGATGCCGACGCAGCCGCGCCTGCGCCGCCAGCACATCACTGGCGGTCGCTCGCGGGGCGCGGCCTACGTCGGGCTCGGACATGCTCAGACTACCGTCAGCCAGCCACGCTGGCGCTCGGCATCGCCGCGCACGACGCGCGCATACAGCGCGGCCAGTTCGCGGGTGACCGGATTGTCGCCATAGCTGCGGTCCTCGACGCCGTGCACCGGCGCCACTTCAGCCGCGGTGCCGCAGGCGAAGACCTCGTCGGCGTCGTACAGCTCCTCGACGGTGACGGCGCGCGACTCGGCACCGCTCAGCACGACCAGCGTGTCGCGGGTGATACCGGGCAGCGCGTCGCGATGCTGGACCGCGGTGACGCGACCGGCCTTGGCGATGAAGACGTTGGCGCCGGTGCATTCGACGACGTAGCCGTCGGCATCGGTGAACAGCGCTTCGTCGAAGCCGCGCGACTTGCTCTCGCGCTTGGCCAGAATGGAATTGACGTAGGCGCCGCACAGCTTCAGCGGCGGGAGCGAGTCAGCGGGATTGCGCCGCCACTTGCTGATGCCCAGCCGCGCGCGGGTGCCGCCCAGGTGCACCCGGGTCGCGGTGGTCGCGACCATCAGATGTTCGGTGTGGCCTTCGACGTCGAGGCCGAAACCGCCCTCGCCGAACCATGCCAGCGGGCGGATGTAGGCGTCGCGGTGACGGTTCGCGCGCAGCGTCGCCAGCACCGCGTCGGTGGCCTGCGCAGGATCGAAGTGCATGCCCAGCAATGCCGCGCCTTCGCGCATGCGCGCCATGTGTTCGGGCAGGCGGAACACTGCGGCGCCATCTGCGGTCGCGTAGCTGCGGATGCCTTCGAACACGCCGCTGCCATAGTGCATCGCATGCGTGGTCAGGCCAGCCTGCAGCGCGTCGATATCGCACAGCGCGCCGTCGAACCAGGCCTGCGGGCGTGCGGGTGTTGCGGCTTCCGCGATCGACGGCGCTTGCGCCGGTGCGGCCTCGGCGGTGACGTTCAACGACACGGCGAGACCTCCACCGACAGGCAGTCGTAGAGCTTGGCCAGCTGTCCCTGCAGTGCGATCGCGGCGCGGTCGCCCTCGACGGTCATGCGCAGGTTCCAGTGGTCGCTGTCTTCGTGCGCGTCGCCCTCGAACGACACCGGGCGGAAGCCGCGGCGCTCGGTCGTGCCCAGCACTCGCACCAGCGCGCCTTCGGCGCGGCGCAGGGTCATCTCAAACTGGTAACGCATGGCTCGATTCCTTGGCGGACGTGGCGGCAACGGGTTCGGCGGCGGGTGCGACGGACGCGCCGACATCGAGCGAGGCGACCTCGTCGGCGTCGAGCATCTGCGCGTTGTTGTGGTTGGGCGGCACCAGCGGCCAGACGTTGGCGGCGGTGTCGATGGCGACGTGCAGCAACGCCGGGCCGTCGGCGGCCAGCAGCGCGGCCAGTGCGGCTTCGACGTCGGCCGCCTTGTCGACCGACAGCGCCTGGATGCCGAACGCGCGCGCGACCTGCGCGAAATCCGGGTTGTCGGACAGGTCGATCTCGGAATAGCGGCGTTCGAAGAACAGTTCCTGCCACTGGCGCACCATGCCCAGCGCCGAGTTGTCGAGCAGGATGATCTTCACCGGCACGCGGTAGCGCTTCAGCGTCGCCAGCTCCTGCACGTTCATCATGAAAGAACCGTCCCCGCTGACGCAGACCACGCGCCGCGACGGGTCTTCCATCTGCGCGCCGATCGCGGCCGGCAGGCCGAAGCCCATCGCGCCCAGCGCGCCGCTGGTCAGATGCTTGCGCGGATGGTCGAAGCGCCAGTGCTGCGCGACCCACATCTGGTGCTGGCCGACATCGCAGGCGACGGTCGCATCGGGCGCCAGTTCGCTCATGCGCTTCAGCAGCGCCGGGGCAAAAACCTTGTCGCCGGGTGCGTCGTAGCGCGCGGCGAATTTGTCGCGGCGCTGCGCGCACAGCTCGCGCCATGCGTTGCGCGCGGCGGCGTGGCGGCCCTGCATCTGCGCCGCGCACGGCGCAGCCAGGCGTGACAGGCTGGCCGCGACATCGCCGCACACCGACACGTCGGTCGCGCGCAGCTTGCCGATTTCGCAGCCGTCGCCGTCCAGATGCACGATGCGCGCCAGCGGCGCGAACTCGGCCAGTTTGCCGGTCGCGCGATCGTCGAAGCGCGCACCGACGACGATCAGCAGATCCGATTCCTGCACCGCCAGATTCGCCGCGCGCGTGCCGTGCATGCCCAGCATGCCCAGATTCGCCGGATGCGCCGGCGGCAGCGCGCCCAGCGCGCGCAGCGTCAGCACGATCGGGATCTGCGTGAGATCCGCGAACTCGCGGAACGCATCCAGCGCATCGCCCAGCACGATGCCGCCGCCGCCGTAGACCACCGGGCGCTCGGCCTGCGAGATCAGCGCGGCCGCTTCGTGCAGCGCGTGGTCGGCGCAGGCCGGCATGGTGTCCGCCTGAGACGGCACATGTGCACCCAGATGGGATGCATCACCGATCTGCACGTCCTTGGGCAGGTCGATCAGCACCGGGCCGGGACGACCGGAACGCGCGATGCGGAACGCTTCGGCGACGACGTTCGGCAGTTCGTCGACATGGCGCAGCAGGAAGCTGTGCTTGACGATCGGCAGGGTCATGCCGAACACGTCCAGTTCCTGGAAGGCGTCGGTGCCCATCAGCGGCGTCGCCACCTGGCCGGTGATGACGACCATCGGCACCGAGTCCAGCATCGCGTCGGCGATGCCGGTGACCAGGTTCGAGGCGCCCGGGCCGGACGTCGCCACGCAGACACCGACGCGCCCGCTGGCCCGCGCGAACCCGTTCGCGGCGAACGCCGCGCCCTGTTCGTGGCGGACCAGCACGTGCTTCAACGCCGCGCCGTGCAGCGCGTCGTAGAACGGCATGATCGCGCCGCCCGGATAGCCGAAGATCGTGTCGACCCCCTCGGCCTCCAGCGCCTGCACCAGCCAGCGGGCGCCGTTCATCAGGCGGCCTCGCTCTGCGGTTGTGCCGGCGCGCCGGTCTGCTCGCCCAGCCAGGTCATCTTGGCGCGCAGCTGCTTGCCGACCTGCTCGATCGGATGGTCCTTGTCGGCCTGCTGGAACTTCTTGTAGTTCGGCAGACCGGCGTCGTATTCGGCCTGCCAGTTGCGGGTGAAGGTGCCGTTCTGGATGTCGGTCAACACGTCCTTCATGCGTGCCTTGACGCTGGCATCGATGACCCGCGGGCCGCTGACGAAGTCGCCGTACTGCGCGGTTTCGGAGATGAACTCCAGCATCCGGGTGATGCCGCCTTCGTAGAACAGGTCGACGATCAGCTTCAGCTCGTGCAGCACTTCGTAGTACGCGATCTCGGGCTGGTAACCGGCTTCGACCAGCGTCTCGAACCCGGCCTGCACCAGCGACGACGCGCCGCCGCACAGCACGGCCTGCTCGCCGAACAGGTCGGTCTCGGTCTCTTCCTTGAACGTGGTCCTGATGATGTTGGCGCGCGCACCGCCCAGGCCTGCGGCATAGGTCAGCGCCAGCTGCTCGGCCTGGCCGGTGGGATCCTGATGCACGGCGTAGATGCACGGCACCCCGCGGCCGATCTCGTACTCGCGGCGCACCAGCGCGCCCGGGCCCTTGGGCGCGACCAGCACGACGTCCAGATCCGCGCGCGGCGCGATCATGTTGAAATGCACGTTGAGGCCGTGTGCGAACAGCAGGCAGGCGCCCTGTTTCATGTGCGGCGCCAGCACATCGGCATACAGCTGCTTCTGAACCATGTCGGGTGTCAGCACGGCGACAAGGTCGGCATCGGCCACCGCGTCGGCAGGCGTCCTGACGGTGAAGCCGTTGGCCTTCGCCTTTTGCTCGGTCGGGCCGCCGGGGCGCAGGCCGACGACGACGTCGAAGCCGGAGTCGCGCAGGTTCAGCGCGTGCGCGCGGCCCTGGCTGCCGTAGCCGACGATGGCGATGGAGGGGTTGGCATTGCTCATGGGTGGTGATGTCCGATCTGCGGGTGGAAAGGGGAGGGCGGGCGGGTCACGCGAAGATGCGTGAGGCCCGGATGTGGAAACGGCCGGCGGTCGAGGGCGTCGCCCCGTCCCGACCGGCCGTCCGATGCACCGCGTGCGCGGTGGAGGAGGCGGTGTGGCCGCATGCATCCGGACACGCGGGCGACCCATGCGCTGCGCCTTGCGGCGTGGCGTGTCGTGTCGTGCGGGCGTTGGCGGGATGGCTGTGCATGGCGGACTGGTAGGCGTGCGGTGGTGTGGGAGGTTTTGCGAGAGGCCAAACAAAAACCCCGCGCCTTTCGGCGCGGGGTTCAGGTTCTTTCGACCTCGGGTTTCGTCTTTGCTACACGAACCCCATCCCCGCGCCATTCCGGACGGTAATAAGGAGTACGAGAAGGAGAAGGGCCGACGTGAGCGCGGCAGGCAGATGCGAACCACCCGCCTGGAGGCGTGCGGCGATTGCGGTCTGCGAAGGGTTGTTGCGCTGCGTCATGCGGTCGAGAAAAACACGCCCGCAATGCGGGTGTCAACAGTTACTTCGACAACGGTTTTCCCGGCTTGCGCCCGCGATGCCGCTGGCGCAACAGCTTCAGCGCGGCCGCTTCCCACTGTCGCGCGCCGCGTGCATCCCCTGTCACCCGCTGCAGGCTTCCATCGCGCCAGGCCTCGTAGAGGACGGGATCGATGTAGGCCTTCCGACAGACCGCGATCGTGTTGCCGAGCGCATCGGCGACATCGGCGATGACGATCTTTTCCTGCGTTGCCAATGCGCGTTCGCTCGGTGCATCGCCCTTCCGGCCTTCGGGCAACGGCATCGCCGCGAAGCGTCGGAAGGCCATCAGCGTGCCGCCCCAGGTACGGAAATCCTTGGCGGTGAACGGGCCGCCCATCGCTTCGCGCAGATAGTCGTTGACCATGCCCGAATCGACGCCGCGCCGTTCACCGTCGTCGTCGACGTACTGGAACAGTGCCTGGCCCGGCAGCTGCTGCACCTTGCGCACCAGCGTGGACAGCTTCGCGTCGTCGAGTTCGATCTCCTGTTCCTGTCCGCTCTTGCCGCGGAACTTCAGCCGCGCGCGTCCGCGTATCAGTTCGAAATGGCGGTTGCGCAATGTCGTGAGCCCGAAGGACCCGTTGCTGCGCGTGTAGCTGTCGTTGCCGACGCGTACGAAGGTCTGCGCCATCAACGAGACGACGATCGCCAGCACCTTGTCGCGTTGCAGGCCGGGCAGTTTCAGGTCGCGCCGCAATGCACGGCGCAGACGTGGCAGCGCGGTCGCGAACGCGACGATGCGATCGAACTTGCCGTGGCCGCGCACCTCGCTCCAGTCGGGGTGATAGCGATACTGCTTGCGTCCGCGCGCATCGCGCCCGGTCGCCTGCAGGTGGCCGTTGTCGAGCGCGCAGATCCACACATCGCGATAGGCGGGCGGGATCGCGAGCATGCGCACGCGATCGAGTGTCGCGCGATCGCGCACCACGTTCCCGTCGGCATCGCGATAGCTGAAGCCCTTGCCGGCGCGGCGTCGGCTCAGGCCCGGCGACGCGTCGCTGACCCAGCGCAGCCCCGCCAGGCGCGCGGCGCGCACGTTGTCGTCGTCGATCGCGGAACCACGCTTCGGCTTCATGATCGGCTGATAACAAGTGCCGGATCAGCACATCGTGAACAGGCATGGCTTCACTCCATGGGCACAGGGCGATTTGCACACTCGGCCCAAACCATTGCATGAGGAACACCGCCATGAAGACGATGCACAAGACCCTGATGGGTGCCGCGATCGCCGGCACGATGCTGATCGCCGGCACGGCCGTCGCGCAGGAAACGCAGGAACGCGCCGACCGCACCGTCGCCGCGCAGTCCGATTCCGACCAGCCGGTGTCCGATACCTGGATCACGACCAAGGTCAAGGCCGATCTGCTCGCATCCAGCGATGTGTCGGGCCTCGACATCAGTGTCGAGACCACCAACGGCACCGTGAGCCTGTCGGGCGATGTGGAGTCGCAGGCGCAGATCGATCGCGCCAAGGCGATCGCCAGCGAGATCGAAGGCGTGACGCGTGTCGACAGCAGCCAACTGAAGGTCGGCCCGGCGAACTGACGCCAGCCCGCAGCAAGTTGCATGAAGGCCTCCCGCTCGCGGGAGGCCTTTTTTCATGGCCTGGCGTCAGGGGGCCGGGGGTTCAGCAGCACCCGATCAAGCGCATCGCGGTCATCGGCCAGCGGCGTGCCCGTCGCGAGTCGCGACAGGCACCGTGCGAGCGCTTCCGGCAACGCGACCGCATGGCCCACCAGTGGTTCGACGATGGTGTCGAACTTCGCCGGATGCGCGGTCGCGACGACGGCCCAGTCGCCGGTTTCGCCATTGGCCCGTAGTGTTTCCAGCAGGTGCAGGCCGGTGGCCGTATGCGGACAGGGCACGATGCCGTGTCGCGCGGGCGCGTCGCGGATCGTCGTGCGGATGGTCGCGTCGTCGACCGAATGCGCGACGAAAGCGGCGCGCAGCGCGTCGTCGTCGGCATGCCAGTGACGCAAACGCTCGAAGTTGCTCGGCGCGCCGACATCCATCGCATTGGCCAGGGTCGTGCGCGTGGACTGCGCCGTGTAGGCGGCACCGTCGAAGTAACGCGGCAGCGTGTCGTTCGCATTGCAGGCCAGGCGGATCTCACCCAGCGGCGCGCCCATCGCGCGCGCCACGAACGCGGCGCAGGCATTGCCGAGATTGCCGGTCGGCACGATGACATTGAGCACATGGCCGGTGTCGGCATAGTGGTGCGCAGCCGCGTGCGCGTAGTACGCGGCCTGCGGCAACAGGCGCCCGAGACTGATGCTGTTCGCAGTGCCCAGCGCGAGGCGCGCGCGCAGGGCCGGATCCGCCAGCGCCTGCTTCGCCAGCCGCTGGCAGTCGTCGAAACTGCCGTCGACGCGGAACGCGTGCACGTTGTCGCCCCAGCATTCCAGGCCATGCGCCTGCCGCGGCGAGACGCGGCCCTTGGGGTACAGGATCACGACGGAAAACCCCGGCCGGCAATGGAACGCGGATGCGACTGCCGCGCCGGTGTCGCCGGACGTCGCGACGAGGATCGTCGTATCCGGGGCCGCCGGATCGCGCAATGCACCGAGCGCGCCAGCGAGAAAGCGGGCCGCGTAGTCCTTGAACGCCGCGGTCGGGCCATGGAACAGCTCGAGCAGATGGTCGCCCTGGCCTGCGAGCGCACGCAGCGGCGCGTCGAACGAGAAAGCGGGCTCGCACAGCTCGGCGAGCTGCGATTCGATGCGCGAACCTGCGAACCATGGCGCGAGCGTCGCGACTGCGGTGTCGGCGAGCGAAGCGCGCGGGGTGACGAGATCGATCGACGGGATCGCCTCGGGCACGTACAGCCCACCATCGGGCGCGAGACCGGCGACGAGCGCATCGTCGATGCCGACCGCAGCTGCGGTGCCGCGGGTGCTGACGAACTTCATGCGGCGTCTCCGTCCAGCAGGTCGGCGCGTGGGCCGGCAACCGGCGAGACATGGGCCTGCGCGTCGATGCCGGCATCGGCGAAGCCTGCGCGCATCGCAGGTGCAGCCCGTTCGGCGGCCTCGCGCGAATCGAACCACGCGAACACGCTGGGCCCGCCGCCGGAAATGCTCGCGCCGAGCGCGCCGTGTGCCAGTGCCGCCGCCTTGACCGCAGCGAAGCCGGGAATCAGCGGCGCGCGCCGCGGCTCCACCAGCACGTCGTGCAGGCCGGCACGGATCAGGTCGCGATCGCCGCGCTGCAGACCGGTCAGGAACAGCGCGAGATGGGTGCTGTGCGTCACCACGTCGTGCAGTGGATAGGGATCCGCCAGCACGGCGCGCGAGCGGCGCGTCTCCAGCACCTGGTCCGGATGCACGACGACCGCATGCAGCCAGCCGGGCACGTCGAGCGCGATCAGTCGATCGGAGGTCGACAGGGTCACCCCACCCAGCAGCATCGGCGCGACGTTGTCGCCATGGCGCGCACCCGACGCCACCGATTCGCCGTCGAGCGCGAACGGATACAGCGCCTCGCGCGACAGCGGCGCATCGAGCAGCGCGTTCGCCGCGACCAGCGCGGCGACGCAGGACGCCGCCGAGCCGCCGAGGCCCGAACCGAGTGGGATGCCTTTTTCCAGCGTCAGCGCGAAGCCGAAGGGCAGCGACAGTGCGGCGCGCAACGATTGCAACGCACGGCCGGCGGTGTTGTCGGCCGCTGCCAACGGCAGGCGGTCGGCGCCTTCGACCGCGCCGCCGATCGCTTCGATGCGCACCTCCGGCGTATCGATACGGCGGACGCGGGCGATGTCGCGCGGGCCCTCGATGACATGGCCGAGCACGTCGAACCCGACGCCGATGTTGCCGACGCTCGCAGGCGCGAACGCGCGTGCGGATGTACGTGTCCGACTCATGCGTGGCGCCAGCCGGTGCGCGCGCCGAGCGCATGCGCGATCGCGAGCACGTCGCCGAATACACCCGCGGCGGTGACCTGCGGGCCGGCGCCCGGGCCCTGCACGACCAGCGGATTCTCGGCGTAGCGGGCGGTGGTGAACTGGACGAGGTTGTCGGTCAGGCGCGTATGCATGCACGCATGATCGGCGGGAAGTGCGCGCACGCCAACACTGGCGTCGCCACCGGCATCGAGCCGGGCGACGTGGCGCAGGCCGCGGCCCTCGGCGCGCGCGGCGTCCAGGCGGGCCTGCATCGGCGCGTCGAGCTCGGACAGCCGTTCGAGGAAGACATCGAGCGGCACCTCGCGCAGCGCCTCCGGCACCAGGCTTTCGACGTCGACATCGGTGAGCGACAGCGGCCGACCGGCCTCGCGCGCGAGGATCACCAGCTTGCGCGCCACATCGAGACCCGACAGGTCGTCGCGCGGGTCTGGCTCGGTGTAGCCGAGCGCGCGGGCCTCGTGGACCAGCTCGGAGAACGGCCGGCTGCCGTTGAAACTGTTGAACAGCCACGCCAGCGTGCCCGACAGCATGCCGTCGATCGCGTGCAGGGTGTCTCCGGTATCGAGCAGGTTGCGCAGGGTCACGATGATCGGCAGGCCGGCGCCGACCGTCGCTTCGTACAGGAAGCGGCTGTGGCCCGCCGCGCGTGCATCCGCGATCCGCGCATAGCGCTGCCAGTCGCCGCTGCCGGCGTGCTTGTTCGGCGTGACGACATGGATGCCGGCGGCGAGCCAGTCTTCGTACTTCGCCGCGACCGCTTCACTCGCGCTGCAGTCGACGATCATCGCGTGCGGCAGGTGGTCGGCGCGGACGTGCGTGGCGAAGGCATCGAGATCACAGGCGTCGGCGTGATCGTCGAGCAGCGCGGCGGCCGCGTCCGGATCGAGCGCGGTCTCGCTCAGTCGCATGCGCCGGCTGCTGGCGATCGCCCGCAACCGCAGGTCGACGCCGGCGCGCGCGCGCAGCGCCGGAATCACCTCGGCCAGTTGCGCCAGCAGCGCGCGGCCGACGTTGCCGGGCCCGATCACGCCGACCGACACCGTCTGCGGCGACAGCCAGAATGCGGCATGCGCGGCGCGCAGGGCGCGGGTGGCGTCGTCCTGCGCGATCGCGACCGAGATGTTGCGCTCGCTCGCGCCCTGGGCGATCGCGCGGATGTTGACGCGGGCCTGCGCGAGTCCATCGAACAACCGCGCCGCGACGCCGTGGCTGCCGACCATGCCGTCGCCGACCGCCGCGAGCACGCACAGCCCCGTCGTCACCGCGACGCCCTGCGCCTGGCCCTCGGCGATCACGTCGGCGAACGCCTCGTTGATCGCCTCATGGCCGCGCGTCGCCTGCTCGGCGCAGACCACGCAGCAGATCGAATGCTCGGACGAGCCCTGCGAGATCATCGTCACCGACACGCCCGCGCCGTGCAGCGCGGCGAACATGCGCTCGGCCATGCCGGGCACACCGACCAGGCCATTGCCGACGAGTTCGAGCACGGCGACATCGCGCACCAGGCTCAGGCCCTTGACCGGCGACGCAGCCGGCGCGGCCTCCGGCGCGATCAGCGTGCCGGGCGCGGCCGGATTGCGGCTGTTGCGGATGCGCACCGGCGTGCCGCGCGCCTGCACCGGCGCCAGCGTCTGCGGGTGCAGCACCTTGGCGCCGAAGTAGGCCAGTTCGCAGGCCTCGGCGTACGACATCGCATCGAGGCAGACGGCGTCGGGCACGAGCCGGGGATCGGCGGACAGCACGCCGTCGACATCGGTCCAGATCGTCAGCGCGTTGGCATCGAACAGGTTGGCGAAGATCGCCGCCGAATAGTCGCTGCCGTTGCGGCCGAGCGTGGTGTCGCGGCCTTCGGCATCACGCGCGACGAAGCCGGTGATGACGACGTCGCGTGCGGCATTCGCCAGCCGCCACTGCGCGAGCTTCGCGCGGCTCGCGTCCCAGTCGACGACCGCGCCCATCTCGCCGGACTGCACGACGAGCACGTCGCGCGCATCGAGCCGCAGCCAGCCGTCGCCGAGCGCGGCCTGCACCAGTCGCGACGACAGCAGCTCGCCGCAGCCGTGGACGCGCGCGGCCAGTTGCACCGCATCGTCGTCGCGGTTCGCCAGTGCCTGCAGATCGGTCGCGAGCTGCACGAATTCGGCGTCGATCGCGGCGTGCAACGCACCGGCCGATGCGGTCTCGAACGCGGCCGCCGTATCGAGATGGCGCTGGCGCAACGCCTCCCAGCCCGGTTTCCAGTCCTCGCCGGCGTGCGCCGCATCGGCGAGCGCGATTAGCGCATTGGTCGTGCCGTGCATCGCCGAGACCACGACCGGACGCAGCCGCGCGTCGTTGCCGATCAGGCCGGCGAGCGCGCCGATGCAGGCGGCGTCGGCGAGGCTGCTGCCGCCGAACTTGTGGACATGGCAGGCGCGCGACGGGATCTGCGGCGGGGCGGCGACGTGGGGCACTTCGGACAGAACGGCGGACGACATCGGTGGAGCTCCGGTTGGGCTCCGCGTCTTCGCTGGGGCGGGACCTCGCGGCTCCGCATCCCGGGCGGGATGCGGAGCGGCGGGGTCAGATCAACTGGCGGCGCGCGTCCACATCCCGGTGCCGGTGGTACCGGTGCCGGTCGTGGTGATGGTGGTGGTAATGGCGATCGCGACCCGCACGCGCGCCGCGCCGGCGTGACCGGTGCGATGGGGCTGCGAAGGTGTTGTGCGATGCATCATGGCCGCAGCACATCACGCCGGTTCGCAGGCTGTCAACAGTTGGTGTCGAAACGGTCGTCGGTTTGGTTTGCTTCCGATGGCCGGGAATCGCTGTTCGCATGATCCGCACGAACATGGCGCCATTCGACGGTCGCGAACATCCGTAAACAAAAGAGCCCCGCCTTGGGCGGGGCTCCCCGGTGCAGCACCAACAATTGAATCAGAACGAGTAGCGCACACCCAGATACGCGCGACGCGGTTCGACCCAGTTGTTGGCCTGGCCGAAGGCGTAGTCGGCGCTACCGCCGAGGTCGGTCTGCACGGTCGTGGCTTTCTGCTGGTCGAGCACGTTGAAGATGTCGAGGAAGAACTCCAGTTCGCCCACCGGCAGCGCCTTTGTGTATTTGGCGCGGACATCGAAGGTGTAATAGGACGGACCTGTGGATTCGCCGGTAAAGCCCGGCGACAGCCACGTGCTGGTGGTTCCGCCGTATTCGTAAGCGGGATCGCGCGGTCCCGCGACATAGCCGTACAGGTAACTGTTCGGCGTGTAGATCAGGCCGCTGTTCCAGTTGAACACGGCGGCCAGTTCCAGACCGAAACCGAACTCGTACGAACCGAACGCCTTGAACAAATGTTCGATGTTGCCGGGCAGCTTGCCGTAGGCATTGGGCGCACGCGGATCCAGATAGATGAAGTCGCCCTGGACGCCGGCGTTGCCGTCCGACAACGTATTGCCCTCGGCGTCGTTGTAGGTGTACGACACCAGGCCCTGCCAGTTGTTGCTCTTGAACTTCTGCAGCGCGATCTCGTAGCCCATGTACTTGCGCTTGCCGCCAGCCAGGGTGCCCAGGACGTAGTTGATCTCGTGATTGCCGACCGCCGCAATCTGTTCGGGGCTCAGTCCGAAATACGAGTACGGCAGGTACAGCGGGCCGCCGGGGACTGCCTGGCCATCCGCTCCGACGCCGTTCGGGTCCGAGTAGACCGCCAGGTCGTAGTCCTCGAGGATGTCGCGGGTATCGCGCTTGGTGGCGGTGAGCGACAGGCTCCAGTCGGTGCCGAAGGTCGTGGAATAGCCGATCAGGAATTCGTCGGTGTACGGCGTCTTGGTGCTCGGCGCGAACACCGCGTCGATCACCTGGGCGCCGCCACGGGTCCGGTAGGTCACCCAGTTGCCGTCGATGTTGATCTGCTCTTCGTTGACCGCACCGGACAGGCTGCCGGCGAAGCCGGTCATGTCGTTGCGGACCGGGTCGTAATAGCGACCGGCATAACCCCAGATCTTGCTGCGGCCGTCGCCGAACAGGTCGTACACCACACTCAGGCGTGGCGCGATCTCCCAGTCGAAGGTGAACAGTTCTTCGCCTGTCGAGGCGATATGTTTCCACTGCTCCGCGCGCAGGCCGGCATTGACCGTGAGCTGGTCGAGGGTCCAGGTGTCCTGCAGGAAGACGGACCTGCCTTTGCTCTTGACGTTGTTCGGTCCGTCCTGGACCCGCAGCGAACGGTAGGTGTTCACCTGGCTGCCCGGATTGCCGGTGGTGTTGGAGAACGTGATGGCGCCGATCTCGGCATTGGACAGGACACCGTCGCCGTTCGTGTCCAGCGACGCATAGATGGCAGCCCGGCTCGCGCTGGCGTCGATGCCTGCGATGATGCGCGGCACGTCATCGGCGCTGAAGATGGAACTCGTGTAGGCACCGGGCGCGGTGATCTGGTTGAAGTTGGCGCCGGCATAGCGCGAGGACAACGAGTTGTAGGTCGCACCGCCAGCGACCAGCGAATTGACGATGCTGTCGTTTTCGGTCGACGTCGCACCGGCCTTGAAGGTGTGGCTGCCCCAGTTGGAATCCAGGTACCACTCCAGATTCAGGCCGAACTCGTCGCGGTTGCGCCAGCGCTCGGTGTTGGTGCCCGCACCACCGATGTTCGCCTCCTCGTAGGCGTACTGGGCGCCGGCGGCGAAGACGATGTTGTTGCGGATCGACTGGTCCGCGGCCAGCGTGGTGAGCTCGGCCTCGTGCCGGTAGCCGTAGGCATTGAGCAGCACGTTGCCCCAGTCGCGGCTGTAATCCAGCTTGTAGTTGTCGCCGCCCTGCTTCTGCGAATTGTCGCGGTAGTTGCGCACCGAGGCGGTGCTGGTGCCGCTGATCTCGACCGGATCGCTGAAGTAGGTCGCCGTGAGGCGGTCGTTGTCCGTGACCTGCCACGTGGCCTTGAAGAAGGCGTACTCGTCATCCCGCTCGACCGTGCGCTGCAGCTCGCCGGTCGCCGGGTTGAGCACGTCGTCTTCGCGGTTCTTCTTCTGGTAGGAGGCGAAGAACCACAGCGTGTCCTCGATCACCGGGCCACCGAGCGTGAAGGCGGTGTCGTAGGTGCTGAAACCGGCCGAGGTGCGGTGATCGTTGTCGGCCACCAGGCTGTCGTTCTGCAGGTAGTAGTTGAGCGAACCGTGCCACTGGTTGCTGCCGGACTTGGTCACGACCCTGGAGATCAGTCCCGATCCGCCTTCGTACTCGGCCGGTACGCCGCCGGTGATGACCTGCTGCTCCTGGATGATTTCCGAGTTGAAGTTGGCGCCGAAGGTACCGGTGACCGGGTCGGTCACGTTGACGCCGTCGAGGATGTAGATGTTGTCGGTGGAGGCGCTGGTCGTGCCGGTGACCGAGGAGTTGATGCCGGATTTGGATGACGGGTTGCGGCCCGGCTTCACGCCGGGGACCAGTTGCAGATAGCTCTGGTAGTCGCGGCCGGTCGGCAGCGATTCCACGATGTCCAGCGTCAGGGTGCTGCCGACGGTCGCCGACGTGGTGTCGATCGCCGCAAGCGAGGCACCGGTGACGACGATGGCGTCGAGGGTCGTCGCGCTCGACGGCGATCCGAGCGTGTAGCCCACGCTGAGATCCTGGCCGCTGACCACGGCGACATTGGCGGCGCTGAAGTCGCTGTAGCCCGGCGCCGCCACCTCGACGGTGTAGTTCGTCGCCGGATCCAGACCGATCAGGCGGGCACGGCCGCTTGCGTCGGTCACGGCGGTCTTCGAAACCAGACTGCTCGGTGAACTGACGTTGATCGTGGCTCCGGCCACTGGCCGACCGTCGGCGCCGTTGACGGTGATGCGAAGGCCGCCCGTATTGGCCATCGCCGCACTCGCGAAGCACATGCCCAGCGCGACACCGAGCGCGGTGCGCCGGACTTTTCCCGAAAATCTCATCGAGCATCCCCTTTCTTTTGTTTTGTGATGGATAGGCTGCGCCGGGCCCGGTCCCCTCCCCTGACGGATCCGAATGCGGCTCGACAGTATCAGTTGAACGAATGCTTAACGGCGCGCTTTTTGGGATGCTGCTTGCAGGGTTTTGGCACGATGGGAGCACGACGGCTGAGCGCTCCAGCCAAGGCAGGGCTTCCAATGGCATCAATGGACAGCTTCATGTCTAATGGCTTTCGAAGCGGGGGTACCGGCATTGCCGGTTGAGACAGTCCCTTCGAACCTGATCCGGTTGATACCGGCGTAGGGAAGCTTCGCAGGCCCCGCCGCAGGACCGTCCTCCGCACGTGCAGTGCGGTTGTCGCCGCGTCGGGCCCGGCGCCGCCGCTTCGTCCCGTTCCCAGCGAACACGCCACAGGACGAATGCCATGAATGCCGTGCCTTCCACGCTGCTGCAGCAGACCGAACAGCTGTCCGAATCGGTGACGCGCCCGATCCCCGGATCGCGCAAGATCCACGTCGAAGGCTCGCGCCCGGACCTGCGGGTGGCAATGCGCGAGATCGCGCAGACCCGCACGCCGACGCTGTTCGGCGGCGAGGAGAACCCACCGGTCACGGTCTACGATCCGTCGGGTCCGTATACCGATCCCGATGTCGCCATCGACCTCGCCGCCGGCCTCGCGCCGCTGCGCGCGTGCTGGATCGAGGAGCGCGGCGACACCGAACTGCTGCCGCAGCTGAGCTCGGCCTTCGGCCGCGGCCGCGAGCACGATCCGAAGCTCGCGGGCGTACGCTTCCCGTCGCGCACGCTGCCGCGCGTCGCGAAGGCCGGCGCGAACGTGACCCAGATGCACTACGCGCGCCGCGGCATCGTCACGCCGGAGATGGAATACGTCGCGATCCGCGAGAACCAGCGCCTCGAACTGGTGCGCGACGCGATGCTGCGCAGCCAGCATCCGGGCGAGGCCTTCGGCGCCAGCATCCAGCAGGTCATCACGCCGGAATTCGTGCGCGACGAGATCGCGCGGGGCCGCGCGATCCTGCCCAACAACATCAATCATCCCGAGAGCGAGCCGATGATCATCGGCCGCAACTTCCTGACCAAGATCAACGCCAACATCGGCAACAGCGCGGTGTCGTCGGGCATCGCCGAGGAGGTCGAGAAGCTGGTGTGGTCGATCCGCTGGGGCGGCGACACGGTGATGGACCTGTCGACCGGCAAGCACATCCACGAGACCCGCGAGTGGATCATGCGCAACTCGCCGGTGCCGATCGGCACGGTGCCGATCTACCAGGCGCTGGAGAAGGTCGACGGCCGCGCCGAGGAACTGACCTGGGAGATCTTCCGCGACACGCTGATCGAGCAGGCCGAGCAGGGTGTCGACTACTTCACGATCCACGCCGGCGTGCTGCTGCGCTACGTGCCGCTGACCGCGAAGCGCGTGACCGGCATCGTCTCGCGCGGCGGTTCGATCATGGCCAAGTGGTGCCTCGCGCACCATCGCGAGAGCTTCCTCTACGAACACTTCGAGGACATCTGCGAGATCATGAAGGCCTACGACGTGGCCTTCTCGCTCGGCGACGGCCTGCGTCCGGGCTGCATCGCCGATGCCAACGATGCCGCGCAGTTCGGCGAGCTGGAGACGCTCGGCGAGCTGACCAAGATCGCGTGGAAGCACGACGTCCAGACCATGATCGAAGGCCCCGGCCACGTGCCGATGCAGCTGATCAAGGAGAACATGGACAAGCAGCTGCGCGAATGCGGCGAGGCGCCGTTCTATACGCTCGGGCCGCTGACGACCGACATCGCGCCGGGCTACGACCACATCACGTCGGCGATCGGCGCGGCGATGATCGGCTGGTTCGGCACCGCGATGCTCTGCTACGTGACGCCGAAGGAACACCTGGGCCTGCCGAACCGCGAGGACGTGCGCGACGGCATCATGGCCTACAAGATCGCCGCGCACGCGGCCGATCTGGCCAAGGGCCATCCCGGCGCGCAGGTCCGCGACAACGCGCTCAGCAAGGCGCGCTTCGAGTTCCGCTGGCAGGATCAGTTCAACCTCGGCCTCGATCCAGAGAAAGCGGAAGCCTTCCACGACGAGACCCTGCCCAAGGACGCGCACAAGGCCGCGCATTTCTGCTCGATGTGCGGCCCGCACTTCTGCTCGATGAAGATCACCCAGGACGTGCGCGAGTACGCGGCCGAGCAGGGCGTCGACGCGCAGGCCGCGCTGGCCGCGGGCATGGCGGAGAAGTCGGCCGAATTCCGCGCGCAGGGCGCCGAGGTCTACCGGCCTGAATGAGTCGCCGACAGCCGGCTGAACGTCAGGTCATCCGTCGCATCCGCTCGACCAGGGCCCGCGTATGTTCAGGACCGGTATCGAGGCCGCCCGTCACGATCCGCCAGTCAACAGGGAGATCCGAAATGAATAGCTCCAAACGCGTCGCCGTCTGGCTCGTGGCGTTGTGTGGACTCGTGCTGCTCGCGGGTTGCGCAACCGGGCCCCGCATCACCACCGAAGCCGATCCGCGGGCCGATTTCTCGGCCTATCGCACCTGGTCGTTCTACACGCCGCTGGCGATCGAGAGCGAGGGTTACGAAACCCAGACCAGCGCGCTCGCCAAGGCCGCCGTGCGCAACGAGATGGAACGCCGCGGCTACACCTACAGCGAGGCGAATCCGGATCTGTGGGTCAACATCAACGCCTATCTCGAGCGCCGGACCGATGTCAGCAGCATGCCGACCGTGGATTACGCCTACTACTACAGCTATCGCCATCGCGGTTACTTCGCGGTGCCGTACTGGAACGAGCGCACGCAGGTCTATCGCTACACCGAGGGCACGATGAATGTCGACCTGGTCGACGCGCGCGAGAAGCGTCTGGTATGGGAAGGCATCGCGGTGGGTCGCGTCGCGAACATGCGACCCGACCAGCGCGCCCAGCGCGTGAACTCGACGATCGCCGAGATCTTCGCGAACTATCCGCACCGGGCAGGCGCACGCAGCCAGGCGATGTAAGCGACGGAATGGATGCAGCAACGAAAAAGCGGACCCTTCGGTCCGCTTTTTTTTGCGTCGTGGGCGTGCACTTGTACGTGAGCGTCGTGCACGCAGCCAATGGTTCAGTCGGCGTTGCGGACTTCGCCCAGGTCCTGCGCCAGCCGCTGCAGCCAGCCGCGCCAGGTGGCGCCATCACGCGTCGGGTCGTACTCGCTGCCGAGTGCGGCGATCCGGCTGCCCAGAGCGTCCTCGTCGAGTCCTTCGCCGAGCAGCGCCTCGGCCTCGGCACGGGCGCGCGACACCTGTTCCGGCGATTCCCCGTCACGGTAGTAGGCGACCACCGCCTCCGGCGTGTCGTGCTCCGTCGCCCAGTCCTGGTGGAAGTAGGCGGCGAAGAGGTTTTCCAGCGTCGGATACGCGCTCATCGGTGCGGGCACTCGTCAGGGCTTGTTGGGGTAGCCGGTCACGATTCTATAGCCGATGTCGAGCCGGTCCGAACGCTCCAGCACCAGGCGCACCGAGAACACATCGACCGCGTGGGTATCGCTGCGGCTGACCGAGATGCCGGTGCTGGCGTCGAACGTGGTGTCGATCACCAGACGGTTGCCGCCGCTGCCATCGGCCCAGGCATCGACGCGGGCCTGATGGTCGGCGATCGTCGCGGACACGAAGTGCTCGGCCTGCGGGAGATCGCGGAAACTCGACGCGGCGCTGATGTTCTCGCGGCTCACGCGATCGAGCAGCCACTGCTCGCTCTTGCCGACATGCCGTTCGATCAGATGGCCTCCGACTACCTCGTGGGCTTCGAGTCCGCCACCGGGGACTTCGGCCGTGCCGTCGGGGGACGCGATGCTGTCGAGATAGGCCCCGATGCGCGCGACGGTCGCCTCCACGGCGTCGCGTTCGACCCGCGACAGCGACTGCGCCGGCACCGCCGACAGTGCGTCCCGGATGTCGCGAAGCATCGGGGCCAGTTCGCTGGCGAACACCGGACTGCGATGTGCCAGTGCGACTGCGTCGTCGGTTTCGGCGAGGAAGCCGGCCAGGTCGCCCGCATCGAGGCGCCGGGCGATGTGGCTGTCGAGGGCTTCCCGCGCCACTACGCCCGATGCGATGTTCGCGCCAATGCTGCCCGACGTTTCGACGGCCGGCCAGTCGACGGCCGGTAGGAAACGGAATGCGGCGGTCATGTCCATCGGCAGCGGTGTCCTGTCATGGGATGACATGACACTAGGGCAGCTCGCGCACCGGTACAGCCTCGGGATGACCCGAGGCGCGGCATCCACCCATGACCTGTGCCACGCGCACTGTGCGGAATCTGGCCTCAGACTGCGCTTCATTCAGCCTGCGTTGGCTACCCTCGTCCACCTGCCTGTTGGTGTGCCGATGTCCGAACCGATGTCTCCCGACGTGCCGGCGCCCCTGCGTCTTCGCGTGGGCGAGGGCACCGTCGATCTCGCCACGCGCGAGATCGAGATGCCCGATACGCGCGGTCCGCGCCGTGTCACGCCGAAAGCGATCGGCGTGCTGCGGATGCTGGCGCGTGCGCCTGGCGCTGTGGTCGGCCGCAATGCGCTGTTGGCCGAGGTCTGGCCCGACACGCTGCCCACCGATGATGTGCTGACCCAGGCGATCACCCAGCTGCGCAAGGCCTTCAGCGCCGGGCCGGCGGGCGCCGAGGCCGGCAAGCGTTACATCGAGACGATCGCCAAAGGCGGCTATCGCCTGACGGTGCCGGTCGAGGTGCTCGCGTCCGACGATGTCCGGACGACCGATCCCGCGTTCGATGCGATCGCGGTCTCCGCGCAGGCGCCGATGCAGATGACGGCGCAGCCGCCGCGCGCCAGGCGGTGGCGAAGTCCTTGGTTGCTGGCCAGCGCGGCGTTGGTTCTCTCGGTACTGGGAGCCGTGGTCGTCTTCGGGGTGTGGGCCGCGTTCGACGCGGCGGAGCGCTCGGGTGACCCGGTCGCCGCGAGCCCCGGTCCCGCGCCGGTCAGCAGGCCCTATCGCATCATCACCAGCGCCCCCGGTTTCGCCTTGTCGCCGTCGCTGTCGCCCGATGCGTCGATGGTCGCCTACTCGGCCTCGGGCACCGGCGAGGCCGCGCAGCAGTCCGCCATCTTTGTGCAGACGACATCGAGCGCTGCACCGCGTGCGGTGTCGCAGCCGCCGGCAGGGGCCCGGGACGATCTGCCTGCGTGGTCGCCCGACGGGCGCGAGATCGCGTTCGCGCGCTGGGAAGCCGACGGCGCCTGCCGCGTGCTGCTGATCGCCGCCACCGGGGCCGGCGACGAGCGCGAGATCGCACGCTGTGACGGCAGCGACCTGTTGAGTTTCGACTGGTTGCCCGATGGCGGCGGTCTGCTGTTCGGCACGATGACCGGTGCCGGAAGCGACACCCGGCTGCGCATCCTCGACCCTGTCGGCGGGCGCTGGCGCGACCTCGATTACGCGGGCGCAGCGGGAGACATCGACTTCGCGCCGCGGGTATCTCCCGATGGCCTGTGGATCGGATTCATCCGCAATCCGCAGATGGGCGACCTGTGGCGGGTGCCGGTCGACGGCGGTGTGCCTCGGCAGGTGACGCGGCTGGGCGCCGAATTCAGGGGATGGACCTGGGCGCCGGAAGGCAATGCGATGGTCTTCGGCCTGCGCGTGGACAGCGAGGCGCGCCTCTACCGCGCCGATGTCGACAGCGGCGAAGTGGTCGATCTGGGGATCGAGGACGCGCAGATGCCGTCGGTCTCGGCACGCACCGGCATGATGGCGTTCGTGCATCGGCGGCCGCAGTTCGGCCTGTACCGGATTGAGGCCGAGACAGGCGACTGGGAACGCCTGTTCACGTCGTCCGGCCGGGATTCCCAGCCCACGCTTGCGCCCGACGGCGACCAATTGGTGTTCACCTCCGATCGTGCCGGCCGGTTCGAGTTGTGGTGGGCACGCCTGGGCGTAGCGGATTCGCTGCGGCCGATCGAGGGCGTGCGGCCGGACACGCGGCAGCCGCCGACCTGGTCCGCGGACGGTCGCCGCCTGCTGGTGACGGCGCTGGACGAATCCAATACGCCGATGATCCTCGAGGTGGAGCCCGCGAGCGGACGCATCGAGCGCCTTGCGGTGCCGGGTGAGCGTCCGGCACAGGCGGTCTATGGCCCCGAAGGCATGGTGTTCGTGCTCGAGGAGGATCGCCAGGATGGCGGTACCTCGCTGATCGCGTACGACCGTGCGACATGGCAGCCGCGCGGCCATATCGAGGGCGTGTCCCAGATGCGGTTCGATGCCGTGCGCGGTCGGGTGCTCTACACCCGTCTCGATGCGAGCGGGCTGTGGACGGTGTCGCCGGCACTCGACACCGGCGCGATCGTCCGGCTGAGCGACACCGTGCCGTCCCGCTGGCGCTATCGGAGCTGGTCACTGCGGGAAGATGGTGGCGTCTCGTACCTCGATGCGACGCCAGCATGCTGGTCGCGCCTGACCCACTATCGAATCGACGGATCCGTCCTCGTGCCCGACGGAGGTGACTGCGTGGATCCAGTCGTCCGCAGCGCAACCAATGGCTTCTCGGGCGCAGGTGGCACTTGGTTCGTGGCACTGGCGTCGGAAGACGGCAGCGGCATCGGTTTCATGCCCCTGCCGGCATCGCCGGCCGCGCATGACGGGGTCGTCAAGTGGTTGATATATCTCAGGAAAAAGGTCTCGTAAGTTCTTCGGAACTTCGTTCGCCACGATTTCGGCAAACTCTAGGGCCCGCATCGGGCAATGCAGGTGCAGACCCGGCACAACGGTCGCCTCCAAAGCGAACAGGGTTGCCGGTATGTCGAATTGTCTGTGGGCCGCACGCGGCCAGATGCTCGCGTTCGAAAGTCTCGAACATGCTGCCCAGTGCATCGGAGCGGCCCGTCTGGGCGGGGTGCAGATGTCTGCCCCCGTGTTCAACCTGTGGATCCAGGTACGTGGTGACGGCTGGATCGAATCGCGCGAAGGCCGGTTCCGCATGCGTCGCGGCGACTGGATGGCGTTCGAGAAGGAATCCGGCCCCCTCGTCCAGAGCGGACCGCAGGGACTGTGCATCGGCATCGCGCTCGATGGCAGTGCGCTCGAGTCCCTGCAGGCGCTGAGCGACGGCAGCCTGTACGCGGGCCGTGGGCGCCTGCCGGCACGCGACGTGCGCATGCTGCTGCGCCTGTGGCGCGAAGGGGCGCAGGCTGAAGGCGACGCGCTGTCGGTCCGTCCCCTGCTGCTCCAGCTGGCGCATGTCCAGCGCGATCTCGCCGCGCGCGTTCGACGCTGTCCCGGCCGTTCGCGCAGCCGCAAGCGGCAGGTCTTCGGGCGCATGCAGCGCGCGCGCCTGTATCTGGAGGGCAATGCGGACCGCGTGGTCCGGATCAGCGAGCTCGCCGACCTCACCAGTTTTTCCAGCTGGTACTTCTCCAAGGCCTTCCATGCCCTGTACGACGAAAGCCCGCAGGCGTTGTCGGTCCGCCTGCGGCTGGAGCGCGCCGCGCTGTTGCTGCGGACCACATCGATGATGGTGGGCGAGGTCGCGGCCGCCAGCGGATTCGACAACTGCTGCAGTTTCGCGCGGGCGTTCAAGAACCACCACGGCGTGCCGGCCAGTCGCTATCGCGGCAATCTGCGCCGCGACAGCGTGAAGCAGACCAACGATTCGCGCGCACTGGCTTAACACCCGGACATGACATGCATCCCGCTTCCGGGGTGCATGTCGCGCAGACGCCAGATTCGGCAAAGACAGCGGGTGGCAGCGGCAAGGCGGTGCAGACCGTTCCAGACGTAACGTGCCAATGGCGTCTTAACGCCTCAGTAACGCACACACTCTGGAGAGAGAACTTTGAAGAACCTTCGCACTCCCGCACTGCGGAAGGGCCTGCTGCCGGCCGCGATCCTTGCGGCTGTCGCCCCGGCGGTCACGTTCGCGCAGGAGCAGTCAGCGACCGGCACCACTGAACTCGACCGCATCCAGGTCACCGGTTCGCGCATCCGCAAGGTGGATGTCGAGAACGCGCAGCCGATCCAGACGATCTCCCGCACCGAGATCGAGAACCAGGGCTTCCAGTCCGTCGGCGACATCCTGCAGAACATCGCCGCCACCGGCAGCCCGGCACTGAGCCGTTCCTCGCCGCTGAACGCGGGCGAAAGCCCGGGTGGTACCTACGTCGACCTGCGTAACCTCGGTCCCGAGCGCACGCTCGTGCTGCTCAACGGCCGCCGCCTCGGCGTCAACAACGATGGCCTGCAGGATCTCGCGACGATTCCGTCGTCTGCGGTCGAGCGCATCGAAGTGCTGAAGGACGGCGCGTCCTCGCTCTATGGCTCCGACGCCATCGCGGGCGTGATCAACGTGATCACCCGTCGCAACTTCGACGGCGCCGAAATGAACGCCTACATCGGTCAGTACGGCCAGGGCGACGGTCAGACCCAGTCGTTCGACTTCACCATCGGGTCGCAGGGCGAGCGCAGCTCGATCATCTTCGGCGCGCAGTACGACAAGGAAGAGCCGGTCTGGGCGAAGGACCGCTTCTGGGCCATCGATTCCTATCCGGGCCAGCCGTCCTACAGCTATACCGTCGTCGGTCAGGTCGGCAACATCCGCAATCCGGCGAACCCCAGCCAGTGGCTGGTCCTGCGGGACGGGGGTGATCCGACCAATCTGGCCGACTATCGTCCCCAGGTTGGCGGCGAAGGTGGCGACACCAGCAATGCGGCCGAGCAGATGATGGCCAGGACGGGCATGGAGCGCACGTCGATCTTCACCAGCGCCGACTTCGAGCTGACCGACAACCTGCGCTTCGTGACGGATGCCAGCTTCAACCGTCGCGAGACCGTGGTCCAGGTCGCCGGCTATCCCTACCAGAGCGCGCTGGTCGACGTGCAGACGCCGATGAGCCCCGACAGCTATTTCAACCCGACCGGTGAGTCGCTCGACTTCCGTCGTCGCGGCTGGGAAGTGCCGCGTACCACCGAGCGCCGTCTCGACACCTACCGCTTTAGCGGCGTGTTCGAAGGCGCGTTCGAGATCGGCGAGAAGTTCTTCGACTGGGATGCCGGCTATCTGTTCACGCGTGGCGACGCGACGATCCGCGGTCGCGGCGATTTCAACAAGCTGGCCGTCGCCCAGGCCGTCGGCCCGTCGTTCATGAATGCCAACGGCGTCGTCCAGTGCGGTACGCCGGACAACCCGATCTCGCTGGCGGACTGCACCCCATGGAGCCCGGTGCTCAGCGAAGGCCAGTATTCGCTGGCGAACCCGGACATCCAGGACCGCTTCTTCCTGATGGAGAACGCGACGTCCGAGACGACCACGCACAACTACTTCGCCAACGTGACCGGTGCGATCGCCACGCTGCCGGCCGGTGACCTGAGCTTCGCGACCGGCGTCGAAAACCGTCGCGTGTCGGGCCGCTACTCGCCCGACGCGTTCGCGCAGACCGGCAACTCGACGAACCTTGCCGCGCAGGAAACCTCGGGTGGCTACAGCGTCAACGAGATCTACCTCGAGCTCGACGTGCCGCTGCTGGCCGACGTGCCGGGTGCGCAGGAACTGGCGATCAACGTCGCCAGCCGCTACTCCGACTACGACGTCTTCGGCGACACGACCAACAGCAAGGCGAGCTTCCGCTGGCGTCCGATCGACGACGTGCTGGTCCGTGGCACCTGGGCAGAAGGCTTCCGCGCCCCGGCGGTCTCCGACCTGTACGGCGGTGTCGGTCAGACCTTCGACTGGTACACCGACCCCTGCGACGCGGTCAACGGTGCGGCATCGAACAATCCGGACGTCTACGCGCGCTGCGCCGCGGCGATCCCGGGCTACGCGACCATCGGTCCGGACGGCGGTCCGTTCCAGCAGCTGGGTCAGGGCGGCAACATCGCCTACGGCGGCCAGACCGGCACGCCGTTCCTCAGCGGTTCGAACCCGGATCTGACGCCGGAAACCTCGGTCAGCCGTTCGCTGGGCATCGTCTACAGCCCGAACTTCGTCGAGGGTCTCGGCGTGTCGCTCGACTGGTGGCGGACCAAGATCACCAACGTCGTGACTGCGTACACCGCGTCGGGCCTGCTCAACGACTGCTATCTGTACAACTTCGAGTCGCAGTGCCAGTTCTTCACGCGTGACGAGGACGGCGTCGTCGACAGCCTGATCCGTACCGGCCGCAATGCCGGCTACTGGGACGTCGAGGGCTACGACTTCGAGGTCAACTACACGCTGCCCGAGACCAGCGTCGGTCGTTTCGGCATCAACTGGGCCACGACCTACTACAGCGATTTCACGGTGAAGGCCGACGATACGGAAAACACCGATCCCAGCCCGCAGGTCAGCTTCGGCAGCACCTTCCGGATGCGTTCGGTAGCGACGCTGAACTGGGATTACGGCGATTTCGGTGCGACCTGGACCGCGCGTTACTTCTCGAAGATCCGTGAGGAATGCTACTTCGACGAGATGTGCAACAACCCCGACTACGTCGATTTCCAGGGCAACGAGTTCCCGATCCACGAGACCGGTTCCAACACGTTCAACGACGTCCAGGTTCGCTGGAAGGCACCGTGGAACGCGACGATCTCGGTCGGCGTCAACAACGTGTTCGACCGCGTCGGCCCGGTGCTCTACACCGCGCCCAACAGCGGCTTTGCGTACTACGGCGGCTTCGACATCGGTCGTTTCACGTACATGAAGTACCAGCAGCGCTTCTGATCCATCGAAGTCCTGTGTGATCCACTACGGCCCCGAAAGGGGCCGTAGTCTTGTGTGGCGCTCCGTTTCTCCACGCGCTACGCGCAAGCAGAAGGCCGCCAAAGGGCGGCATTCTCCGGTTCTGCCCCGTCTTGAAATGCGTCGATGCCTTCCTCTCGAGAAGGAATATCCGACGAATTCGGGAATCACGCGCACGCAGCGGGACTACTCGCCGGCCTTCAGTTGTCGGTAGCCGATCAGCTGGAGCGAGGTGAGCTGACGCACCCGCAGGCGCAGGCGCGCTACGGCATCCGAGGCAGGACCACAGCGGTGTCGTGGCCGCGGATGCATGATCGCAAGAATGGCCGGTGGCACATCATGTTCGCCCATGACCTCGACTCCAGCGCCAGCCAGCGGCGCGCAGCGCGTCACTCATTTTCGGTCTCCGGCCCCGCCGTGCGCCATCTCCCTCGGATGGGAGAAGACCTTTCTTGTGGGGCAGGTCGCGCGCAGCAAGCGGTCCGATCGCACGTCGTATCGGACGCACATATGGTGATCATCGAGTCGACGGCGCGGGTCCTGCCAAGCGACGCGCCAACGCGGATGGCCGATGGCCCGGCACACTCGACGGCGAGTGCCTGGACGAAGGGCACGCGTGCCATCGGCGTCAGCTAAATGGGTTCGCGAAAAACCGGACGCTTTGCGGCATCCGGCAGGGTATCGCCGATCGGCGCTTCGCGCCCGGTCCGTCGTCAGGCGGTCTGCGCGGCGCCGAGACCGAGCAGCCGATCGGCATGCGCACGCCAGCCGTCGAGCTTGTCGAGCATGCCGGTACGCTGTAGATAGTCCTCGCGCACCGGTTCGCCGGCGGCGAGTGCGGTCGCGACGTGCACCGCGCCGGTGATCCAGAAGCTGCGGGTGCCGGCGCGTGCCGGGTCGCGCTGGAACGCGACGGCCTCGATGATCGGCATCGGCAGGCCCCAGAGACCGAGCAGGTAGGCGCCGGCCTCGGTGTGGCCCGGGGCGTCGGCGGGTTGCGTGTCGGCGGGCGCGCGTTCGTCGCGGATGCCGGGCAGCAGCAGGCCGATGTCGGCCAGCAACGCGGCAGTCGCACCGAGTTCGGCGCTGGATTCGGGCAGCATGCGCCGCGCGAGCTGCGAGGCCACGAGCGCGCGCTGTTGCATCGCCGGACGATCCAGATCGCTGCGCGCGCCATGCGTGAACACTTCACTGGCGAGCACCAGGTCACGCATGGTCGACATGCCCAGCCGGGTCACGGCGGAGCGCAGGTCGGTGATGGTGCGGCCGGCCGAGAAATAGGCCGAATTGCACAGCTGCAGCACCTTGGCCGCGATCGCCGGATCGCCGGCGATCAGCTGCGCGATGTCGTTGGCGCTAGTGTCGTCCTCGGCCTCGAGCGCATATGTCAGTGCGATGTAGGTCTGCGGCGGCGAGGGCAGCGTCTCGATCTGGCCGATGCGCTCGCGCAGCGCCGGGTTGTCGAGCAGTTCGCGCAGCTCCTCGAGGCTGCCGATCGCCTCCAGCAGCAGCGCCTCGCCGACCGGCATCGGCAGGAAGCGGTGCGCCAGCGACAGCACGCGCGCCGGCGGCTGGTCGCCGATGACGGCGATGCGCGAGGTCTCGGGGCGCAGCGTGCGGATCTGGCCGAGCAGGGTGGCCGCCGGCATGTCGGGCAGCGTCGGTGCGACGACCACGACATCGTGCGCGGCATCGGCGATCAACGCCGTCGCGGTGCCGCCGTCGACGGCGCGCTGGACCTGCCAGCCGTCGTCCATGTCGGCCACGAGATCGATGAGGTCGGACGGCAGGCTGTCTTCGCCGCCCACGAACAGAATACGCACGATGGAATCCCCTGGTCGCCGCGGCACCTGTCCGGTGGCGTCGGCTCGCGGCGATGGTAGCAATCGCGCCGTATCCGCAACGGCGCGGTATCGAGAACTGTGACGGCGGCGATGCCGCCGCGGCGCTTACTGCGCCTTGTAGGCGGCGATCGCGTCGTTGAGCAGAGCCTTGGCCTCCGCCGCGTCGCCCCAACCGCTGATCTTGACCCACTTGCCCTTCTCGAGATCCTTGTAGTGCTCGAAGAAGTGGCCGATGCGCTCCAGCCAGTGGCCGGAGACCTTGTCCAGGTCGTCGACGTGCGCATAGCCGCCGAACACCTTCTCCACCGGCACCGCGAGGATCTTCTCGTCGCTGCCGGCCTCGTCGGTCATCTTCAGCACGCCGACCGGGCGGCAGCGGATGACGGAGCCCGGGATCAGCGGCAGCGGCAGCACCACCAGCACGTCGGCCGGGTCGCCGTCGCCGCAGACGGTGTTGGGCACGTAGCCGTAATTGCAGGGGTAGCGCATCGGCGTGGACAGGATGCGGTCGACGAAGATCGCACCGCTTTCCTTGTCCACCTCGTACTTGACCGGCTCGGCGTCCTTCGGGATTTCGATGATGACGTTGATTTCGTCCGGCGGGTTCTTGCCGGTGGGGACGGAGTCCAGGCCCATTGCGATGCACTTCCAGTGGTCGATAAGAACCGCCATTTTACGGGCAACGATGTTGCGGCGCAGCGGCGATCTTGCGGGAATGGTTTCCGATGCAACGTCGGGCGGGGCGGCGGACCAAGGGTACGCCCCAGTATGGCCAGGCCATACGGGGGCGTACACATGGACTCCCGACTTTTCGCTGACGCAGGCCCGTCCCGATGACCACGTTCGATTCGCTGTCCCCGACCGCCAACTCCACCACTGCCCAAGGCTACTGGCAGAACCCGCTGGCGCCCGACGATGCGCATACCCATGACGGTCCGAATGCGGGTGGCGTGGCGCACGAGGCGGACATCGAAGGGCTGGCCGATGGCCCGCAGGTCTCGACGCTCGACGCGCCCGAGCGCGCGCCCAACGGTGCGATCGGTATCGACGGCAGCAGCAGCAACACGGCCGAGCGCACCAACGGGCGCACGCCGGACGGCAAGCCGATCCAGATCGATCCGCTGCACAGCGACGGCCAGGTCGAGGTGGCGCGCGAGCGCACCGTGGCCCAGGGCTACGTCAGCCGCGACCAGGTCGTGTTCACCACCGGCACCGGCGACGACGACGTCGGCGTGAGCCAGCGCGACGACGGCACGCTCGACGTGTCGGTCAATGGCGAGCGCTACGAAGTGCGCCTGGCCGAAGGCCAGGAACTCACCCTGCGCACCGGCGCCGGCAACGACACCATCCAGGTCGCGCCGAACGTCAAGGTCAACGTCGTCGTCGATGCCGGCAACGGCGACAACGACATCAACGTCGAGGGCGACGGCGACAACCGCATCAGCAGCGGCGCCGGCGACGACACGATCCGCGCGACCGGCAGCGGCCGCAACGACATCCACACCATCGGCGGTACCAACGAGATCTTCGGCGGCAGCGGCGTCAACGTGATCTACGGCGGCGACGGCAGCGACACCATCCACGCCGGCAGCGGCACCAACTACATCGAAGGCGGCCGCGGCGACGACGTGATCCATGGCGGCGGCACGTTCGACATCCTGTCCGCCGGTGGCGGCGACGACGTGGTCAACGTCGGCGAGGGACGCACGACGGTCTACGCGGGCGCCGGCAGCGACACGATCGAAGGCGCGAACGCGCAGACGACGATCTATTCCGAGGCCAGCGACATCGTCAACGCGGCGACAGGGGCGCGCCCGACGGTCGTCAATGTCGAGATCGACAACACCGTCGGCGATCGCGGCGTCCGCGTGCAGGGCTCCGAGGCCTTCGTGCAGCGCATGCAGTCCGAACTGGATTTCCTGCGCGCCTCACCGAACGGCCAGCAGATGATGGCGGAGTTCGACAAGGCGGCCGAGGCGAAGGGCAACACCGTGACGATCCAGGAACTGTCGAACGAGGACAACGGCTACGCCCAGACCTTCAGCAATGACGCCGACATCGTCAACGGCCGTCCGGGCGCCGGCGGCGACGTGACCATCAGCTACAACCCGTCCTTCCACATGGACGCGTTCCCGGCGCCGTCGGTGGTCCTGTTCCATGAGATGTCGCATGCCTACAACGGCGTCAACGGGACGTTCCTGCAGGGCACCTATCGCGGTGAAGGTCCCGACAGCGGCCGCGTGCCCAATGCAGAACGACAGGCCGTGGGCCTGGAGACCAGCGCCACGCCCTACGACTTCGACGGCAGCGGCGCGATCACCCACAACCCGATCCATCTGACCGAGAACGGCATCCGTCGCGAGCTGGGCCTGCCGGACCGTCCGAGCTACGCGCTCTGACGGTCGTGAACCGGATGGAGGCGGCGCATGCGTGCGTCGCCCCCGTTCGTGCCCACTCCCGCATGTCATGACAGCACGGCAACGCCACGTCCACCGATGACGATTTCCATCCGCACTCCTGATGCGTGGGCACCGCGCTCACGCCGACGCGGCCATCCTGTGTTCCGGATCGCGGTCGTCACATCGTGTCTGGCATGTGCGCTGCTGCCGTCGCCCTCGGTTTCCGCCGAGCCAACCCGACCGTCCCAGAGGTCCACGATGCCGTCCAGCGATTCCGCGCGCGCCCATGTCGATGCCGAAGGGGCCGTGCTCGAAGCGGTGTTCGCACGCGAAGACGAGGGCATCCGCATCGACTACCGGATCCGCAACACCGGGTCTGCGCCGCTCGTGGTATTCGATCGTGGCGACCGCCACGCGGTGCTGACGCGGCGCCAGGCCGCCGGCGATGTGGGCGTGCCGTCGCTGCAGGAACACGCAGGGACGCGCGCCACCTTGTCGCATGTCGCCCGCGCGCTGCCGACACCCGCGCCGACGCTGCCGCCCACGCCGCTCGCGCGTCGCGTGGCGCCGGGCGAAAGCGTCGATGCCACATTCGGTTTTTCCGGCTGGCTGGGCGCCACGCCTGCACAGGTGCGGTGGTGCATCGGTATCGGCATCGCGGATGACGCGCGCCTGTTCTCGCCCGACGACAGTGGCGATGTCGAAGTCTGGCAGGCCGATTTCGGCTATGCCGACGACCAGCAGGTGATGTGCACGCCGTGGTTCGACATGGCGAGCGGGACGTTCGAAACGTCACCTCGTACTTAGCGGGGGCAGAGCGCAGCGAAACCCATCCTCGCCATGCCAGCATGCGCGGTGCCAGGGATCGGAATCGTGGCGATCACCATCCCAGCAGGCGGTCCACTGAATCGAAGCGATGGGTTTCGCTGCGCTCGACCCATCCTGTGCACAGACCGGACCCGTCTCGATCAGACGGGTCCGCCATGCGTCGGGGCGATGGACGGACAGCAGAGCGACGATCGATGATCCTGATCCGCATGTCCGATGCTCCCTCACCTCGTTCCCTCTCCCACAAGTGAGATAGGCGCGTGTCGCCGCTTCAAAGTAGAGGGACAAGAAGAAGCGCGACGATATTGATGATCTTGATGAGGGGATTGATCGCCGGGCCGGCGGTGTCCTTGTAGGGATCGCCAACGGTGTCGCCGGTCACCGCGGCCTTGTGCGCCTCGCTGCCCTTGCCGCCGAAGTGGCCGTCTTCGATGTACTTCTTGGCGTTGTCCCAGGCGCCGCCGCCGGTCGTCATCGAGATCGCGACGAACAGGCCGGTGACGATCGTGCCGATCAGCAGGCCGCCGAGTGCGCGAATGCCGGCGCCCGGGCCCATCAGCGCGTTCATGCCCAGTGCGACGACCACCGGCACCAGCACCGGCAACAGCGACGGCACGATCATCTCCTTGATCGCCGACTTCGTCAGCATGTCGACCGCACGGTCGTACTGCGGCTTGCCCGTGCCTTCCATGATTCCCGGGATCTCGCGGAACTGTCGACGTACTTCCTCGACGACTGCGCCTGCCGCACGCCCCACGGCTTCCATCGCCATCGCACCGAACAGGTACGGGATCAGGCCGCCGATGAACAGGCCGATGATCACCGCCGGATCGGCGAGATCGAAGCGGAACTCGGTGCCCGGATACTTCGCCTCGAGGTTGTGGGTGAAGTCGGCGAACAGCACCAGCGCCGCCAGCGCCGCCGAGCCGATCGCATATCCCTTGGTCACCGCCTTGGTGGTGTTGCCCACCGCATCGAGCGGATCGGTGATGTCGCGGATCTCCGGCGGCAGCTCGGCCATCTCGGCGATGCCGCCGGCGTTGTCGGTGATCGGCCCGTAGGCATCGAGCGCGACGATCATGCCGGCCATCGACAGCATCGCGGTCGCCGCGATCGCGATGCCGTAGAGGCCGGCGAACGAGAAGCACGCCCAGATCGCGAAGCACACCGCGATCACCGGCATCGCGGTCGACTTCATCGACACGCCGAGGCCGGCGATGATGTTGGTGCCGTGTCCGGTCGTCGACGCCTGCGCGATGTGCTGCACCGGCTTGTACTGCGTGCCGGTGTAGTACTCGGTGATCCAGACGATCGCGCCGGTCAGCACCAGCCCGATCAGCGCGCACCAGTAGAGATTCGTCGCGCCGTGCACGTTGTCGGCCATCAGCTGCGTGGTGATCGGCCAGAACAGCGCGGCGGCGATCACGCCCGAGACGATGACGCCCTTGTACAGCGCGCCCATGATCGAGCCGCCGGCCTGCACCTTGACGAAGAACGTGCCGACGATCGACGCCAGGATCGACGCGCCGCCGAGCACCAGCGGATACAGCACGCCGTTCGCGCCGACCGTCGGTGCCATCAGGAAGCCCAGCAGCATCGTCGCGATCACGGTGACCGCGTAGGTCTCGAACAGGTCCGCCGCCATGCCCGCGCAGTCGCCGACGTTGTCGCCGACGTTGTCGGCGATCACCGCCGGGTTGCGCGGGTCGTCTTCGGGAATGCCGGCTTCGACTTTGCCGACGAGGTCCGCGCCGACGTCGGCGCCCTTGGTGAAGATGCCGCCACCCAGGCGCGCGAAGATCGAGATCAGCGAACTGCCGAACGCCAGGCCCACCAGCGCGTGCAGCGCGGCTTCGCCGGCGATGCCGAAGCGCGGCAGCAGCATCCAGTAACCGGCGACGCCGAGCAGCCCGAGGCCCACGACCAGCATGCCGGTGATCGCGCCGCCGCGGAATGCGACGTCCATCGCCGGACCGATGCCGCGGCGTGCGGCCTCGGCGGTACGCACGTTCGCCTTGACCGAGACGTTCATGCCGATGTAGCCCGCCGCACCCGAGAGCACCGCGCCGATCAGGAATCCGATGCCCGTCGCCCAGCCCAGGAACACGCCGATCAGCACGAACAGCACGGCGCCGACGATCGAGATCGTCAGGTACTGCCGGTTGAGATACGCGCGTGCGCCTTCCTGGATCGCGCCTGCGATCTCCTGCATCCGTGCGTTGCCGGCGGGTTGCCGGTTGATCCAGCCGGCGGAAATCACGCCGTAGAGAATCGCGATGGCGGCACAGCCCAGTGCCAGCCACAAACCGTGTTGCTCGAGCATGGAAACCCCTCCCAGAGTCGGTATGCCAAGACGGACAGCGGTGATGCGGTGATGCGCGCCGACTATCGCACAGCCCGCGCGGGCCGGCATGCCGGTGTGAGGCCCGTCCTGTGGGTGATCGATATCTGCGATGGCAGCCCAACGGGCGCCGGTACTGTTGCCACCTGGCCGGCCATCGTCAGTGCGAGGCTGCCGTCGGCATCCGTGCGCGCACCGGCGCGTCGAAGGCCGGCGACAGCAGGGCATCGGTGAGCACCGCGTCACGTGGTCCGTCGGCGAGCACGCGGCCCGCGCGCAACAGCACCACGTGGCCGATCTCCGGGATCAGGTCTTCGAGGTGATGGGTGACCAGCACGAGGGTGGTGCCGGCACGTGCGAGCTCGCCGACCTGCGCCGTCAGCCGGGCGTGGGCGACGACATCGAGTCCGCTGGAAGGTTCGTCGAGCAGCAGCGCGGTCGGATCGTGGAACAGGGCGCGCGCCAGCAACACGCGCCGCGCCTCGCCGGCCGACAGCGTGGCGTAGCGACGCCCGGCGAGATGCAGCGCCTGCATCCGCTGCAGCGCGGTCAGCGCCTGCGCATGCAACATCGGATCCGCCGCGTTGCCGTCTGCGATCGCGCCAAGCGTGGCGCCGTCGACGACCGCTCGCGGTCAGGGAAGGCAGCGTGCGCAGGTCATCGTGCAGCCGCCGGTCACCATGCCGGGACGGCCTCGCAAGGCACGCACGTCCCACAGGTGCTCGCCCAGCACGCGCACGGGCGCGCGGCCGTCGTCATGGGCCAGCGGATGCAGCTCACGGGTCAACATCTGGATCAACGTGGACTTGCCACTGCCGTTCGCGCCGAGGATCGGTCATGGCGCCTCGATTCATGCGAATGCGCGCCGCGCCGGCGCATGAATGCGATGCGGGTGGCGAGTCTGAATCGCGGGGTGGTCCATACGTCGTCGGAGGGATGGAAAGGGGGCAGGGATGGCGCCATGATGCATGGGTTCACGCCTTCTCGATGCGCCCATGTCCTCTACGATTCTCGAGTTCCTGTCCGGTGGCCTGCTGCAGTTCGGCTGGGGGGCGATGCTCGTCTACCTGCTGGTGGCGACGCAGCTGACGATCTTCGCCGTGACCCTGTACCTGCATCGCAGCCAGGCGCATCGCGGCGTCGATTTCCATCCGGTGATCGCGCATTTCTTCCGCTACTGGACGTGGCTCACCACGTCGATGATCACGCGCGAATGGGTGGCGATCCACCGCAAGCACCACGCGAAGTGCGAGACCGAGGACGACCCGCACAGCCCGCGCTTCAAGGGCATCAAGACCGTCTTCTGGCAGGGCGTGGAGCTGTACCGCGAAGCGCGCGCGCAGCGCGCCGACATCGAGCAGTACGGCAAGGGCGCGCCCAGCGACTGGATCGAGCGCAAGCTCTACACCCCGCACGCCAATCTCGGCCCGACCTTCCTGCTGCTGCTGAGCTTCGTGCTGTTCGGCTTCAAGGGCGTCGCGGTGTGGGCGATCCAGATGGCGTGGATTCCGTTCTGGGCCGCGGGCGTCGTCAACGGCCTCGGCCACTGGTGGGGCTACCGCAATTTCGAGACCACCGACACCGCGACCAATCTGACGCCGTGGGGCGTGTGGATCGGCGGCGAGGAACTGCACAACAACCATCATGCGTTCCCCAGCTCGGCGAAGTTCGCGCTGCGCAAGTGGGAATTCGACATCGGCTGGGCCGTCATCAAGGGTCTGGAGTCGGTGGGACTGGCGAAGGTGCTGCGCGTCGCGCCGTCGCTGGACATCCGTCCCAACATCCACGTGCCCGATACCGACACCATGCGCGCGCTGCTCGCGCATCGTTTCCAGGCGATGACCGATTTCCAGCGCAACGTGCTCAAGCCGGCGCTGCGCGAAGAGGCGCAGGCCGCCGGTGCGCGTCTGCGCGCGCTACTGCCGCGCAAGCTGCGCAAGGGTCTGGTCGACGACGGCCGCTGGCTGCAGCCCGATGCACGCCAGCAGCTGCAGCAATGGGTCGAACAGCGTCCGCGCATCCGCACGCTGGTCGAACATCGCGCGCGCCTGACCGCGCTGCTCGAAGCGCGTTCGCACAACGCCAGTGAAGCGCTGCAGAACCTGCAGGCGTGGTGCCGCGAGGCCGAGGCCAGCGGCATCCGCGCGCTGCAGGAATACTCGGCCCGGCTCAAGGGCTATTCGCTGCAGAGCGCGCACGCCTGAGCCCGCGCGCCATGATCGCGAGGCGGCGACGGCCGATCCGGCAACGCATCGGCCGCAGCACTGCGTGCGTGGTGCTCGCACTCGCCGTGGCCACAGGCGCCGCCGCGCAGGTCACGCGCACGATCGAGTACCTCGAACACATGGATACCGACGGCGACGGGCGCGTCTCGCTCGCCGAGTACCAGGCGTGGATGCGCTACGGTTTCGACCGGATGGATCGCAACGGGGACGGCGTACTGACGCCCGACGAGCTCCCGGGCGGCAAGGGCCGGCCGGTGACGCTCGCCGAACACATGGCCAAGCTCGCCGCGACGTTCAACAGGCAGGACACCAACCGCGACGGCTATCTCGACGCGCGAGAACTGGCGGCACCGCCGCAGCGCTGACTGGGTCGGTCGCGCGTCTCTCGATCATCGTCGTTCGACGCCTCGTGGGCCGCACATGCGATGTCTTCGCGGCCTCTGCGAGGCCGGAACCGACATTGCTATCCTCAGGCTGCATCGCCTGCGTGCGGTGATCGATCGACCTGCGTCAGGGAGGAAGACCATGCCGCATCTCGTCCATCTGCGCCGCGCGGTCGGCTGGTGTCTGGTCGCGGTGCTCGCCACTGCGATGCTGCTCAACGTGATCGGATTCGTCAGTCCGTTCTGGGGACTGTGGCGCCATCCGGACGATCCCGCACAGTCACGGGCCTTGCTGCATGCGGCGCGGCCGTGGGTGACGGGCCTGTCGGCGTTGTTCCTGCTGCCGGCCTGGCATTTGTCGCGCACGCTCGTCTCGGCGACGGCGCGCGGCGTCGTGCTGGTGATGGGCGCGCTCGTGGTGATCGCGGATGTGGCGGCGCTCGTGACGGAGCGCGCGCACAGTGATCCCTGGACGGCGACCGTCTTCGCCCGTGTGGTGTCGAGTCTCGCGGCGATCTATCCGTTCTGCGCTTTCGTCGTGTTCACGTGGCTGGTCTGGCGCGCGCTGCGCATCGCGACCCCTCGACAGGTCGAACCGGGCGCGACCTGATCGCGCCCGACCGCGACGGACTCAATCGAGTGGCATCTCCGTTTCGATCCAGCGCGTGACCGAATCGTGGCGCGGCGTCCAGCCGAGTTCGCGTCGTGCGCGCTTGCCGCGGACGCGGCTGTTGGAGCCGAACGAATAGCGCGCGTGGCCTTCGCCCCAGACCTTCGCGGCCTCGTCGACCGTCCAGGATTCGACCGGGCCGAGCCCCAGCCGCGTCGCGATCGCAGCACCGAGTTCCGCGTACGAGGCTTCGCCGTTCTCGACGAAGTAGAACGCGCCTGCCGGCGCTTGCGAAAGCGCGAGGTGGTACAGCGCGACGACATCCTCGATGTGCACGTTCGACCAGCGGTTGATGCCGCTGCCGACGATACGGACCACGCCACTGCGTTGCGCCTGCTGCACCAGCGGCGGGATCTGCACGCTGTCGCGCGCCAGCCCCGTGCCGCTGCCGTAGATCATCGTGTTGCACAGCACGACGCTGCGCACGTCGTCACCGGCCGCGGCCAGGATCAGGGTGTCGACCGCATGCCGGGCCTGCTTGCCGGCTTCGACGATCAGTGGCGTGTCCTCGTCGAAGACGTGCGGCGACAGCGCATTGCCGGCGACGTCGTCGCCGATGACGCTGGAACCGCTGGTGTGCAGGAAGGCCTTGCCGGAACCGCGCAGACCGTCGAGCAGGGCGTCGACCGCGCCACGATGGTCGCTGCTCGCGGCATTGATGACCGCGTCGGCGCGCCGGGCCTCGGCGATCAGCAGATCGCGGTCTTCGAGCGTGCCCGGCACCGGCACGATGCCGAGTGCCTCGACCCGGGCCGCAGCCTCGGGAGAGCGGACCAGGCCGCGGACCGTGTGGCCGTCCTGCAACAGCGCAGTGGCGAGCGAGCCGCCGATGAAGCCGGTGACGCCGGTGATGAAGAGGTCCATGGAAATCTCGATGCGGGGGAAGGCGACCAGTCTGCGCCGGACGATTCACGGCAGAAACCGCGTATTCGGGAGATGTCTTTTGATTTCCGGTCAATAATCCGGATTCGACCCGCCGCGGGGACCCTCCCATGAAGACCACGCTGGACGAACTGCAGGCCTTCGTGACGGTGGTCGACAGCGGTTCGATCACCGCCGCCGCGCGCCAGCTCGAACAGACGGTGTCGGGCATCAGCCGTGCGCTCGGCCGGCTGGAGGACAAGCTCGGCACGACCCTGCTGCAGCGGACGACGCGCCGCATCGCGCTGAGCGAAGAGGGGCGCGCGTTCCTCGCCGACGCGCGTGACGTGCTCGCGCGCATGGACGCCGCCGAAGACCGGATGCGAGCGTTGCGCAACGGGCCGTCGGGCGTGCTCCGGGTCGATGCGGCCACCTCGTTCCTGCTGCATGTGCTGGTGCCGCGGGTCGCCGCATTCCGCGCCGCGTATCCGCAGATCACCCTGGAACTCACCAGCAACGACCGCACCATCGACCTGCTCGAACACCGCACCGACATCGCGATCCGCGTCGGCCCGCTGAAGGATTCGAGCCTCGTCGCGCGGCATCTGATGGACAGTCGGTTGCGGGTGCTGGCCTCACCGGCCTATCTCGACGCGCACGGCGCGCCGGCATCCGTGGCCGCACTCGCCGACCATGCCCTGCTGGGCTTCACCGGCCTGCCGCATCTCAATGTCTGGCCAGTGCCGGACCACGATGGCGAGGCGCTGACGATCGTGCCGACGGTCGCGGGCTCCAGTGGCGAGACCGTGCGCGCGCTCGTGGTCTCGGGCGCCGGCATCGCCTGCCTGTCCGACTTCACCACCGAAGCGGACCGGCGCGCAGGACGACTGGTGGAACTGCTCGCCGGCGAGACGCGCGACGTGCGCCAGCCGGTCCACGCCGTGTACTACCGCAACTCCGGCGTGTCGTCGCGGATCCGCGCATTCGTCGATCACCTTGCGGCATCGCTGGCCGTCGAGACGGACACACCGACGTCCTGAAACGAAGAACGCCGGCCCTTTCGGGCCGGCGTCTGGGTGGAACGCGCGGGAGACGTGGTCCCGCGCGCGTGACGCACCTACTTGGTGATGTCGACGTTGTTGGTCTCACGCAGGAACAGCGTGCCGATCACCAGCGACATGATCGCGATGCCGATCGGATACCACAGGCCGTAGTAGATGTTGCCGGTGGCCGCGACCAGTGCGAACGAGATCGCCGGGAGGAAGCCGCCGAACCAGCCGTTGCCGATGTGGTAGGGCAGCGACATCGAGGTGTAGCGGATGCGGGTCGGGAACAGTTCGACCAGATACGCCGCGATCGGCCCGTAGACCATCGTCACGAAGATCACCAGCAGCCACAGCATCAGGATCGTCATCGGAATGTTGATCCGGGCCGTGTCGGCCCGCTCCGGGTAGCCAGCTGCGTTGAGTGCGCCGCGCAGTTCGGTGCCGAAGCTGCCCTGCTGGATCTTCAGCGCATCGCCCGCCAGGCCTTCGGCCTCGTAGGACTGCACGCTGTTGGCGCCGACATTGACGGTCGCCAGGCTGCCGACCGGTGCCGCCTGGACGGTGTAGGGCACACCGGCGCGTGCGAGTGCGGCGGTCGCCACGTCACAGGAGCTGGTGAACTTGCGGATGTTGACCGGATCGAACTGGAAGCTGCAGGTGTTGGGATCGGCTACGACGACCGCCGGCGAATTGGCGTTGGCCTCTTCGATCGCCGGGTTGGCGAAGTGGGTGATGCCCTTGAAGATCGGGAAGTACGAGCACGCCGCGATCAGGCAGCCGGCCATGATGATCTTCTTGCGGCCGATCTTGTCCGACAGCCAGCCGAAGAACAGGAAGAACGGCGTGCCCAGCAGCAGCGCGGCGGCGATCAGCAGGTAGGACACCGTCAGATCGACCTTGAGCATGCTCTGCAGGAAGAACAGTGCGTAGAACTGGCCGGCGTACCAGACCACCGCCTGGCCGGCGGTGGCGCCGACGAGCACCAGCAGCATCAGCTTCAGGTTGCCGCCCTTGATCGACTCGCGGAACGGCTGCTTGGAGCCCTTGCCCTGCGCCTTCATTTCCTGGAACAGCGGCGATTCGCTCAGCTGCAGACGGATCCACACCGACACGCCCAGCAGCACGATCGAGCCCAGGAACGGGATGCGCCAGCCCCAGGCCTCGAACGCCTCGACGCCCAGCAGCCAGCGGCACAGCAGGATCACCGCCAGCGACAGGAACAGGCCCAGCGTCGCCGTGGTCTGGATGAAGCTGGTGTAGAAACCGCGCTTGCCGGGCGGCGCATGCTCGGCGACGTAGGTCGCCGCGCCGCCGTACTCGCCGCCCATCGCCAGGCCCTGGGCCAGGCGCAGCACGATCAGGATGACCGGCGCCGCGATGCCGATCGACGCGTAGTTGGGCAGCACGCCGACGAGGAACGTCGAGACGCCCATGATGATGATCGTGATCAGGAACGTGTACTTGCGGCCGATGCGGTCGCCGAGGCTGCCGAAGAATGCCGCGCCGAACGGACGCACGAAGAAGCCGGCGGCGAACGCGAGCAGCGTGAAGATCATGCCGGTCGTTTCGTTGACGCCACTGAAGAACTGGCGCGACAGGATGATCGCGAGCGAGCCGTACAGATAGAAGTCGTACCACTCGAAGACGGTACCGAGGCTCGAGGCGAAGATGACCTTCTTGTGGCCCTTCGTCAGCGGCGCCGGCGAAGGCGTGGGATTTGCAGTGGTGGTGGACATGTGAAGCTTCCCCTCCGAAGCATGCGTGGAATGTCGGGCCCGGCCACATGGCCGGACCCGTGCGGACCGGTCAGAACGAGTAGCGGGCCATCGTGTGCAGGCGCATCAGTTCGCCGTCGGCGCCGGATTCGAGCGTGCGCTCGCCCCAGATCGCCTCCACGCCGAAATCGAGCTTGGGCACCGGCGACCAGATCATGTTCGCGTGCACCGAATGCACCTTGCGGGTCACGCCCAGGCCGGTCCACGCCGCGTTGTTGTCCCACTGCGAGCGCGAATAGAACAGGTTGCCGCGGACCTTCGGCGTGAACACCTGGCGCAGGCCGACATAGCCGGCCCAGCCGCCGAGCGCGTCGATGTCGCCGGCCGCATCGACCATCGCGTCCTGCTGGATCGTCGCCAGGCCGATGTAGCGGCCGATGCCCTCGCCACCGCTGACCTGGTAGCGGATGTCGGTGCTGTCGCCGAGCTTGACCAGGCCGCTGACCTGCGCGCCGAAACCGGTGTCGGTGCTTTCCGCGCCGACGACGGGTTCGTACTTCAGCTGGCGCGCGAGGCCGGCGAAGCTGACGTGGCCCCAGTCGCCCTTGTGGGTGTAGCGCGCGACGACGTCCGGGATCGCGCTGTTGTCGCCGGCGATCACGCGCGCCGCGCCGCCGAACGGCTGCACGGTGGTTTCGGGACTCTCGACCGAGATCGTCCACGGTCCGCTGGTGTAGCGCAGCTGCGGCTGGCGGACGAATGCGACGCCGTCGGTCGGGCCGACGAAGTCAACCGCGTCGAGCAGCGCGTTGGTGTCCATGAAGTTCGACCAGGTCTGGCCGACCAGCCAGTTGTTGTAGGTCAGGTAGGCGTGGCGCAGCGTCGCGCCGTAGGTGTTGGTGGCCGCGGTGTTGCCGAGCGTGCCGCCGAAGAAGTCGAGCTCGACGCGCGCGCCGAGCTTGTCGCCGGAATCGAGCACCGTGCTGGCGTCGAACCACAGGCGCGAGAACTTCAGGTGCGCGTCGGAATAGGTGTCGGGCGCGTCGCCGCCGACCGGAATCGCGCCGGGCACGTAGAAGTCGCGGCCGGCGGTGCCCTTGGCGATGTCGCCGTCGGTGGTCTTGGTGACCAGCGCATCGGTGCGGATCATGCCGCCGACGGTGAACTTGGTGCCGGGATTGGCGGTCGGCGTGATCGTCGTCGTCTGGATCGGCGCGGCGGCGCCGGTACCCGCGGGCGCCGGGGCGGGCTGCGCGGCCTGGGCCGTGCGCACCTCGGTCACCACGGTTTCGGTCTGCTGCTGTTGCGTCACCAGCTGCTGGACCATCGCCTCGAGCTGGGCGACGCGCGCCTCGAGCTCGCGTTCCTTGGCGGTCTGCGCGAAGGCGATGCCGGGCAGGGTGAGCGCGGCGAGCACGGCAGCAGCCAGGAGGCGCGGGCGTGCCTGTTTGATCTGTGTCATCGGATCTCCCCTCCCAAGGGATGGATGTGACGAGTGGTGCAAGGCGGAACGGTCGGACGCGCCACTGGCCGGGCGGTCCATTTCACGCAGACTGCATGTTGTGCACGTCCACGCCCATTCCCCTTTGGTCGAACCCCGCCGGCACGCGGTTAGACCAAGGTCTAGCGTGGGGTGATGGCGAATCCGGCACACTGGTCCGACGTGTACGAAGGGAGGTGCCCACGATGTCCAGCCCCGCAGAAATCCATCCGGTACCGGCCGGTTTCGCCGGTCCCGACACCATCACCGCCGATGCCTACGCGCGCGATTACGCGCGCTCGGTGCAGGATCCCGATGCCTTCTGGGGCGAGGCCGCCAAGCGCCTCGACTGGTTCAAGGCGCCGACGAAGATCCGCAACGTCAGCTACGACCTGCAGGATTTCCGCATCCGCTGGTTCGAGGACGGCGAGCTCAACGTCAGCGTCAACTGCCTCGACCGGCATCTGGCGACGCGGGGCGACAAGATCGCGCTGATCTGGGAGCCCGACGGCCCCGACACCGAAGCGCTGCACGTGAGCTACCGCGACCTGCATGCGCGCGTCTGCAAGCTCGCCAACGCGTTGCGCAACCTCGGGGTAGGCAAGGGCGACCGGGTCACGATCTACCTGCCGATGATCGTCGAGGCCGCGGTCGCGATGCTCGCCTGCGCGCGCATCGGCGCGGTGCATTGCGTGGTGTTCGGCGGCTTCTCGCCGAACTCGATCGCCGACCGCGTCTCCGACTGCGGCAGCAAGCTGATCATCACCGCCGACGAAGGCCTGCGCGGCGGCAAGAAGGTCCCGCTCAAAGCCAACGTCGACGCCGCGCTGAAGCTGCCGGGCACGAACACCGTCGAGACCGTGCTGGTCGTACGCCACACCGGCGGCGCGGTCGACATGCAGATGCCGCGCGACCGCTGGTACGACGCCGTCGTCGACGGGCAGCCCGACACCTGCGAACCCGAGCGCATGAACGCGGAAGATCCGCTCTTCATCCTCTACACCTCCGGTTCCACGGGCAAGCCGAAGGGCGTGCTGCACACGACCGGCGGCTACCTGCTGTTCGCCAGCTACACGCATCAGGCGGTCTTCGACCTGCGCGACAGCGACGTGTACTGGTGCACGGCCGATGTCGGCTGGGTCACCGGCCACAGCTACATCGTCTACGGCCCGCTCGCGAACGCCGCGACGTCGTTGATCTTCGAAGGCGTGCCGAACTATCCGGACGTCTCGCGCTTCTGGAACGTCATCGACAAGCACCAGGTCACGATCTTCTACACCGCGCCGACCGCGATCCGCGCGCTGATGCGCGAGGGCGAGGCGCCGGTCAAGAAGACGTCACGCGCGAGCTTGCGCCTGCTCGGCAGCGTCGGCGAGCCGATCAATCCCGAAGCCTGGCGCTGGTATCACGAGGTGGTCGGCGACAGCCGCTGCCCGATCGTCGACACCTGGTGGCAGACCGAGACCGGCGGCATCCTGATCTCACCGCTGCCCGGCGCGATCGACGCCAAGCCCGGCTCGGCGACCAAGCCCTTCTTCGGCGTGCAGCCGGCGCTGGTCGATGCCAACGGCGTGGTGCTCGAAGGCGCGGCCGAGGGCAACCTGGTCATCACCGATTCCTGGCCCGGCCAGATGCGCAGCGTCTACGGCGACCACCAGCGCTTCATCGACACCTACTTCAAGGCGTACCCGGGCACCTACTTCACCGGTGACGGCTGCCGCCGCGACGAGGACGGCTACTACTGGATCACCGGCCGCGTCGACGACGTCATCAATGTCTCCGGCCACCGCATCGGCACCGCGGAACTCGAAAGCGCGCTGGTGCTGCATCCGAAGGTCGCCGAGGCCGCGGTCGTCGGCTTCCCGCACGACATCAAGGGCCAGGGCATCTACGCCTACGTCACGCTCAAGGCCGGCGAGGAATACAGCGAGGACCTGCGCAAGGAACTGGTCAAACACGTGCGCACCGAAATCGGTCCGACCGCGTCGCCCGACCACATCCAGTGGGCGCCGGGCCTGCCCAAGACGCGCTCGGGCAAGATCATGCGCCGCATCCTGCGCAAGATCGCCGAGAACGCGCCCGATCAACTCGGCGACACCAGCACGCTGGCCGATCCGTCCGTCGTCGATTCGCTGGTGAAGGAGCGGTACATCCCGCAGGCATGAAGCTGACCCGATGACGACCCTGCTGATCGCCGACGACCACCCGCTGTTCCGCGAAGCCCTGCGCGGCGCGATTTCCCGCGCCGTGCCCGACGCGCGCCTGCGCGAGGCGCACAACGTCGATGCGCTGTACGCGATGGTCGAATCCGAACCGGATGCCGACCTGCTGATGCTCGACCTCAACATGCCAGGCGTGCACGGCTTCAGCGCGCTGGTGCACCTGCGCGCGCAGTTCCCGCAACTGCCGGTGCTGATGGTGTCCGCGCGCGAGGAGCCGGCAGTGATGCGGCGCGCGCTCGATCACGGCGCGTCGGGCTTCGTGCCGAAATCCGCCGATGCCGAAACGCTGGCGCGCGCCGTCTCGCAGGTGCTCGACGGCGACCGCTTCGTCCCCGAGGCGGCCGCGTCCGCGGCGGGCGTGTCGCCCGGCGAACACGATGTCGCGGCGCGCCTGCGCGATCTCACCCCGCAGCAGTTCCGCGTGCTGCAGATGCTCGGCGACGGCATGCTCAACAAGCAGATCGCCTACGAACTCCACGTCTCCGAAGCGACGGTCAAGGCGCACATGACCGCGGTGCTGCGCAAGCTCGGTGCCTCGAACCGCACGCAGGCCGTGCTGATCGCCGGCAAGCTCGCAGTGGATCCGGATCCCGACGAGATCCCGGCGGACGCGCGCTGACGTAGCCCGCGCCGCATCTGCTCAATCCCGTCATCCCAGCGAATGCTGGGATCCATTTTCGCGATCAAATCGGACGAAGGCCGCCCGATACTGCGATGGCGATCGCACCGCAAAATCAGAATGGGCCCCAGCGTTCGCTGGGGCGACGAGCAGAGGCGGCGCTCCTTGAGAGGACGCCTCAGCCTCAGCGCTTCTGATACGCCCGCGGCAGACCACCCTCGTTCGCCGGCGTCGCCGGACGCAGATACCGATCCCGCAGTTCCGTCTGGCGCGAACGCATCTCGATTGCGCGGCCGTCGAACCAGACCTGGTCGGCGGTGCTGGTGACATCGAGCGGGTCGCCCGACCACAGCACCAGATCCGCCGTGCGGCCGACCGCGATCGTGCCGATGCGGTCCCCGACGCCGAAGCTCTCCGCCGGCACGCGCGTCAGGCCCGCGAGCCCCGCCTCCCACGGCAGACCATGCGCGACCGCGTTGCCGGCGAGCTGGCGCAGCTTGCGCGCGTTGTGCGAGGCGTCGCTGGCCTGCGCGAATCCGACGCGCACGCCGGCGGCCTGCAGGCGTGCGGCGTTCTCCATCGTCGCGCCGATCTGGTCGAAGTCCGATGGCAGGTTCACCAGCGGATCGACGAACACCGGCACGTTCGCAGCCGCCAGTTCCGATGCCACGCGCCAGCCTTCGGCGCCGCCGCGGATCGCGATGCGCAGGCCGTGGCGCTTCGACCAGCGCAGCAGCTGGCGGATGTCGGCCGCGCGGTTCACGCCGACGACGATCGTGCCGCGTCCATCGAGATACGGCGCGAGCGCACGCTTGCCGGCCGGGGTGAGCGCGGCGACATGCGAGTCGGCCGGCAGGCGGCCGCGCGCTTCGTCGATCAGCTGGTCGAGCAGCATCCACTGCGCCGCGCGCGAAGAACCGCTCTGCTCCGCACCGCCTGCGCCGAGCGAGAGATACAGCACCTTCGGGCCGGCGGGATCGACGCTGCCGTCCAGACGCATCACCGCGCCCTGGCCACCGATGATCGAACTCGCGCTGCCGGCCGAGATCAGGGTGAAGCCGATGCCCTCCACACGCGCGACCGGAATCACGATCGAATCTGGATTGAAGGCCAGCGTGACGTCGAACTCGGGACGCACCGCCATGTCCTTGGCCTCGCCCAAGGATAGGCGATCGTCGCGCGTGCCGCGTTCGCCCGAGACCTCTTCGATCCCGATGCCGGTCACGCCGCCGAACAGGGTCGGCGTCAGCGGGCGGCCATTGGCTTCGACGACCTGGGCATCGCCGGCCGACAATCCCGCGCCGAGTGCGGCGATGCGGCCGTCGCGCACCAGCACGTCGGTGTTCTGCAGCGACCCCTGGGGGCCGGCGGTATGCACGGTCGCGCCGCGGATCAGCACCGACTGCGCGGTGGCGGGCAGGGTGGCGGCGAGCAATGCGCCGGCGATCAGCAGGCGCGTCATCGCGCGCGGCAGGCGGTTCATCGGGCACCTCCGGTGGCAGCGGCGCCTTGGCCGAGCATGAAATCCGAGACCGGCTGACGCGCGGGATCGGCGCGGTCGTACACGTGCGCTCCGTCGATCCACACCTGTTCGGCCAGCGCATAGACGGTGAACGGATTGCCGTTCCACAACACCACGTCGCCCATCTTGCCGGCGGCGAGCGTGCCGGTCTGCTCGAGCACGCCGAGCGATTTCGCCGCGTTCCCGGTGAGCCAGCGGATCGCGTGTTCGGGCGCGATCTCGAGGCCGGCGCGGTGCGCGCTGGCCATGACCTTGGCCGCTTCCTGGTTGAGGCGCTGGATGCCTTCGTCGGAATCGGAGTGCACGATCGCGCAGCCACCCGGCGCGCGGTCGACGATCGCGATGTTCTCCTGGATGCCGTCGAAGGCCTCCATCTTGAAGCCCCACCAGTCGGCCCACAGCGCACCGCAGACGCCTTCGGCGCCGAGACGGTCGGCGATCTTGTAGGCCTCCACGCCGTGGTGGAACGCGGTGACCTTGAAGTCGAACTCGTTCGCCAGGTCCAGCATCTGCGCCATCTCGTCGGCGCGGTAGCAGTGGATGTGCACGAGGATGTCGCCGTCCATCGCGCCGGCCATCGTCTCGAGCTTGAGGTCGCGCTTGCCCGGCGAATCGCCGCCCTGCTTGCGGCGGTAGTCGGCGGCGTCGATCAGCGCCTGGCGGTAGCCGGCGACGTTGCCCATGCGTGTCGCCGGGCCGCCCTTCTGGCCGTAGACGCGCTTGGGATTCTCGCCGCAGGCCATCTTCAGGCCGTAGGGCGCACCGGGAAACTTCATGTCGGTGACGGTCGTCGCGGCGATGTTCTTCAGCGTCACGCCGCGCCCGCCGACGAGGTTCGCCGAGCCGGGCAGGATCTGCAGCGAGGTGACACCGCCGGCGAGCGCCGCGCCGAAGCCCGGGTCCTGCGGCCACACCGAATGCTCGGCCCAGACCTGCGCGGTATTGGGCGCGGTCATCTCGTTGCCGTCGCTGTGCGCGCTGGCGCCGGGGCTCGGATACACGCCCAGGTGCGAATGCACGTCGATGATGCCCGGCGTGACCCACTTGCCGGTGCCGTCGACGCGCTGTGCATTCGCCGGCGCCTCGAGGCCGGTGCCGACCGCCTGGATACGCCCGTCCTGCAGCAGCACGTCGGCGCCTTCGAGGCGCCGGCCGTCGCCGACCAGCACGGTGGCGTTGGTGATCAGCACCGGCGCGGCGGCGATCGGCGCATAGGTGCTGGCATAGGCGGTCGCACCGACGTGAGAGGCGGTGGACGCCGCCGACTTGCCGGACGTGGCGGTGGTGGCGCAGCCACCGAACAGAGCGACCGCGAGCGCGGCGGACAACAGGCGGGACATTCGGCGACTCCCCGAAAACGTGTGGACGGATGGTTTCCCCGGCACGTCGGCGAGGCGGCGTGCAACAGCGTCCGAGTGTACCCGCGGCCGCGCATCGCGCGCTGCGACCTGCAGCGCGTTCCGCGGAGCCGCCGTGGGGCCGCATGCGAGAATGGCCGGGTACAGGGAGAAGAAGATGAAAGAGAAAGAACAGATCGTCGAGAACTGGCTGCCGCGCTACACCGGCGTGCCGCTGGACCAGTTCGGCGAACACATCCTGCTGACCAATTTCAGCGGCTACCTGCACCATTTCGCACGTCTCACCGGCGCGCAGGTCGTCGGCCTCGACCGGCCGATGCCCAGCGCCACGACCGACGGCATCACGATGATCAACTTCGGCATGGGCAGCCCCAATGCCGCGACGATGATGGACCTGCTGTCGGCGATCATGCCCAAGGCGGTGCTGTTCCTCGGCAAGTGCGGCGGCCTCAAGCGCAAGAACCAGCTCGGCGACCTGGTGCTGCCGATCGCGGCGATCCGCGGCGAAGGCACCAGCAGCGACTACCTGCTGCCCGAAGTGCCGGCGCTGCCGGCGTTCGCACTGCAGCGTGCGGTGTCGACGATGATCCGCGACCTCGGCCACGACTACTGGACCGGCACCGTCTACACGACCAACCGCCGCGTCTGGGAACACGACGGCGCGTTCAAGGAACGCCTGCGCGCGATGCGCTGCATGGCGATCGACATGGAAACCGCCACGGTGTTCGCCGCCGGCTTCGCCAACCGCATTCCATCCGGCGCGCTGCTGCTGGTCAGCGACCAGCCGATGATTCCAGAGGGCGTCAAGACCGAAGCCTCCGATGCGCTGGTCAGCGCGGATTTCGTCGAACGCCATATCAATATCGGCATCGAAGCGTTGAAGCTGATCCGCCGGCACGGCAAGTCGGTCCGGCATCTGCGCTTCGACGAGTGACTAGACCTCTCCCTTCGGGAGAGCGCCGGGCCTGCTCCTGGGTCGACGCGTAACGCGCGTCGGGGGAAAGTCGGTCGTGACGAAGTGCGGAAAGCACCCTCACCCCAACCCCTCTCCCGGAGGGAGAGGGGCTTCAGCTACTCGAGTGCACGTAGTACCAACGGAGAGCCGCTCTAGCACCTCTCCCTCTGGGAGAGGTCGACGCGCGCAGCGCGTCGGGTGAGGGCTGGCAGTGCGGGAGTGCGGAAAGCGCCCTCACCCCAACCCCTCTCCCGGAGGGAGAGGGGCTCAACTACTCGAGTGCACGTAGTACCAGGGGAGAGCTGCTCCGGCTCTTGTCAGCACCTCTCCCTTTGGGAGAGGTCGACGCGCTTAGCGCGTCGGGTGAGGGCTGGCAGTGCGGGAGTGCCTAAAGCGCTCTCACCCCAATAGAAAAACCAGAATCCCATTCGCTAAAAAAGCCCGGCTTCCGCCGGGCTTTTCCGTTCCATCAGCACCGTGACATCAGTTCGCCGCAGGCCGCCTCACCACATAGATCAGGCCATCTGCATGCGCCTTGATCAAATCGGCCCTGCCGATCTCGATCTGCTCGCTCTCGTCGAACTCGATCGTCGCCAGGTCGCCGTTGATGTCGCTGCGGGCGACCGACTTGTCGGCCGAGGCGGCGTTCTCGGTGATCACCACCACGCCGGCCGCACCGGCGGAGACCACCTTCATCAGGCCGTAGGCCGGATCGATCGGCTTCTCGTCCTCGTCGGTGAACTCGTAATCGGAGAACTCGCTGAGCTGCGCGGCGTAGAGGTCGCCGACGGCCGGTGCTTCGAGCAGCGCCTTGTCGGCGTCTCCACGCTGGCAGGCGGCCAGCAGCATCACACCGGACAGGACGATCAGGGCGGGCAGCAGGCGGATCGGGCGACGCGTCATGGAGCACTCCGACGGGTGGTGAATCGCGCGAGTATAGGCCGGCGTCGCCGCGAACACGGCGCCTCGTGCGCAGGTCGCCCGGCCGCGCTAGTCTGCCGTCCATGGATACGAATCGACCCGAAGATGTCGTCGCCTTCTGGCGCGCGGCCGGCATGCAGAATTGGTTCCAGGGCGGCGACACCTTCGACCGCGAATGCGACGAACGCTTCCGCGACGCGCACTTCGCCGCAGCTCGCCGCGAGTTCGAACACTGGCTGGACACCGCGGAGGGCGGACTCGCGCTGCTGATCCTGCTCGACCAGATTCCGCGCAACATCTTCCGCGGCAGCGGGCACGCGTTCGCGACCGATCCGCTGGCGCTGCATTACGCGCAGCGCATGATCGACGCGGGTCACGACCGCAGCTTCGATGCCGACCTGCGCGGTTTCGTCTACCTGCCGTTCGAGCATTCCGAGGACATCGCCGACCAGCGCCGCTCGGTCGAACTCTTCGCCGATGTCGACAACGTCGAGTACCGCAAGTACGCGCAGGCGCACCTCGACGTCATCGAGCGTTTCGGCCGCTTCCCGCACCGCAACCGCGCGCTCGGTCGCACGAACACGCCCGAGGAACAGGCCTGGCTCGACGACGGCGGCGGCTTCTGATCGCACCCTCGCCCTTTGTGGGGGGCGTACTTGCGCGCGATGTCGCTTTCGCGCGCAAACGCGCTCCCACATTCACAGAAACGAATCCGCCAGCCGTGCGATGCCCTCGACACTGCGCCGCCATGCCGGTCGTGTCCGCCACTGTTCGGCATCCAGCACGTCCGACTGGCGCAGGTAGTCCTGTTCGATCTCGCGCAGCCGCGCCACCACGCCGGCATCGAAGCACAACAGGCCGGCCTCGGCATTGAGCATGAAGCTGCGGATGTCGAGATTGCTCGACCCGACCAGCGCGATGTCGTCATCGATGCTCAGGTGCTTGGCGTGCAGGAAATGCGGGCGGTAGAGCGCGATGCGCACGCCGGCCGCGAGCAGTTCGTCGTAGAAGCCCGCTTGCGCCCACGCGGTCAGACGCTGGTTGTTGGTCGCCGACAGGATCAGCTGCACCGACACGCCGGACAGCGCGGCGACGCGCAGGGCACCGAGCGTCGCCTCGTCGGGCACGAAGTAGGGCGTCACCAGCACCGCGCGCCGGCGCGCACGCTGCACCAGCGCGACGAATACGTCGCGCGCGTTCTCGAACGGATACGCCGGACCGCTCGGCAGTAACTGCGCGGGCACGTGGCCGCTGGGCGCGATCGGCGGCGCATCGACCTCCAGCACCTCGCCGGTTTCGATGTACCAGTCGCTGGCGAACAGCGCCTGCAGTTGCGCGACCACGGGTCCGCGCACGCGCGCGACGACCTCGCGGTTGGGATGGCCGGGCACGAATCCGGAATCGGCCAGGTTCTGCGAACCGGTCAATGCGAGGCGGCCGTCGATCACCGCGATCTTGCGATGGTTGCGCAGATCCATCCGCGCACTGCGCCGCCACGCCAGCCCGCCGGCGAGCGTGGCCTGCACGCTGACGCCCGCGTTGCGCAATTCGCGCCGGAATGCCCGCAGGCCACGCTTGGCGCCCACCGCATCGAGCAGCAGTCTGCAGCGCACACCACGCCGCGCCGCACGTTCGAGCGCATCGGCGACCCTGCGACCCGCCGCATCGTCGAACATCAGGTAGTAGAGCAGGTGGACCTCGCGCGTCGCCGCGTCGATGTCGTCGACGAGGCGCTGCAGTGAGATCGCGTACTCGTCGAGCAGCTCGACCGCGTTGCCATTGGTCGGCATGAAATCACCGAGGCGCTCCACCAGCCGCGCCGCGTCCGCCTGCGCGGAGAACGCATCGGGCGGCTGCCAGCGCAACGCGGTCAACGGCATCTGCCGCTGTCGGATCAACCGCGATGCGCGCGCCTGGCGCTCGCGCCGCAATTTCGACAGCCACGGATGTCCGAGCAGCAGATAGGCCGGCAGTCCGAGCAACGGCACGAATCCGATCAGCAGCAACCAGCTGCGCGCCGCCGAAGAACGCGTGCGTGCGGGAATCCACAGCAGGGCGGCGATCCGGATCAGCCAGTCGGCCACGAGGATCCACAGGCCGATGTGCAGGTCGTGATTCGACATGCGCTCGAGTGTGGCATGGGGGTGTGGCGGGGATGGGTGAACCGGAGTAGCCCAAACTTCGAAACTCGGAACTCGCGATCACCGCTCCGAGCCCCTCTCCCTTTGGGGTGAAGAGGCATGTTTGCGGGCCACTGGCCCGCGTGTCGATGAACGCCCTTGCGGTGACGCGAGGGCCGGGGCGCGGAGCGGGGGAGGGAGCGCGCTGCGCGCGCGTGAACCGGAAGCAGTGCCGGGCCCCGGAAACACAAAACCCGCCTTGCGGCGGGTTCTGCATTGGAGGCGCTGGATCCCTGCCTGACCAGATCCGTCTGTTAAGAGCCGCGGGGATGGCCTTCCGGTCAGCTGCGCGCTCTGCGCGCGTGGGCCGTGGGTACGAGAAAGCCCGCCTTGCGGCGGGCTTCTGGATCCCCGCCTTCGCGGGGATGACGTTCCGGTGGCCGCGCCGGAGGCGCGGACCGGGAACGTCACTTGATCTTGCCTTCCTTGTAGATCACGTGCTTCCGGACGACGGGATCGTACTTCTTGATCTCCATCTTGCCGGGGGTGTTCTTCTTGTTCTTGTCCGTGGTGTAGAAATGCCCGGTGTTGGCCGAGGAAATCAGACGGATCTTGTCGCGCTTGCCTGCCATGTTCTAACTCCTCAGACCTTTTCGCCGCGGGCACGAAGCTCGGCGAGGACGACGTCGATGCCGTTCTTGTCGATGGTGCGCAGGGCCTTGGTGGATACACGCAGCTTGATCCAGCGGTTTTCGCTGGCAACCCAGAAGCGACGCTCATGCAGGTTCGGCATGAAGCGGCGACGGGTCTTGTTCATGGCATGCGACACGTTGTTGCCATGCGTCGTACGCTTGCCAGTGACTTGGCAGACTCGGGACATTACGCACCTCGAAGTAATTTGATATCGCCCTTAGCCAGGGAGATGGCGGCCCCGATGGCGTGGCCATCGCGCGAAACGGGAGGGAAACCTCGTCGCACCACTGCCGCGGAATCGCGCTTCCGGGAGGCAGGTCAGGCCATGTCGCCATGGGCTGGACGCAACGAGCCGGCCATTCTGCTGAAATTCGCCTTGCCGTGCAAGGCCTTGGCGGAAATCCGCCGTGGGAGCGCCCTGTGGGGGCGCCCTTGCGCGCGATGGGACAAGTCCCTGGTACCGCCGATCGCGCCCAAGGGCGCTCCTACAGGTGTTCAGGCTCGCTTGCGGGTGCGCGGCCTGGCACGCGGCTTCGCGCCCACCGGCTGCGCCGGTTCCCTGCCGGCCAGCACACCCCCGTCCTGCAGCGTTTCCAGCCAGGACAGCGTGTCGACGTAGGCCAGGAATTTCTGCAGGTATTCCGGCGACAGCCCGCCCATCAGCGTCAGCGAGCGATGGGCGAGGGCGGCCGAGTTCAGCGGGCCGGCGCCGGTCGGCGCCTGGGCCAGCGACTCGCGGACCTGGCTGCCGGTGCGCAGCGTCGACCAGAGGTTGCGGAAGTCGTCGACGGCGGGCAGTTCGGGATAGACCGCGGCCGTACCGGGATCGATCGTGCCGGCGCGCGCGCTCATCTCGGCGACCAGCGTGCCCAGTGCGCCGCGCGGCGGCGCATCGGTGGCATCGCGCGCGGGGCCTTCGACATCGCGGGCATAGGCGTCGATCAGCGCCGCAAGCTTCGCATCGAGCATGCGCCGCGATGCGCCGTCCCGCCCCGCTGCACGCCGATGCAGCGCCGCGATGCGATGGAAGCGCAGGGGATCCACGCGATCCGCGCCCTGCCGGCGCCAACCGTCGAGCAGCGCATCGATGTCGGTGCGCTCAGCGGCCATCGGCCTGGGCGGCGGCGTGTCGGCGCGGGACCGGCGCCATCTCGACGCGACGGTTCTGCGCGCGGCCTTCGGCATCGTCGTTCGAACCCACCGGCTGCTGCGCGCCGAACGCGGCGGCGAACACCGATTCGGCCGGCACGCCGTCGCGGATCAGTTCGCGGGTCACGGTCAATGCGCGCTGCGCCGAAAGTTCCCAGTTGTCGGCGAAGCGGTTGCCGTCGCGGACCAGGCGGTCGTCGGTGAAGCCGCTGACCATCAGGATCTCGTCGCGCGATGCCAGATACTCAGTGAGCGGCCCGGCCAGGCTCTGCAGCAGTTCGCGGCCTTCCGGCTGCAGCTGGTCGGACGCCTGCGCGAACAGCACGCTGCCGCGGATGCCGATGCGGCCGTCGACGAGGGTGATGCGACCGGCGGCCAGCGGTGCGGCCAGCGCCTCTTCGAGCGTCTGCCGGCGCTGGGTCTCGGCTTCGCGCTGGGCGATCTCTTCATCCAGCTTGAGTTCCAGTTGCAGCTGCACGCCGATCACGCCGACCAGGATCAGCACGAACGCGCCCAGCAGCACCGACATCAGGTCGCCGAACGCGGCCCAGATCGGCGCGGACGATTCATGATCGCCTTCCAGCTCGACGCTCATGCGGACGCGGCGCGCGGTGCGCCGAGCTGCTGCAGATCCTCAATGATCTGCTTCTGCGCCAGCACGCTGAGGTCCACGACCTCACGCGCCTGCGCCACGTAATACGCCAGCTGCTCGTCGCTGCGCGCCAGCGATTTCTCCAAGGCGTCCTCGATGCCCTGCAGGCGTGTCGCGAGCTGCTGGTTCGATTCGCCGAAGACCTCCACTGCCGCACCGAAGGCCTCGCCGAGACTCGCGACTTCGGCCGCGCCCACGCTGAGCGTCGTCGCCACGCCGTCGAGCTTGCCGGTCTCAGCGCTGATGTGGTCGGTGAAGCGCGTGCCCACACGTTCCAGCAGATCGGCCGAGGTCGCGACCAGGGCGTCGATCGCCGCGCGTTGTTCGGTCGAGGCGTGGTTGACCGCGCGCAGCAGCGTGTCGAGCGTCGACAGCATTTGCGTGCGTTCTTCCAGCATCGCGGTGTCGCGCACCATGCTCTCCGACAGCGACCGGCGCAGTTCGGCGATGACTTCCGCGGCCGCGCGCGGCGCCTCCGATGCGGTGTCGATCAGGCGCGAGATCTCGGCGATGGTCTCGTTGGCATGTGCCCGGCTCTGCGCGCCGATGCTGTCGGCGGTGGTCGCGAGCGTGTCGCAGATTGCCTGCTGCTGGCGCGTGGTTTCGGCGCCGGCTTGCGCCCAGTCCTCGCGCATCGCAGTGCCCATCGCGGTGAGGCTGTCGGTCCACGCGGCAAGACGCTGCGCGTCCTGCGCGGCGAGTGCGGTCTGCAGTTCGGCGTGCGAGCTGTCCACCTTCTGCAGCAGCGCCGCCGAATGCGTTTCGAACGTCGCCGCGGCCGCGGTCAGCGCCTGCTGGTGCTGCGCGCTCATCGCGTCGTTGGTCGCGGACTGCTTCGCGAGTGCGTCGTTCCAGGCGGCGCTCACAGTGCCGGCGGTCGCATCGAGACGCGTGGCGACGCCGTCGACCAGTGCCGTCGCGCGCTGCTCGAAGATCTCGCCGATGCCGTCGAGCGTCGTGCGCAGATCGAACGTCAGCGCTGCATGCGAAGCCTGCTGCGCGGCCAGCGCGTCCTGCCAGCGCTCGGCGACACGAGCCGTGGATGCGTCGAAGCCGGTCGCCAGCGCCTGCAACTGGCGGTCGACGGCGCTGGTCACGGTGTCGTGCAGCGCGGTGGTCTGCGCGGTCGTCGCGTCGAGGCGCGCGGAGACCTCAGCCAGCAGACCGTTCGCGCGTTGCTCGAACGTCGTATTGAAGCCGTCGAGCGCGCCGCGCAGATCGTGCGTCAAAGTCTCGTTCGACGCCTGCTGGCCGTCGATGGCCTGCTGCCAACGATCGGCCACGGTCGCGGTCGAGGCTTCGAAGCCGGCGGTCAGCGCCTGCAGCTGACGCTCGACGGCGTCGGAGACCGTCGCCTGCAGCGATGCGGTCTCGCGCGCGAGCGCGGCCATCGTCGTTTCGAACACCGGCTGCAACGCGGCCGTCGCGGCGCGTGCGCTGTCGGCGACGCTGGTCTGCAATGCGCGTTCGACCGACGCGGCCAGCTGCGTGTAGACCGCTTCGGTGCGGCCGTGGAATGCGTCCTGGCTGGCGGCGTGGCGCTCGCTCAGCGTCGCACTCTGCTGCTCGATCGTTGCCATCATCGCGCCCAGCCGCTCGACCAGCGCCGGCATCACTTCGGTCTGCTGCTGCAGCAGGCGCAGGGTTTCCTCGCGCTGGTGCGCCTGCGAATGTACGCGGAGCGTCGTCGCGGCGGCCACGTCCAGCAACTGCACGGTGCGCGCGCGTTCGCGGCGCAGCAGCGCCGAGGCCAGGCCCAGCATCGCCGAGGTCGCGATGCCCGCGATCGACGTGCCGAACGCGAAGCCCAGGCCCTTGACCGGTGCCGCCAGCGAATCGCGGATCGCCTGCAGGTCGGTCGCCGTCTCCAGCGCCATGCCGGTGCCGCGCAGCATCACCATCATGCCCAGCAGCGTGCCCAGCATGCCCAGCAGCACCAGCATGCCGACCAGGTACGGGGTCAGCGCCGGCACCGGGAGCGCGACGCGCTCGCCCTCGATGCGCAGGCGCACCGGGTTGCGCAGGTCCGGATCCAGTCCGCCCAGCCATGCGCCCAGCGACGACGGCGGCTCGCGCAACTGCGCCACGCCATCGGCCAGCGTCGTCGTGGCCCGCCGGTAACGCAGCAGTTCCAGACCACCGGCGACGTAACAGGCGCCGATCAACAGCGTGACGGCGAGCGCCAGCGTGTTCGAGCCGACATAGCCGATGGCGATCCAGCCGACCACGGCCAGGCCGAAGGCGAACACGAACGCGGGAAGAAGGGTGGTGTGGCGACTGCTTGAGGACATGAGGACTGCGTCAGTGGATGCGAAGCGCTGCGAGCAGCCCCTCGACCGGTAGGAAACGGACATCCAGCTCGGCGATCAGCACGCCCTGCATATCCCTGCGAAAACCATCGAGCCAAGCTGCGGACGGATCCGTGGCCAGTACCCCTGCGGCGGCGCGCAGCCGCTCGAAGTGCGTCTCGAGCAGCGCCGGCACCGCACCGAGCAGTGCGTGCTCGCGCGGACTCAGCGCGCCCTCCATCACCGCATCGACCTCGGCCAGCCGCGCCATGTCGATGGATCGCTGGGCCAGCCGGTCGCGCAGATCGCCCCGCAGCCGACCCGTCGCCATCTGCATCGAGCGCTGCAACGCCAGGTGGCGCTGGCGGAACGGCACGAAGTCGATCGCGACCTTCGGCGCGGCGTCGTCCGATGACCCGACGGCCTGCGGCTGCGGGATCGCCAGTTCCGGCGCCTCGGCGATCGACGCCAGCAACGTCGCCCGCGCCTTTGCGCAGACGGCAGCGTCATCGCGATCAATGGCTTGCGAGTCTTGTTCAGCCTCGGGCGCCTTCGCGTCGAGCGCCTTCGACAGCACCACCGCCCGCGTCCAGTCGATCCACTGCGCCAGACGCTCGGCCGGCGCCGGGCCGCCTTGCGGCAGCGTGTCGTCGGTCAGGCGGGCCAGCAGCCGGATGAAGGTCGGGCCGCGGAAGGCGGGGCGGGGCGGGGAATCCAAGGAGGGAGCGCGCAAAAGACGGCGATTTTACAGTGCTGGGCTGTTCAAGGCGGCGTGCCGGGTCTACGCCGGGTCTTTGGGCCGCATGCAGAACACTTGCATCGGCGCTGGTGCGCTCCAGCGCGTCTGCCGCGGCCGTTGCGTAAAGAATGCGCCGCTCTAAGCACGAACGGCCTCAGCAGTCGCTTATGCCCTGAAGTCGCGCCGCGCTAGCATCGGCATCTGAAACGCGTTCGATGCGGACTCGGGCGCGTCCTTACTTGGAGCCGCCCGATGATCCGTCTGCTGCTGTCGTGTCTGCTGTTGCTGTGCACCGCGCCGCTGCCGGCGCAGGAACGCATCCTGGCCTACGACAGCGATCTGCAGCTCAATACCGACGGTAGCCTCGACGTGACCGAGCGCATCCGGGTGCGGGCGGAAGGCGAGCACATCCGCCGCGGCATCTATCGCGATTTCCCCACGCACTATCGTGACCGCTACGGCAACCGGGTCGTGGTCGAGTTCGAGATGCTCGCCCTGGAGCGCGATGGGCAAGCCGAGCCGTTCTTCCTCGAGAACAAGGCCAACGGCGTACGCATCAACACCGGCAACGACGACTTCCTGCCGGTGCCGGCCGAGTTCACGTACACACTGCGCTATCGCACGACGCGGCAGCTGGGATTCTTCGATACGCACGACGAGCTGTATTTCAACGCGATCGGCCACGGCTGGGCCTTCGTGATCGAAACAGGTGGTGCCACGTTGCGACTGCCGCAGGACGTACCGGCCGCCGATCTGACGGCGGCGTGCTACACCGGCCCGCAGGGTGCGAACACCCGTGCGTGCACGTCCGAGGTCACCGGTCCCGGTGCGGCACGCTGGACGCTGACCGCACCGTTGCGGCCGCAAGAAGGTCTGACCACGGTGCTGTCGTTTCCGAAAGGCCTGTTCGTCGAGCCGACGCGCGAGCAGCGCCTGCGCTGGATGCTGCGCGACAACCGCGCGGCGCTGATCGCGCTGACCGGGCTGATCGTGATGCTGGTGTTCGGCCTGATGCGCTGGCGCAAGGTCGGGCGCGATCCGAAGGCGGGGCCTGTGGTGGTGGCATACGACCCGCCGGACGACCTGTCGCCGGCCACGCTGCGCTACATCGAAAAGAACCACGTCGACACGCGCGCGTTCTCGGCCGATGTGCTGTCGCTGGCCGTAGCCGGGCACGTCGACATCCATCGCGACAGCAAGGCGCTCAGGCAGGACGACTGGCGCGTGCAGCGCGCTGCGGGTGCCCGGCGCTCGCTCGCATCCGATCAGGCCGCATTGCTGGCCGACCTGTTCAAAGACGGCGATTCGCTGACCTTCCACAACAGCAACGCCGCGCGCATGCAGCGCATCCTCGGCGCGCACCAGGTGCGCATCAAGCAGGCGATGGCCGCGCGCTTCCCCGGCGGCCTGTACCACTACAACGGCGGCAGCATCGCGTGGATGGCGCTGCTGCTGTCGGTGTTCGCGATCGCGACCGTGGTGTTCGGCATCGGCACGGGCTCGGGCCTGCTGCTCGCGGTGCCGCTGCTGATCGCGATGGTCGTGGTGTTCCTCGTGTTCGTGTTCCTGCTGCCGACGGTGACGCCGGAAGGCCGGCGCATGCGCGATCGCGTCGAGGGATTCCGGCGTTATCTGACGGTGGCCGACAAGCAGGACCTGCAGCGGCTCGAGCAGCCGGACACGAACGAGCCGACGCTGGATGCGGGACGTTTCGAATTCCTGTTGCCGTATGCGGTGGCGCTGCAGGTCGAGGATGCGTGGACGAAGAAGTTCACCGCCGCCGTGGGCGCGAGCGCGGCCGCGGCCGCGACGGCATCGATCGGCTGGTACTACGCAGGCGGCGTGCGCGGCGGGGCGGGCATCGGCGACATGGCCGGTTTCAGCAAGGCGATCGGCAGCGGGTTCACCGGGCAGATCGCGTCGTCGGCGTCGCCGCCGGGGAGTGCATCGGGCGGTGGGGGTGGCGGGTTTTCGGGCGGTGGGGGCGGGGGTGGCGGTGGGGGTGGGCGGTGAGGGGATGGGTCGCGAGAAGCGGCCCTCACCCCAACCCCTCTCCCAGAGGGAGAGGGGCTCAGTCAGCGCGAGCTTCGGCTTTTTGGGGTGAGGGCGTCCGAAGATGTAGATCCCAATCCTGTAGAGAACCTTAGACCCACTCCGCCCGCCGATGCACCCACCGGTACAGCACCGGCAACACCAGCAACGTCAGCAGCGTCGACGAGATGATCCCGCCGATGACCACCGTCGCCAGCGGCCGCTGCACCTCCGCACCCGCGCCGACATTGAATGCCATCGGCACGAAGCCAAGCGAGGCGACCAGTGCAGTCATCAATACCGGGCGCAGGCGACCCAGCGCGCCGTCGACGATCGCGGTGCGCAGGTCCAGGCCGTCTTCGCGCAGCTTGCGGATGAAGGTCAGCATGACCAGGCCGTTGAGCACGGCGACGCCCGACAGTGCGATGAAGCCGACGCCGGCCGAGATCGACAGCGGAATGCCGCGCGCCGCGAGTGCGAGCACGCCGCCGGTCAACGCCAGCGGCACGCCGCTGAAGACCACCAGCGCGTCGCGCAGCGAGCCGAAGGCCATGAACAGCAGGCTGAGGATCACCAGCAGGGTCAGCGGCACGACCAGCGCCAAACGCCGGCTGGCCGAGGCCAGTTGCTCGAACGTGCCGCCGTAGTCGATCCAGTAGCCGGTCGGCAGCGTCACCGAATCGGCGACCGCGGTCTGCAGCTCGCCGACGAAGCCACCGAGATCGCGCCCGCGCACGTTGGCGGTGACGACGATGCGGCGCTTGCCGTTCTCGCGGTTGATCTGGTTCGGCGCGAACTGCGTGCCGATCGTCGCGACCTCGCGCAGCGGGACGGTGCGTGGCGTGCCGCTGGCCCAGGTGCCGCTGCGGCCGGACTCGTCGATGCTGTCGCCGGCCGTGCCTGCGAGCGGGATCGGCAGGTCGGCGAGCGCGGCCGGATCGCCGCGCAGCGATTCGGGCAGACGCACGACGATGTCGAAGCGCCGGTCGCCATCGAACAACTGGCCCGCCGTCTCGCCGCCGATCGCCGCGGCGACGACGCGTTGCACGTCGCCCGGATTGAGCCCGTAGCGCGCCATCGCGCGTGGATCGGGCGCGATCTCCAGCAGCGGCAGCCCGTCGACGGCTTCGACGCGCACGTCGGCGGCGCCGTCGATGCCCTGCAGCACGCGCTCGACCTCGGTGGCGACAACCTGCAACCGCTCGAGATCGTCGCCCTGGATCTTCACCGCCACGTCGCTGCGCACGCCGGAGATCAGTTCGTTGAAGCGCATCTGGATCGGCTGGGTGAACTCGTAGTTGTTGCCGGGCATGGTCTCGGCGATGGTTTCGAGTTCGCCGAGCAGCGCAGCGCGTGACTTGCGCGGATCGGGCCAGTCGCTGCGCGGCGCGAGGATCAGGAAGGTGTCGGCGACCGATGGCGGCATCGGATCGTTGGCGACTTCGGCGGTGCCGATCTTCGAGAACACGCGCGCCACTTCCGGCACCTGCAGCAGGCGGCGTTCCAGCGCGAGTTGCATCGCCACTGACTGTTCGATGCCGGTGCCGGGCACGCGCATCGCGTGCATCGCGATGTCGCCCTCGTCGAGGCTGGGGACGAACTCGCTACCCATCCGCGTCGCCAGCCAGCCGCAGGCCAGCACCAGCACCAGCGCGCCGCCGACCAGCCAGCGTCCATGCCGCAGTGCCCAGTCGAGCGCGGGTGCGTAGCCGCGACGCGCGGCGCGCATCACCCGGTTGTCGTGCTCGGCGACGCGGCCGCGCAGCAGCAATGCGATCGTCGCCGGCACGAAGGTCAACGACAGGAGCATCGCGCCGGTGAGCGCCAGCACGACGGTGATCGCCATCGGGTGGAACATCTTGCCTTCCACGCCTTCGAGCGCGAACACCGGCAGATAGACCGCGGCGATGATGCCGAGCCCGAACAGGCTGGGCCGGATCACCTCGGCGCTGGCCGAGGCCGCGACCGCGTGGCGCTCGGCCGTGTCGAGCAGGCGGCCGAGCCGGCGCTGCGCTTCGCCGAAGCGGCGTAGGCAGTTCTCGACGATGATCACCGCGCCGTCGACGATCAGGCCGAAGTCCAGCGCGCCCATGCTCATCAGGTTGCCGGACACGCCGCCCTGGCGCATGCCGATGACGGTGAACAGCATCGTCAGCGGAATCACCAGCGCGGTCAGCAGCGCCGCGCGCACATTGCCGAGCAGCAGGAACAGCACCACGATCACCAGCAGCGCGCCTTCGATCAGGTTCTTGGCGACGGTGCGGATGGTGCGGTCGACCAGCGCCGTGCGGTCGTAGACCGCGACCGCGCGTACGCCATCGGGCAGGCTCGCATTCGTCGCCTCCAGCCGCTGCGCCGCGGCTTGCGCCACGGTGCGGCTGTTCTCGCCGAACAGCATCAGCACCGTGCCGAGCACGACCTCCGCGCCGTTCTGTGTCGCCGCGCCGGTGCGCAGTTCGCGGCCTTCGCCGACGCTGGCGACGTCGTGCACGTGGATCGGCACTCCGTCGCGACGCGCCATCACGATGTTGCCGATGGCCTCGACATCGGCGACCTGGCCCGGCACGCGCACCAGCAACTGCTGGCCGTTGCGCTCGATGTAGCCGGCGCCGACGTTGCGGTTGTTGTTGGCGACCGCGGTGACGACGTCCTCGAACGTGAAGTCGAGCGCGACCAGCAGCGCCGGATCCGGCGTGATGTGCACCTGCCGCGCGAAGCCGCCGATGGTGTCGACCTCGGTGACGCCGCGCACGTTGCGCATCTGCGGCCGCACCACCCAGTCTTGCAGCGTGCGCAGATCGGTCGCGGTGTACGGCGTGCCGTCAGGCTTGCGCGCGTCGGGTTCGGCTTCGACGGTGTACATGAAGATCTCGCCGAGGCCGGTCGCGACCGGACCCAGGGTCGCGTCGACGTCGTCCGGCAGCTGTCCCTGCACCTGCTGCACGCGCTCGGCGACCTGCTGCCGCGCGAAGTACAGATCGGTGCCGTCCTCGAACACGACGGTCACCTGCGACAGGCCATAGGCCGACAGCGAGCGTGTGTGGTCGAGCCGCGGCAGGCCGGCGAGCGCGGTCTCGATCGGGTAGGTCACGCGCTGTTCGGTCTCCAGCGGCGAATAGCCCGGCGCCGATGTGTTGATCTGTACCTGGACGTTGGTGATGTCGGGCGTGGCGTCGATCGGGAGTTTCGTGAAACTCCAGCCGCCGACGGCGATCAGCAGCAGCGTGGCGGCGAGGACCAGCCAGCGGTGGCGGATGGAGAGGTGGATGAGGGACTCAAGCATGGGAGAGGTCCTTGCTAGGACGTGCCGCGCCTGCAGTGACCGTTGGTGCGGCTCGCAACCTCTGCGCAAAAAATTGCGATTTCCCGTTGCGTCGACAGCTCCCCTCACCGTCATTCCCGCGTAGGCGGGAATCCAGGGACTTTTCTTTTCGCTCTCGCCTCAGACCACCTGGTGCCGTCACGGAAGTCCTTGGATGACCAGCCATTCGGCTGTTGAAAGCCCCGCCTGCGCGGGAATGACGAGGTCGAAATAGTGCGAGAGGTGTCAGGCGCCCGCACGATGTGAGTACCGCGACCTCAATGCGCATGCCCCGCCCCCGCCTTCTCCAGATCCGCCTTGATCGTGTAGCTCTGCGCCACCACCACGTCCTCGCCCGCCACGACGCCATCGACGACCTCGACCTGCCGCGCATCGCGCAGCCCCAGCGTCACGACGCGCTTTTCGTAGCGATCCCCCTCGCGCACGAACACCACGTCGCGGCCGTCCATCTGCTGCAGCGCGGTCAGCGGCACGACGAGATCCGCCGGCTGCGTCGACACGGTGACCATCGCGCGCACGGCCGAGCCCGGCCGCCACTGGCCGTCGGCGTTGTCGAGCGTGGCGCGGGCGATCGTGCTCTGGCTCGCGGTCGCGGTGCCGGGCAGCACGCGGTCGATGCGGGTGTCGGCGGTCGCGCCGTCGCCGAGGCGGCTGATCGTCACCGGCGATCCGGCGGCCAGATGCTCGGCGTCGCGGCCGAACACGTGCAGATCCACCCACAGCGTCGACAGGTCGGCGATCTCGTACAGCACCGCGCCTTCGCCGGCGCTCTGGCCGACGGATGCATGGCGCGCGAGCACGGTGCCGCTGATCGGCGCGGCGACGGTGTACGTGGACAGGCTGAGGTTGCTGTCGATCGTCGCCAGCACCTGGCCGGCACGCACGCGGTCGCCGACCTCGGCATGCAGGCGGCGGACCGGGCCGGGAAAGCGCGCGGTCACGCGGGCGTTGCCGGTTTCCAGCGTCGTCAGCAGGCCCTGCACTTCGTGCTGGTCGGCGATCGTGCCTGCAGCCGCGGGCGCGACGCGGATGCCGACGTCGGCGGCGATGTCGGCCGGGATGGTCGTGGCCTCGTCGGCGTGTGCGTCGTGTGCGTGGTCGTCGGCGTGACCGTCTTCGCCGTGGCCGGCATCCGCATGATCTGCGTGCTCACCTGCTTGCGTGGGCGTCGTGCCGGTTGCGGGATCGCTGCATGCCGACAGCAGCAGGAGCAGGACGAGCGCCAGCGGCGCGGTGGTGCGGGAATCGAACGTCCTCATCGGGCGTCTCCATCATTCGGTGTGGGCGTCGCGTTCGCGACGACGAGCGACTGGCCGGTCATGCGCTGCAGTTCGATCAGGGCGATCTGCGCGGCTTCGGCGGCGTCGAGTTGCTGGCGCAGTGCATCGCTGCGCGCGTCCTGCAGTTGCGACCATTCCAGATAGGACACTGCGCCCGCGCGCCATGCGCGCTCGGTCGCACCGGCGGCGCGGGTCAGGCGCGGCAGCACATCGCGCGCGAGCAGCGAGACGGCAGACTGTGCGACGCGATAGCGACCGTGCGCCTCGGCCAGCGTGGCCTGCAGTGCCCGATCGCCGGCATCGCGCTCGAGTGAGACGAGGGCGAGTTCCGCGGCCGCGGCGCGGATGCCGGGCTGCGCACGTGCGCGACTGCCGAGCGGCACGGTCAGACCGCCGACCAGCGAGGTATCACCGGTCTCGCGCTGATGACGGATCCCGGCCTGCCAGCCGATGTCGGGCGTCGCATCGCTGCGCGCCAGCTGCAACCGCGCTTCGGCGATGCGTTCACGATCGTTGAACTGCAGCAGTTCCGGCGCGCGCGCGAGCAGGTTGCGCAAGGCATCGAACCCGGCGATGTCGGGCAGCGCCAGCGGATCGCCTTCGACGATGTCGAATACGCCGTCCGGATCGCCCCACAGCATCGACAGGCTGCGACGCGCGGTCTCGATCTCCAGCCGCGCTTCGGCGACCTGCAGTTCGGCCTGCGCCTGCGCCGCCTGCGCGGTCAGCACGACGGCTTCGGGCGATGCGCCGGCGGTGAAGCGCTGGCGCGCCGCGGCGACGAAGCGTGTGCGCTGCGCGACATCCGCCTGTGCGATCGCCTGTCGCCGCGTCGCGACGACGATGGCGAGATGGCGACGCGCGGTTTCGGCGAGCAGGTCGACGCGCGCGGTCTCGCGCTGCAGGGCCAGCGCATCGATGCGGGTCTGCGCGAGCGCGCGCCGTGCATCGGGTTTGCCGCCGCGCTCGAAGACGCCGGCGAGCGACAGCGTGGTTTCGAGCGCGCGCGTCGGCGCGTCGAGGCCGAGATTCTCGATGTCGATGCCGGCCTCCAGCGGAGGACGCAGCGCGGCGATGTCGCGTTCGGCATCGAATACCGCGCGCTGGCCGTCGAACAGGCGCAGGTCGGGATGGGCAGCGGCGACGCGCGCGAACGCGTCATCGAGGGTCAGCGCATGCGCATTTTCGCGCACGGCTAGGGGCGCCGTCTGCGCGGCCACGAGGCACGGCGCAGCGGCGAGGGCGGCCAGGGCCGCCAGTCGCAACAACATGGGAACACTCCGATTTCGGGATGACGAAAAGCCGGCCTCAGGCCGGCGCGGGCGTCATGCGGAAATCGGCGGTCGCAGCAGGGATTCGGGCACGTGCGCGGGCGCGGCGTCGAATGCGGACAAGGCGGGATGCGACATCGCCAGCGGTGCGAGCAGTGCCGGTACCGGCGGCAGCGCAGGCGTATGCGCGCCGCAGGTGGCGCAGTGCGCGACCGCGTGCAGCAGGTCGCCGCCGTCGTCGTGCGTTTCGGGTGCGTGGTCGTGCTGCTCGGCGGTTTCGCCGTGCGCCGCTTCGTAGGTATTGCCCATCGCCACCAGTACTGGCGCTGCGATCAGCCCCAGGACCAGCAGCGCCAGCAGCAGCCGGCGCGACCAGGACAGGGAATCGGGGGTGCGATGCATCCGCGCAGCCTAGGCGATGGACGCGGCGTTACACAATTCCAGCGGCGCGCGCGTGGCGTGATGGACCTTTCGGGGCGCTTTTCACGTGTACAGGTCGAGAGGCCGGCGAACCCCGCATCCGGCCGCCTGCCCGCGCTTTGCGCCATCACCGGAAGACATCCCATGATCCGATTTCATCTCCGAAGCGCCGTCCCCGTGCTCGCGCTGGGTCTGCTCTGCTGCATGGCATCCGCCGCGCCGCCGCCGGGCAGCCGCGTGCTCGATCCGAAGATCGCGGATCGCCTGCCGCGGCCGGAGGTCACGGAGGTGCGTCGGCTGTGCGCACAGCCGTTCGAGAACCGCGGCACGTTCGTGATGGGGGTGAACGTCACCGGCGCGGGCGCTTCGTCGGACTTCATTCCCGCAAACCGGTATCTGGACGTCCGCCAGGTCCGCGCCACGTTGCGCGGCCCGGGACTGTCGGCCGGCGATTTGGCCGCCAGCGTGTCGGGCGCGGACGGGTGGTACGACATGCGGCTGGTGAACGACGCGATCGTCTGGACCGCCGCGGCCGACGGTCCGCTGCATGTGGATCGCGGCAGCCGGATCAAGGTCGTCGCCTATCGCAACAGCGGCTCGGATCGCGCGGTGACCGGCGACTACCTGATTCGCGGGTGTCTGGTGGAGCAGGTGCCGTTGCGGATCACGCGGCCGGATATCGACGCGCCGCGGCTGCCGAAGAAGCGGCTGACACCGCGCGAGCCGGTGGAGATGGTGCCGTTGCGGCGGCCGGCGGTGCGCGCCGGGGGCTGAGGCACGAGGCGGACCGCTCGGTGAATCCGCCTGGCGTCGACGCGGTGAGCGACGGGTTTCGCTGCGCGCTACCCGTCCTGCGAGCGCGGTCCGCGTGCGCTCAGCGCTGCGCGCGCAGCCGTTCCAGCACGCCGTCGAGGGCTTCGAGGTTGCCGTAGTGGATCACCAGCCGGCCCTTGTTGCCGCGACCGTTGGCGATCGAGACGCGCGTGCCCAGCGTTTCCGACAGTTCGTTCTCCAGCGAGACGATGTCGGCCTGCGGGCGGGCCTTGGTCTTCGACGCGGTGCGGCCGTTGCCACCCGGCACGCGGCCGGCGGCGAACTGCTGCGCGCGGTGTTCGACTTCGCGTACCGACCAGCCGTGCTCGACGGCGTCGCTGGCGAGCTTGCTGGCAAGGTCCGGCGACAGCGTCAGCAGCGCGCGGGCGTGGCCCATTTCCAGCTGCTTGGATTCCACCAGGATGCGGATCGCCGGCGGCAGTTCCAGCAGGCGCAGCAGGTTGGACACGGCGGCGCGCGAACGGCCGACGGCCTCGGCGGCCTGCGCGTGGGTGAGGTCGAATTCGTCGATCAGCCGCTGCAGCGCCTGCGCTTCCTCCAGCGGGTTGAGGTCCTCGCGCTGGATGTTCTCGATCAGCGCCATCGCGACGACCGTGCGGTCCTCGACGTTGCGCACGACCGCGGGCACTTCGCTCAGGCCCGCCTGCTTCGACGCGCGCCAGCGGCGTTCGCCGGCGATGATCTCGAAGGTCCGGTCCGGACGCTCGCGCACGACGATCGGCTGGATCACGCCCTGCGCGCGGATCGACTCGGCCAGCTCGGTGAGCTTGTCGGCATCCCAGTGCTTGCGCGGCTGGTACTTGCCGGCGCTCAGCGCATCAATCGGCAATACCCGCAGCGTGTCCTGCTCGGTCGCCTCCAGGCTCGGCGGCGCTTCGGCGGCGGCCTTCGGGCCGAGCAGGGCTTCGAGCCCACGGCCGAGGCCGCGCTTCTTGGCCGGCGTCTTCGCAGCGGTCATGCCGGAGTCTCCATGGCGGTGGCGTCCTGGGTGCGTGCGGCGTCGCGCTCGCGCTGGCGGCGGATCACTTCGCCGGCGAGGCCGAGATAGGCGATCGCGCCGCGCGAGCCCTTGTCGTAACCGACGATGCTCTGGCCGTGGCTGGGCGCCTCGGCCACGCGCACGTTGCGCGGCACGATGGTGCGGAACACCTTGTCGCCGAAATGATTGGTCAGCTCGCCCGATACCGCATTGGCGAGGTTGTTGCGCACGTCGAACATCGTGCGCAGCACGCCCTCGACCTCGAGCTTCGGATTGAGGTTCTGCTTGATCGCATCGATCGTCTGCAGCAGCGCGCTCAGGCCCTCGAGCGCGTAGTACTCGCACTGCATGGGCACGAGCACCGAATCGGCGGCGGTCAACGCATTGAGCGTCAGCAGCGACAGCGCCGGCGGGCAGTCGATCAGGATGTAGTCGTAGCGCGCGCGCAGCGGCTCGAGTGCGCGCTTGAGCCGCTGCTCGCGATCGTCGGCGCCCATCAGTTCGAGTTCGGCGGCCGTGAGATCGGTGTTGCCGGGGATCAGGTCGACCTCTTCCTCGGTCTGCACGATCGCGTCGCCGGCTTCGACCTCGCCCAGCAGCACGTCGCAGGTACTGACCGGCACCGCGCCCTTGTCGATGCCGCAGCCCATCGTCGCGTTGCCCTGCGAATCGAGGTCGACCAGCAGCACGCGCTTGGGCGTGCGCGCGAGCGCCGCGGCCAGGTTCACGGCCGTCGTCGTCTTTCCGACGCCGCCCTTCTGGTTGGCGATGGCGATGATGCGGGCCATGGGCTCCGTGCGCGGTTCAGGAAGGGAGCCGGCCACCGCGGGCAGCGGCCGGACCGGGGATTATGCCCCCCAAGCGCGGCTTGGGGTAACCGAGCCGATCATGCCGTCGTGCAGGACGTCGGCGCGGCGCGGAAGCGGACTGCGCCGCGCTGGCGGCTGAACCGGCCGCGCGCGGACGATGGTGCAGACATGCCCGCACCACGTGTCGGGCCGCGGCTCACGCGCGTGCGACGACGACCAGGTGCCGTTCGGCATCGAGGCCGGGCACCCGCAGCGGCGTCACCGTGTCGAGCCGCCAGCCGGTCGGCAATCCGGCGATCTCGTCGGCCGGGTGGACGCCCTTCATCGCCAGCAGGCGCCCGCCGTCGGACTTCGGCAGGTGGCCGCCGACGGCGAGGATGTCCGGCAGCGTGGCGAGCGCTCGCGCGGTGATCGCGTCGAACGCACCGGGCCGGTCGAGGGCTTCGATGCGCGACTCGGCGACGTCGGCATTGGTCAGCTTCAACTGGCGCACGGCCTCGCGCAGGAAGCGCGCCTTCTTGCCGTTCGATTCGACCAGCGTGACCCGGAGGCCGGGCAGGGCGATCGCCAGCGGAATGCCGGGCAGGCCGGGACCGGTGCCCAGATCAGCCAGCGTGGCGAGGCCGTCGACGTGCGGCACCATCGCCAGCGAGTCGAGCAGGTGGCGCACGACCATCTCGCGCGGATCGCGCACGGCGGTCAGGTTGTAGGTTTTGTTCCAGCGCAGCAGCAGCGCGAGGTACGCGAGCAACGGGTTGGCCAGCGCCGGGGCGAGGCCCAGCGTGCGCAGGCCGGCGTCGAGCTCGGCGCGCAGCGCGGTGTCGTCGGAGATATCCATGGGACGCATTGTAGAAGCTGGTGGATCGCATGGCCTGTGGATCGCGCCGGCTGACGGCGGTGTCCCACCCGATCCTCCCCCCGCGCAGGATCGTTATTAGTGCCGTGTTCTGGTTAGTGCCGTGTCGTGTGGGCAGGCGGTCCTTGCCCACCTCTCCCTTCGGGAGAGGTCGACGCGCAAAGCGCGTCGGGTGAGGGCTGGGGCTCTACAGGAACTTCAAAAGCGCCCTCATCCGCCCTTCGGGCACCTTCCCCCAGAGGGGGAAGGGAAATGCGGGTTCCGTGATTTCCGATTCGCCCAAGGACGAGACACTGCGCTGAGTAGGCAGGCCGATCGTACGCACCTCTCCCTTCGGGAGAGGTCGACGCGCAAAGCGCGTCGGGTGAGGGCTGGGGCTCCACTGGGACTTCAAAAGCGCCCTCATCCGCCTTCCGGGCACCTGCCCCCAGAGGGGGAAGGGAAACGTGGGTTCCGCGATTTCCGATTCGCACAAGGACGAGATATTGCGCTGAGTAGGCAGGCCGACCGTGCGCACCTCTCCCTTCGGGAGAGGTCGACGCGCGTAGCGCGTCGGGTGAGGGCTGAGGCCCTACAGGAACTTCAAAAGCGCCCTCATCCGCCCTCCGGGCACCTTCCCCCGGAGGGGGAAGGGAAGCGCGGGTGCAGTGATTTCCGATTCGCCCGCAGCCGAGATCCTGCGCTGAGTGGGCAGGCAGTCGGTGCGCACCTCTCCCTTCGGGAGAGGTCGACGCGCGAAGCGCGTCGGGTGAGGGCTGGGGCTCCACAGGGACTTTAAAAGCGTCCTCATCTGCCCTCTGGGCACCTTCTACCCCGGCGGGCACGTCGCCCCAGAGGGGGAAGGGAAAAGCAGGTGCCAAGCCACCGAATGCTTAAAGATGCTCAATCCAGGCGACGCCACGCCACCGTCGCCAGATACCCCGGCAGCGGCGCGAACGCCTGCAGCGTCCAGTCGCCCGGCGCGCCGAGCGCGGGATCGCAGGCGACCAACGCCCACCCGTCGTCGCGCGCGGCGAACTCCAGCCGATCCAGCCCGAACGACAACCCATGCCCATGCGCCTTGAGCACGGCTTCCTTCGCGCACCACAGCTGCACGAACGCGGCCTCGGCCGCATCCGGCGCCCGCTTCGCGAGCGCCGTCGCTTCCCCCGCGGTGAAGAAGCGCTGCGCCAGCGCCATCGCCTGGGGCCGCGGGCGCATCCATTCAATGTCCACGCCCACCGTCACGCCGTCGCCGAGCGCGACCAGCAGCGCATCGCCGCTGTGGCTCCAGTTGGCATCGAGGCCGGGCTCGCCGGGCACCTGCAATTGCGGGCGGCCGCGGGCGTCGCGATCGAGGCCCACTTCGGCGTCGGGGCGGCCGAGTGCATCGGCCAGCCAGGGCCGCACCAGTGCTTCGGCGGACTGGCCGCGGCGGTAGTCCCGCCACGCGCATCGCACCGGCCCGGCGGCCAGGCTCATGGTTTCGCTGAACATCCCTCGCTGAACATCCGCACTTGGCATCCCGCAGGGCGTCCAGCGTAAGCTAAAACGGCTGTTCCGCGGGCCGGACACGGCACATGGAACATCTTTCCCGGAGTGGCAGCACGATGTCGGCAGTGGTTCTGGAACAGGGGGCGGTGCGCGTCGAAGGCGCACCCGGCGCGGACGCAAGCCGGCCGATGGTCAACGGCGCACCGTCGCGCGCGATCGCGTTCGGCCCCGAGGGCGTGGTCACGCTCGGGTCCTTCCTCGCCCATGTCCGCGGCGTGGCCGCGCTGCTGCCCGATGCGCCGTTCGCGTTGAACCTGTGCGAGGACCGCTACCGTTTCCTCGTCGCGTTCTGCGCGGTCGCGCTGCGTGGCCAGACCACGCTGCTGCCGCCGGCGCGCACCCGCGGTGCGATCGACGACGTGCGCGCGCGCCATCCGCACAGCTACTGCATCGGCGACCGCGACGACTGCGGCTGCGATGCCGAACACGCGGTGACGCACGCCCCCGCGCCGCCGCATTACGTGCGCCTGCCCGATGCGCTGCCGGCATGCGATGGCGACGTGCCTGGAATCGCGCTCGACGCGCTGGTCGCCATCGGCTTCACCTCCGGCAGCACCGGCGTGCCGGGCGCCAATCCCAAGACCTGGGCGACGTTCCACACCGGCACGCTGCAGAACCTCGCCGCACTGGCCGACCTGCACGGCGAAGCCACGCTGCCGGTGGTCGCGACCGTGCCGCCGCAGCACATGTACGGCATGGAGATGTCGGTGCTGCTGCCGCTGCTCGGCAACGTGGCCGTGCACGGCGCGCGCCCGTTCTTCCCCGGCGACATCGCCGCCGCCCTGCGCGACGCGCCGCGCCCGCCGCTGCTGGTCACGACCCCGGTGCATCTGCGTTCGCTGGTCGAATCCGGCGTCACCCTGCCGCCGCTCGCGGCGATCGCGACCGCCACCGCGCCGCTGCCGCAGGCGCTGGCGGCCGATGCCGAAGCGCGTTTCGGCTGCGAGGTGCGCGAACTGTTCGGCTCCACCGAGACCTGCATCTTCGCCCGCCGCCGCACCGCGCACGAACAGGCCTGGACGCCGTTCGACGGCGTGCGCCTGCAGCCGGTGCCCGACGGCACCCTGGTGCATGCCCCGCATCTGGCCGAACCGCGGCTGCTGGCCGACATCGTCGAACTCGACGCCGCCGGCCGCTTCGAACTGCGCGGCCGCCAGGCCGACATGATCGAGATCGCCGGCAAGCGCGCGTCGCTCGCCGACCTGAGCCGGCGCCTGCTCGCCATCGACGGCGTACGCGACGGCGTCGTGGTGCAGTCGCAGCTCGCCGACGCCTACGGCGTGCGGCGCATCGAGGCGGTGGTGGTAGCTGATGCCGCGCTCACCGATGCCGCGCTGCTGGATGCGCTGCGGCAGAGCCTGGATCCGGTGTTCCTGCCGCGTCGCCTGCGGCGGGTGGACGTGCTGCCGCGCAACGAGACCGGCAAGCTGCCGCGCGCCGCGCTCGACGCACTGCTGGGGAGCGGGCCGGACTGAACCGGCACGCCGCGATCACGCACGCCTGCCGATCATCCGGGCCGCAGTCATACGTACAGGAGTCGAGATGGAGCCGTCATCGTTCTGGCAGTGGGTCGTGTATCTGGTCGTCGGCGGCATCGCCGGCTGGCTCGCCAGCCTGCTGATGCGCACGTCGCACCGTCAGGGCATCGTGCTCAACATCGTGGTCGGTGTCGTCGGCGGTTTCATCGGCGGTTGGCTGTTGCCGATGATCGGACTGAGCGTCGGTGGCGGCTGGCTCGGTTTCCTGGTCACCGCCTTCATCGGCGCGGTGATCCTGCTGGCGATCGTCAACCTGTTCCGGCGCTGAGCATCACCGCAGGCGCGCGATGAAGCCTTCCGTGGAACGCGTTCGCGCGCGAGCGCGCGCCTACGCAGTCGCCCGCAGTTCCACCCACGCCGGCGCATGGTCGCTCGGCCGTTCCCACGTCCGCGGCTCGCGGTCGATGCCAGAGGCCATCGCGCGTTCGCGCAGGGCGTCGGAGACCAGGGTGAGGTCGATGCGCAGGCCGAGGTCGCGGCGGAATGCGGCCTGGCGGTAGTCCCACCAGCTGAAGACGCCGGCCTCGTCCGAGTGCAGGCGAAACGCGTCGTGCAGGCCGAGGTCGAGCAGGCGTTGCAGGGCGAGACGCTCGGCGGCCGAGGTGAGGATGTGCGATTCGTTCCAGACTTCGGGATCGTGCACGTCGCGGGCGTCGGGGGCGATGTTGAAGTCGCCGAGCACGACCAGGTCCGGGTGCGCGGCGAGCTCGCGCGCGACCCAGTCGGCCACGGCTTCGAGCCAGCGCAGCTTGTAGGCGTACTTGTCGGTGCCGACGTCCTGGCCGTTGACGACGTAGAGATTGATGACGCGGACCCCGTCAATGGTCGCGGCGATCACGCGCTTCTGTTCGTCGTCGAAGCCGGGAATGCCGATCTGCACGTCGTCGAGCGCGCGCGCGCGTGCCAGCAGCGCGACGCCGTTGTAGGTCTTCTGGCCCGAGAACACGCTGCGGTAGCCGAGCGCGGCGAGCGCGGCGTCGGGGAATTTCGCATCCTCGAGCTTGGTCTCCTGGATGCCGACCACGTCGGGCTGCGCATCGCGCAGCCACTGCTCGAGGTGCGGCAGGCGGACGTTGAGCGAGTTGACGTTCCAGCTGGCGATCTTCATGCGGTGCTATCGGTATACGGTCGCCGGATTGTACGCGGCGGCACAGCGACGGCCTGGCTGCACGGGCCGGCGCCACCGGGGCCCGCCGTCGCCGAGGCGTGCGTGCCCCACCGCTAGCGTGCGAGCCAGTCCACGAGTTTCGCGATCCGCGCATACGGCGGCCGCAGCCAGTCGGTCGCCGCGAAGCGCGACTGCCACAGCACAGGCAGCGCCTTGGTCATCGCATCGAAGCCGGCGCGGCCGTGGTACGCACCCATGCCGCTGGGACCGACGCCGCCGAACGGCAGCCGGTTCGCGGCGAAATGCAGCAGGGTGTCGTTGACGGTCACGCCGCCGGCGACGGTGCGCGCGAGGATCGTCTCGGCCTGGGCGCGGTCGCCGAAGGGATACAGCGCCAGCGGGCGGTCGCGTGCTTCGACGAACGCGATGGCCTCGTCGAGCGATCGGTACGACAGCACCGGCAGGATCGGCCCGAAGATCTCGTCCTGCATCAACGCGGCATCGTCGCCGGGCTCGACGACGAGCGTCGGCGCGAGCGCACGCGTGCCTTCGACCTCGAGCAGCGGCAGCACGGTCAGGCCGCGTGCGCGCGCATCGTCGAGCAGGCCGGTCAGGCGCGCGTGCTGCGCGTCGCTGACGATGTGCGTGTAGTCCGATGCACGCGCGCCGGCATCGGCGTAGCGATCCTGCACCTCGAAGCGCAGCGCCTCGAGCAGGGCGTCGCGGCGCGGCGCATCGACGAGCACGTAGTCCGGTGCGATGCAGGTCTGGCCGGCATTGAACAGCTTGCCGGTGACGAGGCGCGCGGCGGCCTTGTCGAGCGGATAGCCCGGACAGACGATCGCCGGCGACTTGCCGCCGAGTTCCAGCGTCAGCGGAGTGAGGTTCGGCGCCGCCGCGGCCATGACCTTGCGCCCGACCGCGGTCGAACCGGTGAACACCAGATGGTCGAACGGCAGGCCGGCGAATGCGGCGCCGATGTCGGCATCGCCTATTGCCACGGCGACGCGGTCTGCCGGGAAGACGTCCGCCAGCAGCGAGCGCAGGAACGCGCTGCTGCGCGGCGTGTGTTCGGACGGTTTCAGATAGACGTGGTTGCCGGCGGCGATCGCGGTCGCCAGCGGAATCAGCGCGAGGTTGACCGGGTAGTTCCACGGCGCGACCACGCCGACCACGCCCAGCGGCACCGGCCGCACTTCGGCGCGCGCCGGCCACAACTTCCAGCCGGCGCCGACCCGGCGCGGGCGCATCCAGCCGCGCAGATGGCTGCGCAGGGCATCGATCTCCGACAGCACGGTCATGCCGTCGGCGATCAGCGATTCCTGGCGTGCACGGTGGCCGAAGTCGGCCGAGATCGCGTCGGCCATCTCGCCCAGGCGACGGGCGAACGCGGTGCGCAGACGGGCCAGGTCGTCGCGACGCTGCGCGGCGTCGGGCCGGCGCACGCGCCAGGCCGCGCGCAACGCATCGAGCGTCGGCTGCAGGTCGGCGATGGGCGTCGCAGCGGGTGTCGGGTCGGGCGGGGCGGCATCCATCGCCGCAGTGTAGCGTCGGCGTCCCGGCAATCCGGCGGGGCCGCAGGTAGACTCCGGCGATGGACCTTCGACCCTATCGAGACACCGCCCCGACCCTCGGCGCGCGCGTCTACGTGGACCCGGCGGCGACGGTGATCGGCGACGTGACGCTCGGCGACGACGTGTCGGTGTGGCCGGCGACGGTGATCCGCGGCGACGTCAACCATGTGCGCATCGGCGCCCGCACCAGCGTGCAGGACGGCACCGTGATCCACGTCAGCCACGCCGGCCCGCACGCGAAGCGCGGCGGATTTCCGACGCTGATCGGCAGCGACGTCACCATCGGCCACAAGGCGGTGATCCACGCCTGCACGATCGAGGACGCGGCTCTGATCGGCATGGGCGCGCTGGTGCTCGACGGCGTCGTGGTGAAGAAGCACGCCTTCGTCGCGGCCGGCGCGGTGGTGTCGCCGGGCAAGGTGGTGGGCGAGGGCGAACTGTGGGTCGGCAATCCCGCGCGCTGCGTGCGCCGGCTCGACGATGCGCAGATCGAGGGCCTGTACTACAGCGCCGCGCATTACGTGCGCCTCAAGGACGAATACCTCGCCGCGCTGGCGGCCTGAGCACGGCAGGGACGAACACGACGCATGACGCACAGGGACGACGCGCAGCCGCGCATGACCGCACGGAGCCGCGGCGCCTGATGCTCGATACGGTCCGCGAAGTCCACACGCCCGAAGGTGTCGCGCTGCGGCTGCCGGCCGCCGGCCCGGTGCCGCGCGCGGTGGCGTGGCTGATCGACCTGGCGATCCGCGGCGCGCTGCTGATGGCGATCTCGATCGTGCTCGGCATGCTCGGCCGCATCGGCTCCGGCCTGTACCTGATCGTGCTGTTCGTCGTGTTCTGGGGCTATCCGGTGGTGTTCGAAGCGCTCTACGGCGGGCAGACGCCCGGCAAGCGCGCGCTCAGCCTGCGGGTGGTGTCGGCCGATGGCGCGCCGATCGGCTGGATGGCGAGCTTCGTTCGCAATCTGATGCGCACCGTCGACATGCTGCCGTTCGGCTACGGCGCGGGCTTGGTCGCGAGCCTCGCCGATCCGTGGAGCCGGCGGCTGGGCGACATGGTCGCCGGCACGCTGGTGATCCACGCGCCGCGCGAGCGCACGCGCATCGACGCGTTGCAAATCGCGCCGCAGGCGCCGGCCGCGCCGTTGCAGGCGCACGAACAGGTCGCAGTGATCGCATTCGCCGAACGCGCGCACGCACTGATGGGAGAACGCCAGCAGGAACTCGCCGACATCGCCGCGCCGGTGACCGGCGCACGCGGCGAGACCGGCGTGCTGCGGCTGCTGGGCGTCGCCAACTGGCTGCTGGGACGGCGCGCATGAGGCAGGACGCGTTCATCGCCCGCCACGCGGCCGAGTGGGACGCGTTCGAGCGCTGGCTCGATGCGCGCGAGGGCAGTCCGCGGCGCGCGCGTGCGACGCGTCGCGACTGGAACGGGCTCGGTGACGAGGACGTGCCGTCGCGCTATCGCCGCCTGTGCCAGCAGCAGGCGCTCGCGCGCCGGCGTGGCTACAGCCCGCAGGTCACCGCGCGCCTGCAGGCGCTGATGCAGCGCGGCCACAACGTGCTCTATCGCCCGCCGCCGCCGCCGTGGCGGCGGGCGCTGCGCTTCCTGCTCGCCGATTTCCCGCGGCTGGTGCGCGCGCAGCGCGGTTGCCTGTGGGCGTCGCTGGTGCTGTTCGCGGTGCCGCTGGTGCTGCTGTTCGTACTGATCCAGTCCTGGCCCGAGCTGGCCTACGGGGTGATGTCGCCCGAGCAGCTGGCGCAGATGGAAGGCATGTACGACCCGGCGCGCGCGGCCGAACGCTTCGCGCGCGAGAGCCAGTCGGACATGCAGATGTTCGGCTACTACATCTGGAACAACGTCAGCATCGGCTTCCGCACCTTCGCCAGTGGTCTGCTCGCCGGCGTCGGCACGATCTTCGTGCTGATCTTCAACGGTGTGTTCATCGGCACGGTCGCCGGGCATCTGCAGGCGATCGGCCACGGTGGTCCGTTCTGGCGCTTCGTCGTCGGGCATTCGGCGCCGGAGCTGACCGCGATCGTCATCGCCGGTGCCGGCGGTCTGCGGCTGGGGCTCGCGCTGGTCGCGCCGGGCCGGCTGCGCCGCGTTGATGCGCTGGTGCAGGCCGGGCGCGACGGCGGACGGCTGTGCGTGGGCATTCTCTGCATGCTGGTGTTCGCCGCGTTCGTCGAAGCGTTCTGGTCGTCGACCGGCGCGATTCCCGATCCGGTCAAGTTCGGCGTCGGCGGCGGCCTGTGGCTGTTGACCTTGTTGTGGCTGTGGCGCGGCGGACGCGGAGTGGCCGATGCGGGTTGAGACCGTGCAGGTGGAACTGCGGCCGCGCACCGCGTGGGAAGCGATGGAGCTGGGCAACGCGCTGGTGCGCCGGCACGCGCGCGCGATCTGGGGACCGTCGCTGCTGCTCGGCCTGCCGGTGTTCGTCGTGCTCAACGCGCTGGGCTGGGCGATCGACCAGCTGTGGCTCGCCGCGCTGGTGCTGTGGTGGCTCAAGCCGGTGTTCGACCGGGTGCCGCTGTTCGTGCTGTCGCGCGCGGTGTTCGGCGCCGCGCCCGGCATGCGCGCGACGCTGGGTGCGCAATTGCGCTGGGGCTGGCGACCGCTGATCGGCCATCTGACCTGGCGCCGTTTCAGTCCCTGGCGCGCGGTGACCTTGCCGGTCGATCTGCTCGAAGGCCTGACGGGCGCGCCGCTCGTTCAGCGGCGGCGCCTGCTGTCGGACGGCATCGGCGGCCATGCCCTGCTGCTGACCGTCATCTGCCAGCTGTTCGTGGCCGCGCTGCTGCTGTCGCTGGTCCTGCTGGTGCTGATGTTCGTGCCGACCGAGCTGCTATCCGAATCGGCGCGTGCGATGTGGGCGCTGATCTCCGAACAGCCGCCGCGCTGGGTGCAGGTGCTGGGCAATCTCGCGTTCTGGATGGCGATCGGACTGGTCGAGCCGTTCTACATCGGCGCGGGCTTCGGCCTGTACCTCAACCGCCGCACGCAGCTGGAAGCCTGGGACCTGGAGATCGCGTTCCGGCGCCTGCGCGCACGCCTGGCGCCGACGGCGACGCTGATGATCGGCCTGCTGCTCGCCGGGCTGATGCTGGCGCCGGTGTCCGGGCATGCGCAGGACCCGGCGACCGGTGGTGATAGTACGCGCGAGATCAATCCGACCAAGACCTGGCGGCCCGGCGAGCGCAAACCGGATGCGGCCGAGGATGACGAGGCGCAGGTGCCGACGCTGCCGGGCGTCTTCGGGAACGTCGAGGATGGCGCGTCCTTCGGACGCGCGATCGAACGCGCCTACGCCGACCCGCTGCTCGACAACACGCGCGAGGTCACGCGCTGGCAGCGCAAGGATGTCGAGGACAGGAAAGACGCGAAGAGCCCGCTCAATCCGAACGCCGGCCTGCTCGCCGCGATCGCGCAGGTCTTCGCGCTGATCGCCGAGTACGGCCTGTGGCTCGTGCTGGCGATTCTCGTCGGCGTGCTGGCCTGGACCGCGCGGCACTGGTGGCCGTGGATGCGCGACACGCTGGGGCCGGTGCGTGCGCCGAGCGAGATCGTCGTCGAGGCTGCGCCGCCGCCGCCCGAAGCACTGCCCGCTGATCTGGTGTCCGAAGTCCGACGCCTGTGGGCCGAGGGCCGGCACCGGCGCGCGCTGGCACTGCTGTATCGCGGCAGCGTCGAGGCGATGACCACGCGCGCCGGCGTGACCTTGGTGCCGGGTGCGACCGAGGCGCAGGTCCTGCGCGCCTCGCGACGCCTGCCCGATGCCGAAGGCCGCGACGCGTTCGCCGAGATGGTGCGCGTCTGGCAGCGCGCCGCCTACGGTCAGCGGCTGCCGGACGACGAAGGCCTCGAGGCCCTGCTCGCACGCCTCGCGCCGCGTTTCGGATGGTCCGTCTGATGCGCTGGCCCGCACGTCTCGGCCTCGCCGCGCTGGGCGCGCTGATCATCGCGCTCGGCATCGCGTGGTTCCTGCACACGCACGAGCGCGTGTCCGACACCATCGATCTCCCGCCGCGCGGCGAGGCCGCCTACAACCCGCTGTACGCGCTGCGGCAATCCCTGCTCGCCGACGGCGTGCATGCCCGTTCGCGCCAGCGTCTGCAGCTCTCCACCGTGCCGCTGGAACCGCGCGATACCGTGCTGCTCTACAGCGAACCGCGGACGCTGCTGCCGTCCGAGGTCGAGGCCTTGCTCGGCTGGGTCGACGGCGGCGGACACCTGCTGGTGCGCACGCCGCTGCCACGCCGCAGCAGCGAGACCGCGCGGCCGTGGGACCTGCTCGAACGGCTCGGCGTGCGCACCGTCGATGGCCGCACGCGTTGCGAGCCGTTGCTGGTGACCGGGCAGCAGGGCCACGTGGAATTCTGCCGCGGACGCCGCTTCCTGCTGGTCGATGCCGAACCGCTGTTCGAATGGGGCGACGGCCACGAGGATGGCCTGGTGTTCGCGCGGCTGGCGCACGGCGCCGGCACCGTCGACGTGCTCGCCGACTTCGACTTCATGCGCAACGCCGATCTGCGCGAAGTGCCGCATGCATTGCTGACGCGACAATTGCTGGCGCCCAACTGGGGTGCGGGCACCGTGCATCTGGTCTACGCGGCAAGCGTGCCGCCGCTCTGGTACCAGATCCTCACGCGCGGCTGGATGGCATGGGGGCCGCTGCTGCTCGCGCTGCTCGCATGGCTGTGGATGCGCACGCAGCGGCTCGGTCCGGTGTTACCGGCGCCGCCGGTCGCGCGGCGCGCGCTGCTCGAACACGTCGCCGCGAGCGGCGAACATCTCGTGCGCTACGGCCGCGCGCCGCTGCTGTACGACGCGGTGCGCGCGGCGTTCCGCGACCGCCTGCGCCGGCGCGATCCGCTGGCTGCCGCGCTCGAAGGCGAGGCCGGCATCGAGGCCATCGCCGCGCGCACCGGCCTGCCGCCGCGCGATGTCCGCCACGCGCTGCAGGCGCCCCGACCCGATGATGCGAAGGCCTTCCGCCAGCGCATCGCCCGACTGATCCACATGAGAAACCGACTATGACCGAGCTGCCCATGCCTCCGTCCGCGCCGATCACCGGCGACGCCCTCGCCGCGCGCGTCGCCGCGGTCCGGGACGAAGTCTCCAAGGCCTTCATCGGCCAGCCCGAGGTGCTCGACCAGATCCTGGTCGCACTGCTCGCCGGCGGCCACGTGCTGATCGAGGGCGTACCCGGCCTCGGCAAGACGCTGCTGGTGCGCGCGCTGTCGGCGGTGCTCGGCTGCAACTTCGCGCGCGTGCAGTTCACGCCCGACCTGATGCCCAGCGACGTCAGCGGCCACGCGGTGTGGGACACCAAGAGCGAGACCTTCGTGGTGCGCCGCGGCCCGATCTTCACCAACCTGCTGCTGGCCGACGAGATCAACCGCGCGCCGGCCAAGACCCAGTCCGCGCTGCTCGAAGCGATGCAGGAACAGCAGGTCACGATCGAAGGCCACAGCTTCGAACTGCCGCCGCCGTTCATGACGCTGGCGACGCAGAACCCGGTCGAGCAGGAGGGCACGTATCCGCTGCCCGAAGCGCAGCTCGACCGCTTCCTGCTCAAGGTGCTGATCGACTATCCCGAACACGCCGACGAGGTCGCGATGGTCACCGCGATCAGCAGCGGCAAGGTCGCCGCCGATTTCGACCTGTCGCAACTCGCGACGGTGCTGCAGCCGGGCGAGATCGTCGCCTTGCAGCAGGGCACCGCGGCGACGGTCGTCGATGCGGCGGTGATCGATTACGCGGTGCGCATCGCCGCGGCCACGCGCAAATGGCCGGGCATCGCGCTCGGCGCCGGCCCGCGCGGCAGCCTGGCGCTGGTGCGCGCGGCGCGTGCGCAGGCGGTGTTGTCGGGCCGCGACTTCGTGACACCCGACGACATCCGCGAAATCGCGACGCCGGCGCTGCGCCATCGCATCGCGCTGGCGCCGGAACTGCAGATCGAAGGACAGGACGCCGACCAGGTGCTGCAGGCGCTGCTCGCGCGCGTGGAAGCGCCGCGCAAGTGAGAACCTGCGCAATGTCCTGCTGCGCTTGCCAGCCGGCGCGCGTGCGGTGCTCGGAAGGAATCGCAGGATGGCGATTCCTGACAGCGCTTGCCGCTGGCCCGAAGGGTGGCCGCCATGGATGGCGGCCACAATGCTCACGTACCACGTGTACGCTGCGCTTCCTGCGCGCCACCACGCGCCATCCGGCGGCGCTCGCGACGGACCTTGAACAGGTTCTACGCCCGTCGCGACATCCGCACGTGAGTCGCCCCGCATGAGGCCGACGATCGTCCTCGTCGTACTGCTGGTCGTCTGGGGCCTGGGCGGCGTGGCCGCGTCGCTGTGGTCGCCGGCGGTGCTGCCGTGGAACGTGTTCGGCACGGCGCTGCTGCTGCTGTCGATCCTCGATCTCGTGCTGCTGCTGCGGCGACCGACGCCGGATGTCGTGCGCACGATGCCCGAGGCCTGGCCGATCGGCATCGCACGGCCGGTCTCGCTGCAGATCGAGGGCGGCCCGCAGGTCCAGCATCTGGAAGTCCACGACCTGCATCCGCCGGGCTGGCGGGTCGACGGCCTGCCGCGGCACGTGCGACTGACGCCGGACACGGTCTCGCGCGTCGACTACAGCCTGCAGCCGGACATGCGTGGCGCGGCGGTGTTCGACGGCGTGCAGCTGCGGCTGCGCTCGCCGCTCGCCCTGTGGCGGCAGCGCCGCGAGGCCGGCACGCGCCAGCAGGTGCGGGTGTTTCCGAACTTCGCACCGCTGACCCGCTTCGCCCTGCTCAGCGCCGACCGCGCCTCGCGGCTGGTCGGTGCGCACATCAAGCGTCGTCGCGGCGAGGGCACCGATTTCCACCAGATGCGCGAATACCGCGTCGGCGACAGCCTGCGCCAGATCGACTGGAAGGCGAGTTCGCGCGCGCGCAAGCTGATCTCGCGCGAGTACCAGGACGAGAAGAACCAGCAGCTGGTCGTCGTGCTCGACACCGGCCGGCGCATGCTCGCCCAGGACGGCGCGCTGTCGCATTTCGACCACGCGCTCGATGCGGCGCTCGTCGTGTCCTATCTCGCGCTGCGTCAGGGCGACGCGGTCGGCCTGTTCGCGACCGGCGGCGAGAGCCGCTGGATGGCGCCGCAGCGCGGCATGGGCGCGGTCGACACCCTCCTGCGCGTCAGCCACGACCTGCAGCCGCAGCCGGTCGCCACCGACTATCTCGCCGCGGCCACCGAACTGTCGCTGCGCCAGCGTCGTCGCGGCCTGCTGATGCTGGTGACGAATCTGCGCGACGAGGACATCGAAGATGTGCTCAGTGCCGTGCGCATGCTGCAGAAGCGGCACCTGGTCGTCGTCGCGTCCCTGCGCGAACGCGCACTCGACGAGGTGCTGTCGGCCGAGGTCCACGACCACGACGACGCGGTGCGTGCCGGCGCCACCGCGCGCTACCTCGCCCAGCGCAAGGCCGCCCACGACGCATTGCGCAACCACCGCATCACGGTGCTCGACGTGACCGGCGAGGAGCTGCCGTCGGCGCTGGTCGAGCGCTATCTGGCGGTGAAGCGGGACGGATTGCTGTAGTCCGAAATGTCTGCGGATGAGGACGCCTTCCGACATGCCCGGTAGGGCCTTGCCTTACCCGGCGCACGTTGCGCGCAGACCCAGGATCGAGTCCGGGGCAGGCTCTCCTCCAGAGAGTGAGGTGCTGGATGTCCGGCAGTTCGGGCCACTCGTCGACGGTGCTGAAGTCCGGATGACGGCTAATCCGCTTCACGAAACCCAAATGCCGCCGCGATAGGCTGCCGGCGCGCGCACCGGACGCTGCGCAGGGGAAGCGTTCGGGCCGCGCGATGCCGACCATCCGACGAGGCCTTGCCATGCATTCGAGCACCCCTGTGATTTCCGCTGCGGTACGAGCGCCGCGCATTTTCCGTTTGCTCGCCCTGCTCACCGCTGCCGCACTGCTGTCCGCGTGCGCGGCGACGGTGCAGCGCCCCGCTGCCGCGCCGGTCGAACCGGTCGCCATCAACGGCGACGTCCGCCAGATCGTGCTGGTCGTCGAAGGCAGCGACACCGTCCGCGCGCAGGACGACTGGGCGGATTTCCGCGCGCTGTGGAACGACGCGATCCGCACCTCGGCCACCGCGGCCGGCATCCAGGGCAGCGTGCGCGACAGCCGCCCGTCGTCGCTGGATCCGCCGGGCGTGGTCGTCGTCGTGCGCGTCGACAGCTACCGCTACGTCTCCACCGGCGCGCGGTACGGCCTCGGGGTGATGACCGGCAATGCGCACATCAAGGCCAGTGCGCAGTTCGTCGAGGTGCCCGGCGGCAGGGTCGCTGCGACACGGACCTACGACACCACGTCGAGCGCCTGGCAGGGCATCTTCGCGCCGATGACGGTCAAGCAGGTCCAGGCGATCACCGATCAGATCGTCGCCGAGGCACGTGGCGGCTGAGCCGCGCCGTCGACTTCACGGCGTACAGTGGCATCGGGGCGGTCCGCCGCCCGGCCCTGGGCCAGGAGAACCGATGGGGGAGCCGGACGCGAGCGACACCGACGACAGAGGTGCGGGCGGTCGTGTGACGCTGCAGCGCATCCTCGCGCGCGTCTCCCGCGAAGCCCTGCAGGACGGGGCCCTGGAAGGCGTGCTGCAGCGCATCGTCGATGTGCTCGCGGCCGAACTGCCGGTCGCGGTGGTCAGCATCATCCTGCTCGACGAATCCGGCGATGTCTTCGTGCAGGAAGTCTCGGCGGGTACCTTCGACCTCGAACCCGCGATCTGGCCGTGGCCGCTCGACCGCGGCGCCGCCGGTCGCTGCGCGCGGCTCGGTGCGCCGCAGCTGATCGTCGACGTCGATGCCGACGCGGACTACGTCGCCGGCAACAGCGCGGTGCGGTCCGAGTACCTGGTGCCGATCCGCCACCGCACACGCCTGCACGGGGTCCTCAACATCGAGAGTACGGATCCGGCGTTCTTCGATGCCGACATGCGCGAGGCCTTCGATGCGGTCGGCGACCAGATCGCCGGCGCGATCCATCTCACGCGCATCGCCGCGGCGCTCGAAGATGCGAACGCGCGGCTGCAGCGGATCTCGATGGTCGACGGCCTGACCGGCATCGCCAACCGCCGCGCCTTCGACCAGGCGTTCGACGCGATGCTGCGCCGCCTGCGTCCCGGCGGGCATCCAATGGCCTTGCTGCTGGCCGACGTCGATTCCTTCAAGGCGCTCAACGACACGATGGGGCATCTGCACGGCGACGAATGCCTGCGCGCGATCGCCGGCGTCTGTGCGGCCGCGGCGGCGGAGGCCGACGGGCTGGCCGCGCGGTTCGGCGGCGAGGAATTCGCGGTACTGCTGCCCGCCCGCGATGCGGAGACGGTCTCGCGCGCCGCCGAGGCGCTGCGTGCGCGGATCGAAGCGCTGGCGCTGCCGCATCCCGCGTCGATGGCGGCGCAGGTGGTCACCGTCAGCGTCGGTGGCGTGGTGGCGGGGCCGGACGACACGCGCGAAGCGCACGCGCTGCTCGATGCGGCCGACCGGGCGCTCTACGTGGCGAAGGCGTCGGGACGCAACCGCGTGCGGATCTGAGGCGGCGCCCTGCGGCTCAGGCGCCGACCCGCGCGCGCACCTGGCAGACATCGCGGACCGGACGCACCTCGATGCTGCCGGTGCGCGCCCACGGAAACTCGCGTGCGATGCGCAACGCGTCCGCCTCGCTGTCGGCTTCGATCAGGTTGAAGCCGGCCAGCATTTCCTTGGTCTCGGAGAACGGCCCGTCGAACACCTGCGTGCGGCCACCGCGCGTCCGCACGGTCTTCGCGGTGCCGGCGTGCTCGAGCTGCTGGAAGCCGAGCAGCGTGCCCTCGGCCTGCAGCGTATCGGCGTGCTGCAGGCAGCCGCGCATCATCGTGTCGTACTCGCCCTCGGCCAGACCCTCGAGCAGGGTGTCGTCGGTGTAGATCAGCAGCAGGTACTGCATCGGGCGTCTCCGTGGACGGCACTGCGTGGCGGGCTCAGGCGTCGAGATGGAAGTAGGGTTCGACGGTGCCGCGCAGCTTCACTGTCAGCGGCTGGCCGCGGCGGTCGAGCGCGCGGCCGGCAGCGACCCGGATCCAGCCTTCGCTGATGCAGTATTCCTCGACGTCGCGGCGCTCGTTGCCGTTGAAGCGCACGCCGATGCCGCGATTCATCGCCGCCTCGTCGTAGTGCGGGCTGCGCGGGTCGTTGGACAGGCGGTCGGGCGGCGTATCGGTCATGGCGGCAGAAGGCTGGCGGGAACTGCGCGCAGGATACCGCCGTCGCGCGCGGGCATCACCCTGTACGTGCGCGCAGGCTCATGGCGCCTCGCCGCGGCCCTGGCGCCGCGCCTGCGCGATGACCGCGCGGACCAGCGCGCGGTCGCGGTGGCGGGAGATCGGCATCGCACCCAGCGCGATCGCACGTTCGCGCATCGCCGCGGTCACGTCGTAGTGCGCGCCACTGGCGCGGTCCTGGAACGCGCGCCGCGGGATGCCGAGCAACGTCGCGAACGCATGCAGTTCGTCGAGGGTGTCGGCGAGCAGATGTGCCCAGCGTTCACCGCGCCAGGGATGGACCGCATCGTCGACATAGACGGTCATGCGCGCGCCTGCACATCGGCCTCATTGCCGTTCCCGGATGATAGCCGGCGCATCTGGGGACACATGCATCGGGCCATGCGCCCGGCCATCGCGCCCCGTTTTCCCATGTTGCTTCGCCTGCAGGCATGCACGCCGGTGAATGCCCTTGCGTGCGCGTCGCACGTCGTCCGCGCATGAAAAATCCCTGTTTTCAAGCCGTTTTCCGCGACGAGTGGATCCCCGTGGATTTGGGGCTGCATGTGGAAATCGTTAGGATGGCCGGTCTGCATTGGATTGACGAGTGGATCGAGGAGGGCAGACCCGTCGTGATGTCGCGCGGTTTCAAGTGGATGGTGTGTGGTGTTCTCGTGGTTGCGGCGCCGGCGGTGTCGGCCGAAGACGTCGCCGACGACACACCCGGTTTCGAACTCGGCGGCGCAGTCCGCTTCAATTACGGTTGGCTCGACTACGGTCCGAGCAGCGGCGTCGAGCCCGAACTCGCCCGCATCGATGCACGCGGCAATGCCGGTCCGGCGTTCTTCTCGCTGCAGTACCGCTGGTACGACGGATTCGACGCCGTGCACCACGCCTATGTGGGCTGGACACTCGAAGACGGCCGCGACGGCGCCACGTCGGACATCCGCGCCGGCATCCAGCAGGTGCCGTTCGGTCTGTTGCCCACGGCCTCGCACAGTTTTTGGTTCGGCTCGGGCTACTACCTCGGCCTCGAGGACGATTACGACCTCGGCGTGGTCTGGCAGCGCCAGTCGGGCGCGCACCAGTGGCACGCGGGCGTGTTCGCGGGCGACGAGTACGGCACCGGCGCGAACTTCGACCGCTATTCCTTCGACGTCGCGACCACCGAAGCGCTGCCCTACCGCGAACGCGAACGCGCGATCCTGCGTTACGAGCGCAGCGGCGGGACCGATGGCTGGGAAACGACCTGGGGCGCGTCGGCATTCGCCGGACGCATCGAGAACCGCCTCGACGGTGGCAGGCACGATCACACCGGCGGCGCGGTGCACGGGCAGTGGGTCCGCGGTCCGCTGACGCTGCAGGCGCAGTGGGCGCGTTACCGCTACGGCAATCCGGAACCGCGCATCGCGATGTCGGCCTTCATGTTCCCGTTCGAGATCGCGTCGCAGGCCGACGTGCCGACGTTCAACGTCGCTTGGGACGTGCAGCGCACCGGCTGGTTCGACAGCATCGCCTGCTACAACAACGCCAGCGCGACATTGCCGGTCGGCACCGATCCCGGCCTGCGCGATTCGATCCAGAACATCACCGGCTGCAGCTTCGGCAAGGGCGCGATGCTGACCTACGTCGACTGGATCGCGGGCAGGAACATGTGGTTCGCCGGCGGCCCCGGCATCGGCGTGCGCGATCCGGCCAACGACGGCTGGCACTCGCGGCTCAACGTCAACGTCGGCTTCTACTTCTGATCCAACGCTTCGCCGGCGCCCCCGGCGGTTTCACCCGGATGCGGCGGCACCTGATCCACGCTGTGCCTGCGCTGTCGCGTCCTGCCATGAGGACTCTCCATGAATGACCCCACCGTGCGTCCGGACAGCGATCCGGCCGCATCGCCCGACCGCTGGCACTCGCGCATCCTCGGTCCCGTGTTCTACCCCTCGGCGCTGATCATCCTGGTCCTGGTGGTCATGTCGTTCCTGGTGCCGGAGGCCTCCGAGAGGCTGTTCAATGCCGCCAAGACCTGGGTCGCCGAGGACGCGGGCTGGTTCACCGTGCTCGCGGTCGCCGGCTTCCTGGTCTTCATCGTCGGCATCGCGATCAGCGGTTTCGGCCGCCTCAAGCTCGGTCCCGACCACAGCCGTCCCGACTACAGCTACGCGACGTGGTTCGCGATGCTGTTCGCCGCCGGCATGGGCATCGGCCTGATGTTCTTCGGCGTCGCCGAGCCGATCATGCATTACGCCGACCCGCCGGTCGGTGACGCGCAGACGGTCGCGGCCGCGCGCCAGGCGATGCGCATCACCTTCTTCCACTGGGGCGTCCACGCATGGGCGATCTACGCGGTGGTCGCGCTGTCGCTGGCGTACTTCGCCTACCGTCACGGCCTGCCGCTGCGGATCCGTTCGTCGCTGTACCCGCTGATCGGCGACCGCATCCACGGCCCGATCGGCCACGCGGTCGACACCTTCGCGGTGCTCGGCACGATCTTCGGCCTGGCGACGTCGCTGGGCCTGGGCGTGATCCAGATCAACGCCGGCCTGAACTATCTGTTCGACGTGACCGTGAGCACCGGCGTGCAGGTGGTGCTGATCATCGTGATCACCCTGATCGCGACGGGCTCGGTGTTCTCGGGCCTCGACCGGGGCGTGCGCCGGTTGTCGGAACTCAACATGATCCTGGCGATCGCCCTGCTCGCGTTCGTGCTGGTCATGGGGCCGACGGTGCATCTGCTGCAGGCCTTCGTGCAGAACACCGGCATGTACGTGTCGAACCTGTTCTCGATGACGTTCAACCTCTACGCCTACGAGCCCACCAGCTGGCTCGGCGGCTGGACGCTGTTCTACTGGGGCTGGTGGATCGCCTGGTCGCCGTTCGTGGGCATGTTCATCGCGCGCATCTCGCGCGGCCGCACGATCCGCGAGTTCGTCATCGGCGTGCTGCTGGTGCCGCTGGGCTTCACGTTCCTGTGGATGACGATCTACGGCAACAGCGCGCTGTACCAGGTCATGGTCGAAGGGTCGACGACGCTCGTCGATGCGGTGGCGGCCGACAGTTCGGTGGCGCTGTTCCAGTTCCTCGAGGATTACCCGCTGTCGAGCATGACGTCGGCGCTGGCCACGCTGCTGGTGGTGATCTTCTTCGTCACGTCCGCCGATTCGGGTGCGCTCGTGATCGACATGCTGTCGTCGAAGGGCGAAGAGGAGGCGCCGGTGTGGCAGCGCATCTTCTGGGCGCTGCTGGTGGGGGCGGTCGCGATCGCGCTGCTGCTCGCCGGCGGCCTGGCCGCGCTGCAGGCGGGCACGATCGCCGCGGCGCTGCCGTTCACCGTGATCATGATCCTGATGTGCTGGGGCATGGTCCGGGCGATGCGGCTGGAAGTGGTCAAGCGCGCGAGCCTTCGCGACGCGCGCATCGCACCGGTCGGCCTCGGCGGTGGCGGCGACTGGAAGGCCCGGTTGCGTTCGCTGGCGCACCATCCGCTGCACAGAGAAGTGCTGGCCTACCTGCAGTCGCAGGTCAAACCGGCGTTCGAGGACGTGGCCACGGAACTGCGCAAGCAGAACCTCGACGTCACCGTCGAGGACGGCGAGGACGGCCGCGTGTGGCTGCAGGTCGGCCACGGCGAGGAGATGGACTTCTTCTACGCCGTTCGCCCGGTGCCGTACGAGCCGCCGAGCTTCATGCTCGAGGATCCGCGCCGTCGCCGGAAGGACGACGACCGCTTCTATCGCGGCGAGGTCCATCTGCGCGAGGGCGGCCAGGACTACGACGTGATGGGCTGGCGCAAGGACGAGCTGATCCACGACGTGCTCGACCAGTATCAGCGGCATATCCACTTCCTCAACGTGGTGCGTTGAGGAAGTACGGCCACCGGTGTGGAGATGTCGGACGCTGTGGCCGGCCTCGTGACACAAGGTGCCGGTGATGGATCAGGACAGGCCGCGTGTTCGCACGCGGCCTTTTTTCTAGTGCGATTTCGATGGATAGAGCGCAGCGAAACCCATCATTCGCCATGATTGGACCGCGCCAGAGCCACCCACGAAAAAGCCGCGCAATCGCGCGGCTTTTCGATGCGGAAAAACCCTCAGCGCTGCGCGATCGCAGGCCGCAGGTCGCGTCGCAGCCAGTCGTCGATCAGCTGCTTCTCGTAACGCAACGCATCGCTGTTCATCGCCGCGCCTGCGCGGTTGAGGAAGCCCATGTCACGTAGTTCGCGCGGGCCTTCGGCGATCACGGTGCCGCTGGCGTCGCGCAGCACGAAGTCCAGATCGATCCGCGGCGGGTAATGGTCCTTGATGATCCGAACATGGTCCATGCGCGGGCCATTCCACGGCTCGTACATGCCGGCGCGACGGATGTCGCGGATGGTCACGTCGAGCGTGCTGCCCGCCGGCAGTTCGCGCTCCGCGCGCTGGCGCACATGGCGGGCGATCTGCTCGACCCAGTCGCCGCGACGCGCTTCCCAGCGGTTGCCGCTGTGGCGGATGTCGGAGAACGCTGCGGGATCCGTCCATTGCACCGCGACCGGACTGTCGCCGGTCAGGCTGCGCGGCAGTTCTGGATCGGTGACATCGTTGCGGGCAAGGGCCGGCATCGCGAGGGCACTTAGCGCGGCGGCGAGCAGCAGGGGCAGGGATCGGCGGTTCATCGCGGGTACTCCCTCGTATGCGGTCGACCCGCACCGGTGTGTGTACGTGGATTTTGATAGTGCGCCCCACGGGCTTAACCGGCAATCAAGGTGACAGAACCGTTCAGTCCAGCAGGAAGGCATGCGGACGCGCACGGAATCTGCGTAGCAGCACCCATGCAGCAACGGAATACCCTATGGTCAGCACCGTCCAGACCGTCGCCCAGACGAACGCATGCGGTTCGACCGGAATGCGGATCATGGTCACCATCAGCGTGACGGTCGACGCGACCAGCAACGGCAGCATGACGAGAAACATGCGCCAGGAGGCGAGGTTCCTGGCGGCCAACGCGGCCAGGCACATCTGCCCGCTCGCGGCGCTGACACCGGCCAGCATGCCGATCAGCAGGGCGACCTGCGACCAGGTCATGTCGCGGACCCAGGCCAGGAGCAGCAACCCTGCCAGCGCGAACAGCATCAGCTGCCCCAGCCGAACCAGCACACGGCGCAGCCACCGCCCGGCCGCGGTGGCGGGATCCCCCAGGCCCGGCAGCAGCGCCAGCTCGGCCAGTTCGCCGGACACGCGGCGGCGTTGCCGCTCCAGCCGCATCGCGAGCGTCCAGCCGCCGGCGAGCAGTCCGACCGCGCTGCCGAGGAGCAGCGCGTCGCGCACCAGCGGCGTATCGCCCCGGAACGGGATCGCCAGAACGGCGACGACACCCAGTGCCACCAGACCCCACTGCCTCGCTGCGACGCGCGGCGCAACATATCCCATCGGACCTGCCAGCAGGGCATCGAGCGCCGCGCCTGGACGATGCGGGCCGGCGTGGCCGGGACGAGGCATCGCCGCCAGCCAGCCTTCGTGGACGCGCGGTGCGTCGGCAGTGGCGGCGATCTGCGGATCGGTCCAGGCGACCATGCCGCTGGGCGCCTGCAGCATCACCGGGCGTCGCCACGCCGGAATGGCGGAAGGATCGGGGCTCCTCAATACGCTGCGCCAGCACGCCACCAGCACCAGCACGCCGACCGCGACCGCCGCCGCCTTGTACGGGAATGCGATCGGCGGCAGGTAGGGCGACAGTGACGACATGGCCGCGGGCGCCGTCAGCAGGACAATGGCGCCCGGCCACGGCATCAGCGTGAACAGCAGTCCGCCGAGCACGCCCAGCGCCGACGCGCCGAAGGCGGTCGGGGCCGGTACGCCGAGCGCGTACAGGACGATGCCGGGAAGCACCACCGTCACGGCGACCGCGAGCGCGAGCGCATGTCGCACCGCCGCGGCGATCCCCGGCGCCTGCAGGCTGATCGCCTGGCTCTGCAACAGCAACAGCCGCGCCAGCCATCCGGCCCAGACGGAGAAATTGGCGATGACGACGAAGAACGCGAGTCCGTCGGCGCGGCTGTCCTCGCCCGGAATGAAGAGGCCCAGCAGGCAGGCAGCGGCCAGCAGCGTGACGTAGACGGCCAGCATCCAGCCCCGGTGCCGCCGCGTCGTCGACACGCGCATCGCGGCGAGCGCTGCGGCTAGGCCACCGTGCCGCGGTGCAGGCATCGCGGCGGCGTTCACGCCGACACCTCGATGAACAGATCCTCCAGCGGCAGCGCTTCGGCGCGCACGCCAGGTACCTGCAGCAGGTCGGGCCACGGCGCGCCTTCGCCGCGCAGCACGGTGATCGACAGGCCGCCGTACGGATGCGGGCGTCGCGAGACTTCGCCGGGCACCGCCTCGCGCAGTTGCGCGGCGACGGCTTCCGGCACGTGCAGGCGCAGGTTGCGCTCCTTGAGGCTGTCGAGCTCGCTGTGCAGCAGCAGCCGGCCCTCGTGCAGGAACGCGACATGCGAGGCGACGCGTTCGAGATCCGACACGATGTGGGTCGAGAACAGCACCGTGGTACCGGACTCGCCGGCGCGCGAGGCGATCTCGCGCAGCAGTTCGCGGCGGCCGACGGGATCCAGCGCCGATGCCGGCTCGTCGAGCACCAGCAATTCGGGCTGCGGCGCCAGCGCGCGTACGATCGCCACGCGCTGGCGTTCGCCGGGCGACAGTTTCGCGAGCGGACGGTTGCGCGGCAGTTGCCAGCGCTCGAGTGTGGCGTCGACGTAGGCGCCGTCCCAGCGCGGATAGAAGCGGCCGACGAAATCCAGCATCTCGCCGACCTTCAGCCAGGCCATCGCCTCGGGCTGCTGCGGCACGTAGGCCAGGCGTTGCTTGATCTCGTCGGTCAGGCGCAGCGCGGGCGTACCCCAGACGTTCGCGTCGCCCGCATCGGGCTCGATCAGGCCGAGCATCGCGCGGATCAGCGTGCTCTTGCCGGCGCCGTTGCGCCCGATCAGGCCGAGCACCGTGCCCGGTTCCACGTCGAGCGACACGCCGCGCAACACGCTGCGGTGGTCGTACTGCTTGATCAGGCCGTCGACGGCGAGTGGCGCCGCGGAATCGAGGGTGGGCAGGGCGCGTTCGAGCATCGCGTTCATTGCGGATCCTCCGTGAGTCGGGTCTTGAGGCGGTCGAGCAGGGCATCGGCCGGAAGTTCGAGTTCGCGCGCCTGGCGCGCCAGCGCATCCAGCGCCGGGTCGATCAGCGCCCAGCGCGCGGCGAGATCCGGTGGCGCGGCGTGATCGGCGACGACCATGCCCTTGCCGCGCAGCCGCAGCAGCACACCGTCGGCTTCGAGCTGGCTGTAGGCCTTGGAGACGGTCATCGGATTGATCGCATGCAGGCCGGCGACGTCGCGGACCGAGGGCAGTGATTCGCCGGGCCGCAGCACGCCGCCCGCGACCAGCCGCCGAATCTGGCCGGTGATCTGCCGGTACAGCGGCTCGGCGGCGTTGGGCTGGATCGAGAGCAGGCTTGCGTCCATGTGTATCAATACAACAATACACTTGCGCCGGAGTCAAGCGCTGCGCATCCGCAGGGGCAGTGCCTGGCCGCGAAGAAGCGTTTCCGGCACATCCTGATGCGGCCGCAGCCGTGCTTACGGACAGCGCGTTAGGCTTGTCGGCATGCAGGAAACATTCGTCCGCGCACTGCTCGTCTTGGCGTTGCTGGCGTCGCCGTCGGTGCAGGCCGCCGACCTGCTGACGCGCCTGTCCGCCGTCGCCCCTGCGCTCGATCGAAAGGTGCTGTCACTGGCCCTGGAGGCACGCGCCTGCGCCGCGCGCGATCGCGCTGTCGGGCGACGGCTGGCCGTCATCGACTACTCGCGGCCGTCGACCGACGTCCGACTGTGGGTGTTCGACGTCGAGGCAGGCCGCCTGCTGCACACCGAACACGTCGCCCACGGCCGCGGCAGCGGCGGCGACGTGCCCACCGTGTTCTCGGATGTCGAAGGCAGTTACCAGTCGAGCCTGGGACTGTTCTCGATGGCCGAGACCTACGTCGGCCAGAACGGCTATTCGCTGCGCATGGACGGTCTGGAGCCGGGCATCAACGGACGCGCGCGCGAACGGCTGATCGTCATGCACGGCGCCGGTTACGTGGATCCGGAACAGGGCCGCCGGCAGGGCCGGCTCGGGCGCAGCTGGGGCTGTCCGGCCGTGCGCAGCGAAGTGGCCCAGGCCGTGATCGACGATCTCAAGGACGGCCAGCTGCTGTTCGCCTACGCGAACGATCCGGCGTGGCGGCGCGATTCGAGACTGCTGCGCTGCCCGGCACGCTGAACGGGACCCGCGCGGCTTCACGCGCCCGGCGCGCACGGGCCGGGAGCATGCGGCGCAACGAACCCGAGGAATGACGCCATGCCCGCACACTGGATCCGTACCGCCCGCGCGCCTGTCTGCGCATTCGCCATGCTGCTGGTCGCCGCGCCCGCCTTCGCGCAGGACGCCCCGACGCGCGACGCCGCCGCGCAGAGCGCCGAAGCGTCATCGGCATTGACGGCCGAATCGGTCAACGCGGCGGACATGGATGCCGGCGATGCCGCGATGCTGCGCAGCCAGGTGCTGCTCGATCGCGTGCACTTCTCGCCCGGCGAGATCGATGCCCGCGGCGGTACCAACACCACGCGCGCGATCGCGGCGTTCCAGCGGTTTCGCGGCATCGAAGCCAGCGGCAAGCTCGATGCGCGCACCTGGGACGCGCTGACCGGTGATGGTGCGCCCGCGCTGCTCGCGCACACCCTGACCGCCGACGACGTCGCCGGTCCGTTCGCCGCGGTGCCCGACGACATGATGGCGCAGTCGAAGCAGGATGCCCTCGGCTACGAGAACGTCCTCGAAGCGCTCGGCGAGCGATTCCACGCATCGCCCGCACTGCTGCGCCGGCTCAATCCCGGCAGCGACTTCAAGGCCGGCACGCGCATCGTCGTGCCGAACGTCGCCGAGGCCGCGCCGCTGGCCGAGCCCGCGCGCGTGGTGGTCAGCAAGTCCGATTCGGTCGTGCGCCTGGTCGATGCCGGCGGCAAGGTCTATGCGCAGTTTCCGGCGTCGACCGGCACCGAGCGCGATCCGCTGCCGATCGGCGAATGGAAGATCGAGGGTGTCGCCACCGATCCGACCTTCCACTACAACCCCGACCTGTTCTGGGACGCCAACCCCTCGCACGCGAAGGCGGCGTTGCCGGCGGGCCCGAACAATCCGGTCGGCACGGTGTGGATCGACCTGTCCAAGCCGCACTACGGCATCCACGGCACGCCCGAGCCTCAGAACATCGGCAAGACCCAGTCGCACGGCTGCATTCGCATGACCAACTGGAGCGCGCGTCGCGTCGCCGACGTGGTCAAGCCGGGCATGGTCGCGGTGCTCGAGGAGTAAGCAATGCGCAGGCCGGGTACGTGGATCGCGCTGATCGCGGTGCTGCTGCTGGCCAATGTCGCTTGGTTCGTCTGGCGCGGCGGCCCGCTCGTGGAGCGGGCGGCGAGCCGGTCGGGCGATGTGGTGCCTCTCGCGACGTCGCCGGTCACACCTGAGCCCACGCCGTCGGCGGGCACGCTCGAGACCGTGGATCCAGTCGCCAGGCCGCAAGCGGCGCCGACATCAACGCCTGCTGCGGTGCAGGTCTCGGATACCGCATCCGCCGAGGGTCTGCTGGTGCCGGTCCAGGGCATCGACATCGGCGATCTTCACGACACCTTCGGCGATGCCCGCGGCAGTGAGCGCCAGCACGAGGCGCTGGACATCATGGCGCCGGCCGGCACACCGGTGCTGGCGGTCGCCGACGGCACGATCGAGAAACTGTTCACCAGCGATCTCGGCGGCCTGACGATCTACCAGTTCGAACCCGGCGGGCGGTTCTCGTACTACTACGCGCACCTGCAGGCCTATGCGCCGGGACTGGTCGAAGGTGCGGCGGTCAGGCGGGGCGACGTGCTCGGCACGGTGGGCAGTACCGGCAATGCGGATCCCGCGGCGCCGCATCTGCATTTCGCCGTGTTCCGGCTGACACCCGAGCGACAATGGTGGACTGGTACGCCGGTCAATCCGTATCCGCTGCTGCGCGCGGCGGACGGCAGGGCGCCGCCGGCGCGACCGGCGCCCTGACGGACCGCAGGCATGAAAAAAGAAGGCGGCCGGATGGCCGCCTTCTTCGCACGTGCGCCGCGAATCCACTGCGCCACGCAACGCGTCCGCGTCAGGGCATCAGCACCGCGTCGACGACGTGGATCACGCCGTTGCTCTGGCGCACGTCGGCCGTGGTCACGCGCGCCACGCCGCCCTTGGCGTCGCTCAGCGTCACGGTATCGCCGTCGAGCTTCGCGCTGAGCGGGGTGCCTTCGACGGTCCTCAGCGCGGCGGTGCCGCCACCGGCCTCGATCCGCTGGACCAGCGTCGCGACGTCGAGGTCGCCGGCCACGACGTGGTAGGTCAGCACCCGGCTCAGGTCGGACTTCATCTCCGGCTTCAGCAGGCCGTCGACGGCGCCGGTCGGCAGTTTCTCGAACGCCGCATCGGTCGGTGCGAACACGGTGAACGGACCGGGCCCCTTCAGGGTGTCGGCGAGGCCCGCGGCCTGTACCGCGGCGACCAGGGTGGTGTGCTCCTTCGACGTCGCGGCATTGGTGACGATGTCGCGGTCGGCGTACATCGGCGCACCGCCGACCATTGGGTTGTCGGTCCGCGCGGTGGCGTCGGCTTCGGCGGACATCGCCGGGTCGGTGGCGGTGGCGACCGGGGATGCGGTGACCGGGGCCTGGGCCGGCGGCGCGAGCGCAGTGGTGGTGTCGGTGGCGGCGTCCTGCTGGCATGCAGTCAGGGCGGCGATCGAGGCGAGCAGCATCGTGGCGAGCAGGGTGCGCTTCATGATGGTTTCTCGGAGGTCGTCCGGAGACGGTGCGGTGGTCTGCCGCACATGCGACAGGTTCACCTCTCCCTACGCACATGGAAGGCCCGCTGGATGCATCGCGCGGCGCCTTCATCCGCGGCGCCGCGCGCAGACGTCTCGATCTGCGCGTTCAGTCCAGCAGCGGCCGCAGCGCGGGCCACACGTGATCGAGCAGTTTCGACTGCACCGCGGCAGTCGGATGCAGGTTGTCGTTCTGGAAGTACGCCCGGTCGGTGGCGATCGGCTCGAGCAGGAACGGCAGCAGGGCGACGTCGAAGGTCTTCGCCAGCAGGCGGTAGTTGTCCTCGAAGCCGCGCGTGTAGTCGGCGCCGAGATTGGGCGGCATGCGCATGCCCACCAGCAGCACCTGCGCGCCGACATGCTGGGACGCGCCGATCATCCGCGCGAGGTTGCGGCGCGCATCGGCCAGCGGCAGGCCACGCAGGCCGTCGTTGGCACCGAGCGCGATGATCACGATGCCGGGCTGCTCGCGGACCACCGCCTCTGCAATCCGCGATGCACCGCCGGCGCTGGTCTCGCCCGAGATGCTCGCATTGACCACGCGCCAGCCGGGCGCATCGCGCTGCAGGCGCTGCTGCAGCAGCGAGACCCAGCCTTCGCCGGCGGCCATGCCGTAGCCCGCGGAGAGTGAATCACCCATGACCAGAATGGTCTTCGCATCACCCCCGGCCGCGACTGCGGGCGACGCCGACTGCGCCTGTGCTAGAACAGGCAGTGCCAGCAGGCACGCCAACATCCAGCGCGCACAGCGCGCTTGTATCCGGCGGCGCGCGGCCGCAGTTCCCTCAGTCATTCCCACATCTCCGGTCGGTCCGGCGACGCCGCTGCTCGGCGACGCGCGGCGCTGGTTCGAAACATCGAAGGATATCTATGCACGACGGCACCCCCACGCAAGATGAAACCGCAGGCGCGGCCGGCCATGCGCTCGAGGTCGACGGGCTGGGCAAGCGCGTGGCGCTGCCGTCGGGCGAACTGGTGATCCTGCAGGACGTGGCGTTCCGCATCGGGCATGGCGACACGGTCGCGATCGTCGGTGCATCGGGTTCGGGCAAGAGCACGCTGCTGTCGCTGCTCGCCGGTCTCGACACGCCGAGCACCGGCAGCGTGGTGCTCGACGGCGCGCCGATCTCGACGCTCGACGAGGACGGCCGCGCGCAGGTCCGCGGCGAGAAGGTCGGCTTCGTGTTCCAGAGCTTCCAGCTGCTGCCGTCGCTGACCGCGCTGGAGAACGTGATGCTGCCGCTGGAGCTGCGTGGCGACCGCGAAGTCGAAGGCCCGGCGCGCGATGTGCTCGCGCGCGTGGGGCTGGGCGAGCGTCTCGGCCATTACCCGCGCCAGCTCTCGGGCGGCGAGCAGCAGCGCGTGGCGCTGGCGCGCGCGTTCGTGACCCGGCCGTCGCTGCTGTTCGCCGACGAGCCCACCGGCAACCTCGACACCGCGACCGGCCAGTCGATCATCGAACTGCTGTTCGCACTCAACGCCGATGCCGGCACCACGCTGGTGCTCGTCACCCACGACGATCATCTGGCGCAGCGCTGCAAGCGCCGCCTGCGCATCGACAGCGGCCGTCTCGTCGCCGACGAGGCGATGACCGCATGAGGACCGCCACGCTCGCGTGGCGCCAGCTGCGCCGCGATTTCGCCGCCGGCGACATCCGCATCCTGTTCGCGGCGCTGGTGCTCGCGGTCGTCGCGGTGACCGCGGTCGGCTTCGTCACCGACCGCGCCGAGCGCGCGCTGGCGATCGAGGCCAACCGCCTGCTCGGCGGCGACGCCGTGGTGCGCGGCGATGCGCCGATCGAGGGCGCGATCCGTGACGCCGCCACGGCGCCCGGTCTCGAATCGGTCGACACGATCGAACTCGACAGCATGATCCGCGTCGGCGCGGGCGACACCGCGAACCTGCAGCTGGGCGATGTGCGTGCGCTCGGCGACGGCTTCCCGCTGCGCGGCAGCTTCCGCATCGCGGGCGCCGATGGCGTCGAGCGCGACGCCGAGGCCGTGCCCGCGCCCGGCACCGCGTGGATGAGCCGCGCCGGCGCCGACACGCTGGGCGCGTCGGTCGGCGACACGGTCACGCTCGGCAACCGCAGCTTCCGCCTGACCGCGCTGGTGCTGCAGGAGCCCGACGCGTCGATCGACTACTTCAACGTCGCGCCGAAGGTGTTCCTGCACCTGTCCGATCTCGACGCCACCGGCCTGATCCAGCCGGGCAGCCGCATCCGCTACCGGCTGGTCATCGCCGGCGACGCGAACGCGGTCGACGGCTTCGCCACCGCCGCGCGCGCGAACATCGGCCGCGGCCAGCGCGTGGAAACGATCGGCGATGCGCGTCCCGAAGTGCGCTCCTCGCTCGATCGCGCCGGCCGTTTCCTCGGCCTGGCCGCGCTGGTCTCGGTGATCCTCGCCGCGGTCGCCGTGGCGATGGCCGCGCGCCAGCATTCGGCGCGGCATCTGACCTCGGTCGCGGTGATGCGCTGCATGGGCGCGCAGCAGCGCACGCTGGTCGGCATCCATGTCGGCGAACTGCTGCTGCTCGGCGTGATCGCCTGCACGCTGGGCGTGGTCATCGCCTTCGGTCTGCAGTGGGGTATCGGCCGCTGGCTGGAATCGCTGCTGGGCCTGTCGATTCCCGCGGCCGGACTGATGCCGGCGCTGCAGGGCTACGGCGTGGGCCTCGTCGTGCTGATGGCCTTCGGCGCGCCGCCGGTGCTCGCGCTGCGCCGGGTGCCGGCGCTTCGCGTGCTGCGGCGCGATCTGGGCGGCTTCGAACCGAGCGCATGGCTGGTCGGCGGTGCCGGCTTCGTCGGTCTCGCCGCACTGCTGTGGTGGAAGGCCGGTTCGGCGACGCTCGGCGGCGCGATGCTCGCCGGCATCGCGGCGACGTTCGCGGTGCTCGCGCTGCTGGCGTGGCTGCTGATCCTGCTGGTGCGCGCGTTGCGCACCCGGCTGCGCGGCAGCCTGCGCTACGGCCTGGCCAATGTGAGCCGGCGCGCCGGCACCAGCGTCGCCCAGGTCACCGCACTCGGGCTCGGGCTGATGGCGCTGCTGCTGCTGACCTTCGTGCGCACCGATCTGCTCGACCGCTGGCAGCTGGCGCTGGGCCAGGACGCGCCGAACCGCTTCATCATCAACGTGCAGCCCGACCAGCTCGATCCCGTGCGCGCCTTCATCGCCGATCAGGGCGTCGATGCGCCGGTGCTGTTCCCGATGATCCGCGCGCGCCTGGTCGAGCGGAACGGCGCACCGGTGCGCGGCGAGGACTACGCCGGCCGCAGCGGCGACGAGGCGCAGGACCGCCAGGCGCAGCGCCGCGCCGAGCGCGAGTTCAACCTGTCGATGCAGACCGACCTGCGCGACGACAACCGGGTCACCGCCGGCACCTTCTGGGGCGATACCAGGCCTGCGAGCCCGGAGATCTCGGTCGAGGAAGGCTTCGCCAAGGATCTGGGCTGGCAGCTCGGCGACCGCATCACCTTCGACATCGCCGGCCAGCGGTTCGAAGCGCCGATCACCAGCTTGCGCAGCATCGAATGGGAGAGCTTCCGGCCGAACTTCTTCGTCGTCGCATCGCCCGGCGCGCTCGACGGCTATCCGGCCAGCCACATCACCGCGGTCCGCGTGCCACCCGATACGCCACGCTTCACCGCCGATCTGGTGCAGCAGTTCCCGAACCTGTCGGTCGTCGACATCGACGCGGTGCTCAACCAGGTGCGCAGTACCGCCGACCAGGTGTCGACGGTGGTGCAGGTCGTGTTCTGGTTCTCGCTCGCCGCGGGCGTGCTGGTGCTGCTGGCGGCGGTCAGCGCCAGCCAGGACGAGCGCCTGCTCGAAGGCGGCGTGATGCGCGTGCTCGGCGGCCGGCGTGCGCAGCTGCGGCTGGCGCAGGCGTCGGAGTTCGCGGCGATCGGACTGCTGGCGGGCCTGGTCGCGGCGATCGCGGCCTCGGTGCTGGCCGGCGTGGTCGCGGTGCAGGTGTTCGACCTGCCGTGGACGCCGAACTGGACACTGGCCGCGGCCGGCGGCGGCATCGGCGTGCTGATGACCCTGCTCGCCGGCCTGTGGGCGACGCGGCGCGTGCTCGACGCGCCGCCGTCGGTGACGCTGCGCGCCTTGCAGGACTGAGTGCGCGGGCCCGCGCGGTGACGGACGGAACCGTCCGCCGCGCGCCGGCCCGCGCACGGTTCAAGGGACGCCCGGCGTCGCTGCGCAGATCGCGACGCGCCGGCTGCGCTGGTCGATCAGCACCACGCTGCCCTGCAACGCGTGCGCGCCGACCAGGACTTCCGGGAAACGTGTCGACACCCGCGCCTCGACGTCCGACAGCGACAGCGCGCCGATCCGCAGCGGACCGTGCAGCCGCGTGCGTCCGCCGTCGACGTCGCCATTGCTCAGGGTCAGGCGGCCCTGTGTCATCGCGGCGGCATCGGGCATCGCGTCGTAGCGCGCCTGCGGCAGGACCAGGGTGACGTTGGCGCCGGTGTCGAGTTGCGCCTCCACGCGCAGCGTCCCGATCGACACCGGAATCCGGAACGGCCGTTCGTAGGCGAGGCTGCCGGGCCGATCGGGCAACAGGCTGAGCGTCCGGCTGAAGGACAGCCGCCGCCGCGGGTAATCGATCGTCAGCAGGCCATCGGCGAAGAACCCGCGCGCGAGGATGCCGTCGAAGGCCGCATCCGCGGACTGGCGTGCGTTGTAGTCGCGCGTGATCGCGACGACATCGTCGTGGCGCAGCGCGCCCAGCGCGAGGCTGCGCAGACGGACGGTGTCGGCCTGCACGGTACTGACCCCATCGGAGTTGCCGGTGCGCCCGATGCGCGGCAGACGCAATGCATCCACGAGCCGCGCATCCGCGCGCGCGATCCCGCTGGCGCCGGTGTCGACCGCGAAGCGGAAGCGGCCCGCGCCATCGACCTGTGCTTCGACGTAGATGCGTCCGTCGACGAGATCGAAAGGCACGTCGACCAGCGAATCGGCCGGCGATGGTGCGGCCGGTGCGCAGGCATCGGCTGCAGGCGAGGCGGCGTTCGCGGCGCTCACGGCAAGCAGCGTCCACAAGCCGAATGCCAGTGGACGGGCGCGGCGGAAGAATCCGATGGGGACACCGGAAGCAGATTGGGGCATGTCGTGTGCTCGATTGCCACGCACCGCGTCGCTTGATCGACGCGGGTGTGGTGGTCAGAAGGAAATGCCTACCGGAGATTTCCAGGTCACGCGTCCGCGACGATCCGTCCGGCACGCAGGCCGGGCGTGGATGACGATCAGCGGATGCGGCGCGCCAGCGCGAAGGCGACGAGATTGCCGATGCCGGTGGCGCCGAGCAGCACGGCGAACACGCCCGGGCTCGCTTCGGTCCAGCCGGAGGCTTCGATGCCGGCGAAGCCCAGCGCCAGCGCAACGAGGATCGTGCCCCAGCGCAGCGACGCCTGCCGGCGGCGGGTCTCTTCGCCTTCGAGGATCGAACGCAGCATGTCCTCCGAGCCGTTGGCGGCGACCATCTGCCGCCGGGCCCGCGCGTCGACGACGGCCTTGATGGAGAGATGGACGCAGACGAACAAGGTGATCGGGATCAGGATGGCGAAGTCCATGGGGCGGGTTCCGTTGGATGGCGGTGCGGGGTTCGAAGACTGGGATGCGGCGAACGCGCGATCGGTTGCAGATGTCGTGGTCCGCGTCCGCCGTCGGTCGTCTTGCAACCGCTGGCCCGCCCGGCGTATCCCTGTCTGCAATGCCGCCTGCCGAACCCACCAGCGATGATGCGATACGTGCCGACCGCGCCCTCGTCGCCGAGGTGCTGGCGGGTGCGCCGGGCGCGTTCGAGCGGCTGGTGCGCATGCACCAGGGCCTGTGCTGGCACGTGATCGAGCGCATGGTCCGCCACCCGGAAGACACGCGCGAGCTGTGCCAGGAGGCGTTCCTGCGCGTGCACCAGGCGCTGCACCAGTATCGCGGCGACAGCGCCCTCAAGTCGTGGATCGCGCAGGTCGCCTGGTCGGTCGCGAAGCGGCATCTCGAGCGTCGGCGCATTCCGCTCGCCGACGTGCCCGGCGACGCGGACGGTCTGTCGCTGGCCGAACGGGTCGCCGATGGCTTCGATCTCGAACAGGCGGCGTCGGACGACGAGATGGCCGGGCGCCTGCATGCCGCGATCGACCGCCTGCCGCCGCTGCAGCGCACGCTGCTGACGCTGTATCACCTCGATGAGCTGTCGATCGGCGAGATCGCCGGCATCACCGGTCTTGCCGATGGCACCATCAAGAGCCACCTGTTCCGGAGCCGCAAGCTGTTGCGCGGTCTGCTGGACATACGTCCGGGAGTCTTCGCCGCATGAACCGCAGACCGGGTTTCGAATCGAGCAACGCGTGCTGGCAGGCGCAGGAACGCGCACTGAGGGGTGCGCCGCAGGACCATGCCGATGCGCTGCTGGCGGAGGCGTTGCGCACGTTGCCGTCGTCTGCGCCACCGGCCGACTTCGCGGCCGGCGTCGCGCGCGCCGCTGTACATGCGCGCACTCTGGAAGCCGCCGAGAATCGCGCCGAACGGACGCTGCTGCGCGTGCTCGGCGCTGCGATGGCGATCGGCGCCTGCGTCTGCGCGTTCGTCTATGGCGATACGTGGACGACGAGCATCGCATCGGCATCAGGGGACGGCGCGCTGCGCTGGGGACTGGCCGCCGCGGCCTGCCTGGCGATCTCAGCGCTGCCTTGGCGACGCGCCCTGCCATCCGCAGAGCGCTCGCCGATCGTCGGCTGAGGCTCAGCCGACGATGGTCTCGGTCGCCTCGAACCGCCGCGCGTAATCACGCTCCTCACTGACGCGCTGCACGTCCTCGTGCGCGATGTCCGGCCCGCCATAGACCGCATAGACGATCTCGTCGTCGCGCCGCCCGACCGCGTGCAGGTGGTAGCGCGACTGGCCGCCGCCGGAATCGGGTGGATAGCGGGCTGGCGGCTCGCTGCCGTCGAGGTCGAGTTCGCTGTTGTCGATCGTGCCGCCGACGAACAGGGCATGGATGGGCATCGTGGTCTCCTCAGGGGCGTGGGACGGGGTCGGGTCATCCTGCGGGCACGGATGTTCGCGCCGGATCAACCCCGCGTTCGGATGGCGTGGGGAGGCCGCGATCGGCCAGTCCACGGGCGCTGTGGCACGACCGGTAGAATCGACGCCCGTCCCGTATCCGCCCCTTTCATGTCCGATCCCGCCCTCGACGCCCTGTTCCTGCCGCTCGAACACCGCCAGATTCCGTGGCCCGACGATGGCGCGCTATTCCTGCGTGCGCGTCCGGGCGTGCCCACGACCGGCGGCCGCTGGCCGGGTCTGGTCTGCGAGCAGAGCTTCAAGCCGCTGCACGAGGCCCTGCAGCGCGCCGGCCTCGACGTGCTGCCCGGCGACGCCGGCGATGTCGCGCTGCCGCGCAAGCCGCTCGTGCTCGTGTTGCCGCCGCGCCAGCGCGACGAATCGCGGGCGGTGCTGGCGCGCGCGCTGCAGGCGGTGACGCCCGGTGGCTGGGTGCTGGCCAGTGTGTCCAACGACGAAGGCGCGAAGTCCGCGCAGGACGATCTCGCCCGGCTCGCCGGCAACATCGGCGCGCTCTCGAAGCACAAGTGCCGCGTGTTCTGGGCCCAGGCCGGCGACACCGTCGATACCGCACTGGTCGACGCGTGGGCCGCGCTGGACCGTCCGCGCGCAGTGCTCGGCGGTCGCTTCCAGAGCCGCCCCGGCGTGTTCGCCTGGGACCGCATCGATCCCGCTTCCGCGTTGCTGGCCTCGCATCTGCCGGCGACGCTGGCCGGGCGCGGCGCCGACCTGGGCGCCGGCTACGGCTATCTGTCGGCCGAGCTGCTGCAGCGCTGCAAGGGCATCGCCGCGCTGGACGTGTATGAGGCCGAAGGCCGCGCGCTGGCGCTGGCGCGCAGGAATCTCGATGCGCTCGGCGCGCCTGCGACGCTGACCTACCACTGGCACGACGTGACCGACGGCGTGCCGCAGGGCTTCGATTTCATCGTCAGCAATCCGCCGTTCCATGCGCACGGCCGCGAAGGCCGGCCCGACATCGGTCGTGCGTTCATCGGTGCCGCCGCGGTCGCGCTGAAGCCGGGCGGGGCGCTGTGGCTGGTCGCCAACCGGCATCTGCCCTACGAGGAAGTGCTCGATTCGCGTTTCAGCGAGGTCGACGAGATCGCGTCCAGCGGCGCGTTCAAGGTGATCCACGCCGTGCGCGCCCGCGCGACGCCGGCGAGGCAGCGCGCGTGAAGCTGGTCAAACTGCTCGCCAATCTCGGCTACGGCAGCCGCAAGCAGGTCGCGTGGATGTTCCGCGAGGGCCGGGTCACCGACGCGGCCGGCGAGGTGCTGTACGCGGACGACCAGGTCGGCCACGACGACGTGCGCGTCGACGGCGAAGCGCTGGATCCGCCGCTGGGCCTGACCCTGCTGCTGCACAAGCCGGCCGGCTACACCTGTTCGACCAAGGACACCGGGCGTCTGGTCTACGACCTGCTGCCGCCGCGCTTCCGCCTGCGGTCGCCGGTGCTGTCGACGGTCGGTCGACTCGACCGCGAGACCAGCGGCCTGCTGCTGTTCACCGACGACGGCCAACTGCTGCACCGGATCATCTCGCCGAAGGCCGCGCTGCCGAAGGTCTACGAGGCGACGCTCGCCGAGCCGCTGCGCGGCAACGAGGCCGTGCTGTTCGCCAGCGGGGCGATGCTGCTGGAGTCGGACACCACGCCGCTCAAACCCGCGACGCTCGAAGTCCTGTCGCCGACACGGGCGCGACTGACGATCACCGAAGGCCGCTATCACCAGGTGCGGCGCATGTTCGCCGCGGTCGGCAACCACGTCGTGGCGCTGCACCGCAGCCGCGTCGGTGGACTCGCGCTCGGCGATCTGCCGGAAGGCGCATGGCGCGTACTCGATGCCGCCGATCTCGACACCTTGATGGCCGCTCATGGCTGAGATCGCGCCGCTGCCGTTCCGGCCGGCGGCGGTGATCTTCGACATGGACGGACTGATGCTCGACAGCGAGCGTGCGATTCTCGACGCCCTGCGTGCCGCTGCGCTCGACCATCGCGCGGACATCGATCCGGACTGGTGGCTGTGCCTGATCGGCCACACCGATGCGGTCTGCCGCGCGCGTCTCGGCGCACACATCGGTGATGCCGCGGCCGAGGCACTGCTCGCGGACGGCCATGCGCGGTATGTCGCGGTTGCCGAAGGCGGCGTGCCGCATCGCCCGGGTATCGTCGCGTTGCTGGAGGTGCTGCGCGCACATGACATGCCGCGCGCGGTCGCGACGTCGACGCGCACGCCGCTGGCGCAGCGCAAGCTGAAAGCGGCGGGACTGCTCGCGTATTTCGATGTGGTCCGCACCAGCAGCGATGTCGCCCAGCCCAAGCCCGCGCCGGATGTCTACCTGCTTGCTGCCGAACGCCTCGGCGTGTCGCCGGCGCAGTGCCTGGTGCTGGAGGATTCGCCGACCGGTGTGCGCGCGGCGCTGGCTGCCGGCATGACCGCAGTGCAGGTACCGGATCTGCTGACGCCGGACGATGCCGTGCGGGCGCTCGGGCATCGCATCGTCGGATCGCTCGAGGAGGCGCAGGGACTGCTGGCGCCGTGGTTGGCGAAACAGGTCGGCTGACATCAGCGTCTGCTCGCGTGTGACACCGCGGCTCCGGCCGCATGTGCGCATCCGCGTCTTCTATCAGGCGTGTTCGCCGGTGTGATCGAGCATGTCCCGCAGCATGTCGCGCACGTGCGCGTCGTCGGCCTCGTACATGACCTGGCGTGCCTGACGCTCGCCGCGCACCAGCCGCGCACCGCGCAGCAGACGCAGGTGATGGCTGACCAGCGGCTGCGAGGCGCCGGTGCGACGCGCGATTTCGCCGACCGCGACCGGCCCGTCGAGGCAGGTCAGCAGCACGCGCAGGCGCGTGGGATCGCCGAGCAGCCTGAAGGTTTCGGCGAGGATCGCCAGCCGCGTATCGTCGACGCCGGTCATCGCGTGGGCCCGGATGCGTGCGGCGCGTCGTGCGGATGGTCGTGATCGTGGTGATGGGCGTGATCGTGCGCATCGTCGCCTCGCACGCGTTCCAGCGCGCACTGCGCCTGCGGCATGTGCACGACCTCGACCGTGGCATGCCCGATCGCGAACCGTTCGGCGAGCGCGCGCTTGACCGCAGGCACCACCTGCGCCGGCTGCGCGTCATCGGCCAGCCTGAGTTCCAGCGTCGCCAGCACCTTGCCCGAGGTGATCGACCAGACGTGCACATGGTCGACGGCGGCGACACCGGGCACGGTGTCGCGCACGTGGTCCTGCAGCACGGCGATGTCGATATCCGGCGGCACCGCTTCCATCAGGATGTCGAAGGCGCTGCGCAGCAGGGCCCAGGCGCTGCGCAGGATCAGCAGGCACACCAGCATCGACAGGATCGGATCGATCGGCATCCAGCCGGTGAAGTGGATCACCAGTGCCGCGACGATCGCCGCGACCGAGCCGAGCAGATCGCCGAGCACGTGCACCGTCGCGCCCTTGATGTTGACGTGCGACTGGTCGCCCCGATGCAGGATCCAGAACACCAGGCAGTTCACCAGCAGACCGACCACCGCGACTGCGAGCATCGGCCCGGCCAGTACCTCGCCTGGACTGCGCAGCCGCTGGATCGCCTCCCACACGATCCAGATCACCAGCGCGAACAGCGTGACCGCGTTGACCAGACCAGCCAGCACCTCGAAGCGCATGTAGCCGAAGGTGCGCCGCGCATCCGATGCGCGACGTCCGATGCGGAAGCCCACCCAGGCCAGCAGCAGCGCGGCCGCGTCGGTCAGCATGTGGCCGGCATCGGCGATCAGCGCCAGCGAACCCGACAGGACGCCGCCGACGACCTCGACCAGCATGTAGCCCGCGGTCAGCGCGAAGCCGGTCAGCACCACGCGTTCGTTGGCGGGGGAGACCGACGGCGCATGGCTGTGGCCGTCGTGGGTGTGATCGGGGTCGTGCGACATGAGGAGCAAGGCGGGCCGGGCGGGACGCCATTGTATAAACATATTTTTATGTATTGATAGCCCGCCCGCGGTGCCGGCGCGCTGCGAGAGCGCCCGGGTCAGGAATTCCCTGCATCATTGCGGGCGGCTCTGGTCACCGTGACTGCGCTAACCTCGACCCGATCGCGTATGGAAGCGCCGAGGTCGGAATGGACAGGATGGGTCCGTCAGGTCGCCACGCCCGCACGTCGCCGTGGCTCGAGCTGCCCAGAAGATGTTGGATCGCCCTGTGCCTGGCGACGTCGATCGTCGCCCTGTCCGGCTGCGTGCTGGCAGTCCCGTCCGCCGACACCTCGGGCGAGCGTGCCGCGGCGACGCGCGTCTTCGAAGATCCGAAGCTGCAGGCGCTGGCAGCCGCGGCCGGCAGCGGTGATGCGGACGCGGTGCGCCGCCTGATGCGCGACGAAGGCGTCGATCCCGATGGCGTCTTCTGGGGCCGCGACGGCGGCACCCCGATGCTCGCGTGGCCGATCTATCGCGGAAATCCCGATGGCCTGCGCGCGATGCTGGAGAACGGTGCGGATCCGAATGTCTTCAAGACCTACGAGACGAAGGATCGCGGCACCCGGAACCACAACAATGCAATGGTCTGGGCGGCCCAGCAGAAGGATCCCATCTATCTGCAGATCCTGCTGGAACACGGCGGAGATCCGGATACGCGCAATTCCAACCGCGAAGCGCTGCTGTTTCAAGCGTTTGTTCAAGGCAACCAGTGGCAGAACGTACAACTGCTGGTGGAGCGAGGCGCGGACGTCAATGTGCAGGCTTCACCCGGCAGCACGATCCTCACAACCTATACCAGCCTTGGCGGGTTTCGAATGGCGCACTGGCTCCTGGAGCACGGCGCGGACCCGTCATTGCAGTTTTCCTTCAGCAGGCCGGCGCAGCGTGCCGACTCGCACGCGATCGAAGCGATCTTCTGGCATCCGGGAAATCCCGGTGATCCGGATTGGCAAGTCAAGTGCCAGCGCTGGTTGCTGGCGAATGGCTTCAAGCGTCCGCCGATGCCGGAACATTTCCGGAAGATGCGGGCGACGTTCGGATTTCCGCAAAGCGAGGATCAGATTCCCCTTCCCGACCTGGATGACGACGGAGGTGAGACATGACGACGCAACATGCGGAACGGCAGCATCTACTGGATGCATTGCGCTCCAGTGGATTCAAAGACGCAGCAGACGAAGCGGACAAGCTCGAGGCGACCTACCGCGTGCAGGAGATGGCCGGCCTATCCCATGATGGCTACGACGCGGCCAAGAATGCCGGGGAGCCACCGTCGGGTTGGATGCGCGTAAGCGCGACGCCTGCCCTGCTGCGCGAGATGCTCCCCGGACTTCATCTGGACGACGGGCAAATCCTGGATCTGCTACACCCCGATAAATCCGGATTCCGCGCAGAGATCTATGTTCCGGATCCCGCTGTATTAGGGCCCGGTTCAAAGCCGACACTCGTCTTCAAAGGGTCGAGAGGGCATGTCGTCGAGAACGACGAACTGCGAGACACGTCGCTTGAGGATTTCCTCGGTAACAACCTGCCGCAATCGATTGGTCTGGAGACCGATTACTACACTCGGGCGATGACTCTGGCTGCAATGCTCAAGAATGCGGGGCTCGATTTCGATATCGCAGGTCACAGTCTGGGCGGAGGCATGGCGTCCGCGGCATCCGCAGTGACAGGCATGCGTGCGGTCACCTTCAATGCTGCCGGACTGCATCCGGATACGGCGCCCAACTTTCTGAAGGGAAAGGACGGGCTGTCGCTCTTCGATACGAACGATACAGTCACCGCTTGGCAGGTGCAGGGCGAGATCCTCAACGACGGCGTGCAGCAGGACATCCGTGGCATGAGCGATCTGCAACGGGAGCGGATGGCAATGCTGGCCACCAATAGTGTGGTCGCGCTGCAAAGTACGCCGGCCGCGCGTGACTATCTCGAGAACCGGCTTCTCCCGGGAATTCCCGAAACGTCGCATCCCGCCGTGTGCGCGCTGCTAGAAGCGCTCCAGCGCGGCGAAGCCACGTCCATGATCCAGGACATGCCCGAGGCCGCAGGCAAGCGCATGCCACCGCTGGTGGCGATGACGCGCGAAGAACGTGACCTTGTTGCACGCGAAGACCGGGCGTCGATGGCGGAACTGCACCAGCTGGGTGGACCGCTCCTGAGCGTGCTCGCGATGGGCGCGCGCGGTGCGAATGCAGGCGCTCGGATGGGCGAAGGGGTCGCCAACGGAGGGCGCGCACTGGGCGATGGACTCGCGACCACCGGTGATGTGGCGCGCGCGGGCACGGCGCTTGCCGGCGCCCATATCGACCGGACCTGGCAGGGCGCCGGCATCGTGTTGGCGCAAGGCACGCAAGCAATAGGGGAGTTCACCGCGCAGGTGCGGATGGTGGGTGCGCATGGCGCAGCAGCCATCGACCATGCGCAAGGCTGGGCACAGTCCGGTGTTGCGAACGCCCGTGAAGGTCTTCTGCGCAGTGCGGGAGATGCGGCGGGCGTATTGTCCGAGGCATGGCGCGAGGGCCTGCACGCGCGCGCGGGACGCATCGAGGCAGAAGGCGACGCCGCGCTGGAACGCAACCGCAGCGAGGCTGCAGCCGCGATCGAACAGGGGCGCATTGCGGCCCAGGGTCGGCGCGACGTGGCCGGGGGCATCGCAGAGGGCGTCCAGGCAGGTACTGGCGCGGTCGGCGCTCAGACACGCAGTCAGCTTGTCTACGTCGGCGAACGTTTCGATGCCGGACTCACAGTCGTGGGCGCGCAGCTCACGCAGGTGACCGCGCATGCGCCGAACGCCGGTGCAGGACTCGGCGGTATGAGCGGCGTGATCGTCGGCAGCGCACTGCGCTTCGACCCGCGCACGCCGGGCGGTATCCAGCACTGGTCCGGTGCGATCGAGCTGGTGCGCGAAGCCGGTCCCGCATTGTCCGAGGCGGTGGAGCGACATGGCATGGAGTCGGCGGTACTGCCGAGCCTGGAGCGCCACGTCTCGGAACAGGAAGCGGCTGCGAGGGCGATGCTGCGCGAACACGGCCGGAAGGTCGAAGCGCCCGCGTTGCAGACGCAGTCCGCGTTGCTGTCGGGCGGCACCGGCGCCGCGCTGGAACGTCTGCTCTCGGCGGTCAGACAGGGCGATGCGGAGGCCGCGAAACAGGCCTCGTCCGCACTGATGGAGACGACAGGCGCGCAGGCATGGCTGGCCGAAGGTCAGGTCCGACTCGCGGCGCGCGATCAGGCCGCAACGCAGGCGCCTGAAGTGGAACGCCACCACGCGCCGCATCCGCAGGAACTGCAGCGCGCTGCCGAGCAGGCAGCGCCGGCGCATTGACCAGAATTTCCAAGAATTACCGGGCCTGCGACGCAGCGACGCGTCGCGCGGTCCTCAGCTCGCCTCGGTGAACAACCGCGCCCACCCGGCATGTCCCAGCGTTTCGAGCGTGCCGAGATTCCGGTCGATGATGCTGTCCGGCTCCGGATACGCATCCACCGCGCGCGCCACGCTGTCCTCGCGCAACAGGTGCAGCGTCGGGTACGGCGCGCGGTTGGTGTAGTTGCCGATGTCGTCGGGCGCGGTGCCGGCGAACTGGTAATCGGGGTGGAAGCTCGCGACCTGCAGCACGCCGTCGAGTTCCAGGGCCTCGACCAGGCCGTCGGCCTCGTCGAGGAAATCGTTGTAGTCGAGGAAATCGCCGAGCACTTGCGGATGCACGATCAGCGTCGTGTCGATGTCAGCGGACGAGGCGTCGCGCAGGCGCAGCAGTTCTTCGCCCAGTGCTTCGAGCAGAGCGTCGGGCGTGGTCGCGTCGCTGAGCACGAAGCGCACCTGGTCCTTGACCACGACCGCCTTGGCGAACGGACACAGGTTCAGCCCGATCACCGCGCGTTCCAGCCACAGGCGGGTGTCGGCGATCGGGTCGGCGGTGCGCACCATGCGGATCAGTCGCGGAAGTTGTCGAACTGCAGCGGCAGTTCGAAATCGGCGCCGCGCAGCAGGGCCATCGCGGCCTGCAGGTCGTCGCGCTTCTTGCCGTTCACGCGCAGCTTGTCGCCGTTGATCTGGCTGTCGACCTTGAGCTTGGCCTCCTTGAGCGTGTTCTGGATCTTCTTGGCCAGGTCGCGCTCGATGCCCTGCTTGACGGTCACCGTCTGCCGCGCGCCGGCGAGATTGGTCTCGATGTCGCCGAATTCCAGGCACTTCACGTCGATCTTCCGCGCGGCCAGGCGCTGGCGCAGGATCTCGGTCATCTGCTGGACCTGGAAGTCGCTCGGCGCCGACTGCTTGATCGTCGATTCCTCGAGCTCGAACTTCGCCTCCACGCCCTTGAAATCGAAGCGCGTGGTCAGTTCGCGGTTGGCCTGATCGACGGCGTTGGTCAGCTCGTGGGTGTCGACTTCGGAGACGATGTCGAAGGAGGGCATGCGGGCACCTGCGGGTGGGACGAAGGCGCGCAGATTACCGCACGGGCGGTATGGGCTGTTCCGCCACTGCCACGCCACCGACGCACGGCAGCGCGCAGAATGGACGACCCCCGACCGTCCACGACGAGGCCTCCGCCATGCTCGATACCCCCGCCTATGCCGCCGCCGACGCGACCTCGCCGCTCGCGCCGACCACGATCCAGCGCCGCGCCCCGCGCGCACACGAGGTCCTGATCGACATCGCCTTCTGCGGCGTCTGCCATACCGATCTGCATCAGGTCCGCGACGAATGGGGCGGCTCGATCTTCCCGATGGTCCCGGGCCACGAGATCGTCGGCCATGTCGCCGAGGTCGGCACGGGCGTCACGAAGTTCAAGGTCGGCGACGCCGTCGGTGTCGGCTGCTTCGTCGATTCCTGCCGGTCCTGTGCGCAGTGCCGGGCGGGCGAGGAACAGTTCTGCGAGCAGGGCATGACCAGCACCTACAACGCGATGGAACGCGACGGCAGTGCGCCGACCTACGGTGGCTACTCGACCCGCATCACCGTCGACCAGGACTACGTGCTGCGCGTGCCCGACGCGCTGCCGCTCGACGCCGCGGCGCCGCTGCTGTGCGCCGGCATCACCACGTATTCGCCGTTGCGACACTTCGGCGTCAAGGCCGGCGATGCGGTCGCGGTGGTCGGTCTCGGCGGCCTCGGCCACATGGCGGTGAAGTTCGCCGTCGCGATGGGCGCGCGCGTGACCGTGCTCAGCACGTCCGAATCCAAGCGCGAGGATGCGCTGAAGCTCGGGGCGCACGACTTCGCCGCGACCCGCGAGAAAGGGACGTTCAAGACCCTGGCCAAGACCTTCGACTTCATCGTCGACAGCGTCTCCGCGCCGCACGACTACAACGCCTATCTGTCGCTGCTGAAGGTCGACGGCACGATGATCCTGCTCGGCGTGCCCGACCAGCCCGCCCCGGTCGCCGCCGGCTCGCTGATCATGCAGCGCCGGCGCCTGACCGGTTCGCTGATCGGCGGCATCCGCGAGACCCAGGAAATGCTCGACTTCTGCGCCGAGCACGGCATCGTCTCGGACATCGAGCGCATCGGCATCGCCGACATCAACACCGCGTACGAGCGGATGCTCGCGGGCGACGTGCGCTACCGCTTTGTCATCGACACGGCCACGCTTCAGGGCTGAACCACGGCTCGCCTGCAGTCTCCTGCGGGAGCGCGCTCGCGCGAGCAGGAGTCTCTCTCGGGAAGGAACGCATCCCGCACGCAAGCGCGCCTCCACGGGGCGCTTGCGCACATGCGAGGATGCGCGTCCGTTCCGCCGCATCGCCCGCCGTCATGTCCGCTCCCGCCGCTCCGACCCACCCTCGCGCCGCGGCGCTGTGGATGCTGTTCGCCGTGCTCGCGTTCGCCGGCATGGATGCGGGCATGAAATGGATCGCGAGCGATTATTCCGCGTTCCAGGTCGCGACCTTCCGCAGCCTGGCGACGCTGCCGCTGGTCGTCGGCTGGCTACTGCTGCGCGGGCGCGCCGGCAGCCTGCTGCGGATCCACTGGCCGCTGCACCTGCTGCGTGGTGTGCTGGGTGTGGGCATGATCGCCGGCTTCGTCTACGGCCTGGCGCGGATGCCGCTGTCGACGGCCTACGCGATCGTGTTCGTGTCGCCGCTGATGGTCACCGCGCTGGCGGTGCCGCTGCTCGGCGAGAAGGTCGGGCCGCGGCGCTGGACCGCGATCGCGCTCGGCGTCGTCGGCGTGCTGGTCGTGCTGCGGCCGACCGGCGAGGGCATGGCGACGCTGGCCGGGCTGGCGGTCGTCGGCGGCGCGCTGTGCTACGCGATCGCATCGATCACCGTGCGCAAGCTCGCCCAGCGCGACAGTCCCGAGGCGCTGGTGTTCTGGTTCCTCGTGCTGATGGCGGTATTCGCCGGCGCGCTGGCATGGCCGGACTGGCAACCGCTGCAGCGCGGACACGGGTGGGTGCTGGCGTTGATCGGCGTGACCGGTGCGCTGGGCCAGGTCGGGCTGACGCATGCGTTCCGGCTCGGCGAGGCCAGCCAGGTCGCACCGCTCGAATACACCGCGCTGTTGTGGGTCGTGCTGCTGGACCTGTTCGTCTGGCAGCTGCTGCCCGACCGCATGACCTGGCTGGGCGCCGGCATCATCGTCGCCAGCGGGCTGTACATGTTCCGCCGCGAGAAGGTGCTGTCGGAGGCCGGTGCGGTCGACGGCGACATCAAGCGGCTCGACGGTACGCCGCCGCCGTAGCCTCCGCGCGTGCGCATGGTGGCTGCGCGTCCGATCGCCCATCATGTCGCCTTCGACACGCCGGGATCCGCGACACGCCATGCCTCTCCTGTTGCTCGCCGTGGTCCTGCTCGCCGTCTTCGCGCTGCTCCTGCTGCTGTGGCCCTTGACCCTGTGGAACCGCTATCGCGTCGGCACCTCGCGCCGGCGTCCGCCGCGCTGGCTGACCCGCCTCAATGCGTGGCTGATTCCTGTGTCGGCGGTGGTGTTCCTCGGCGGCATGGGGATCGCCCAGGTGTTCGTCGCACACGCGTTTCCGTACGCCGCGCTCGGCGTGCTGGCCGGCCTCGCGCTCGGTGGCCTGGGCTGGGTGCTCACGCGCATCGAGCATCGCCCGGGGCAGGTCTGGTACACGCCCAACCGCTGGCTGGTGCTGGCGCTGACGCTGATCGTCGTGGCCCGGGTCTTCGCCGGCATCTGGCAGGTCTGGGAGCGCATGCGCGGCGATCATGCGGCGCTCGCGGCCTGGGGGCCGCTGGGCGAGCCGGCGGGGTTGTTCGCGGTGGCCGGGCTCGTCGTCGGCTACCACGCGATGTACGCGGTGCTGCTGCAGTGGCGGCTGGGCCGCTGGCTGTGACGCATGTCGTGCAGGCGCCGCCCGATGGCGCGATTGGCGTTCCGATGGCACGACACCATGGGCATGGCCCCGACGCCGGGGCATTCCTGTGATCCGGAACAAGAACGGCCCCGCACGAAGCGGGGCCGCTGGGCACGACTCTGGGGAGAGAGGTCAGAAACGCGCGCCGATACCCACACCCACGGTCCACGGATCGAGCTTCAATTCCTGGCCGGTGGAGACGCCCGCCTGGTGCACGTCGGCGCGGCTGCGCAGATAGCGCGCATCGGCACGGGCGAACCACGTGGGGGTGATGTTCATGTCGACGCCGACGGTGCCGATCGCACCCTTCGGCGTGGACAGGCTCACATGCTCGCCGCCGGGGTTGAGGTCCTCACCGCTGATGTTGGAGTGGTGGTAACCCAGACCCACGAACGGACGGAAGGTGTTGTCGGCCTGGCCGAAGTGGTACTGGCCGCTCAGCGCGATCGGCCGCTGCTCGACGGTGCCGACCTTGCCGGCACCGTTGCGGACGCGGTGGTCGAAGGTGTCGAGCGCGCCCCACAGTTCGGCGCTGATGTTGTCGGTGAAGTTGTACGAGACCGATGCGGTCGGCGCCGGGCCACCGTCGACTTCGACCCCGTCGTTGGCGCTGCGGTTGGTCGGCTCGAGCAGGGTGACGCCGCCGACGACCGAGAAGCGCTTGCCGGACGCGGTGTCACCGGCGTCCTGGGCGAATGCGACCGACGAGACGGCGAAGCTGGCCAGGGTGGCGAGGGCGAGGATGCGCTTGTTGGACTTCAGCATGGGGTGTGCTCCTTCTTGAAGGCCGGACTCATGGCGCGGTCCGGCGTTGCGGCGTGTCGCGGCGTGCGGGGGCAGCGCTGCGACCTTCCTCTGCGGGAAGGCGGCGCCATGCTCGCAATCGAAAGCTGAATCCGCGATTTGCGCTTCCTGAAGTGTTCGCAACGCTTCACGGCGCCTTCGGAAACCCGCTGGCGCAGTTCATCCGCGAGGGCCTTTCATCGCGGGATGTACGCAATGCAAGCGTTCGAAAGTGCATGTACGGATCTCGAACACGACGATCGCGACGCAGCGTTCCGCTGCCGGCGTCCCATGCGGTGCCCCGCCGGTATACAGCGCGCGCGTCCATGCGCCCATGCGCGTCCGTACGCGATGCAACAGTTGGCGCAAACCCGGCGGGGCCGCACAATAGCCGGTCACGAGATGCCCGGAGGGCCGCATGGCCGACCTCAAAGAAGCACGCGTTCCCGACATTGGCGGGTTTGACGATGTCCCGGTGATCGAGGTGCTGGTCGCCGTCGGCGATACGGTGGCGGTCGACCAGGGCCTGGTCACACTCGAATCGGACAAGGCCACGATGGAAGTCCCGGCGCCGTTCGCGGGCGTGGTCAAGGAACTGAAGGTCAAGGTCGGCGACGCCCTGTCGGAAGGCGGCGTGGTCGCCATCATCGAAACCGGTGCCGACGATGCCCAGGCGCCGGCGAAAGCTGAAGCGCCGGCGAAGACCGAATCCCCGAAGGCCGCCGACAAGCCCGCTGCCGAAAAAGCAGCACCGGCCGCGAAGGCCGAGGCGCCGAAGGCACAGTCCGGCGGCGGCACGCAGGAATCGAAGGTCCCCGACATCGGCGGCTACGACGACGTGCCGGTGATCGAAGTGCTGGTCGCGGTCGGTGATACGGTCGAGAAGGACCAGGGCCTGATCACGCTGGAATCGGACAAGGCCACGATGGAAGTGCCGGCCGCGGTCGCCGGCGTCATCAAGGAACTCAAGGTCAAGGTCGGCGACACGCTGTCGGAAGGCGCGGTGGTGGCGATCATCGAGTCCGGTGATGCCGCGGCTGATGCACCTCTCCCTCCGGGAGAGAGCCTGCCCCGGACTGGATCCGGGGTCGATGCGCGCAGCGCATCGGGTGAGGGTGCACGCGGCGCCGCACCTGCCAGGTCGACGGAGGATCCGAAGGTCGAGCCCGTCGCGGCCCAGACCAGGCCCGACAGAATCGCCGAGGCCTCGATCGAGCATCGCGCGCCGGGCGGCGGCAATCCGCCGGTGCGTTTCGACGCCGATGCGATCTTCCCCGACAAGGTCCCCTATGCCAGCCCGGCGGTGCGTCTGTTCGCACGCGAGCTCGGCGTCGGTCTGTCGCAGCTCAAGGGCAGCGCCAAGGGTGGCCGCATCCTCCGCGAGGACGTGCAGGCCTTCGTCAAGGGCGTGATGCAGGGCGGCGGCGCGAAGGCCGCGTCCGGTGCGCCGGCGGCGGCCGGCGGTGGTCTCAATCTGCTGCCGTGGCCGAAGGTCGACTTCGCGAAGTTCGGCGAGATCGAAACCCAGGAACTGGGCCGCATCCAGAAGATCTCGGCCGCGAACCTCGCCCGCAACTGGGCGATGATTCCGCACGTCACCCAGCACGACGACGCCGACATCACCGACCTCGAAGCGCTGCGCGTGCAGCTCAACAAAGAGAACGAAAAGGCCGGCATCAAGCTGACGATGCTCGCGTTCCTGATCAAGGCCTCGGTCGCGGTGCTCAAACAGTACCCGCGCTTCAACGCCTCGCTCGACGCGGCCGGCGAAACGCTGACGCTGAAGAAGTACTTCCACATCGGCTTTGCCGCCGACACGCCGAACGGTCTCGTGGTGCCGGTGATCCGCGACGCCGACAAGAAGGGCGTGCTCGAGATCTCGCAGGAAATGTCCGCGCTGGCGAAGAAGGCGCGCGACGGCAAGCTCGGTCCGGCCGACATGCAGGGCGGTTGCTTCTCGATCAGCTCGCTCGGCGGCATCGGCGGCACGGCGTTCACGCCGATCGTCAACGCGCCGGAAGTCGCGATCCTCGGCGTGTCGAAGTCGGCGATGAAGCCGGTGTGGGACGGCAAGGCCTTCCAGCCGCGCCTGACCCTGCCGCTGTCGCTGTCCTACGACCACCGCGTCATCGACGGCGCCGCGGCCGCGCGCTTCACCGCGACGCTGGCACAGCTGCTCGGCGACATGCGCCGGGTGTTGCTGTAAGCCCGCAGGCGCCCGACATGGGCGAGGACGCGTCCACCCGCGAACTGGCGCGCCTGACCGTGCGCCATGCCGGCGTCGCCGACATCCCGGCGATCGTCGCGCTGTCGGAACGCGTCTACGGCGAAGACGGCGGCTATACCGCGGAAATGCTGACCGGCCAGGTCGCGCAGTTCCCGCAGGGCATGTTCGTCGCGATCTACGAGGGCGTCGCGGTCGGCTACTGCGCGACATTCCGCATCGACGAACGCAGCGCGATGTCGAAGCACCGCTGGCAGGAGATCTCCGGCGGCGGCTACGCGTCGCGACACCTGTCGACCGGCGACTGGCTCTACGGCATGGAGGTCTGCGTCGATCCGCAGCACCGCGGCCTGCGCATCGGCCGCCGGCTCTACGAACTGCGCAAGCGCCTGTGCCAGGAACTCGGCCTCAAGGGCATCGTGTTCGGCGGCCGCCTGCCGGGCTTCGGCCGTCGCGCCAGGCGCTACCACGGTGATGTGCAGGCCTATGTCGACGACGTCTGCGCGGGCCGCACGCGCGATCGCGCGCTGAGCTTCCAACTGCGCAACGGCTTCGAGCTGATCGGCGTGCTGCCGGCCTACCAGCCGTCGGACACCGAGTCGCGCGGTTACGCCGCGCATCTGGTCTGGCGCAATCCCAAGATCGATCCGAACGCGAGCACGCGCGGCACCCAGCGTCCGCTGCCCGATTCGGTGCGCGTGGCGACCGTGCAGTACCAGCAGCGCCGCGTGGCCTCGTTCGAGGAATTCGCGACCCAGGTCGAGTACTTCGTCGACATCGCCGCCGACTACCGCGCCGACTTCGTCGTCTTCCCGGAGCTGTTCACGCTGCAGCTGCTGTCGGTCGAGAACAAGCCGCTGTCGCCGCAGGATTCGCTGCTGGCGCTGACCAGCTACACCGAGCGGTTCGCGAACCTGCTCAGCGAACTCGCCGTGCGCCACAACATCAACATCATCGGCGGCTCGCATCCCACGCGCACCAGCGCCGGTGCCGACGCCAAGGTGCGCAACATCTGCTACGTCGCGCTGCGCGACGGTTCGCTGCACACGCGCGACAAGCTGCACCCCACGCCCAACGAACGCACGTGGTGGGGCATCGGCGGCGGCGACAGCGCACAGGCGATCATCACCGACTGCGGCCCGATCGGCGTCATGATCTGCTACGACAGCGAGTTCCCCGAACTCGGCCGGCACCTGGTCGACCAGGGCGCGATGATCCTGTTCGTGCCGTTCTGCACCGACACCCGCGAAGGCTACCTGCGCGTGCGCTACTGCTCGCAGGCGCGCGCGGTCGAGAACCAGTGCTACGTCGTGTTGTCGGGCAACGTCGGCAACCTGCCGGGCGTCAACAACTTCGACATCCAGTATGCGCAAAGCTGCATCCTGACGCCGTGCGATTTCCCGTTCGCGCGCGACGGCGTCGCCGCCGATACGACGCCGAACGTCGAGCAGGTCGCGTTCGCCGACCTGCGCCTCAACGATCTGACCGTGGCCCGCAACGACGGCACGGTGCAGAACCTCAACGACCGCCGCCACGATCTGTACGCGCTGACCTGGGCTCGACGCCCGGCGTCGCGCGCGGTGGCACCCGATGCGACGCAACCCCCGGAGAACCCGTGATGGCCAAGACCTTCGAAGTGACAGTCCCCGACATCGGCGGCTATGACGATGTGCCGGTGATCGAGGTGCTGGTCGCCGTCGGCGACACCGTCGCCAAGGACCAGAGCCTGGTCACGCTGGAGTCGGACAAGGCGACGATGGAAGTGCCGTCGTCGGCCGCGGGCGTGATCAGGGCGCTGAAGGTCAAGGTCGGCGACACGCTGTCGGAAGGCAGCGTGGTCGCCTTCATCGAAACCAGCGGCGAAGCCGCATCCGACGCATCTCTCCCTTCGGGAGAGGTCGACGCGCGCAGCGCGTCGAGTGAGGGCACGCCCGCCGAAGCGCCGAAGAAGAGCGAAGCCCCCGGCAGCAATCCGCCGGTTGCCCGTTCGCACCGCGCGCCGGCCGAACCCGAAGCGGTCAAGGCCGCGCCGTCGTCGGGCCGCCAGGCCGATGTCGAATGCCGCATCGTCGTGCTCGGCTCCGGCCCCGGCGGCTACACCGCAGCGTTCCGCGCCGCCGATCTCGGCCTCGACACCGTGCTGATCGAGCGCTACGACACGCTCGGCGGCGTCTGCCTCAATGTCGGCTGCATTCCGTCGAAGGCGTTGCTGCACGCGGCCGAGGTCATCGACCAGGCGAAGCACGCGAGCGACTACGGCGTCGATTTCGGCGCGCCGACGATCGCGCTCGACAAGCTGCGCGGCTACAAGGAAAAAGTCGTCGGTCAGCTGACCAAGGGCCTGACCGGCATGGCCAAGCAGCGCAAGGTGCGCGTGGTCACCGGCGAAGGCCTGTTCGTGTCGCCGAACGAGATCGAGGTCACCGGCAGTGACGGCAAGACCCAGCTCGTGCGCTTCGAGCAGTGCATCATCGCCGCCGGCTCGCAGGCACTGAAGCTCCCCGGTTTCCCGTGGGACGACCCGCGCGTGATGGATTCGACCGACGCGCTCGAACTGGCCGAGACGCCGAAGAAGCTGCTCGTCGTCGGCGGCGGCATCATTGGCCTCGAGATGGCGACCGTCTATCACGCACTCGGCTCCGAAGTGACCGTCGTCGAGCTCGCCGACCAGCTGATGCCCGGTGCGGACAAGGATCTGGTCAAGCCGCTCGCCGATCGCCTGAAGAAGCAGGGCGTGTCCGCGCACCTGAAGACCAAGGTCGTCGAGGCGAAGGCCGCGAAGTCCGGCATCGACGTCGTCTTCGAAGGCGAGAGCATTCCGGAGACGAAGACCTTCGACCGTGTGCTGGTGGCCGTGGGCCGCACGCCGAACGGCGGCAAGATCGCGGCGGGCAACGCCGGCGTGCGCGTGTCGGAACGCGGCTTCATCGCGGTCGATGCGCAGATGCGCACCAACGTGCCGCACATCTTCGCGATCGGCGACCTCGTAGGCCAGCCGATGCTGGCGCACAAGGCCACGCACGAGGGCAAGCTCGCGGCCGAAGTCGCCGCCGGCGAGAAGAAGGAATGGGTGGCGCGGGTGATTCCGTCGGTGGCCTATACCGATCCGGAGATCGCATGGGTCGGCATCACCGAAACCGAAGCCAAGGCCAAGGGGCTGAAGGTCGGCGTCGGCAAGTTCCCGTGGGCGGCCAGCGGCCGTGCGATCGGCATCGGTCGCACCGAGGGCTTCACCAAGCTGATCTTCGACGAGGCCACGCATCGCATCGTCGGCGCCGGCATCGTCGGCGTGCATGCGGGTGACCTGATCGCCGAAGCGGGTCTGGCGATCGAGATGGGCGCCGAAGTCGCCGACATCGGCCACACGATCCATCCGCATCCCACGCTCAGCGAGTCGGTCGCGATGGCGGCGGAAGTGTTCGACGGCACGATCACCGACCTCTACATCCCGAAGAAGAAGTAGGCGCGGCGTTCCATCCGCGCACGAAAAAGCCCCGGCATGCCGGGGCTTTTTTTCATTCCATGCCCGTGTCGCGGCGCTGGATCAGCGGACGGGGATCAGAACCGGAACGTCACGCCGGCCATCGGGCCGTGGACCTTCAGGTCGCCGGTGACCGTGCCTTCGTACGGAAACGGACCCGCGTCCACGCCCGATGGCGCGCGCGCGGTGCCGCGGTACTCGTCCGACAGCTTCAGGCGGAACCAGTCGTAGCCGACATGGATGCCGACGCGTTCGCTGACCATGTATTCGACCAGCAGGCCGCCACGTTCGAAGTGGCCGCGCTCGTCGAGGAAGTTGCCCCAGCGGGTATCGAGATACTGGGCTTCCAGACCGACGGTCCAGCGATCGGCCGGCGTCCAGGACAGGCGCGTGTGCAGGCCCGGCGAGACGCCGTCACGCTCCCAGCCCACGCTCTCGAACTCCGGGTCCAGCAGGTCGGTGCCGGTCGAACTGCCGTTGGCGGTGGCCTCGAGCTTGGCGTAGGTCACGCCCAGGCCCAGACCCCATTCGAAGCTGTCGTTCTTGACGACCGCGTATTCGTAGTTGAGGTTCGCCAGGCGGAACGACAGGCGACCGTCGATGCGTGCGCCCGGAATTTCGATCGCGTCGCCACCGGGGATGATCGTGCCGGTGTCGAGCACGTTGCCGCCGTACTCCCATGTCTCGTCGCGACGGTAGTCGTAGAAGTTGCCGATCAGCGCCTGACGCTCGCTGATGCGGAAGCCGATCGCGCCGCGCGGGCGCCATTCGCGGCCGGTATCGAAGCTTTCGTTGAAGCCGAAGGTCGCCGTGTCGGTGCCGTCGGTGACCACGCCGGTGCCTGAGAAGCCCAGTTCGGCCTCCGGATTGAATGCGCTCAGGCGCAGGACGACGCGGTCATCGCGGTTCTGCGCGTGCGCAGCGGTGGCGAACGTGGCGAAGATGGCGGTCGAGAGCAGGGCGAGGGCAAGGCGGGACGCGGGTCGTGACATCGTGGCGGTCTTCATGGGGGAGGCCACAGATGGTCGTGAATCCGCAGTCTTTCCGACGTGAAGTCGTCATATGCGCGATGTTCGCGTCCGTTCCCGCAGACAGTCATGGCTGCGACACGAGGCCGATGCGGGGACAAAAAAGAGCCCCGGCGGCTGGCCGGGGCTCGGGCGGCGATCTGCAGACGGGACCGACGAGGAAGGACGGCAGATCGGACACATGGATAGGACTGGTCCGGCGTCCCGAAGTTCCGGCTCGGCGCACGGAAATCCCGAGAAAATTGTGAATACGCCGGCGCTGGCGGGCAGTCCGGCGTGATCGGGATGCCGTCTTCCGAAACGGGACCTTCGCCGGTTGTGGGGGAAATGGCCCCGCTGCTATACTTTTGCGGCTCGACGGGGCCGTTTCGACGCCCCCGTGTCCTCCAGACAGTGGAATCCTTTGAAGTGTTGACGTCCGTCGCAGTGGGTCGGCGGCTGGCACAGCGCGCAATCGCCTGGCAGGCGGTCGCGGTCGCGGTGACAGCCCTGGCCTTCCTCGCAAAGGGAGCCGACTGGGCGCTGGCGGCAGGTCTCGGTGGCGCGGCGATCGCGCTCGGGGGCTGGCTGTCGAGCGTGATCGCGCTGGGGGGCGGGGTCAATCCGTCGGCAGGCGCACTCGCGCGGCTGCTGGCAGGGGTGGCGTTGAAGTGGGTCGTGGTGATGGCGGTTCTGCTGCTGGGCGTGGGGAAGGCGGGCTTGCCGCCGGTTCCGATGCTCGCCGGGGTCATCGTCGCGCTCTTCGCGCAGTTGCTCGCAATGTCCCGGCCTCTGGCCAGGCACTGAACCAATCACAGGCAGGGTTTTCGATCTTATGGCAGCTGATGCGGAACTGACCCCAACCAGCTACATCCAGCACCATCTGCAGAACCTGACCGCGTCGACCGGCGAAGGCGGTTTCTGGACGCTGCACGTGGACACGCTGATCACCGCGCTGCTGATGGGCGGCCTGATGGTGTTCATGTTCTGGCTGGCGACCCGCAAGGCGACCGCCGGCGTACCGGGCAAGTGGCAGGCGTTCGTCGAGATCTGCCTGGAGTTCGTCGACAAGCAGGCGCGTGACACGTATCACGGCACCAGCAGGCTCGTGACGCCGATCGCGATCACGCTGTTCTTCTGGATCCTGCTGATGAATCTGCTGAAGATGATTCCGGCGGACTTCATCGCCAAGCCGCTCGAGCTGCTGGGCGTGGCGTACTGGAAGCCGGTGCCGACCGCCGACGTCAACGCGACGCTGGGCCTGTCGATCAGCGTGTTCTTCCTGACGGTCTTCTTCGCGCTGCGCGCCAAGGGCCTGGGCGGCCTGACCAAGGAATTCCTGTTCGCGCCGTTCGGCAAGTGGATGGTGCCGTTCAACCTGATCCTCAACATCGTCGAATGGCTGAGCAAGCCGATTTCGCTGGCGATGCGACTGTTCGGCAACATGTTCGGCGGCGAGATCGTGTTCCTGCTGATCTGGGTCCTCGGCGGCGCGAGCCTGCTGGGCGTGTTCGGCGGCGGCGTGCTCGGCCTCGGCTGGATGCTGTTCCACCTGCTGGTCATTCCGCTGCAGGCCTTCATTTTCATGATGCTGTCGATCGTCTACCTCAGCCTGGCCGAGGACGACCACTGACCGTCGGCGTCACGCGACACCGCTTTCGTTCCAACCCATCCCTCAGTTCCACCCTTACCAAGCAATCCGCTCCGGAGAAAACAATGGAAATCGCACTGACCTCGTTCGCCCAGATCCAGGCTTCGACCGTTCTGGCCATCGGCATCATGATCGGCCTGGCTGCGCTGGGTGCGGGTCTGGGCCTGGCCATCATGGCCGGCAAGTTCCTCGAGTCGGCCGCGCGCCAGCCCGAGCTGATCCCGGTGCTGCAGGTCCGCATGTTCATCACCGCCGGCCTGATCGACGCCGCGTTCATCATCTCGGTCGCCGTGGGTCTGCTGTTCGCGTTCGCTTCGCCGTTCATCGGCCCGGTCGCCGCGCAGCTCGCGGGCTGATCCAGCCGCCCGGCGTTCCGGTGCGGTGCGTGCCTCGCGCATGACCGCACCGGTGGATGACAGGGGGCGCGTCCGCGCGCCCAACCCTTCACGACAGGCAGTCACAAGCCCATGAATATCGGTCTGACCCTAATTGCCCAGGCACTGGCGTTCGCCGGTCTGATCTGGATCATCGCGACCAAGATCTGGCCGCCGCTGCTCGGTGCCATCGAGGAGCGCCAGAAGAAGATCGCCGAAGGTCTGGCCGCGGCGGACAACAGCCAGCGCGCCCTCGCGCAGGCCCAGGAAACCGCCAACGAGGAACTCAAGGCCGCGCGTGCGAAGGCCAACGAGATCATCGAGCAGGCGCACCAGCGCAGCACCCAGATCGTCGAGGCCGCCAAGGCCGAAGCGGTCACCGAGGGCCTGCGCCAGAAGGCGATGTTCGACGCCGAACTCCAGGCCTCGGCCACCCGTGCACGCGAAGAGCTGCGTCGTCAGGTCTCGAGCCTGGCGGTGACCGGCGCCGAGCGTCTGCTCAAGCGTGAGATCGACGCCGACGCCCACAAGGCGCTGCTCGACGAACTCGCCGCGGAGATCTGAGCCCGATGAGCCAGGCCATGACGATCGCCCGCCCGTACGCCCGCGCCGCCTTCGCGATGGCGCGCGACGACGGCCAGTTCGCGCCGTGGTCGGACGCGCTCGCGTTCTCGGCCCGCGTCGCTGCCGATCCGCAGGCGGCCGCGTTGCTCGGCCACCCGGCGCTGTCGCACGACGATGCCGTCGCGCTGCTCGCACCGGAAGGCGCCGACCAGAAGTTCGCCGATTTCCTCGCGTTGCTGGCGAGCAACGGCCGCCTCGCACAGTTGCCGGAGATCGCCGGCCAGTACGAGGAGCTGCGTGCCGAAGCCGAGCACATCGTGCTGGCGACGGTGACGTCGGCGGCCGAACTGCCGGACGCGGAAGTGGAGCAGATCCGCGCCGCGCTCAAGCGTCGTTTCGGTCGCGAGGTCCAGGTCGAGACGGCCGTGGACGCATCGCTGATCGGCGGCGCGGTGATCTCGGCCGGCGACGTGGTGATCGACGGCTCGCTCAAGGGCAAGCTGGCGCGCCTGCAGTCCGCTCTGACGCACTGACACGATTTTCAATTGCAACGTCGGCGGCAACGCCGGCTCAAGGGAACCCCCGATGGCTACCACGCAACTCAATCCTTCCGAGATCAGCGAGCTGATCAAGTCCCGCATCGAGAAGGTCAAGCTGAGCGCCGAATCGCGCAACGAAGGCACCGTGACCTCGGTCGCCGACGGCATCGTGCGTCTGCACGGCCTGGCCGACGTGATGCAGGGCGAAATGATCGAACTGCCGAACGCGGCGGACGGTTCCGCCACGTTCGCACTCGCCCTCAACCTCGAGCGCGACTCGGTCGGCGCCGTGGTGCTGGGTGACTACGAGCACCTGCGCGAAGGCGACGTGGCCAAGACCACCGGCCGCATCCTCGAAGTGCCGGTCGGTCCGGAAATGCTGGGCCGCGTGGTCAACGCGCTCGGCGAACCGATCGACGGCAAGGGCCCGATCGACGCCAAGCTCAGCGCGCCGGTCGAGCGCGTCGCGCCGGGCGTGATCTGGCGCAAGTCGGTCGACCAGCCGGTGCAGACCGGCTACAAGTCGGTCGACTCGATGAT
>Ga0160461_1000059_pt1 | contig 164909 bp, 150 predicted proteins | sample HID1975I_E6MG_FD_108266 | JGI IMG/M metagenome (GOLD analysis project Ga0160461, IMG submission 108266) | Enriched soil microbial communities from UW Madison campus, WI, USA - HID1975I_E6 MG | ecosystem: Environmental > Terrestrial > Soil > Unclassified | place: USA: Madison, Wisconsin... | reverse complement strand
CGAAACGCTCCGCACCGATCTTCGTCAGCGCCGCCGTCAGCGTCGTCTTGCCGTGGTCAACGTGACCAATCGTGCCCACGTTCACGTGGGGCTTGGTGCGCTCGAACTTACCCTTTGCCATGGCTGCCTTGTCTCGAATCTGGTGAAGAAGGTGGTGATTGCGTGCCGCGTCGGTGCCGCACTGGACGCGGGACCGCGGAGGATGGTGCTCACGAAAGGAATCGAACCTTCGACCTCCTCCTTACCAAGGAGGTGCTCTACCGACTGAGCTACGTGAGCAACGATGTGGAACTGGGGAACCGCGTGGAACGTTCAATGGAGCGGGAGACGGGAATCGAACCCGCACCATCAGCTTGGAAGGCTGAGGTTCTACCGTTGAACTACTCCCGCACCGGGACCCGCCTGCCGCATTACAACCTGTCGCACTGCAATTGTTCCACCGTGCCGAAATGGTGGAGGGAGGTGGATTCGAACCACCGAAGGCGTAAGCCAGCAGATTTACAGTCTGCCCCCGTTGGCCGCTTGGGTATCCCTCCGGCGCTTTCGTCTTGCCGGTGAAAACAGCCCGCGATTTTGGGGCCAGTTCCCGGTTCTGTCAACGCCGGAAGGCGTCGGATTTCACCGGACCCGCCGCGTGGCGCGATGACCTGTGCGGACGGGGGCGCATCTTAACCGCCCCTGCGCGCCGGCGCCATCGCCGCGCATGCGGATCGACGGATTTTCCGCACCCGTTTCGCACGAAAGGCGCCCGCAGGCGCCTTTCGCGACACGCGACCGGCCTGCGCCGTTCAGACGTTGAAGCGGAAATGCATCACGTCGCCGTCCTTGACGATGTATTCCTTGCCTTCCAGGCGCCACTTGCCCGCTTCCTTCGCGCCCGACTCGCCGTTGTAGCGGATGAAATCGTCGTAGCCGACGACTTCGGCGCGGATGAAGCCCTTCTCGAAATCGGTATGGATCACCGCCGCGGCCTGCGGCGCGGTCGCGCCGATCTTCACCGTCCACGCGCGCACTTCCTTGACGCCCGCGGTGAAGTAGGTCTGCAGCGCCAGCAGGCCGTAGGCCGCGCGGATCACGCGGTTCAGGCCCGGCTCGTCGAGACCGAGATCGGTCAGGAACGCGTCGCGGTCGGCGTCGTCGAGCTGCGAGAGCTCTTCCTCGATCGCCGCCGACACCGGCACGACCTCGGCGCCCTCACCCACCGCGCGTGCGCGCACGGCGTCGAGGTGCGGATTGTTCTCGAAGCCGTCCTCGAGCACGTTGGCGATGTACAGCACCGGCTTGGCGGTCAGCAGGAACAGGTCGCGGATCGCGGCATGATCCTCGTCGGAGAGCTTGAGCGCGCGCACCGGCTGGCCGTCGGCCAGGCCCTTGTGCACGCGGCCCAGCACCTCGGCGCGGACCTTCGCGTCCTTGTCGCCGGTCTTGGCGGAACGCTCGGCGCGCTGCAGCGCGCGCTCGACCGAATCCAGGTCGGCGAGCGCGAGCTCGGTGTCGATCGTTTCGATGTCGGCGATCGGGTCGACCTTGTTGTTGACGTGGATGACGTCGGGATTCTCGAAGCAGCGCACGACGTGCGTGATCGCGTCGACCTCGCGGATGTGCGACAGGAACTTGTTGCCCAGGCCCTCGCCGCTGGCCGCGCCGGCGACGAGACCGGCGATGTCGACGAACTCGACCGCGGTCGGCAGCACCTTCTGCGGCTTGACGATCGCCGCCAGCGCATTGAGGCGCAGGTCCGGCACCGGCACGATGCCGACGTTCGGCTCGATCGTGCAGAACGGGAAGTTGGCCGCGGCGATGCCCGCCTTGGTCAGCGCGTTGAAGAGGGTCGACTTGCCGACGTTCGGCAGGCCGACGATGCCGCATTTGATGCCCATGTGGAGTCCGTCAGATGGCGGCTGCGCCGCTTGTGAGGGGAGTCAGTCGGCGGCTGCGCCGCCTGCGTCAGCAGAAGCTGCGGAACAGCCGAACAGAAAAAACTGCGAATCGACGCCCGGAAGAAGCGGGAATTCTATCGCCAGCCGGGCCATGGCGCCGAAGCCACTGACACGACTGACAGCACCGAAGGTGCGCTGACAGCGCGCAACGCGCGCTCTGACGGGCCTACCGCTGCGTATGCAAGCGCGTCATCGCATCCATGAAATTGCCGTCCATCGCCAGCGGCAGCACGTCGATCGCATCGTCGATCGCGCGTCCGATCAGGATGTCGTCATCGGCGTTCGCACGCCCCAGCACCCACGGCGTGACCTTGTCCTTGCTGCCCGGATGGCCGATGCCGATGCGCAGCCGGTGGAAGCGCCCGTGGCCGAGCAGTTGCATCGTGTCGCGCAAGCCGTTCTGCCCGCCATGCCCGCCGTCGAACTTCAGGCGCGCGGTGCCGGGCGGCAGATCGAGTTCGTCGTGCGCCAGCAGCGCCTGCTCGGGTTCGAATTTCCAGAACCGCAGCGCGGCGGTGACCGACTTGCCGCTGAGATTCATGTAGGTGGCCGGCTTCAGCAGCCAGACCGGCTGGCCGGCGATGTCGACCTTCGCGGTCTCGCCGAACAGCTTGCTGTCGAGCCGGAACGACACACCCGCCTTCGCGGCGAGTGCATCGACAAAACGGAACCCGGCGTTGTGCCGGGTCCGTGCATGCTCGGGACCGGGATTGCCCAGCCCGACGATCAGTCGCAGTCCTGCCATCGTGACGGCAACGCGGGCGCGCCCGAAGACGCGCCCACGCGACGATTACTCGTCGTCCTTGGCGGCCTTGGTGGCCGGCACCTCGGCCGCGGCTTCGTCGGTCTCCGCCGGCTCGGCTTCCACGCGGCCGTGCTTGGCGACGACGACGGCGACGTCGTGGTCCGCGCCCAGTGCCAGCTCCGGGATCTCGACGCCCTTGGGCAGCTTGACCTGCGACAGGTGGACGATGTCGCCGACGACCATCGCACCGAGATCGATCTCGATGAACTCCGGCAGATCGCCCGGCAGGCAGGTCACGGTGACTTCGTTGAGCTCGTGGGTGATCACGACGTCGGCGGCCTTGCCGGCCGGCGAGGTGTCCTCGTTGAGGAAGTGCAGCGGCACCGCGGTGCGGATCGCTTCGTTCGCGTTCACGCGCTGGAAATCCAGGTGCAGGATCTGCTGCTTGAACGGATGACGCTGCATGTCACGCAGCAGCACCTTCTGGACGTCACCGTTGAGGCTCAGATCGAGGATCGAGGCGTAGAACCACTCGTGCTGGCTGGCGAGCCAGACATCGTTGTGGCTCAGCTCGATGCTGACGGGCTTGAGGTCGCCGCCGTAGACGACGGCAGGCACGTTGCCGGCAAGACGGAGGCGGCGGCTCGCACCCTTCCCCTCGTCCTCGCGGCGCTGCACCTTGATTTCATGCGTGGTAGCCATTTTCTGTATTCACTTTTCAGGATTGAAACCGCCTCGCGGCGGTGATGCGTCTCGTCCGCGACCAGACGAGACGTTGCAGCAGGTCAGTCGACGTAGAGCGAACTGACCGATTCTCCGAACGCGATCCGGCGGATCGTCTCGGCCAGCAGCTCGGCGACGCTGAGCTGGCGGATGCGCGTGCAGGCACGCGCGGCCTCCGACAGCGGGATGGTGTCGGTGACCACCATCTCGTCGAGCTGCGATTTGTTGAGGTTGTCGATCGCAGCCCCCGACAGCACCGCATGGGTGCAGTAGGCGACGACCTTGGTCGCGCCCTGCGCCTTGAGCGCGGCGGCCGCGGCGCACAGCGTACCGGCGGTGTCGACGATGTCGTCGACCAGCACGCAGGTCTTGCCGCTCACGTCGCCGATGATGTTCATCACCGTCGAGACGTTCGCGCGCGGACGGCGCTTGTCGATGATCGCCAGGTCCGCGTCGTCGAGGCGCTTGGCGATCGCGCGGGCGCGCACCACGCCGCCCACGTCGGGCGAGACCACGATCAGGTTGTCGGTGCCGTGCGCGCGCCAGATGTCGGCCAGCAGCAGCGGCGAGGCGTAGACGTTGTCGACCGGGATGTCGAAGAAACCCTGGATCTGGTCGGCATGCAGGTCGATCGTCAGCACGCGGTCGGCGCCGGCCGTGGTGACCATCTTCGCCACGACCTTGGCGGTGATCGGCACGCGGGTCGAGCGCAGGCGGCGATCCTGGCGCGAGTAGCCGAAGTACGGGATCACCGCGGTCACGCTGGACACCGAGGCGCGCTTGAGCGCGTCGATCAGCACCAGCAGTTCCATCAGGTTCTCGGCCGACGGCGCGCAGGTCGGCTGGATCACGAACACGTCCTGGCGGCGGACGTTCTCCTCGATCTCGACCTGGACCTCGCCGTCGGAGAACGTCGACACCAGCGCCTTGCCCTGGCGCACGCCGAGTTCGCGGCAGACGGCCTTGGCCAGCGGGCGGTTCGAGTTGCCCGAGAAGATCAGGAGATTGCGTTCTTCTTTCATGTCTGCGTTCCGCGTCGCTCTGACCGAGCGGATGGAGGAGTGGCCGCGCCGGAACCGTGGGGATCAGGCACGGATATCAGGGGCGGCAGGATTCGAACCTGCGAATGCCGGGATCAAAACCCGGTGCCTTAACCACTTGGCGACGCCCCTAGAAAGCGGTGATTCGTGGATGCCGACTCGGGAAACACATTCCGTCGAATCGACAGCCACCAGCCACCGCCCTCAGCCTCCCGCCTCGAGCGCATCCAGCAACGGCGAGCGCGTCGCGCCGCCGACCACGCGGGACGACACCCGCGACGCGACCCGCACCTGCGCGGCCTCGGCGGATTCGCGCGTGGCGAATTCGACGAAGCAGCCGCTGCCCGTCCCGGTCAAGCGTGGCGTGCCGACCTGTGCGAGCACCTCGAACACGGCCTCGACGGCGGGTTCGCGGCGACGCAGGACCGGCTCGAACGCGTTGCCGAGCGATGCACCTGAAACGAAGTCGGCCATTGTCGCGGGTGCAGCATTTCGCGTCAATTCAGGGGCCTGGAACAGACCCGCGGTATTCACGTGCACGCCGGGGTCGGCCAGCAGATACCAGGCCGGTGGGAGCTCGATCGGCAGCAGCGACTCCCCCACCCCTTCGGCCCAGGCATTGCGCCCGCGGACGAACACCGGCACGTCGGCGCCCAAGGCGAGACCCAGCGTGGCGAGGCGGTCCTCGCCCAGATCCAGCCGCCACAATCGGTCCAGCCCGCGCAGCACGGTCGCCGCATCCGACGAGCCCCCACCGAGACCGGCGCCGGATGGAATTCGCTTTTCGACGGCGATATCGACGCCTTCGGCGATTTTGGCTTCTTTTTGCAACATATTTGCCGCGCGAACCACGAGATCTTCGGCCTCGGCCAGACCCGGCACCGAGTCGCCGATCCGCCGGATCCGGCCGTCAGCACGTGGCCGCAGGCGGATCGTGTCGCCCCAGTCGAGCATCCGGAACACGGTCTGCAGCGCGTGGTAGCCGTCGTCGCGACGGCCGGTGATGCGCAGGAACAGGTTCAGCTTGGCCGGCGCCGGCCAGATCGACCAATCGCCGGCGACGTCGTCCGCGGCATTCATGGTGCCGCGGGCGTGTCCGTGGCGCCGGGTGCCCAGCCGTCGACGACCAGCCGCACGCGCGCGTCGCCGCGCTGGGCGTTGATGCGGGTCGGCAGCGCCGGCGCGGCGTCCGCCGCGGGCTCGGGCTGCCATTCCAGATAGTCGATGGTCCAGCCATCCTGCTGCAGCCGCGCGAGACGACCGCCCGCGTCGAACGCGACCTCGGCCGGGCCGGCGACCGCGGCGTCGGCGCGCGCGCCTGCGGCCCAGGCCGCCATCGCCGATACCGGGATCTCGAATCCGGTGGCCTCGAGCAGCAGCAGGCCGACATCGGCGCCCTCGCGCGGGCCGCCGTCGAGGCCGTCGATGCGCGCGCCCTGCGGGCCGCCCTGCAGTTGCCAGCTCTGCCGGGTCACCGGCGCGCTCAGCGTGACCTGGTACTCGGCGCCGGTCTGCCGCCATTCGATGCGGCCGCTGCCGCCGTCGCGGCCATTGGACATCGCCACGCGGCCGTTGAACGCGAGCTGCGGCAACGCGCGCACGGCGGTTTCGCGCGCCGCGAGCCGCGCCTGCGCCTCGGCGAGCGCAGCGGGCGCGAGATCGACGGTCTGCAGCGGCGCACGCACCGGCACGCTCGTACAGGCGGCGAGTCCGAACGCCGCGAGCGCGGCGAAGACGATCCGGATGTTCATGCGCCGGTCTTCTCCAGCGCGCGGATCAGCGAGCGGTTGTCCGGATCGATGCCGCGGGCTTCATCGAAATACTTGCGCGCTTCGTCGCGACGGCCGAGCACCCACAGCACCTCGCCGATGTGCGCCGCCACTTCGGCGTCCTTCATCATCGAGAACGCACGGCGCAGTTCGACCAGCGCTTCCTCGTTGCGGCCGAGGCGATAGAGCACCCAGCCGTAGCTGTCGATGATCGCGGCGTTGTCGGGCTCGGCCACGCGCGCGCGGTCGATCAGTTCCAGCGCCTCGGTGTAGCGCGTCGTGCGATCGGCCAGCGTGTAGCCGAGCGCGTTGAGCGCGGCGACGTTCTCCGGATCGATCGCCAGGATGCGGCGCAGGTCGGCCTCGGCGCGCGGGATGTCGTCGCGGCGTTCCCACATCAGCGCGCGCGAATACAGCACCGCCGGATCGTCGGGCATCGCAGCCAGACCGCGGTTGTAGACGTCGAGCTCGGCCGGATCGTCGCCCTTCTGCCGCAGTTCGGCCTCGAGCAGATACGCGTTGCGGCGCATGTCCTCGTCGGATGCGCCGTCGGACTGCAGTTCGCGCAGCCGCGCCCAGGCATCGTCCCGGCGGTCGAGTTCGTGCAGCACGCGTGCACCGCGCAGCCGCGCCTGCGCGCGCTCCGGCCCGCCGGGCACGGTCTGGTACCACTCCAGCGCCTCGTCGTACTGCTCGAGGTATTCGGCCATCTGGCCCAGCAACAGCCGCTGCGCCGGGTTGGGCGTCAGCGCGACCGTCTTGACCTCGTCATAGAGCGTGGCCAGTGCAGCCTTGTCCTCGCCGCGTGCCAGCAGCGAGGCGCGCAGCACGTAGGTGCGGCCGTCCTGCGGGCCCATCGCCAGCGTGCGCTCGGCATCGCCGAGGTCGCCCAGTGCTTCGTACTCGCTGGCGATCGCGAGCCTCAGATCCGGCGCGATCAGCGCGGCGCCGCCGAGGGCGAGTAGCGCCTGGCGCGCCTCGTCGGCGCGGCCGGACTCGCGCAACTGGCTGGCGCGCAGCAGCGCGACCCGCGGCTCGCCGGGGAAGCGGGCGACGATGTTGTCGAGGATGCGTTCGGTCAGATCGCTCCGGTCCAGGCGCTGGGCGAGGCCGCCGAAGGCCATCCAGGCCTGCAGCGCATCGGGAATCGCACCGCTGTCGACGAGCTGGCCGAGTACGCGCGCGGCCTGGGCCTGGTCGCGCGCGCCGCCGCCGAGCACGGTGAAGGCATGGCGCCAGCCGGCTGGATCGTCGCTGCGCAGCAGCGCCTCCAGCTGGCGACGGGCGACCCGGTCGCGGCCCGCGCGCAGCGACAGCGTGGCCTCTGCCGCGTGCATCGGCAGCGAGCCGGGCGCATGGCGGCGCCACAGGTCGAGCGCCTGCGCGGCGCGGCGGTCGTCGCCGGCCAGCAGGGCAATGCGGGTGGCGCGCTCGGCCAGGCCGGCGTCGCCGTCGGACTGGCGGGCGGCATCCAGGTACCAGTTCGCGGCCTCGTCCAGCCGACCGGCCTGGACCGCGAATTCGCCGGCGAGGGTCGCGCCGAGCAGGTCGCCGTGCAGGGGATCGTTGCGGTCCAGATCGCCGCGCTGGGCATGGGCCGCGCAGGCCAGTCCGAGCAGGGGCACCAGCACTGCCGCGCGCAGCCGCGCGGTCCGGGGCGGAGAGAAAACGGGCATCTGGGGCAACCGGGCCGTAAAATGGGCGCCTTCGTCCGCAGCTTATCGCAAGCGCCTGAACGGAATCGCGTCTCCGACAGGCACGCCAGCCCATGAGCCTTTACGCACTCGGCATCAACCACCAGACCGCGCCGGTCGCCCTGCGCGAACGGGTGGCGTTCGCCGGCGACGCGCTCGACGCGGCGCTGGCGCAGCTGCGTGCGTTGCCGCCGGTGCGCGAGGTCGCGCTGCTGTCGACCTGCAACCGGACCGAGCTCTACGCGGTCTGCGACGACGACGGCAGCGCGCTGGCGCACTGGCTGGCGACGCACCCGGGCGACGACGCGGCGCTGGCCGGCGGCTCGCTCCAGGCTTACCTGTACCGGCATCGCGATGCCGATGCGGTGCGGCACCTGTTCCGCGTGGCGACCGGGCTCGATTCGCTGGTGCTCGGCGAGCCGCAGATTCTCGGCCAGGTGAAGCAGGCCTGGGCCAGCGCGCGCGCGGCCGGCACGCTCGGCGCCGATCTGGACCGCGTATTCCAGCACGCCTTCGTCACCGCCAAGCGTGCGCGCAGCGAGACCCGCATCGGCAACAGCCCGGTGTCGGTGGCCTCGCTCGCGGTGCGGCTGGCGCAGGAATCGTTCGCGCGCCCGGCCGATTCGGCGGTGCTGCTGATCGGCGCCGGCGAGACCATCGAACTGGCCGCGCGGCATCTCGCCCAGGCCAACGTCAAGCGCCTGCTGATCGCCAACCGCACCTACGCGCATGCGCAGGAACTGGCCGCGCGCCACGGCGGCATCGCGCTGCCGCTCGACGAACTCGACCGGCATCTGTTCCTCGCCGACATCGTGCTGTCGGCCACCGCCAGCCGCACCCCGGTCATCGGCCGCGCGCAGGTCGCCGCGGCGCTGACCGCACGCAAGCACCGGCCGATGCTGCTGATGGATCTGGCGGTGCCACGCGACATCGCGCCGGACGTGGCCGAACTGCGCGACGTGTTCCTCTACACCGTCGATGACCTGGAACGCACACTCGACGACAACCGCCGCGGCCGACGCGAGGCCGCCGCCGATGCCGATGCGATTATCGACCTGCAGGTCACCCGCTTCGGCGAATCGCTCGCCGCGCGCGGACGCCTGGCGCCGGTCAAGCGCCTGCGCGCGCACGGCGACGCAGTCCGCGGCGAAGCACTCGCCCGCGCCCGCCACCAGCTCGCCGCGGGCCAGTCGCCCGACGCGGTGCTGGAACTGCTGGCCCACACCCTGACCAACCGGCTGCTGCACCTGCCGACCACCGCGCTGCGCGAGGCCGCGCTGCGCGGCGACGACACCCTGGCCGACAGCCTCGATGCGCTGCTGCCGCCCGACCCCGATCTCCGGACACCCGATGCTGCCGACCCTGCGCCGTAAGCTCGAAGCGCTGGCCGAACGCCGCGAAGAACTCGAACGCCTGCTGTCCGATCCCGCGACCGTCGCCGACCAGGCGCGCTTTCGCAGCCTGTCGCGCGAGTTCGCCCAGCTCGCACCGCTGGCGAGTGCACTGGCCGACGAGCGCCGCGCACTCGACGACCGCGAGGCCGCGCGCGCGCTGCTCGACGATGCCGACATGCGCGAGATGGCCGAAGAAGAGATCGCCGCCGCCGACGCGCGCCTCGAAACCCTGGAAGCCGACCTGCTCGCGCTGCTGGTGACGCGCGATGCACGCGACGACGGCGGGTTCTATCTCGAGATCCGCGCCGGCACCGGTGGCGACGAGGCCGCGATCTTCGCCGGCGACCTGTTCCGCATGTACCAGCGCTACGCCGAGCGCCAGGGCTGGCGCGTCGACGTGGAATCGGCGAGCACCGGCGAACACGGCGGCTTCCGCGAGGTCATCGCCGCGGTCGACGGCAACGGCGCCTATGCGCGGCTCAAGTTCGAGTCCGGCACGCACCGCGTGCAGCGCGTGCCCGAAACCGAATCGCAGGGCCGCATCCACACTTCGGCCGCGACGGTGGCGATCATTCCGATCGAGGACGCGGGCGAGCCGATCGAACTCAATCCCGCCGACCTCAAGGTCGACACCTTCCGCTCGTCCGGCGCCGGCGGCCAGCACGTCAACAAGACCGATTCGGCGATCCGCATCACCCACCTGCCGACCGGCACCGTCGTCGAATCGCAGACCGAGCGCAGCCAGCACGCGAACCGCGACAAGGCGATGAAGCGCCTGCGCGCGATGCTGGCCGAGGCCGAAGCCGAGCGCCGCGCCGCCGCGACCGCCGAGGTCCGCAAGCTGCAGGTCGGCAGCGGCGACCGCAGCCAGCGCATCCGCACCTACAACTATCCGCAGGGCCGGATCACCGACCACCGCATCGAAGGCCTCACCCTGTACGACCTGCCGAACGTGCTGGAAGGCAATCTCGATGGCCTGATCGCACGGCTGTCGCAGGAACACCAGGCCGACGAACTGGCGCGAATGACCGCGCAGTGAGTCGCGGCGCCGCGTGAAGCGCGCAGGTCGAAACGCACCTGATCGAGCACGCTTCGCGATGCGGCCGTCCACACCGGTGGAGTACCCTCGCCGCATGAGCAGCCAGACCGATTTCATCCCCCTGCAGATCTGCGTGCTGACGGTCTCCGACAGCCGCACCCTCGACACCGACAGCTCGGGCGACTACCTCGTCGCGTCCCTGACCGGCGACGGCCACCACGTCGCCGAACGCGCCCTGCTGCCCGACGACCGCTACGCGATGCGCGCGCTGGTGTCGAAGTGGATCGCCGACGCCGCGATCGACGGCATCCTCGTCACCGGCGGCACCGGCTTCACCGGCCGCGATTCCACGCCCGAAGCGCTGCTGCCGCTGCTGGACAAGGAGATGCCGGGCTTCGGCGAACTGTTCCGCGCGGTCTCGGTCGAGGAGATCGGCACGTCCTCGCTGCAGTCGCGCGCGTTCGCCGGCCTCGCCAATGCGACCTTCGTGTTCGCCCTGCCCGGCTCGACGTCGGCGTGCCGCACCGCGTGGGAGAAGATCGTCCGCCACCAGCTCGATGCGCGCACGAAACCCTGCAATCTCGCGACGATCCGTCCGCGTCTGAAAGAAGCCTGATGGCCCTCGACCAGACCCTGCGCCTGCTCGCCAGGGCCCGCGGCCTGAGCGCGGCGGACATCGCCGCGGCGATTCCGCGCGTCGGCGCGGCAACGGTTTCGGCCTGGATGCGCGGCGAGAAGACGCCGGGCAGTGCGCAGCTCGATGCGCTGGCGCGCGCGTTCGGCGTGCCGGCCGGCGCATTGCTGGCGACGCTCGCCGCGACGCTCGACCCGGCACGCACCAAGGGCGAGCACGACCTGCTCGCCGCCTATCGCGCGCTCAACACCCGCCAGCAGGGCGCGCTGCTGGAAGTGGCGCGGACGATGGCACAGGCGCCGCCGCGCAAGTCGCGCGACTCGTGACACCGGACCGGAGCCCGCACGCATGAAACCGCTCAAGCGCAAGGCCTATGAAGCCGCCCTCGAACCGATGCAGGTCGAACTGGCCGCGGTCGCGCGCTGGCTGCAGCACAGCGGCCGCCGGCTGATGGTGCTGTTCGAGGGCCGCGACACCGCCGGCAAGGGCGGCGCGATCGAGGCCATCGCCGAGCACCTCAGCCCGCGCCAGTGCCGCGTCGTCGCCCTGCCCAAGCCCAGCGACCGCGAGGCGGGCCAGTGGTATTTCCAGCGCTACGTCGCGCATCTGCCGTCGGCCGGCGAGATCGCGCTGTTCGACCGCAGCTGGTACAACCGCGCCGGCGTCGAATCGGTGATGGGCTATGCCACGCCCGATCAGGTCGACGCGTTTCTCGCCCAGGCGCCTACGTTCGAGCAGCAGCTGGTCGACGACGGCATCCTGCTGTTCAAGTACTGGCTGGGCTGCGACCAGGCGCAACAGGAAGCGCGTTTCGCCGAACGGCTGCACGACCCGCTCAAGCGCTGGAAGCTGTCGCCGGTCGATGTCGCCGCGCGCACGCGCTACGACGACTACACCCGTGCGCGCGACGCCATGCTGCGCGCCACGCACACCGCGCATGCGCCGTGGACGCTGGTGGATTTCAACGACCAGCGCCGCGGGCGCCTGACCCTGGTGCGCGACCTGCTCGACCGGCTGCCCGACTGCCACGTCGATGCGCCCGCGCTCCGCTTCCCCGCGCTCCGGCGCAAGTCGCGGCCGGAGCGCTACGACGTGCTGCCGCCGCTCGCGCCATTCGACATCTGAGGCTCACGCCTCGACGGCCGGCCCGCCCGCGCCGGCGATCAGCGTCTCCAGCCGCTCGGCGGTGACCGGACCGAGGATCTTCTCGACCACCTGGCCTTGCGGGCCGATCAGATAGGTCATCGGCAGGCCGGGTGGCGTGTCGAAATCGGCCGGCGGATCGAAGGTGTCGACGATCGCGATCGGATAGACCACCGGGTGCTTCTGCAGGAATGCGCGCATGTCGTCGGGCTCGATGTCCTCGTAGGCGAGACCGATCACCTGCACGTGCTCGCGCATCGCGTCCAGCGCCGACAGTTCCGGCATCTCCTTCAGGCACGGCGCGCACCAGGTTGCCCAGAAGTTCACGACGACCCACTGCCCGCGATGTTCGGCGAGATCGAAGCTGCGTCCGTCGATCGTCTCGACCTTCAATGCGGGGCGCTCCTTCGAGGCGGCCGGTGCGGGCGTCGCATCGGTCGATGCCTGCGACCGTGCCGGCGTCGCGGTGCCCTCCGCCGGCGCCTGTCCTTCGGGAGTACAGGCGGCGAGCAGCAGGGCGAGGGCGATGCAGGGGGCGAGGCGGTTCATGCGGAAATCTCCGGAGAGTCGTAGAGGCTGCCGACCCGCCGCTTGAGCAGGTCGCGCAGCGGAATGCGCAGGTCGTCGAGGGCGGCGGACGCGGTCACGCCGAGCGCATCGTCGCGGCACGGCAGATGCGCTTCGGCGACCGGAATGCGCAGGTCGCAGGCTTCGTAGAGCTCGCCGACGGTGAGTCCGTCGAGGTCGCGCGCGAGCAGCCATTCGCCGGACTCCGCCCGGCGCAGCAGCGCGATCTCCTCGAGCTGCGCGAGCATCTGCTGCACCAGCGCGTCGGTCAGCATCGGTTCCATCGCCTGGATCTCGTCGCTGTGCAGTCCCCGCCCCTGTACGCGCGCGGCCGAGAACCGGCCCAGCATGCGCAGCAGGCCGTAGAGCTCGAACCCGGCCGGCAGGCGCATGTGCGCGGGCTGGTAGCGGAACGCGGAGATCGACGAGGCGAACGACGCGCCGAGCAGGATCGCCACCCAGCTCAGGTACACCCACAGCAGGAAGATCGGCAGGAACGCGATCTGCCCGTAGATCTTCTCGTAGGCGTCGAAGCTGCCCAGGTACAGGCCGATCGCCCACTTCACGACTTCCGACAGCATCACCGCCAGCGTCGCGCCGGCCAGCGCGTGGCGCCATTGCACGGTGCGGTGCGGCACCACGCGGAAGATCGTCGTGAACGCGGCGAGCTCGATCAGCATCGGCGCCGCCCACAGCATCAGGCCGCGCAGCAGGCGTCCGGAATCGGTGCTGAAGATCTCCAGCGCGAAGAACCGCGCCGACACCGCCAGGCTCGCCGTCGCCACCAGGGCGCCGAGGGTGAGCACGGTCCAGTAGACGAGGAAGCGCCCGAATGTCGGACGCGCCGACTTGACCCGCCAGATGCGGTTGAACGTGGTTTCCACGCTGAGCAGGGTGACCAGCACCGAGATCACCAGCGCGATCACGCCGATCGTCGTCAGCTGGCCGGTATTGGTCGACAGCTGCAGCAGCACCGACTCGACCGCGCGCGCCGAGTCGGGCACGAAGTTGGAGAAGATGTAGTCGCTGAGCTGGTCGCGCCACTGGCCGAACGCCGGGAACACCGACAGCACCCCGAAGACCACCATCGACAGCGGCACCAGCGCGAACACGGTGGTGAATGCCAGTGCGCCCGCGGCCTCGAACAGGCGGTCGTCGAGGAAGCGGCGCCACAGGAAACGCGCGAAGCTCAGCGCGCGCGCGCGGTCCGCCATCCGTTCGGTCCAGCGGTTGAAGGTGGCGAGTGGCTCCATCGGCGCAGCGTAGCAAAGCGGTTTGGGTGGGGGATGCATGGATGACCATTCCTGCGGATGTCATCAGCCCCCGTCAGCACGATTGCCCCACGCGGTGCGCACTGCGCGAGAATGCGGAACACGCGGCATCCGTTCCCCTGCCGGCGCTGGGCCGTCGCGACTTCGACCTCCGGCACATCTCCCATCCGCACACAGGCGTCTCCATGCCCGACATCCTCGTCCTCTACTACAGCCGCAACGGTTCGGTCGCCCGGCTCGCGCGGCAGATCGCACGCGGTGTCGGCGAGGTCGACGGCATGCAGGCGCGGCTGCGCACGGTGCCGCCGGTCGCGGCGGTCACCCAGCAGGCGGCGCCGCCGGTGCCCGAGGACGGCGCGCCTTACGTCGAGCGCGCGGATCTGGCCGAATGCGCGGGCCTGCTGCTCGGCAGCCCGACGCGCTTCGGCAACATGGCCGCGCCGCTGAAGCATTTCCTCGACGGCCTCGGCGCCGAATGGGCCAGCGGCACGCTGGTCGGCAAGCCGGCCGGCGTCTTCACCTCGACCGCCACCCAGCACGGCGGCCAGGAAGCGACGCTGCTGACGATGCTGGTGCCGCTGCTGCACCACGGCTGTGTCATTGCCGGCATTCCGTATACCGAGCCGGCACTGACGACGACGCGCGGCGGCGGCACGCCCTACGGCGCCAGCCATGTCGCCGGGCAGCAGGACGATCCGCAGCCGAGCGAGGACGAGGCCGTGCTCGCGCGTGCGCTCGGCCGGCGCATCGCCACGCTCGCCGCGAAGCTCGGCGCATGAGCGACCTGCGGCCGCCGTCGCGGCGCGTGCTCGCGGCCTCGCTGGTCCTGATCGCGGTGCTGTACGCGCTGTGGTACCGCGACGATGCGCACTTCGGCGCCGCGTTGCTGGTGTTCGTGCTGCCGCCGCTGCTGCTGCTCGGCGGCGTGCTGCTGCGCCGGCCCAGCGCGCCGCTGTGGTCGGGCATCGCCGCGCTGTTCTGGTTCTCGCACGGGGTGATGTACGCGTGGTCGCATCCGGAGCTCGGCCTGTGGCCGTGGGCCGGCATCGCACTGTCGCTCGCGGTGGTGTTCTCGGCCAGCCTGCCGGGCATGCGCGCGCGGTTCGGGCGCAAGCGCGTTGATTCGTGATTGGAGAAGCCGAAGCGCAACCGCCGACTCTGCTGTATCGAATCACCAATCACGAATCACACTGCCCGTATCATTCCCCTCGATTTCCTACCGACCTCATCACAATGGACGAACTGCTGATCGTCACCACCGGTGGCACGATCGACAAGATCTACTTCGACGACAAGTCGGACTTCCAGGTCGGCGATCCGCAGATCGGGCGCATGCTCGAGGAACTCGGCGTCGCGTTCCGCTTCCGGGTGATCCCGATCATCCGCAAGGATTCGCTACACATCACCGACGAAGACCGTGAACTGGTCCGCGCGACGATCGCCGCGCAGCCGGCGCGCCACGTGCTGCTGACCCACGGCACCGATTCGATGGTGGAAACCGCCAAGGTGCTCGCGTCGATCGCCGACAAGACCATCGTGCTGACCGGCGCGCTGAGCCCGGCACGGTTCCGCGGCTCCGACGCGGAGTTCAACATCGGCACCGCCGTCGGCGCCGCGCAGTCGAAGCCGCCGGGCGTCTACGTTGCGATGAACGGCCGCATCTGGGATCCGCTCAAGGTCCGCAAGAACGTCGAGGCCAACCGCTTCGAACCGCTGGGCTGAGGCTCAGTCGACCGCAGGCCCGTCGACCCGCGTCTCCGGGCCGGGACCGATGGTCATGCGCCCGTCGGGTTCGGCGTATTCGACGTCGGATTCGGCATTGAGCGCATCGAGTAGCCGCTGCGACTGCGCGGCATCGAGCATGGGCTCGATCGACACGAGATCGGCGCCGACACCGAGCCGGCGCAGCCAGGTCACCGTGCCGGGCGTGCCCTTCGCGTCGACCAGTCCAGCGCCGCGGGCGCTTTGCGTGACGCGATCGGCGACCAGCGCCGAATCGCGTTCCGGCGCACTGCCGGGCGTATAGCGGACGATGAAACGCTGCTGCATGGCGCCGGCCTCGCTGGACGGAGTGGCGGGCGGATCGCCGCCCATCGCGCAGCCCGACAGCAGCAGGGCCGGGACGAAGAACGCGGCGCCGAAGCGCCGCGCGACATCACGGGGGACTCGATACATGGCGGTTTCCGCGGAGCACGCCGGTGCGTGCGACCCGACGATGATGCCTTCACCCCGGGCGTACCCGGGGTGAAAGCGGCCGCCATCACCAGGTGGCGACCAGCGACGCACCCTCGAACGTCGAGTAGGCGTTGATCAGCACGTGGTACGTGCCCGCCTGCGGATTGCTGATCGTGCAGGTCTCGTTGTTGCCGAACAGGTAGGGACGGCAGTCGTAGCTCGTCGTGGTCGGCTGCGCGCCGGCACGGACGTACAGGTCCGCATCGCCGGTGCCGCCGCTCATCGCGACCGTCAGGGTGCTGGTGCCGGCCGGTACCTGGATCGTCCAGAACTGCTGGCTGCCGGTCGCGCCGCCGATTCCGGTCACCGGTACGCCGTTGCGCAGGCTGCCGTCGCCGCCTTCGCTCGGCGGGTTGTGGCGCGCCTGCACGCTGACGTTGGCGAACGCGGTCACGCCGACCACCTTCACGTAGTAGGTGCCGGCCTCGGCGCTGGCGATGCGCACCACCTCGTTGTTGCCCGGACGCTGCGAGACGTGGTCGTAGGCGTCGGCCGACGGCTCCTCGTCGCGGCTGACGTACAGCGTGACGTTGCCGGTACCGCCCGAGGTCGTGATCGACAGCGGACCGCTGACGCCTTCGGGCACGGTGATGCTGTAGAGCAGTTCGGCACCGGCCGCGCCCGCCAGGCCCGAGACGGGAACGCGGTTGGTCAGCTCGATCGCATCGGGCGCGAGATCGCCCACCTCCACCTGCCGGGTGCGGGTGTGGGTGTTGCCGTCGTCGTCGGTGACCGTCAATGCGACCGAATACACGCCGGCCGCGTCGTAGGTCTTGACCGGGCTGGCTTCGGTCGACGTGGTGCCGTCGCCGAACGCCCATGCATGCGAGACGATTTCGCCGTCGTCGCTCGAGGTGTCGGTGAAGGTCACGGTCAGGGTGGCGTTGTCGACGCTGAAGTCGAAGCCGGCGACCGGGGCACCCGGTGTACCGCCGCCGTCGGCGCCGAGCGTGTCGACGGTCTGCGCGCCCGTGCCGTCGGCATCGAGCCAGTCGCTCAGGCGCGTCGCCGCGGTGCCGCCGCCGGTCCACGAGGTGAACAGCCGGCCGTACCAGTCGACGTGGTTCGCACCGGTGGTCGTGCACGAGGCGAGGCCGCCGTGCAACTGGCCGATCACGCGGCCTTCGGGGCTGTAGATCGGCGAGCCCGACGAACCGCCTTCGGTGGTGCCGCGCTGGTTCCACTGCACCCACAGGTGGCTGGTGCCCGCGTTGCCCGAATAGCCTTCCACGCGCAGCGGATTGTCGGAGTGGGTGATGCGCTTCTCGGCGACGCGCGGGTGGTGGATGCCGGTCGCGCCCGGCGGGGCGATGTCGCGGCGGTCCCAGCCCGACCAGCTCAGGTTGAACGCGGGATCGGCCGGATCGTCGAATTCGAGCAGGGTGAAATCGGATGCGGCGTAGGTCGCGCGGACCACGGCGCCGGTCTGGTTCTGCGCCAGGCTGCCGTCGCCGTTGGCACCGCTCTCGGCGCTGCCGGGCGTGCGGCAGGTCGAGTTCTCGTAGTTCCAGTAGACGACGATGCTGGCCGCGGCCTCGGGCGTGCCCATGCTGCAGTGGTGGGCGGTCAGGAAGTACATCTTCTGGTCGCCGGCGGTGTTGTTGAGCAGCGAGCCGCTGCAGTACTCGATGCCGAAGCGCGTATAGGCGCCGACCGACGGGATCTCGTCGCGGAAGCCGTCGCCGTCCGGGCACACCACGTCGACGTTGCAGCTGCCCGACACGCCCTTGGTCTGCGCCAGCGCGCCTTCACGCGCGAGCCGGCCGAAGCCGACGTAGTCGTGGTTGACGCTGCTCAGGCGCAGCTTGAGTTCACCCAGGCGCGCCTTCGGCACGACGAGTTCGATGACCGCGTTGTCGCCGGGCACCAGTGGGGTCCACAGGCTGCCGCTGGCCTTGTTGTCGGCGGCGGTGAACGCGCGGATGGCCTCGGGATTGGCATTGCGGTCCAGGCCTTCGGGATAGATCAGCAGCCGCGCGCCTTCGGGCAGGTGGAACTGGGAGAATCCGAAGTTCAGCGACAGCGCGTCCTTCGACTCGACGCGCAAGCGCCAGACGAGGTTGCTGCCGGCGATCTCGTCCCAGTCGCCGGCGTTGTTCGGCGTCAGGTCGACGGTGTGCGGCGTCGCGAAACGGACCGGGCGCTGGCCGAGCGCGCGGTCCTGGCGGGCGTCCTCGGCGCGCAGGCGCGCGGTGTCGACCGTCGGCATGCGCTTGAGTTCGACTGTCTGTTCTGCAGGCAGCCGGTGGTCGAACGCGGCCGGGCGCGCGTCGCGCGTCGCCGCTGCGGCGGCACCGACCGACAGCGTGCCGGCGGCGATGCATGCGATGAGTGTCTTCATCCTGTTCTCTACCCCTCGATGGTGACCAGAAAAAACGGAGCACACCGCGTGCGGCATGCTCCGCCGGCGGTCGGCATCACGATCACGATGCCGGCCGCCTGCCCTTCCTCCCCCGGAACCCCCGAACCCGCCTTCAGTTGTGGCTGGCGCGCAGCGTCACCCCGGAGAACGATGTGTAGCCGCGGATCAGGACGTGATACGTGCCCGCCTGCGGCGTCGCGAACGAGCAGCTCTCGGTATTGCCGGTGCGGTACGGCCGGCAGTCGTAGCTCGACGTGGTCGGCGCGCTGCCCCGGCGCACGTACAGATCGGCGTCGCCGCTGCCGCCCGAGATCGAGATCACCAGGTTGCGGGCGCCCGACGGCACGGTGAACGTCCACGTCTGCGCGCTGTTCGCCGCGCCCGAGATGCCGGTGACCGGCACGCCGTTCTGCAGACCACCGGTGCCCGGATCCGGATCCGGCCCCGGCCCGGTGCCACCGGTCGCGGCCGCCACCGCAGCGGCGGCATCGACGATACCGGCGCCGATCGGCTGCGACGGCGTCGACGGGAACGCGCGCGCGGTGCTGGTCAGCAGGGCCTTGATCTGGGCCGGCGTCTTCGCGGGGTTGGAGACCGACTGGATCAACGCGACCACGCCGGCGACATGCGGCGCCGCCATCGAGGTCCCGTCGTAGGTCGCGTAGCTCTCGGAACCCGGCGTGGTCTGACCGCTGTTGAGCGTGGAGACGATGCCCGAGCCCGGGGCGGAGATCGTGATGCCGGCGCCGTAGTTGGAGAAGCTCGAGCGCGCACCGGTGCTGGTGCTCGACGCGACCGCGATCACGTTGCTGCAGTTCGCCGGCGAGAAGCCCGACACGTTGGCGTTGCTGTTGCCCGCGGCGATGACCAGCGTCGTGCCACGGCCGACCGCGCCGTTGATCGCGCTCTGCATCGCATTGCCGCAGCTGCCGCCGCCGCCGAGGCTGAGGTTGATGACCTCGGCCGGATTGGCGTTCGCGGGCACGCCGCTGACCGTGCCGCCGGACGCCCAGATCACCGCATCGGCGATGTCGGAATCGTAGCCGCCGCCGCGCCCAAGGACGCGCACCGGGACCACCTTGGCCTGGGGCGCGGTACCCGCGACACCGACGCCGTTGTTGGTGACCGCCGCGACCGTGCCGGCGACGTGGGTGCCGTGCCAGCTCGACGCGCGGCCGCCGTAGAAATCGCCGGGATCGCTCGGATCCGCATCGCGCCCGCCGCCGTCACCCGCCACCGCGGCATCGATGATGAAGTCGTAGCCGGGCAGGATGTTCGCGTTGAGATCGCTGTGGCTGGTGATGCCGGTGTCGAGCACGGCGACCACGGCGCCTGCGCCCCGGGTGACGTCCCAGGCCTGGGTGGCGCGGATGCCGCCTGCGCCGGTACCGAAGCCGTACTGGCTGCTGAAGCGCGGATCGTTCGGTGTCCAGAACACCTGGTTGAGCTTGTCGACCTCGACGAATTCGACGTTCGGATCGGCGGCGATCTGCCGCATCAGCGATTCGGCGTCGGCGCGGTCGAGCTTGCGGCTGGTACGCACGACATCGGCGCCCAGCGTCATGCGCCGGACGTGTTCGAGACGCAGCTGCTTGCCGCCGCCGCTGACGGCGATCCGGCCGGCGGATGCGCGCAGCGCGGTGTCGATCGCGGCCGGATCGGCCTGGACGGTCGAGCCGTCGCGATACTTGACGATGAAGCGGTCGTGGGTCTCGGCCGACTGCAGGCCGCCGAGATTGAGCCGGTCCGTGGCATTGAGCGACAGCGGCGCCAGGGCGGCGAGTGCGAGGGACGTGGCAGCGACGAGCAGACGGCGGCGCGGTGCGTGATGCGGGTGATTCGACATCCGGTACCCCTCAGACATGAGTTGAGCCGCGCGTGGGCGGCAGATCGGGAGCCGTCATAGCCGCCTGAACTTCCGGCAACGCCGACTCCGCAACGAATACGGACATGACAAAACTGTCCGCAAACTGACGCTACGCGACAGTGCTGCCCATCCGCAACGCAAGAAACCGTTAAATCTCCATTGGAAATGGCGTACACCGTCACATATTGACGATGTGGGTCATCATTCTGAGATCGAACGCACGCTGAATGCCTGCGGCGGAAATCCGGGTCGGACCCGAGGCGCGGCTGCCAGAACGGGCGAAAGGTTATGTCGCGACAATCCCAATGCGACGCGCGCGAAAACGCTCCGCGAGCACGCGGTTCGCGGGGCGGATTTCAGAAGAGCTGGAGGGATCGCCTGCCGTCGGCGTTCCGCCCTGCGGGTGCGGCCACGCGGCGGCAACCACCGCGGCCGCGAAACGCGGTCAGAGCATGCCGGTCTCGAGGCGCGCGGCTTCCGACATCATCGAGCGGTTCCACGGCGGGTCGAACACCAGTTCCACGTCGGCCTCGACGACGGTGGGAATCAGCTCCAGCTTGCTGCGCACGTCGTCGACGAGGATGTCGCCCATGCCGCAGCCCGGCGCGGTCAGGGTCATCTTGACCTCGAGCCGGCGCTGGCCGTCGGGCGCGGGCTGCAGCTCGGCCTCGTAGATCAGCCCGAGATCGACGACGTTGATCGGAATCTCGGGGTCGAAGCAGGTCCGCAGCTGGTTCCAGACCATGCGCTCGACCGCGGCATCGTCGGCGCCGTCGGGCAGTTCCAGCGGCACCGGCGGTTCCTTGCCGATCGCATCGGCATCGCGCCCGGAAATGCGGAACAGGTTGCCCTCCACGAACAGCGTGTAGCTGCCGCCCAGTGCCTGGGTGACGTAGCCGGCACTGCCCGCGGGCAGGGTCACGTGTTCGCCGGCCGGCACGAGGACGGCGGCGCAATCGCGCTCGAAACGGACGGGTTCGCTGCTGCGGGAGTACATAGGACCATCAGATGGTGGCCAGGGGCGGCCACGACAAGTGCTGTCATTGTATCGCCGGGCGCCGGTATGCTGGCCGGCCGTTTCGCAGATGCAGCCTTCCATGCCGCCAAGGCACCACCCCGCGGGCGCCCGGCGCTGGCCGATGGCGACCGCCCTGCTGCTGCTCGGCAGCCTCGGCATCGCCGCCGCCTGGATCCTGCTGGCCGACGCGCGCGGCTCGCAGACGAGCTGGATGGCCGTGATCGCCGCATTCGACGCCGCCTGGCTGGTCCGGCTGGCCCGCGCCCGCCCCGGCCTGGTCCGCGCGCTCGCCGGCACCGCGGCGACGGTGCTGGCGATCGTCCTCGCGAACTGGGGCATCGTCGCCTCGCAGCTCGCACGCCCGATGGGCATGCTGCCGTGGGAATCGGCGCTCAAGCTCGGTCCGCACCACGCCTATACGCTGGCGTCGCTGGCCAATTCCACCGTCGACCTGGCCTGGCTCGGCGCCGCGATCGTCGTCGCGGCGGTGGCGTCACGCTGATCCGGCCGGCGGCGCCGTCGGCCGCCCTGCCGTGTCAGTCAGGCACGGATCGTGACCCCCGGCGCGATGCGTGTACCGGCCCTGGCCCCGGCGCCGATGCAGCGCATCCCCGCCTCAATGGCCGCCGTCGAGCGCCTTGAGTTCGGCGACCAGCGCGCCGGCCGCCTCGGCCCCGTCGCCGTAGAGCATGCGGGTGTTGTCGGCGTAGAACAGCGCATTCTCGATGCCGGCGAAGCCCGTGCCCTTGCCGCGCTTGATCACCACGACGTTCTTCGCCAGCACCACGTCGAGGATCGGCATGCCGTAGATCGGACTCTGCAGGTCGGTCTTCGCGACCGGATTGACCACGTCGTTGGCGCCGATCACCAGCACCACGTCGGTGTTCGGAAATTCCGGATTGACGTCGTCCATGTCGACGATCAGGTCGTAGGGCACGCCGGCCTCGGCCAGCAGCACGTTCATGTGCCCGGGCATGCGCCCGGCGACCGGGTGGATCGCGAAGCGCACCTTGACTCCGCGCTCGATCAGGCGCTGGCTCAGCTCCCAGATCTTGTGCTGCGCCTGGGCCACGGCCATGCCGTAGCCGGGCACGACGACCACGCGTTCGGCATAGGCCATCAGCGCGGCGACATCGGCCGCCTCGATCGGTTTCTGGCTGCCCTCGATCGCGGCCGCGCTGCCGCCGGCGCTGAAGCTGGAGAACAGCACGCTGGCGATCGAGCGGTTCATCGCCCTGGCCATCAGCCGCGTCAGCAGCATGCCGGCCGCGCCGACCATGGTGCCGGCGATGATCAGCGCCTCGTTGCCGAGCACGTAACCCTCGAACGCGACCGCCAGACCGGTCAGCGCGTTGTAGAGCGAGATCACGACCGGCATGTCGGCGCCGCCGATCGGCAGCGTCATCAGCACGCCCAGGGCAAGTGCGAGCACGAAGAACACGACGATCGCCGGCATGCCGAGCGCGTGCACGATCAACCCGCCGGCGATCAGCGCACCAACGAACACCGCAAGATTGAACAGCTGCTGTCCCGGGAACACGTAGCGCTTGTCCATGCGCCCGTCGAGCTTGGCCCAGGCGATCACCGAGCCAGACAGCGCGATCGCGCCGATCAGCGCGCCGAGCACCGCCAGCACCAGCGACAGCCGCGTCGGCGCACCGCCCTGCGCCGACCAGCGCAACAGCTCGACCGCGCCGATCGCCGCCGCCGAACCGCCGCCCAGGCCGTTGTAGAGCGCGACCATCTGCGGCATGTCGGTGATCGCGACCCGCTTGCCCGACACCCACGCCAGACCGGTGCCCAGCGCGATCGCGACCAGCATCAGGCCGATGTTGGCCAGCCCCGGCACGAAGAACGTGGCGATCGTCGCCAGCACCATGCCCACGCCGGCCCACTGGATGCCCGAGCGCGCGGTGCGCGGCGAGGCCATGCGCTGCAGACCGAGCAGGAACAGCGTGGCGGCGACGAAGTAGCTGCCGGCGACCAGCACCTGCAGCCCGGTCACGCGGTGCGCCCCGCGCGCGCGAAAGTGCGGTATCCCGCGGCCATCAGCCCGGCTTCCCCGGCCGGCCGGACGGCTTGAACATCTCCAGCATCCGTTCGGTCACCACGTAGCCGCCGGCGGCGTTGCCGGCGCCCATCAGCACGGCGACGAAACCGATCGCCTTCTCCAGCGTCGTGTCGGCATGGCCGAGCACCAGCATCGCGCCGATCAGCACGATGCCGTGGATGAAGTTCGAACCCGACATCAGCGGGGTGTGCAGGATCACCGGCACCCGCGAGATGATCACGTGGCCGGCGATCGCCGCCAGCATGAAGATGTACAGCGCCACGACACCATCGATCATCGCGATTCCCCGGGCCCGTCGTCCGCATCATAACCGCCGTTGAACGGCGCGCCAGCCGCATGCGCCGCGAGGCCCCGGTCCGCGTCAACCGTCGCGCCGGACGCGCGTTGACCTGTGCACACCCCGCCACTGGCGACGACCCGACGATGGATGGCAGCCACTTTCCCGCCCCGCATGCGCACACCGCGCACGTTAGGCTTGGCGGCGTGACCGACTCCCCCGCCGCGGCCGACGCCGCCATTCCCGGGCCGCCGACCACGCTCGAGGGCTTCCTCGCCAGCGTCGAACGCCGCGCCTTCCGTTTCGCCGAACTCGGCCTGCGCCATCGCGACGACGCGCTGGACGCGGTCCAGGACGCGATGATCAAGATGCTCGGCTATCGCGACCGTCCGCCGACCGAGTGGACGCCGCTGTTCTGGACCGTGTTGCGCAGCCGGATCATCGACGTGCAACGCCGGCGCACGTTCCGGCTGAGCTGGCTCGGCGATGCGCGCATGCCCGACGGCGAGGAGATCGACTGGGCCGACACCGGCCCCGACCCGGCCCGCCACCACGACGGGCGCGAGGCCTGGGGGCGGCTGGCCGACGCGTTGCGGCACCTGCCGCGGCGCCAGCGCGAGGCGTTCACGCTGCGCGTGCTCGAAGAGTTCGACGTCGAGACCACCGCGCGCATCATGGGATGCGGCGAGGGCTCGGTGAAAACCCATCTGTTCCGTGCCCGCGAGGCACTGCAGACGCACCTGGAGGAATTCCGATGAACCGGCCGCACGACCCGCAGGACGAGGCCGCGCTGCGCGCGCTCTATGTCCAGGCGCAGGACGCGATCACGCCTGCAACGACCGCGCGCCTGCACCGCGCCCGACACGCCGCCGCCCAGGCCGCCGCGCTCGAGCGTCGCGGCTGGGGCCTGCCGCTGGCGAGCGGGTTCGCCGCCGTATGTGCGCTCGCGATCGGCGCGCGCATGCTGATGCCCGGCGCGGACGCGCCAGCGCCGGCCGCGACGCCCGTGCTCGCAGCGGCCGAATCGGCCGCGCACATCGACGAGGGACTCGACGAAGCCCTGGCCGGCTACGACGAATCCCCCGATTTCTATCGCTGGCTCGCCGCCAACGAATCCACCCTGCTTGCTCTGGAGTGACCATGTCACCGTCCCTGCCCCGAGTGTTCCTGCGCGCCGCGGTGCTGCCGCTGCTGCTTCTGTGCGGCAGCGCCGCGTTCGCCCAGTCCGCGCCGCCCCCGGCCTGGGACCAGCTCACGCCCGCACAGCGCGAGCAGCTGGTCGCGCCGGTGCGCGAACGCTGGAACGGCGCCAGCGCCGAAGAACGCGGCCGCATGCTCGAGCATGCGCGACGCTGGCAGTCGATGACGCCGGCCGAACGCGCCGAGGCCCGCCATGGCATGCACAGCTGGAAACAGCTGCCGCCCGACCAGCGCGAGGAAGCGCGCGCGCTCTACTCCAAGCTGCGCGCGCTGCCGGAAACCGAGCGAGAAGCGCTGCGTGCGCGCTGGAAGCAGATGACGCCCGAACAGCGCCGGCGCTGGGCGGCGGAGAATCCCGCGCCGCCGCAACAGGGCGCACGCGGCCGCTGATCGACGTGGGCCGCGCCGTCGTGCTTGTGCCGGTCACGGCGCGGCGGCGCCCGCAGGCCGGATGGTGCAACGCGAGACCCGTCGTGCCGCATGCAGCACAGTGGGACGCGCAGGAACGCGGCAACGGCCTCAGGCCGCGGCGTCTTCCGCCGCCGGCCGCGCCGGCCACACCGTTTTCGCCAGCAGTTCGTCGTTCCAGTCCGGCGCCAGCGTGCCGTCGACCAGCAGCAGCTGGACGAAATTGAACACGTTGCGCGCGAACATCTCGCTGGCGTGGGTCGCCCCCATCGAGGCGAGATCGAGCGGACCCGCGACGACGACGCCGCCGACCTCGATCGTCTCGCCGGGCCGGGTGGCCTCGCAGTTGCCGCCGCTTTCGGCGGCCAGATCGACGATCACGCTGCCCGGCCGCATGCCGGCGACCATCGCCGCGGTCACGATCTTCGGCGCCGGGCGTCCCGGCACCGCTGCGGTGCAGACGACGACGTCGATCCCCTTGAGATGGTCGCCGAGGCGGCGCTGCTGCTCGGCACGTTCTGCGTCGGTCAGCGCGCGCGCATAGCCGCCTTCGCCCGCGGCGCTGACGCCGAGATCGAGGAAGCGCCCGCCGAGCGATTCGATCTGCTCGCGCGTCTCCGGCCGCACGTCGAAGCCCTCGACCTGCGCGCCGAGGCGCTTCGCCGTCGCGATCGCTTGCAGGCCGGCGACACCGGCGCCGACGACGAGCACCTTCGAGGGCCGGATCGTGCCGGCCGCGGTCGTCAGCATCGGAAAGAAGCGCGGCGCGAGCTGGGCGCCGATCAGCACCGCCTTGTAGCCGGCCATGCCGGCCTGGGAACTGAGCACGTCCATCGACTGCGCGCGCGTGGTGCGCGGCAGCCGCTCGAGCGGAAACGCGTGCAGGCCACGCGCGACGATGGCCGCGGCGCGCGCGTCGTCGGCCTCGGGCTGCAGCACGCCGACTAGCGACGCGCCCGGATCGAGCTGTTGCAGGCGGGCTGCATCCGGCGGACGCACGCACAGCACCAGGGCGGCACCAGACAGCGCGGCAGCAGCATCGTCGACGAGGATCGCGCCGGCCTCGGCGTAGGCGGCATCGGACACATGCGCGGCGATGCCGAGCCCGCGCTCCACGCGCACCGCGGCGCCGGCCGCCACCAGCTTCCTGCAGGTCTCCGGCGTCAGCGCCACGCGCCGTTCGCCAGCCGCGGTCTCGCGTGCCACGCCGATCGTCACCGCCATCGACCTCGTCCTCGCCCTGGAGTCGTGGTCATCCTAGGGCATGTCGCCCGGCCGCGGCAGACGCGTCCGGCGGCGCGACCGCCGGATCAGGCACTGCCGGCCTGGGCCGCGAGCGTGGCCAGCGCCTGGGAGACGGCGCCGCCGCCGGGGCGCACCTGCAACTGCCCGGCTTCGATCATCGCGTGCAGCGCGTCCGGCATCAGCAGCCATTCGCGCGCGCCGGTCGTATTGACCAGCAGACAGGCGCCGCTGAGCGAACTGCGCCACGCCAGCCGCAACCTGCGTCCCGCGCCCGCGCCGTCGGGCTGCACGAAGCGCTGGCCTTCGGCGAACGTGGTGTCGGCGAGGCCGGCGTCCGGGTCGGCGTCGTCGGGCAACAGCGGCGCATCGTCGCCGTCCGGCGGCGTCGGCGCATGCACCTGCCGCGTCGTCGGACTGGCGTGTTCGGCGACGAGACCGGCCAGGCGCGCCTCGGTGGCATCGGCATCGGCGCCGCACTGCGCGCAGCAGTCGCGCAACGCCGGCAGGATGCCCAGTAGGCGGTCGGCGACCGCCGTGCCCCCGTTCTCGGCGGCCAGTCCGTCGGACTCGACCAGCGCATCGCCCAGCGACAGCACTTCGCGATAGCGGTCGGACGTGGCGCCATCGCGCAACCAGGCCTGCGCCAGCGCCTGCCGCCACTCGACATCGAGAAACCCGGCGACCGACGGCAGCAGCGGGCGGCCTTCGAGCCGGCGTTCGAGTTCCAGCCGCGCCTGCCGGCGCGCGGCATCGAGCCGCTCGCGGCCGCGCAGCGCCTGCCAGGTGCGGCGTTCGACCGCTTCCGCGCGGCGACGGCTGCCGGCCAGCGCGGCGTCGATCTGCGCCAGCTGCGCGGGAAACACCCTGCCGTCGCCGTGCGGCCCGTCGAGCACCGCATCGGCGGCGCGGTCGGCCAGCGCCTGCAGTTCGAGCGACTGTGGATCGTCGGGGTCCACGCCGTCCCACAGTTCGACCAGCGCCGACAGCAGCTGCATCGCGGGCGGCGAGGACGGCTCGAACAGCTGCGCATCCTCGAGCGCGAGATGCAGCCAGGGCACCGCGAGCAGGGCCAGGCGCTCGCGCGCGGCGGGCGTGAGCTGGTGACGTGCGGCGATCAGGTCGAACAATGCGCCGACCAGGATCAGCGCCTCGTCCTGCTCGCCGTCGAAGGACACCGCGCGGCGGTCGATGCCGAGACCCGCGGCGACCGCATACAGGCCTTCGCGCAGCCGCACGGCATGGGTGTCGCCGGGCGGCAGGCTGCGTTCGGATTGCAGCAGCGCGAGCGTGGACAGGAATTCGTCGCGGCGGAAGCTGCGTTCGGCGGCGTCGAGTTCGGCGCGCCGCGCATCGCGCTGGCGCCGTGCATGCCGGCGCAGCAGATTGCCGCGCGGCGCATCGGCGCGGATCGCGGACGCCGTGCCGCCCGATCGCGCGACCGCGTTGCCCTGCTCCCAGATCCGGGTCTTGTTGGCCGGCACCGCGTCCATCGATCCGCCGAGCCCGGCGATCAGCGAGGCGTGGTCGCTGTCGCCGGCCATCGCGCAGCCGGCATCGGCGAGACGGGTATTGCACCAGGCATAGAACCCGCCGAGTTCGGCGTCGAGCAGGGTTTCGTGACGACGCAGCAACGACGCGCGCAGGCGTCGCCCGCAGTCGCCGGCCTCGAACGCGTGCAGGAAGGCGTGGACGAGAAAGCGTGCGGCCAGGGGATTGGAGGGTCGCGTGCGGTACTGCAGGCGCGCGGCCAGCGTGTGCAGGCGGCGGTCGATGATGTCGCGGATGCTCTCGAAACGCCGGTCGAGCGCCTCGGCGACCGGCTGCCCGATCAGTTGCGCCTGCAGTTCGTCGTCCGACAGCAGCGAGAACCCGCTGCGGCGCGCGACCGGCACTTCGGGCCAGGCAGCGAACACCTCGCCCAACGCCTTCTGCCAGCGATGCTCGTGCTGGATCAGTTCCGCCGCGAGCACCGTCAGGCTCGACAGGTCTTCGGTGTCCGCCTCGCGCGCGGGCGTGTCGTGGGTCGATTCATCGAGCGCACGTTGCAGGCGAGCGCGCTCGACGCGCAGCGTTTCGCCCAGTAACGGCAGCAGCCGCGCAGTCGCTTCGCGACGGAGCGCTTCCATCAATTGCGCGGGCGTTTCCGTCCGCAGGGCATCGCCCGGTCCTTGCGTCGACACGGGCATCGCGCCCACTCCATCCCACTGAAGATCGCAGGACAATAGCGCACGCGTCATGTGTGCGTCTTAACGCCGACTGCGTGGATCAGGCCGTCGCGGCGTCGCCGGCGGGATCGTTGGCGGCGTTGAGCTGCTGCCACAGCTGCTTCATCGCCTCGTCGAACGGCGCATCGACCGCACGCACCACCGCGCGACCGGCGCCGACCAGCGCGGCGAGTTCCTCGGGCGACACCACCATGCGGCGGATGCCGCGGCGATTCACGATCAGCAGGCGTTGGGTCAGCGGACTGATCCACGCGACACGCGCGGCCGACTCGCGACCCGCATCGTCGACCAGGCGCAGCCACTGGCCCACGCGCAGCTGGCGCATGCGCGCGGCGATCGTGGGATCGAAGGCCAGCGCATCGTGGCCGCCGGCGAGGCGCAATGCGGGATCGGGCGCTTCGTCCTCGGCCTCGGGCGACTGCGGCGCATGCACGCTGCGCGGCGTGTCCGGCAGCGCCAGTGCGGCGATGATCCGCGCCACCGCGTCGCGCGCGGCGTTCGCGTCGAGGCCGCAGCTGGAATAGCACTCGGCCAGCGGCACCTGCAGGGCGAGCAGTTCGTCGGCGACCGCGGTGCCGAGCGCGTGCGCGGCATCGAAGTCGACCTGGACCATCGCATCGCCGACACCGATCGCGGCCAGGTGCCGCGCCGAATCCGGTCCGTCGCGCAGCCAGGTCTGGGTGAGGTGATGGCGCCAGTGGCGGTCGAGGAAGAACGCGACCGCGGCCGTCAGCCGGCGGTCTGCCAGGCGCGAGGCGACCATGTCGTCGACGCTGCGCCGCGCCTGCTGCAGGCGTTCGCGGCCATGGATGGCCTCGGCCGCGCGCCGCTCGGCGACGTCCGCGCGTCGGCGCTGCTGGTCGAGCCGCTCGCGCAGTTCGCCGGCGGCGAGTTCGAACACCGCCTGGTCGCTTTCGTACTCGTCGACGACGCGGTCGACGACGCGGCCGGCCTGGTCGAGCAGGTCACGGTCCTGCGGGGTATCGCCGACGTTGCCGTCGCAGGCTTCGGTCACCGCGTCGAGCAGCCGCCGCGCGGGATGCGCGCGCTGGTTGAACATCGAGTCGTCGGTCAGCGCGACCTTGAGATAGGGCATCACCAGCCGACCGTAGATGTCGCGCGCCTGCTGCAGCAGATCGTTGGCCTCGAACAGCGCCTGGAACAGGATGCCGACCAGATCGATCGCATCCTCGTCCTCGCGGCTGAGTGGGGTCTGCTCGGTGTCGACGCCCAGCTCGCGCAGCCCGCGCAGCAATTCGTCGCGAATCACGTCGCCGAGGCGGCGGCGGTCGTCGCCAACCAGTGCGCGCGCGAACGGCGCGGGATCATCGCCCTGCAGCATCCGCGCGACGCTCAGCAGCTGCGACATGTCCAGCACCGGCCCGCCCGCGCCGTCGGCGCCAGCGTCCGGCGTCAGGTCCTGCGCGCGGCGCTCGCGCCACTGGTGCAACTGCTCGCGCACCAGGTCGCGATAGCCGCGCGGCACGGTCGCATCGGCAGGCGCATGCCCGTGCGCGGCCAGCACGTCCATCAATCCGGCAGACAGCGGCCCGTACACCGGCGCATCCGCATCGCCGGTCGCCGCAGACGTCTCCATCGCCGCGTGCGCCACCACGCCCCCGTCGGGCACCCAGCTTTCGCCCGCGGCGTCGTGGCGTACGGATCGCTGCGCGGCGGCATGCACGACCGGCCGGCCGGCCGGGGACGCGACCGCGCCCGGTCCGATGCCGGCGGCATCGAGAGAACTGTTGGCCCTCGCGTAGACCTCGCCGAGAATGCCCGGCAGACGCTTGTCGAACTGGTGGAAAACCATCGTCCGCACGCCGGCCGGCAGTTCGTCGGCCTTGAACAGGCGCATGAACGCCATGACCGGCACTTCGGGGCGCAGCGGATTGGCGTGCACGCCCTCGATGCCGAGGCGCGCCGCCAGCGCATCCAGCCGGTCGGCGAGCGCGGCCAGCGGATGCAGGAACTGGTGGTCCATCAGCTCGACGATCTGCTGCGCGGCCAGATGCACTTCGAGCTCGCCTTCGGACATCAGCGAGAGCCCGTCGGTCAACGGCGGCGCAGGCCGGTCAGCCAGCCACTGGTCGAACTCGGTTTCGATCGCCTTGCGGAAGCGCGTGGCCAATTCCAGCGCGCGCTGGCTCAGGTCGACCACGGCCATGCGCTCTTCCTGCGCGACCATGTAGTCGTGGCGGGCGAGCGCGGCCAGCCGCACCTGCTCCTCGATCGTGCTCCAGAAGCCCGACAGCACCCCGCCGAGCGCGGTCACGGCATCGTGGCGCAGCGTTTCGAGGACGCGCGCAGCCTCGCGCGCGGGACCCGCGCGCGAACCGGAGCGGGCGCCGATGTCGTGGTGATGCGTCATTTGGAGGAGAATCGGAGAAAGGGCAGACTACCCCGTGCATAAGATTCCCGAACCCCCGCGACAGATCTGTGACCATCTCCGCAAATACTGAACACGAGGCGCTCGCGGCGCTCGACGCGCGCCGATCCGTCCCCGCCCGGCAACTCGACGCCCCCGGCCCCGACGATGCCACCCTGCTGCGCATGCTGCGTTCGGCGGTGCGCGTGCCCGACCACGGCAAGCGGGTGCCGTTCCGGTTCCTGCGCATCGCCGGCGCCGATCGCGACGCGCTGGGCGAACGGCTCGCGGCGCGCGCGCTCGAACGCGACCCCGGCATCGGCGAAGGCGCGCTGGACAAGGACCGCCGGCGCTTCTCGCATGCGCCACTGGTCCTCGTCGTGGTCGCGGTGCTCGATCCCGACGACACCGCGATCCCCGAGGTCGAACGCCTGCTGACCGCCGGCAGCCTCTGTTTCGCCCTGTTGCAGGCCGCGCAGGCGCTGGGCTTCGGCGGATCCTGGCTGTCGGGCTGGCCGGCCTACGATGCCGAAATCCTCGCCCTGCTCGGGCTCGGCGCGCACGAGCGCGTCGCCGGTTTCGTGCACATCGGCACGCCGCGCATCGAGGCGCCGGAACGCGAACGGCCCGACCCGGCCGCGCTGCTGACCGACTGGCACGCGCCGTGACGCTGCCACCGCAGGCGCTGCAGGCCGCTCCACCGCCGCCGACCGCCCCGCTGTACCTCATCGACGCCAGCCTCTACGTGTTCCGCGCCTGGCATTCGATGCCCGACGAGTTCCGCGACGCCGAGGGCTGGCCGACCAATGCCGTGCACGGCTTCGCGCGCTTCCTCGCAGAACTCTGCGAGCGCGCACAGCCGCGGCACATCACGATCGCCTTCGACGAGGCGCTCGACAGCTGTTTCCGCAACCGGATCTACCCGGCCTACAAGGCCAACCGCCCGCCCGCGCCCGACGAACTGCGTCGCCAGTTCGCCCACTGCAAGGCGCTGTGCCGCGCGCTCGGGTTCGTGGTGCTGGCCGATACCGAGTACGAGGCCGACGACCTGATCGGCAGCGCGCTGCAGGCCGGTCGCGCCCGCGCGCACCACGGCGTGATCGTGTCGGCCGACAAGGACCTGTCGCAGCTGCTCGAGGGCGCCGACGAGCAGTGGGACTACGCGCGCGGCGTGCGCTGGACGGCCGCCGGCGTGCGCGACCGCCACGGCGTCGAAGCACACCAGATCGCCGACTACCTCGCGCTGTGCGGCGACGCGGTCGACAACATTCCGGGCGTGCCCGGCATCGGCTGCAAGACCGCGGCGAGCCTGCTGCACCACTTCCGCACGCTGGATGCGCTGCTGGAACGCAGCGACGAGATCCAGTTCCTGCGCTTCCGCGGCGCCGGCCAGGTCGGGTCGAAGCTGCGGCAGCACGCCGACGCGGCGCGGCTGTATCGCCAGCTGACGACGATCGCGCGCGATGCGCCGCTCGGCGAGGGCGCGGGCGGATTCGCGCGCCGCACCGGCGATGCGGCGGCGCTGCACGCGCTGTGCGAGACCCTGCGCTTCGGACCGCTGACACGCCGGCGCCTGCATGCCGTCGCCGGCCTCGACTACGCGCCGGCGGCGATGTCCTGAGCCCGGTGCCGGGCGAGACGGGCGCGCGGTAGCATCGGCGGATGACGAATCCATCGATGCGCGAACACACCGAAGTCCTCTACGAAGGCGACTGGCTGCGGCTGGTCCGCCACGGCACCTGGGAAGCCTGCGAACGCACGCACGGCGGCGATGGCATGGCCGTGCTGGTGATCGCGGTGACGCCGGACGACGAAGTGCTGTTCGTCGAGCAGTACCGCGTGCCGCTGGGCGCCCGCACGATCGAGATGCCGGCCGGGCTGGTCGGCGACGGCGGGTCCACCGATTCGCTGGAAGATGCCGCGCGCCGCGAGCTGGTCGAAGAGACCGGCTGGTCGGCCGGCCGCGTCGACGTGCTGCTGACCGGGCCGACGACGGCCGGCATGAGCAACGAGCGCGTCGCCTTCGTACGTGCGCGCGAGCTGACCCGCGTGGGCGACGGTGGTGGCGTCGACGACGAGGCGATCATCGTCCACACCGTGCCGCGCGCGACCGCGCCGGCATGGCTGATGCGCAAGCATGCGGAAGGCTTCGAGCTCGATCTCAAGCTCTGGGCCGGGCTTTGGATGGTGGACTTCAATCCGGACGGCTCGCCGGCGGATTGAGGCTGCAGGAACTGTCCAGGGCCGCGATGGGCTTGCGGGGAAGCGCTTCATCGCGGCCACGGGCCGTTCCTACGTCGGGTCTCAGGCCTTCTTGACGAACTCGGTGCGCAGCACCAGACCCTTGACCTTCTCGACATTGCATTCGATCAGGTCCGGGTCGTCGGTCAGCCGGATGTTCTTCGCCAGCGTGCCGCGCTTGAGGGTCACGCTGGTGCCCTTGACCTTGAGGTCCTTGATCACGGTGACCGCGTCGCCATCGGCGAGGCGGGTGCCGTTGCTGTCCTTGACGACAAGTTCTTCTTCAGACATCGGGAGTTCCTGCGCGCGAACGGCGTGCCGTCGCGCATCGATGGGTTGGAGGGTCGAGCGCCGCGATCCGGCAGCAGCGGATGCGCAGGCGTCAGGCGAAGCGGTCGGTCGCGCGTACCAGCGCGTCGACGTTCTCGGCCTCGAACGCGGAATGGCCCGAGGCCGGAGTCACGACGAGTTCGGCCTTGGGCCAGACCTGGTGCAGGTCGAATGCGTTCTGCACCGGGCACACCACGTCGTAGCGGCCGTGGACGATGACGCCGGGGATGTCGACGATGCGGTAGGCGTCGCGCAGCAGCTGGTCGTCGACCTCGAAGAAGCCGGCGTTGGTGAAGTAGTGGTTCTCGATGCGCGCGAACGCGAGCGCGAACTGCGCGTCGGCATGGCTGTCGGCGAAATCCGTATCGATGTGCAGGAAGCTCGTCGCACCTTCCCACACGCTCCAGGCGCGCGCGGCGGCCAGGCGCGTGGCCTCGTCGTCGCTGGTCAGGCGCTTGTGGAACGCGGCGATCAGATCGCCACGTTCGCTCTCGGGAATCACGGCGATGTACTGCTGCCAGGCTTCCGGGAACAGGCGCGAGGCGCCTTCCTGATAGAACCATTCGAGCTCCCAGCGGCGCAGCATGAAGATGCCGCGCAGGATCAGCTCGGTGACCTGACGCGGGTGCGTTTGCGCATAGGCCAGCGCCAGCGTCGAACCCCAGGAGCCGCCGAACACCTGCCAGCGGTCGATGCCCAGATGCGCGCGCAGCTTCTCGATGTCGGCGACGAGCTCCCAGGTGGTGTTGTCCTGGAGGTCGGCGTGCGGCGTCGAACGGCCTGCGCCGCGCTGGTCGAACAGCACGATCCGGTACTTCGCGGGATCGTGGAAGCTGCGCATCTTCGGGCTGCAGCCGCCACCCGGACCGCCGTGCAGCAGCACCACCGGCTTGCCCTTCGGATTGCCGCACTGCTCGTAATGGAGCGTGTGGCGGCCGTCGACGGCGAGCGTGCCGGTGTCGAAGGGTTCGATGGCGGGATAGAGCTGTCGCATGCGCGTGGATCCGGGGAAAAACACGCGCCCAGTCTATCAGCCGCCCTCCGGCGCCCCGGGTGCGCGGCCGAGGGTCACGCGTTCGCGGCCTTCGAGATCGCGCTCGGTGGCGACCTCGACAAGCCCGGCCCTCGAGAACAGTCCGCGCACGGCCGCACCCTGCGCCAGGCCGTGTTCGACCAGCAGCCAGCCACCCGGCGCGAGATGCACGATCGCGCCGGCGGCGAGGGTCCGGATCGCGTCGAGGCCATCGACGCCGGACGACAGCGCCGAGGCCGGTTCAAAACGGAGGTCGCCCTGTGCCAGATGCGGGTCCGCGTCTTCGATGTACGGCGGATTGCTCGCGATCACGTCGAAGCGCGCGCCGGCCAGCGGTGCATACCAGTCGCCGAGGGCGAAGCGCACCCGCGCCAGGCCGAGCGCCTGTGCATTGGCGCGTGCGACCCCGAGCGCGGCGACGCTGGCATCGGTCGCCAGCACGCTGGCGTCCGGTCGCTCGCGGGCGATCGCCAGCGCGACCGCGCCGCTGCCCGTGCCCAGGTCGACGACGCGCGCATCGCCGGGCGGCAGTCGCGCCAGCGCGAGTTCGACGAGTAGTTCGGTCTCCGGCCGCGGGATCAGCGTCGCCGGCGTCACCGCCAGGTCGAAGCCCCAGAAGCCGCGGACGCCGGTGAGGTAGGCCACCGGCTCGCCGGCCGCGCGGCGCGCGACCAACGCCTCGAAGCGTTCGGCCACGCCGGCGGGCGCGGGATCGCGCGCATGCGCGAACAGCCAGGTCTGCGAGCGGCCCGCCGCATGCGCGAGCAGCCAGCGCGCGTCGGTCGGGTCGATGCGGCCCGCGGCCGCGCGCAGCAATGCATCCAGATCGGAAGCTGAAGTCGTATCCATCGCTTCACATCGTAGCCGGGGCCATCCCCGGCATGGTGTCGCACCTGTCTGGAGATCGCCGATGCGTCATTCGTTCCGTGCCTGCCTCGCCGCTGCGTTCGCCCTGCTGGTCTCGGGGTGCCAGAGCACCTTCTTCGGCTTCGTCAACCGCGACAGCACGCAGCCCGACGCCACCGCGGTCTACGACAGTGCGCGCGGACTCGCGCTCGACATCTACCGGCCGCAGAACGCCGCGCCCGATGCGCCGGTGGTGCTGTTCTTCTACGGCGGCTCCTGGCAGTACGGCACGCGCGCGCAGTACCGCTTCGTCGGCAGCCGCCTGGCGCAGCAGGGCGTGGTCGCGGTCGTCGCGGATTACCGTACCTGGCCCGCCGCGGGCTTCCCGGCGTTCATGGGCGACGCCGCGCGCGCGGTGCGCTGGACGCACGACCACGCGGCCGAGCATGGCGGCGATCCGAAACGGCTGTTCGTCGCCGGGCATTCGGCCGGCGCGCAGATCGCCGGCCTGCTGGGCACCGATGCACGGCACCTGGCCGCCGTGGACCTGCGCCCGACGGATCTCGCCGGCGTGATCGGCCTGTCCGGCCCCTACGACTTCAACATCAGCGGCAAGCTCGAGGAGATCTTCGGCCCGCGCAGCCAGTGGCCCGAGGCGATGGCGCTGCGCTTCGTCGATGGCGACGAGCCGCCGTTCCTGCTGATCCATGGCGACGGCGACCGCACGGTCGATGTCGGCAACAGCCGCAAGCTGGACTTCGCGCTGCGCCGCAAGGGCGTGGCATCGACGCTGGACGTGATTCCCGGCGGCAACCATTTCGTCACCGCCGCCGCGTTCTACGACCCGGCGCGCGCACCGACGGTGCTGCCCGCCATCCTGCGCTTCGTCGGGATGCCGGATCCGGACGGGACCGATCCGCGGACAAAATGAAGGCGGCCGAAGCCGCCTTCAAAAATTCCGTGACACGTGTGGGAGGGAGGTACGGACACGGAACCCGATGCGCGGCCCTGGGGCCGCTGGCGCCGCGTAGAACCGCTGCGCGACGCCTGTTGACCCGATATTGCTGCAGCGCAACAGCGATTGCAAGCCCTGTTGTAACCGATTTCTCAATCAGTTTTCGACCAATTCGATAGATGAATCCTATCGATTGAATTCCTATAATCGATTTCCCATATCGATAGACGCCGCCTAATCTATGCGCAGCCGGATTCACCGGCCGCGATCGCAAGTCGTCCGTCCTTCCCCTGCAGGAGCTTTCATGTCCCTCATCAACACCGTCGTCCAGCCGTTCAAGACCACCGCGTTCCAGAACGGCGAGTTCATCGAAGTCAGCAACGAGAGCCTCAAGGGCAAGTGGTCGGTCCTGATCTTCATGCCGGCCGCATTCACCTTCAACTGCCCGACCGAGGTCGAGGACGCCGCCGACAACTACGCCGAGTTCCAGAAGCTGGGCGCCGAGGTCTACATCGTCACCACCGACACGCACTTCTCGCACAAGGTGTGGCACGAGACCTCGCCGGCCGTCGGCAAGGCGCAGTTCCCGCTGGTCGGCGATCCGACCCACCAGCTGACCCGCGCGTTCGGCGTGCACATCGAAGATGCCGGCCTCGCCCTGCGCGGCACCTTCGTCATCGATCCCGACGGCGTCATCAAGACCCTCGAGATCCACGACAACGCGATCGCCCGCGACGTCACCGAGACCCTGCGCAAGCTCAAGGCCGCGCAGTACGTCGCCGCCAACCCGAACGAGGTCTGCCCGGCCAAGTGGAAGGAAGGCGAGAAGACCCTCGCGCCGTCGCTGGACCTCGTCGGCAAGATCTGATCGCCCCGATCCGATCCCCGCGACACGACGGCGCGCTTCATGGCGCCGTCTCCACCCCCATCCCGCCATGCGCGGATGGGGGTGGACCGCAGCCGGCACCCTCCCCCGCCGGCTGCGGTCCACCCCTCTCCCCCGGTCCCGATGCCCGTTCTGCCGGCGCGTCGCGGACGCCCCCACCCGTCGTCAGGAGCGTTGCCATGTTGGAAGCCGATCTCAAGGCCCAGTTGAAGGCCTATCTGGAGCGCGCGGTGCGCCCGATCCACATCGTCGCCTCGGTCGACGACGGCGAGAAGTCGCGCGAACTGCTGTCGCTGCTCGACGATCTGAAGGAAGCCAGTCCGAAGATCACCGTCGACGCCGCCGGCACCGACGCACGCACGCCCTCGTTCGTGCTGACCTCCCCCGGCCTCGACATCGACGTGCGCTTCGCCGGCCTGCCGATGGGCCACGAGTTCACCTCGCTGGTGCTGGCGCTGCTGCAGGTCGGCGGGCATCCGTCGAAGGCGGCCAAGGACACGATCGAGCAGGTCGCCGCCCTCGATGGCGACTACCTGTTCGAGACCTACTACTCGCTGTCGTGCCAGAACTGCCCGGATGTGGTGCAGGCGCTGAACCTCGCCGCGGTGCTGAACCCGCGCATCCGCCACGTGGCGATCGACGGCGCGCTGTTCCAGGCGGAAGTCGAGGCGCGCGAGATCATGTCGGTGCCGACCGTGTTCCTCAACGGCCAGAAGTTCGACCAAGGCCGGATGACGCTGGAACAGATCGTCGCCAAGCTCGATACCGGCGCAGCGAAGCGCGCAGCGGCGAAGATCGCGGCGAAGAAGCCTTTCGACGTGCTCGTCGTCGGCGGTGGTCCGGCCGGCGCCGCGGCAGCGATCTATGCCGCGCGCAAGGGCATCCGCACCGGCGTGGCCTCGGAGCGTTTCGGCGGCCAGGTGCTGGACACGATGGCGATCGAGAACTTCATCTCGGTCAAGGAGACCGAAGGCCCGAAGATGGCCGCCGCGCTCGAACAGCACGTGCGCGAATACGACGTCGACATCATGGACCTGCAGCGCGCGACGCAGCTGGTGCCGGCGGACGATGACGGCCTGGTCGAGATCCGGCTCGAGAGCGGTGCATCGCTGAAGTCGCGCACCGTGGTGCTGTCGACCGGCGCGCGCTGGCGGCAGATGGGCGTGCCCGGCGAGGACCAGTACCGCAACAAGGGTGTGGCCTACTGCCCGCACTGCGACGGCCCGCTGTTCAAGGGCAAGCGCGTGGCGGTGATCGGCGGCGGCAATTCCGGCGTGGAAGCGGCGATCGACCTGGCCGGCATCGTCGCCCACGTGACCCTGATCGAGTTCGACGCGCAGCTGCGCGCCGACGAGGTGCTGCAGCGCAAGGTGCGCAGCCTGGCGAATGTGCGCATCGTGACCAGCGCGCAGACGACCGAGGTGCTCGGCGACGGCGCGAAGGTCAATGCGCTGGTCTACCGCGACCGTGTCGGCGGCGACAGCCACCGTGTCGAACTGGAGGGTGTGTTCGTGCAGATCGGCCTGCTGCCCAATACCGAATGGCTCCAGGGTGTGGTCGAGCTGTCGCCGCGCGGCGAGATCATCGTCGACGACCGCGGCCAGACCTCGGTGCCCGGCGTGTTCGCCGCCGGCGACGCGACGACGGTGCCGTACAAGCAGATCGTCATCGCGATGGGCCAGGGCGCGGCCGCCGCGCTCAGCGCATTCGACCATCTGATCCGCGTGCCGGTCGCCGCGCCGGCCGAGGCCGAGGCGGCGTGATCCATCCCGCGGCCCGCGCCCCGCGCCATCCGGGATCGCACATGCGGTGCCGGGCGGCCGCGGAGCGCGCGCCGTGAACCTGCGCGACCTGCGGTATCTGGTTGCGCTCGCCGACGAGCGCCATTTCGGCCGCGCGGCCGCGGCCTGCTTCGTCAGCCAGCCGACGCTGTCGACGCAGATCCGCAAGCTCGAGGAGGAACTCGGTGTCGCCCTGGTCGAGCGCGCACCGCGCAAGGTCATGCTGACGCCGATCGGCGTGCAGGTCGCCGATCGGGCGCGGCGCATCGTCGCCGACGTCGAGCAGATGAAGGCGCTGGCCCGGCGCAGCATGGATCCCGAGGCCGGTTCGATCCGGCTCGGCCTGTTTCCGACCCTCGGCCCCTATCTGCTGCCGCATGCGGTGCCGCCGCTGCGCGCGCGCTTTCCGCAGCTGGAACTGCTGCTGGTCGAGGAGAAGAGCGACGTGCTGCTGACGCGGCTGCGCGACGGCCGGCTCGACGCGGCGATCCTCGCGTTGCCGGTCGACGAGGACGCACTGCACGCCGAGTTCCTGTTCGAGGAACCCTTCCTGCTCGCGGTGTCCGACCAGCATCCGCTGGCCGCGCGCGAACGCCTGAGCCTGCAGGAACTGTCGGCGCAGAAGCTGCTGCTGCTCGAGGACGGCCACTGCATGCGCGAGCAGGCGCTCGACGTCTGCCGCCTGTCGGGCGCCGGCGAGCACGCCGAGTTCCGCGCCACCAGCCTGGAAACGCTGCGGCAGATGGTCGCCGCGAACGTCGGCGTGACCCTGCTGCCGGTGCTCGCGACGCGGCCACCGGTCGCACCGTCGCCGCACCTGCGCCTGCTCGATTTCAGCGACACCCGCCCGACCCGGCGCATCGCCCTGGTCTGGCGCCGCAGTTCGGCCATGCACGCGTTCCTGCTGGAACTCGCCGGCGTGCTGCGCGATCTGCCGGCCGCATTGTTCGAACCCGTCGCGGCCTGAGCCGCGCGTTCCCGGCGCACGCCGAACCCGGCACAATCGACCCCGGGCGGCGCATTGCGTCGCCCTTCGTCATGGGCGCTGCACAGCGCCCCGCCAAACCCCAGGAGATCCCCGATGTCATCGCAACCCCAGAGCGGCCTGCCGCCGTCCGACGCGCCGCCGATCCGCATCACCCGCCACGACCTGGCGCGACTCGACGCCCTGCTCGACTCGCCCGCCTACCGGCAGCACCCCGGCGCGCCCGCGCTGCAGCGCGAACTCGACCGCGCCGACCTGCTGCCCGCCGACGCACCCGCCGATGCCGTCGTCGGCATGCATGCACGCGTGACCTGCGTCGACGACGAGACGACGGCCCGCCACACCTTCACCCTCGTCTATCCGCACGAAGCCGACGTGGACGCCGGGCGCGTCTCGATCCTCGCGCCGGTGGGCACGGCCCTGCTGGGCCTGGGAATCGGCCAGCGCATCGACTGGCCCGTCAGCGGCGGCCGCACCCTGCGGCTGCGCGTGCTGGGCGTCGCGCCCGCCGCACCCTGACGCCGGTGCCGTGCGGCGCCGATCCACGCGCGCCGCACGCGCCGCAACCTCGCCTCAGAGCGTCACGCCGACCGGACACGACACGCCGGTGCCGCCGATGCCGCAGTAGCCGCCCGGATTCTTGTGCAGGTACTGCTGGTGCGCGTCCTCGGCGTAATAGAACGGCGGCGCCTGGTCGAGGATCTCGGTGGTGATGTCCGGATAGCCCGCGGCGTGCAGCTTCGCCGCGTAGGCGTCGCGGCTGCGATGGGCCAGCGCGGCCTGGTCGGGTGTCGTGCAATAGATCGCCGAACGGTACTGGGTGCCGGTGTCGTTGCCCTGGCGCATGCCCTGGGTCGGGTCGTGGCTTTCCCAGAATGTCTGCAGCAGGGTTTCGAACGCGATCTGCGCCGAGTCGTAGACCACCAGCACGACCTCGGCATGCCCGGTCTGCCCGGAACACACTTCGCGATACGTCGCATTCGGCGTCACCCCGCCGGCGTAGCCGACGGCCGTCGTGACCACGCCCGGCAACGACCAGAACTTGCGCTCGGCGCCCCAGAAGCAGCCCATGCCGAACTGCACCTGCTCGAGACCGGCAAAGGCGTCCTGCAAGGGACGGCCGTGCACCGCGTGCGCGTTGTGCAGCGGCATGGGCGTGTCGCGACCCGGCAACGCGTCATGGGGCCGCGGCAGACGCTGTTTCCAGGCTCCGATTCCGAGCATCGCGGGTTCTCCGGGTCGCGGCACATCGCCGTCCGTCCTGCATGCGGGCGCCCGTGCCCGCTTCCAAGGTGTCAGAACCTGTTCGCGCTCCCGACGCACGTCGCGTGGCCGCGTTGCGGCCACCCTGCGGGCCGGGCCTGTGGACGGGCAGACCCGCGTCATCGCTCGGTTGCGTACGGACGTACGCGCTCCCGCGCTTCCTTGGCCTGCACGCCCACACGCGCCGGCGCGACATACGCCGGGCACGTGGACAGGTTCTCAGGCCGGCTGCGGCGGGATCCGCGTGCGGCCCTTCAGGCTCGCGAGGAAGATGCCGGCCAGGGTGAAGGCGAGCCCGAGCCACTCGCGCGGCAGGGTCTCGCGCTGCAGCACCACGATGTCGAGCAGGAACGCGCAGACCGGCTGCACGAGCAGCAGCAGGCCGACCAGCGCGACCGACAGGTGCTGCATCGCGCGCGAGATCAGGATCCAGCTCAGGCAGTGGCCCAGGCCCGCGAGCAGCAGCAGCCAGCCCAGCGCCTGCCAGGTCGGAATCGCGAACGACACGCCTTCGGCGACGCCGGCCAGTCCCAGCAGCGCCGCGCACAGCAGCGACACCATCGCCAGCACCTGCGCCACCGGCGCGGACGCGGCCGCATCTGAAGTGCCGACGTTGCCGGCCCGCTGCACGTGGCGCAGGCCGATGTTGTAGGCCGCGTAGCACAGCCCGGTCGCGAGCCCCAGCCACACGCCCCAGCGATAGTCGGCCGGCAACGTGGCCCAGTCCGCGCCGAGCATCAGCCACAGGCCGAAGAACGCCAGCGCGATGCCGGCGACGAAACGCAGGCCGACCCGCTCGCCGAACAGCAGCACGCCGGCCAGCGCCATGAAGAACACCTGCGCATTGGCCAGCAGCGTCGCCAGCCCCGGACCGATCAGCAGGATGCTCCGGTGCCACAGCCACAGGTCGGCGGCGAACGCGGTGGCCGGCAGCAGCGCCAGCCACCACATGCGCCGCGGCAACGGCCGCCAGTCGCGACGCAGATGCACCAGCAGCGCCAGCAGCACGCCGGCGAACAGCATCCGGTAGAAGGCCGAAACCGTCGGCGGCGTACCGGCCAGCCGCACCATCAAGCCGTTGGTGCCGATCAGCGCGGCGCCGGTCAGCATCCACGCCAGGGCGGCGCGACCGGCGGGAGTGTCGTGCATCGGATCGACTCGCGTGGGGGACGCGCAGCGTAGCAGCGCCGCCGCGCGGTCTTCAGCTGAAGACCGCGGGGGCGACCTGCACGCAGTTGCGGCCCTGGCGCTTGGCGGCGTACAGCGCCTTGTCGGCGCGCGCGATCGCGGCCGCCGGTGTGGCCTCGCCGTGCTGGCGCGTGGCGATGCCGATGCTGACCGTCAGCCGCACGCGCTGGCCGTCATGCCGCACCTCGCAGTTCTCGACCGCGGTGCGCATGCGCTCGCCGACCGCGCGCGCCTCGGCGCCGTCGCGTCCGGGCAGCACCGCGATGAATTCCTCGCCGCCGTAGCGGCCGAACATGTCGGCATCCGACAGCACGCCGCGCAGCGCCGTCGACACCGCGCGCAGGCAGTCGTCGCCACAGGCGTGGCCGTAGCGGTCGTTGACCGACTTGAAATGGTCGAGATCGATGAACAGCACCGACACCGGCCGGCCGCTGCGCTCGGCGTCGGTGAAGGTGCGCTCGATCCAGACGTCGATCGTGCGCCGGTTCATCGTGCCGGTCAGCGCATCCATTTCGGCCGAGCGCCTCAGCTTGACCGCGGCGGCGGCCTGGTCGACGTGCAACTGCACGACCCGCGCCAGTTCGCCGATCACCGACATCTCGTCGGTCGTGAAGCCGTCCCCGCCGGCGCGGCGCAGCAGCAGCACGCCCCAGCCCGGCGCGCGCACCTGGAACGGCACCAGCGCTTCCATCGCCACGGCCGGTCCGCCCGCGGACGGGCGCACCGGCTGCTGCAGGGCGAGGCCCGCGGTCGCCTGACGGCGCAGGATCAGGCCGCGCCGCTGGATCTCGTGTTCGACCGACGGCAGTGCATCGGACGGCTCGACCAGCAGATGATCGCGTCCCTGGTAGCCGCGCAGCACCGCGATGCAGGATTCGGTCGGCACCAGCGGCAGCAGGTGGTCCATCAGCAGGCGGAAGCCCTGCCACGGGATCTCGCCCGGATCGAGGCCGTTGAGCTGGGTCTGCAGCGCCGTCGACAGATCCGCGCGCGCGGCCTCGCGGCGCATCCGGCGTTCGGTGTCCTGGTGGGCGAGCCGGTCGCGGTCGCGCTGGTCGCGGTAATCGCCGATGCGGTGGGTCAGCGCCAGCGCGAGCAGCAGCGCGAACGCGACCGATGCGCCCTGATAGCCGAAATGCAGCAGCGGGCCTTCGGTCACCAAGCCGTGGCGCGACAGGGCCATCCACAGCCCGGCCCCGATCGACAGCGCCGCGGTCACCAGCAGGCCCCAGGCCATCGGCAGGCCGCGCCGACCGGCACCGGCCAGCACGCCCACGATGGCGACTCCCGCGACCGCCCAGCCGAGCGCGGCCATCGTCTGCGACACGTGTTGCAGCCACGGCAGGTTGAGCAGGAACACCGTCGCCACCGCGACCAGGCCGACGCCGATGCCGCGCACCACACGCGCGTGGCGGTACGCGCGACCGCCCATCGCGTAGGCCTCGACCAGCCACAGCGTGGCCGCCGCATGCACCAGCGCCAGCGCCGACAGACCCTGCAGCCGCCACAGACCGAACAGGCGCACGCCCGGCAGACCGTAGAGATGGCCGTTGAGCGCCTGCAGCAACACCACCAGGGCGACGATGAATCCGAAGAAGCCGATGAACAAGCGGTCGCGCGAGGCGTGGGCCAGCGCCAGGGCCAGAGCCGCGAGCGTCAGCAGGCCGCCGTAGATGGCGCCCGCCAGGGCCACGCCGGAACGTTCGACCCGGCGGATATCGGTGGCCTTGGCCAGCACCGGGCGCAGCCCGCCGTGCAGTCCGCCGTCCATCTGCACGTCGACGATCATCGGCCCCTGCGCATTGCGCGGCAGCAGGAACGCGTAGCCGGCCGGCAGGATGCCCTCGTCGTCGCCGACCCGGAAGAAGTCCAGCGCCTCGCTGCGCCAGCCGTCGGCGGTCGCCAGCTGCAGCCGGTCCACGGGTTCGCGCGGAAACCACAGCGCCCAGCGCTCGGCGCCGTCGTCCGGCAGCTCGAAGCGCAGCTGCATCAGACCCGCCGTCAGCGGCCGCATGTCCACCGGGCGGGTTTCGTCGGGCCGCAGCTGGGTCGTCGAGACCAGCGCCGCGAACAGGCCCATCAGCAACACCAGGCAGGCGGCGATGATCCAGGCGTGACCGGGCATCGCGCGCGTGGCGCTCAGCTCCATCGACAGCCCTGCCCGTCGACCGCACGCGGCCGCGATCGGATTGCATCGATCACCGGATGCGCTCGATCGCGCATGTATCGCCCCCCTGCCTCGCCCCTGATCATCCCTGGCTCACAGCAACTCGCGTGCCACGGTTTCCGTACCTTCGTCACATAATTATGGCAGGAGTGCATCACGGAAACCGCGACCACCCCGTCACACCCGACGCGGGCGCGTCGCATGTGGACCGTCCGCTACACTGCACGGCTCTCCCGTCAGCCGCCGTCCGAGCCTCCATGTCTTCCGCCGAATCCGCCGTTCCGCCGACCGATCCCGCCACCCCGGCACGCCAGGACTTCATTCGGCAGATCGTCCGCGAGGATCTGGCCAGCGGAAAGCACGCCTCGGTGCGCACGCGCTTTCCGCCCGAGCCCAACGGGTACCTGCACATCGGCCACGCCAAGGCGATCTGCCTGGACTTCGGCATCGCCGCCGAGTTCGACGGCCGCTGCAACCTGCGCTTCGACGACACGAACCCGGAAAAGGAAGATCTCGAATTCGTCCGCGCGATCGAGGACGACGTGCGCTGGCTGGGCTTCGACTGGGCCGAGCTGCGCCACGCGTCCGACTACTTCGACGTCTACTACCGCGCCGCCCGGAAGCTGATCGAGCAGGGCGATGCCTTCGTCTGCGACTTGACCGCCGAGCAGGTGCGCGAATACCGCGGCACGCTGACCGAACCGGGCCGGAACTCGCCGTTCCGCGACCGGAGCGTGGAGGAGAACCTCGACCTGTTCCGGCGCATGCGCGCCGGCGAGTTCGCCGACGGCACGCGCACGCTGCGCGCGAAGATCGACATGACCAGCGGCAACATGAACCTGCGCGACCCGGCGCTGTACCGGATCAAGCAGGTCGCGCACCAGAACACCGGCGACGCGTGGCCGATCTATCCGATGTACGACTTCGCGCATGCGCTCGGCGACGCGGTCGAGGGCATCACCCATTCGCTGTGCACGCTGGAGTTCGAGGACCACCGGCCGCTGTACGACTGGGTGGTGGACCGCGTCGATCTCGCCGGCAATCCAGAACTGCTCGCGTCGCTGAGCGAGCGCGGCCTGCCGGTCGTGGCCGCGAAGCCGCGCCAGATCGAGTTCTCGCGCCTCAACATCAACTACACGGTGATGAGCAAGCGCAAGCTGACCCAGCTGGTCGGCGAAGGTCTCGTCGACGGCTGGGACGACCCGCGCATGTACACGCTGCAGGGTCTGCGCCGCCGCGGCTACACGCCGTCGAGCCTGCGGCTGCTGGTCGACCGCGTCGGCATCAGCAAGCAGAACTCGGTCATCGATTTCTCGGTGCTCGAGGGCGCATTGCGCGACGATCTCGATGCGCGCGCGCCGCGGCGCATGGCGGTGGTCAACCCGCTGAAACTGGTGCTGACCAACCTGCCCGAAGGCCACGCCGAAACGCTGGTCTTCGCCAACCATCCCAAGGACGAGGCGCAGGGCACGCGCGAGGTGCCGTTCTCGCGCCAGCTGTGGATCGAGCAGGACGATTTCGCCGAGGTCCCGCCGAAGGGCTGGAAGCGGCTGATCCCCGGCGGCGAAGTGCGCCTGCGCGGCGCCGGCATCGTGCGCTGCGACGAGGTGGTCAAGGACGACACTGGCGCGATCGTCGAGCTGCGCGGCACGCTCGATCCCGAATCGCGCCCCGGCATGGAAGGCGCGAACCGCAAGATCAAGGGCACGGTCCACTGGGTCAGCGCCGCGCACGCGGTCGAGGCCGAGGTGCGGCTGTTCGACCGGCTGTTCGTCGTCGAGAAGCCCGACGACGAGTCGACCGGCAAGACCTACCGCGACCATCTGAATCCCGATTCCAAGCGCAGCGTGACCGGTTACGTCGAACCGGCCGCAGCATCGGCCCCGTCCGAGCAGTCGTTCCAGTTCGAGCGCCTGGGCTACTTCGTCGCCGACCGTGTCGACCACACGGCGGCCAGGCCGGTCTTCAACCGCAGCGTGACGCTGCGCGATACCTGGGCGGCGGACAAGGCTGGCGGCTGAGGCGCATCGCGCCGCCACGGGAGGCGCAGGCGGGCACCGCATCCTCATGCGTGTCCGGAAAGGCCGGCCTCTGTCGCGCGATGTCGGGGGGCGTTGCGGACATCGCGGCCGCGGCATTCCCGACGACCGCGCCTGCCCAAGCGGACGCCCGATGCGCCGGAGCGGTACCATCCCCGGCATGATCCGCCTGCGCGCCCTGCCGTTCCGCCTGCTCCCCCTCCTGCTGTTGCTGGCACTGGCGGCGTGCGCGGCGCCTGCGCCGCCGGTCGCCGAGGCCGCACCACCGGCGGGCGCGCCGACCATCGATGCACCCGTCGCGCCTGCCGGCGTGCCGAAGCTCGACACCAGCTGCCGGGTCGACAGCGACTGCGCGGTCAAGAACGTCGGCAGCTGTTGCGGCTACCAGCCGGCCTGCGTCAACGCGGACGCGGAGGTCGATCCGCAGGCGGTGCAGGCCGATTGCGCGCGCCGCGGCATCGCCGGGGTCTGCGGCTTCGTCGAGATCCAGTCCTGCGCCTGCGTCAACTCGCGCTGCGAGGCGCCCGCGCCGGGCAGCCTGCTGCGCTGATCCCCGCTTCTTTTCCGGAACGTCCAATGCTGTATGCCCAGGTCCACCTGACCCTGCCCGCGTGGGTGCACGAACACGTCGACGTGTCGCGCGACTACGCTGGTGACGACGCCAAGGTCGCGCTCGCGATCGAACTCTCGCGCCTGAACATCGAGGCGCAGAGCGGTGGTCCGTTCGGCGCCGCCGTGTTCGACAGTGCCGACCGCATCGTCGCCGTCGGCGTGAACCGGGTGATGCCGCATGCGTGCTCGGTCGCGCATGCCGAAACGATGGCCTACATGCTCGCGCAACAGCGTCTGCAGACGCCGCGCCTCAACGAACGCGGCGGCCCGATCACGCTGGCGACGTCGTCCCAGCCCTGCTGCATGTGCTACGGCGCGACCGTCTGGGCCGGCATCGACCGGCTGCTGATCGGCGCGCGCGCCGAGGATGTCGAGGCGCTGACGCCGTTCGACGAAGGTCCGCTGCCGGCGGACTGGATCGGCGCCTTGAACCAGCGCGGCATCGAGGTCGTCCGCGACCTGCTGCGCGACGATGCGTGCGCGGTGCTGCGCACCTACGGCGAAACCGACGGGGCGAAGTACTGACATGACCGAAATCGATCCGATCCAGACCGACACGGTTGCCGAGCCGGCCGGCGACGCCGGCTCGCCGCTGCATGCGATCAGCGGCCTGCTCTGCTATTGCCGCCCGGGCTTCGAGCCCGACCTCGCCGCGGAACTGACCGAACGCGCGGCCGGCGTGCATGTCGCCGGCTACGCGCAGACCAGGCGTGGCGACGGCTACGTGCTGTTCCATTCCGACAACGGACCCTCGCTGACCAGCGAACTGCCGTTCCGCGAACTGATCTTCGCGCGCCAGAAGATGATGCTGCTGGCCGAACTGCGCGACCTCGATCCGACCGACCGCATCACGCCGATCTTCGAGGTGCTGGCGGGCCGCGGCCGCCATGGCGAACTGATGGTCGAGCATCCCGATTCCGACGAAGGCAAGCAGCTGGCCGGCCTGGCGCGCAGCTTCGGCAACGCGCTGCGCCCGGCGCTGCGCAAGCGCGGCTTCCTGAGCCAGAAGGACGAGACGCGGTTCCCGCGCCTGCATGTGTTCTTCGTGTCGGGCACGCACGCCTACATCGCCCAGTCGGTGGTCGGCGACAGCGCGCCGTGGGCGATGGGCATTCCGCGCCTGCGCACGCATGCCGATGCGCCGTCGCGCTCGGCGCTGAAGCTCGAGGAAGCCTTCATGGCGCTGCTGACCGAGCGCGAGCGCAATGCGCGCATCAAGCCGGGGATGCGCGCGGTCGATCTGGGCGCTGCGCCCGGCGGCTGGACCTGGGTGCTGACGCGCGAGCACATGCGCGTGGTCGCGGTCGACAACGGCCCGATGCAGGCCGAACTGCTCGACACCGGCCTGGTCGACCACCACCGCGTCGACGGCTTCCGCTACCAGCCTGTCGGCGCGGTCGACTGGATGGTCTGCGACATGGTCGAACAACCGCGCAAGGTCGCCGAGCGCATGGCGACCTGGTTTCGCGAGGGCTGGTGCCGCAATGCGGTCTTCAATCTCAAGCTGCCGATGAAGAAGCGCTGGCAGGAAACGCTGCAGGCGCTGGACCTGTTCGCGAACAGTGCAGGCGAGCACGAGACCCTGACCATCCGCGCGCGCCAGCTCTACCACGACCGCGAAGAGATCACGGTCTACGCCAGCGTCGAATAACCGGAACCGATCGCCATGGCCGCAGGCTGGATCACCGTCGTCGCCCCGTACCTGCCGGAGATCGTCCGCCTGGCGCGGCCGATCTTCACCCGCACCCCGCCGCCGCTGGTCGATCTGGGCCAGCAGCGCCGCAACGACGTGGTGGACGCGCAGATCGCCGAACTGCAGGACGCCGCGAGCCAGAACGCCGACTCGATCGGCAAGCTCGCCGCCGACATGCAGAAGACCATCGAGGCGCTGCAGCTGGGCGCGGCGCGCGTGGAGAAACGCCTGCTCCGCGCACAGGTCCTGGCGGTGGTCGCGACCACCGCCGCGGCGCTCGCGTTCGGCCTCGCCGCGTGGGCGCTCGCACGCTAGAACCGATTCGAGGTCCGTCGCGAGCGCCGCCCGATGGCGCGTGGCGGAGCGCAGGAAGCGCAGCGTACGCGTGGTACGTGAGCAGTGTGGCCGCCATCCGGCGTCCACCCTTCGGGCCAGCGGCAAGCGCTGTCAGGAACCGCATTCTGCGGCTCCTTCCGAGCACCCCACGCTCGCCAGCTGGCGAGCGCAGCAGGCCATCGCATCGGTGCTGACGCAGCCGCCACATCCGGGCTGCATACTGCGCGCGCCCTTCCCTCCGGTCCTGCCCGCATGGCGTCCAGCCTGCTGACCCTGCTCGACGACATCGCCACCGTGCTCGACGACGTGGCCCTGATGACCAAGGTGGCCGCGCGCAAGTCCGCCGGCGTGCTCGGCGACGATCTCGCCCTCAACGCGCAGCAGGTCACCGGCGTGCAGGCCGACCGCGAACTGCCGGTGGTCTGGGCGGTCGCCAAGGGTTCGGCGCGCAACAAGCTGATCCTCGTGCCGGCGGCGTTGGCGATCAGCGCGTGGCTGCCGTGGCTGGTGACGCCGCTGCTGATGGCCGGCGGCCTGTTCCTCTGCTACGAGGGCTTCGAGAAGGTGCTGCACAAGCTGGTGCACAGGGCCGAGGACGATGCCGCGAAGCCCGGCCGCACCGCCGCGTTCGCCGAAGCCGATGTCGATCCGGTCGCGTTCGAGCGCGACAAGGTGCGCGGCGCCGTGCGCACCGACCTGATCCTGTCGGCCGAGATCATCGCGATCACCCTCGGCACCGTCGCCGACGCCGCGTTCGCGACCCGGGTCGGCGTGCTGGTCGGCATCTCGGCGCTGATGACCGCGGGCGTCTACGGCCTCGTCGCCGGGATCGTCAAGCTCGACGACGCCGGCCTGTATCTGAGCAAGCGCACATCCGCCGCGGCGCGCGCGCTCGGCCGCGGCATCCTGCGCATGGCGCCGTGGCTGATGAAGACGCTGGCGATCGTCGGCACCGCGGCGATGTTCCTCGTCGGCGGCGGCATCCTGACCCACGGCGTGCATGACGTGCAGACCTGGATTGACGACGCCGCGACCGGACTGGGCGCACTGCCCGAGATCGGCATCGTGCTCGGCGCGATGTTGCCGACGGTGATCAACATGGGGGTCGGCATCGTCGCCGGCGGTATCGTGGTCGCTGTCGTCACGCTGCTGCGGCGCCTGCGCGGCAAGCCCGCCCCCGCGCACTGACGGCGTAGGCTCAGCAGGGCAGCACGAAGGCGCCGAGCCGGACCAGCAGGCCGGCGAGCCACAGGCCCAGCGTCATCAGGCAAGCGCCGCCGAGCCACGGCGCGCGCATGCTCGGGTGCACGGCGCGGGTGAGCCGCCACGTCAGCGGCGGCGCCGCGGGTCAGATGCACAGCGCGAGTGCGAACACGCCGTAACCGCGCGACGAATCAGACCGGCGTCACCGGTTCGATCGGGCACCGGAGCATCGAATACCGGCAGCGCTGCGCATGAAACGAGCAGGGCGACCGCGGCCGCCGTTGACCGGGCGCACGCTCAAAGCCCGGCCGCCCGCTTCCACAGCAGGTTGCGCAGCGGCGGCAGCGCCTGCGCGATGCCGAGCGCATGGCTGCGCAGCAGTACCGGCAACAGCGCCTCGTTGGAGTAGACGCGGTTGATCGATTCGAAGGCATGCGCGGCGACCGCGCTCTCGCTGCGCCGCGTGCGCGCCCAACGCCCGAGACGCTGCGGCGCGTCCCAGCGCGCGCCGCGGCGACGCGCGTCGGCGACGCCGTCGGCCAGACCGATCACGTCGCGCAGGCCGAGGTTCACGCCCTGCCCGGCCAGCGGATGCACGACATGCGCGGCGTCGCCGATCACCAGCACGCGGCCCTGGATCTGCGCATCGGCCAACTGGCGGCGCAGCGGAAACGCCGCGCGCGGCGAGACCGGCGTCAGCGTGCCGAGCCGGCCGCCGGACGCACGTGTCAGTGCATCGCCGAACGCGGCATCGTCGAGTTCGCGCATGCGCGTCGCTTCATCGGCTGGCAGCGTCCAGACGATCGAACTGCGGCCCTGCACGACCGGCAACAGCGCCAAGGGTCCGGTCGGCAGGAAGCGCTGCCACGCGGTGTCGCGATGCGGCGCGTCGCTCTCGACGTAGCACACGACACCGGCCTGCGCATAGTCGTGCGCGCGGGTGCCGATGCCGGCGAGCGTGCGCAGCGTAGACGCGGCGCCGTCGGCGGCGATCGCCAAGCGCGCCTCGATCCGGCTGCCCGCATCGAGGCGCAGCGTGACGCCGTCGGCATCCTGCTCCAGCGCTTCGACCTGTGCCGGTGCACGCACGTCGACGCCGGCCGCGGCCAACCGCGCCCACAAGCGGTCGACCAGCAGGCCGTGCTCGACGATCCAGCCGAGTTCGCGCATGCCGAGCGCATCGGCATCGAAGATCAGCTCGCTGCCGCCACCCGCATCCCAGACCTGCATGCGCCGGTAGGGATGCGCGCGCGCAGCGCGGACGTCGTCCCAGGCGCCGACCGACCGCAGCAGGCCGGCGCTGTCGTGCGCGAACGCATAGACGCGCAGGTCCGGCGCCGCCGACGACCACGCCACAGGCGTGCGCGCCTCGACCAGCACCACGTCGAGATCCTGCGCGGCCAGCGCCAGCGCGCACGCGGCGCCGACCACGCCGCCGCCAACGATCACGACATCGCGGCGATCGCGCCGGCTCATGCGGCCGCTCCACGGCACAGCGCCGGCACGTCGCCGCGGTAGCCCATCGCGCCACCGGCCAGCATCGCCTGCAGCGCCGAATCGCGGTCGATCGCGAGCAGGCCGAGGCTGCGCAGCGGTCGCAGCAGCGGCGCGGGATTGGCGGTGACGCGTGCGAGGCCGTCGGAGAACGCGAGGGTGCGCGTCCGGTCGTCCTGGCGGCGCGCGGCATACCGCTCGAGCAGGTCCGGCGCGCCGGGGTCGACGGTGCCCGCCATGCATTCGGCCAGCGTCAGTGCATCGCGCAGACCGAGGTTGAAGCCCTGGGCACCGATGGGGTGCAGGCTCTGCGCCGCATTGCCGACCAGGACCGCGCGCGTGTCGATGCAGCGTTCGGCGACGACGCGCCGCGCGGGATGGCGGCTGCGCGGACCGGCCGCGAGCAGGCGCCCGGCGCGCCAGCCGAAGGCCTGCTGCACCCGCGCGAGGAACGCCGCGTCGTCGAGCGCCGCGACCGCGTCGGCCTCGTCGCTGGCGACGCCGTGGACGAGGCCGTAATGGCGATCGCCGCGCGGCAGCAGTGCGGTCGGGCCGGTGTCGGTCAGGCGCTCGAAGGCGCGTCCATCCGGCGCGCGCGCCGCACGCAGCCGCGCGATGAACAGGGTCTGCGCGTAGTCGTAGCTCTCGGCGCCGATGCCCAGCGCCTGGCGCACCGTACTGTCGGCGCCGTCGGCGCCAACCACGAGACGGGCACGCACGCGGATCGCGCCGTCGGGTCCGTCGAGCCGGACCACACGGTGGCCATCCTCGATGCCGTCGAAGCCGGCGAACCGCGCCGGCCGGTACCGCACCAGCCGCGGCAATTCTGCCAACCGCGCCTCCAGCGCCTCACCGAAGTCGCGGGCGACCACGACCTGGCCGAACGCCTCGCGACCGTAGTCGGCCGCGGCCAGCTTCACGCGCCCGAAATCGCCGGCGCGGCTGACGTGGATCTCGCGGATCGGGCCGCCCGGCGCGCGCAGCTTCTGCAGCACGCCGAGCGCGGTCAGCGCATTGACGGTGGCCTCGGCGAAGCTGAGGTTGCGCTCGTCGAAGACCGCCGGCATCGACGCCGCAGGCGTGGCCTCGACCAGCGCGGCATCGATGCCGGCGCGGTCGAGCGCGATCGCGAGACTGGCGCCGACCAGCCCGCCGCCGACGATGAGGACCGGATGCGCCGGTTCTGGATGTGTTTCGACCATGGCCGCGATGATACGCGCCGCCCTCTGCGCGCCGCGCTGCGGCTCCGCTAGAATGCGCGTTCGACCCGACGTTGCACCGGAGCCTTCCGATGAGCCTCACCGCCCGCTGCGCCACGATTCTCGCCCTGCTGGCCGCGCTGATGGCTGCGACCCGGCTGCACCATTTCGCCGCCGTCCCCGATGCCTCGTGGGCGGTGTTCTTCATCGGCGGCTTCTATCTCGCCGGCTGGCAGCGCTGGGCGTTTCCGGCGCTGATGGCGCTGGCGGTCGCGGTCGACTGGTTCGTGATCACCAGCCAGGGCCTGTCGTTCTGGAGCCACTACTGCGTCTCGCCAGCCTACTGGTGCCTGGTGCCCGCGTATTTCGCGCTGTGGGCCGGCGGCGGCCTGTTGCGGCGTCATCTGTCGGCGTCCGCGCCGGTGGCGGTCGGCCAGCTGGTCGTCGCCCTTGTGGCTTCGGTCGCGGTCTGCCATCTGCTGGCGCAGGGCAGCTTCTACTGGATCAGCGCCTCGGTCGCCGATCCCACCCTCGCCGGCTGGTGGAAGAACTACAGCGACTGGCTGCTGCCGTACATGCGCACCGCCGCGATGTACGTCGGCGCCGCGGCGATGGCGCACGTGCTGCTGACGCGCGTGCTGCCGAAGCCGGCGACCGGCGCCCGTCCGCTGCACGCCGACTGACCTCGCGCGGCGATGGGCAACCGCCTTTCGAAGATCTACACCCGCACCGGCGACGACGGTTCGACCGGCCTCGGCGACGGGGCACGGGTTGGCAAGGATTCGCTGCGCGTCGCCGCCTACGGCACCGTCGACGAGGCCAACTCGACGATCGGCCTGCTGCTGGCCGCCGACGTGCCTGAGGACATCCGCAGCCTGCTGACCACCGTGCAGCACCAGCTGTTCGATCTCGGCGGCGAGCTGTGCATTCCCGGCCATGCCGCGATCGAGGACGCCGACATCGAACGCCTCGAGCAGCAGCTCGACCGCTACAACGACGACCTGCCACCGCTCAAGGATTTCATCCTGCCCGGCGGCGGCGAGGCGGCCTCGCGCTGCCATGTCGCCCGCACCGTGGTCCGCCGCGCCGAGCGCGAATCGGTCGCGCTGGCGCGGGTCGAGGATGTCCGGCCGCAGGCCGTGCGCTATCTCAACCGGCTCTCGGACCTGCTGTTCGTGCTCGCCCGGGTGCTGGCGCGCGCCAGCGGCCACGGCGAGGTGCTGTGGCACCACGAGCGGCGGCGCTGAGCGATGCACCATCCGGTCGGCTTCGGCGGCGGTGACCAGCGGCGGGTGCCGGTGTTCTCGCATCCGGGCCTGCTGGACCACGACACCGGCCCCGGCCATGCCGAACGCCCCGAACGTCTGGCCGCCGTCATCGAGGCGCTGCGCGCCGCCTTCCCCGATCTCGACCTGCGCCAGGCGCCGCCCGCGACCCGCGGCCAGCTGCTGCGCGTCCACGACGCGACGCTGCTCGCGACCGTGCTCGATTCGCAGCCGAGCGGCCGCATCCCGCTCGACAGCGACACCGTGCTCTCGCCCGGCTCGGCCCAGGCTGCGCTGCATGCGGCAGGCGCCGGCGTCGCCGCGGTGGATGCGGTGCAGGGCGGCAGCGAGCGCCGCGTGTTCTGCGCGGTGCGCCCACCCGGCCACCATGCCACCGGCGACATCGCGATGGGCTTCTGCCTGTTCAACAACATCGCCGTGGCCGCGGCGCATGCGCTCGACCGCTACGGCCTGACCCGGATCTCGATCGTCGATTTCGACGTGCACCACGGCAACGGCACCCAGGCGATCTTCGACGCCGAGCCGCGCGTGCAGTACGTCAGCTCGCACCAGATGCCGCTGTTTCCCGACACCGGGCGGCGTGACGAGCGCGGGGTCGGCAACATCGTCAATCTGCCGCTCGCCGCCGGGACCGGCAGCCGGCCCTTCTGCGAGGCGTGGCGCGAACGGCTGCTGCCCGAGATCGACGCGTTCGCCCCGCAGCTGCTGCTGATCTCGGCCGGCTTCGACGCGCACTGGCGCGATCCGCTGGCCCAGCTCCAGCTCGACGCCGAGGATTTCGGCTGGCTGACCGGCGAACTCGTGGCGATCGCCGAGCGGCATTGCGAGGGCCGGATCGTCTCGATGCTCGAGGGCGGTTACGACCTGCAGGCGCTGCGCGAAAGCAGCGTCGCACACCTGCGCGCACTGGCTGGCTGAGGTGTCTTCAGCCGGTATCGCAGCCGGCCCGAAATCGCCGATATCGCAGGTGAACAGGATGTATTTGAGCCGCATTGCCGCTGCCCTGTGGATCGGTCATGCTGGCGCCCGTTTTTCCCGCTGAACGGATCGACCGTGCGCACAGCCCTCCGCCTGCTTCCCCTGCCGTTCTGCATTGCGGTTTCGCTGTCCGCCAACGCCGACGAAAGGCTCCGCCCGAACTACTGGGCGCTGTGTCCGATAGAGGACGCGGTGCCGGCCTTCATCGACGCCCAGGCGCCGGTCGGCACGGTCGAACAGCGCGAGGCCCAGCCCACCGACATCGACGGCGACGCCTTCGACGGCCTAGCGGGCGTGGACAGCGACTTCACCGGCAACGTCAGCGGCAACGTGACCCTGCGCCGCGGCGACCAGTTCCTCGGCACCGACGACCTGCAGTTCTCGCAGGACGACGGCACCTTCGTCGCCGACGGCAACGTGCGCTACCAGGATCGCGGCATGCGCATTGTGGCGGACAGGGTGGAAGGCGACACGATCGCCGAGTCCTACCGCATGGACAACGTGCAGTACCAGCTGACCGCACGCCGCGGCAACGGCGGCGCCGACCACATCCGCATGGACGGCACCGTCGGCGCCCTGCTCGGCTCGACCTATTCGACCTGCCCCCCGAGCGACCGCTGGTGGGAACTGAAGGCCGGCCAGATCGATATCGACACCGACATGGGCATGGGCACCGCGCGTAGCGCGACCCTGCGCTTGGGCAAGGTGCCTGTGCTGTATGTGCCGTGGTTCCGCTTTCCTATCGACGAGCGCCGCCTGTCGGGCCTGCTGTTTCCGCGCATTTCGCAGTCCGGCCGCAACGGCTTCGACTACAGCCAGCCGATCTACCTCAACCTTGCGCCGCACTACGACATGACGTTGGAACCACGCTGGATGAGCAAGCGCGGCGTGCAGCTTGGCGCGGAGTTCCGGTACCGCAATGAGGGCGGCGAAGGTGAATTCGATCTGGCCTACCTGCCCTCCGATGGCCTCACACGCGATGACCGCGATATCGAGCGCGAAGAAGTGCCTATCGCGGCGAACCGCAGAAAAGACGACCGTTACCTGTTCAACTACATCGGTCGCCAAGCGATCAACCGCACCTGGCAGGCCCGTGCGAACCTGACGCACATGAGCGATCCACGCTATCTCGAGGATTTCAGCAACAACATCGACGGCATCTCCAGCACGTCCACGCGTAGCACGCTGGGTGTGTTCGGCCGGGGGCTGTACTGGAACGCTGCAATCGGCGCTGATTACAAACAGCTGACGGACTACACCCTGGCGGAAAGCAGACTCGCATATCACCGACTCCCGTACGCCCAGGTCAGCTGGGAACAGCCTGTCGGCCGCCTGTTCGTGGCAGGCCTCGACGCCGAGGCGACCAAGTTCAGTCATCTGGATTCGGACGCAAGACCGGGCGGCGCCCGGGTCGACATCAAGCCCTACATCAGCATGCCGCTGGAAGGCGCGAGCTGGTTCGTGCGGCCTACCGTGGCATGGCGCTACACCGGCTACGAGCTCTCGAACGAACTCGCCGAACAGGTTGCTCGCACCAACGGCCGAGGTACACCCAACGAATCACCGAGCCGAAATCTGCCGATCGCATCTGTCGATGCCGGTCTCTTCTTCGATCGGAATACCCTCTTCCGGGGCGAGCAATTCCTGCACACGCTCGAACCGCGTGTGTTCTTCCTCCACACCCCGTACCGGGACCAATCCGACCTGCCGGTGTTCGATACGCGCGACCTGACATTCAGCTGGGGTCAGCTGTTCCGCGACAATCGCTTTTCGGGTGCAGACCGTCAGGCCGATGCGAATCAGATCACGCTGGCAACAAGCACGCGCCTGATCCGAGAATCCGACGGCATGGAGAAACTGTCGGCCAGCGTCGGCCAGATCTTCTATCTGGACGACTCACGGGTTTCGTTGCCCAACCGGGCGCCGATCGAGCGGGGGCGCTCGGCCTGGGTCGCCGATACGACCTATGCGGTGAACGACCGCTGGACCATCGGCGCCAGCTACCAGTGGGATCCCAAGAGCCGCCAGGAGGATCTGGCCAGCCTGCGCACGCGTTATCTCATCGGCGACGAAGGCATCGCGAATTTCTCGTATCGCAGCCGCGGCGACCTGCTCGAGCAGGTCGACCTTTCATTCCTCTATCCGATCTCGCCGGCGTGGAGCGTCATCGGCCGGTATTATTACTCGCTGACCGACAACCGGCTGCTCGAAAGCATCGCGGGCTTCCAGTGGGACAGCTGCTGCCTGGCCGCCCGTGTCGTGGCACGTCGCTATCTGCGCAATCGCCAGGGCGAGATGAACAACGCCCTCATGTTCGAACTTGAACTGAAGGGCCTGGGTTCGGCCGGACCCAACACGGAAGACCGTTTGCGCCGTGCTATTCTCGGTTATTACCGCGACGACCTCTATCTCGTGCCGCCGTCCGAGCTGCGCAACAGCGACGACGATGAGACCCTGACCCCCGGCCTGAGCCAATGAAGACACTGATCTATTCCCTCGCGGCCGCCGCCGCGCTGTTCGCGTCGATTGCACACGCGCAGGACCTGCAGCCGCTGGACCGTATCGCCGCCGTCGTCGACGAGGACGTGATCCTCGCCAGCGAACTCGACCGCGCCGTGACCAACATCCGCGGCCAGTACGCGACCCGTCAGGACCAGCTGCCGCCGCAGGAGATCCTCGAACGCCAGGTGCTCGAGCGCCTGATCACGATGCGTCTGCAGACCGCGAACGCGCAGCGCACCGGCGTGCGCGTCAGCGACCAGGAAGTCGACCAGGCGATCGCCGCGATCGCCCAGCAGAACAACTTCACGATGGACCAGCTGCGCCAGCAGCTCGCCGGCGACGGCATGTCGTTCGACGACTTCCGTGCCTCGCTGCGCGAGGAGCTGATGATCCAGCGCATGCGCCAGCGCTTCGCGCAGACCCGCATCTCGGTCAGCGACGCCGAAGTCGACGCCGCACTGTCGGCCGAGGCGACCGGCGCGCAGTACCGCCTGGCGCACATCCTGGTGGCGCTGCCCGAAGGCGCGACGCCCGAGCAGATCCAGACCGGCCAGCAAAAGATCGACGGCATCAAGTCGCTGCTCGACCGCAACGAGATGGAATTCTCGGCCGCGGCCGTGCGTTATTCCGACAGCCCGAACGCGCTCGAAGGCGGCGATCTGGGCTGGCGCCGCGCCGACGAGATTCCGGCTGCGTTCGCGAACGCGGTGACCTCGCTGCAGCCGGGCCAGACGATCGGCCCGATCCGCGGTCCCAGCGGCTTCCAGCTGCTGCAGCTGGTCGACCGCCGCGAAGCCTCGCAGTCGGCCGATACCGGTTCGGTTACCGAATACCAGGCGCGTCACATCCTGATCCGCAGCCAGCCGGGCGACGATGCCGCCGCCAAGGCCCGCGCCGACGGCCTGCGCGCCCGCCTCGTCGGCGGCGCCGACTTCGCCGAAGTCGCCCGCGAAAGCTCCGAGGACAATTCCACCAAGGCCAACGGCGGCGATCTCGGCTGGTTCACCCAGGACGAGTTCGGTCCGGACTTCGGCGGCCAGGTCGCGGCGATCGGCGACGGCGACGTGTCCGAGCCCTTCCGCACCCAGGCCGGCTGGCACATCGTCCAGCGCCAGGCCACGCGCCAGACCGCCGGCAACGACAACAACCGCCGCGCCCAGGCGCGCGAGGCCATCGGCCAGCGCAAGCTCGAGGACGAGTGGGACCGCTACGTGCGCGAGCTGCGCGGCGAAGCCTACGTCAGCATCCGCGTCGGCCCGAACCGCGATCCCGAGATCGGCAGCGGCGGCTGAGATGCGACCCGTCCGGTTGGCGCTGGTCCCGGGCGAACCGGCCGGCGTCGGGCCGGAACTGTGTGTGCGTGCCGCCTGGCGCGCCTGGGACTGCGCACTCGTCGCCATCGGCGACCGTCCCACCCTGCAACGCGCGGCCGATGCGATCGGCCTGTCGATCGCCTTCACCGATGCCGAAGCCACCGACGTGGCGCCCGGCACGCTGCGGCTGATCGAACGGCCGCATGCCGCGGCGACCGTCTTCGGCACCCCTGACCCCCGCAATGCGCACAGCGTGCTCGACGGCCTGCTGCATGCCGCGGCCGGCTGCCGCGACGGCCGTTTCGACGGCATGGTCACTGGGCCGGTGCACAAGGCCGCGATCAATGCCGGCGGCGTGTCCTATACCGGCACCACCGAACTGCTGGCCCATGACGCCGGCTGCGATGTCGTGATGATGCTGGCCAACCCGACCCTGCGGGTCGCGCTGGCGACCACCCACCTGCCGCTGCGCGAGGTGCCCGACGCGATCACCGCGCCGCTGCTGGAGCGCGTGATCGACATCCTCGATGCTGCATTGCGCAGCGATTTCGGCATCGCCGCGCCGCGGATCGCGGTGCTCGGCCTCAATCCGCACGCAGGCGAAGCCGGACATCTCGGCCTGGAAGAAATCGAGACGATCAGGCCGCTGCTCGAACGCCTGCGCGCACGCGGCCTGCGGCTCGAAGGCCCGCTGCCGGCGGATACCGCGTTCCTGCCGGCGCGCCTGGCGAACGTCGACGCGGTGCTGGCGATGTACCACGACCAGGGTCTGCCGGTGCTCAAGTACGCCGGCTTCGAATCGGCGGTGAACCTGACCCTCGGCCTGCCCTACCCGCGTGTCGCGGTCGACCACGGCACCGCGCTGGAACTGGCCGGCAGCGGCCGCGCCGATCCGTCGAGCCTGTTCGCCGCGATCGACCAGTGCGCCGCGCTCGGCCGCAACCGCAGGCGCGCGGCATGAGCGCGGACGCCACGATCGGCTGGGACGACTTCATGCGTGTCGACCTGCGCGTCGGCCGCGTGGTGTCGGCCGAAACCTTCCCAGAAGCGCGCCGCTCCGCCTACATCCTCCATGTCGACTTCGGCCCGGACATCGGCGTGCGCAAGTCCAGCGCGCAGATCACCGCGCACTACACGCCCGAGGCGCTGGTCGGCCGGCTGGTCGTCGGCGTGGTCAACTTTCCGCCGAAGCAGATCGGCCCGCTGATGTCCGAATGCCTGGTCACCGGCTTCCATGATGCCGACGGCCACGTGCGCCTGTGCATGCCCGACGGCGATGTCGCGCCCGGCACCCGTCTGCTCTGATGTCCTTTCCCGCTTGCCCTGGCTCGACCACACGATGACGCGTCCCCCTGCCGCCCCCGGCACCTTCTCCGAGCCGCCGAAGAAATCCCTCGGCCAGAATTTTCTGCACGAGCGCGGGGTCGTGGACCGCATCGTGCTCGCGGTCAATCCGCAGCCCGGCGAGCGGCTCGTCGAGATCGGCCCCGGCCAAGGCGCAATGACCTTCCCGCTGCTCAAGCGCCACGGCGCGCTGACCGCGATCGAGTTCGACCGCGATCTGCTCGAACCGCTGACGCTGCAGGCCGCGACGCACGGCACGCTGACGCTGATCCACGCCAACGTGCTCGACGTCGACTTCACCGCGCTCGCGGACGGCGCGCCGATCCGCCTCGTCGGCAACCTGCCCTACAACCTGTCCTCGCCGATCCTGTTCCACGCGCTCGACCACGCCGCGGTCATCACCGACATGCACTTCATGCTGCAGAAGGAAGTCGTCGAACGCATGGCGTCCGGCCCCGGCAGCAAGGTCTACGGCCGCCTGAGCGTGATGCTGCAGGCCTATTGCGAAGTGACGATGCTGTTCGTCGTCGGCCCCGGTGCGTTCCGCCCGCCGCCGAAGGTCGATTCGGCGGTCGTGCGCCTGAAACCGCGCCCCGCCGGCAGCGTCGGCATCGACGATCCGCGTCGCTTCTCCGACATCGTGCGCGCCGCATTCGGGCAGCGCCGCAAGACGCTGCGCAATGCGCTGTCGAGCGTCATGGACGGTGATGCGATCCAGGCCGCGGGCATCGATCCGCAACTGCGCGCCGAGCAGCTCGCGGTCGCGGATTTCGTGCGGCTGGCGAATCATCCGGTCACAACGTAGTCGAAGCATTCATGGCCTGCGGATACACTGTCTCCAGCATGGACGAGACAGCCGACTACACCCTCGAGATCCAGATCGCGACGCGATTCCTCGACGAGGAATCGACGCCCGACGACGACCGCTACGTGTTCGCCTACACCATCCGCATCCGCAACATCGGCCGCCTGCCCGCGCAGCTGATGGCCCGCCACTGGGTCATCACCGATGCCAACGGCCGGATCGAGGAAGTGCACGGCGACGGCGTGGTCGGCGAACAGCCGCGCCTGGAACCGGGCGAAGCCTTCACCTACACCTCGGGCGCGGTGCTCTCGACCGCGGTCGGCACGATGGAAGGCTCCTACGACATGGTCGGCGACGACGGCGCGCAGTTCGATGCGCCGATTCCGCCGTTCACGCTCTCGATTCCGCGAACCCTGCACTGATGGCCGTCTGGGCGATCGGAGACCTGCAGGGCTGCTACGGCCCGACGCAGCGACTGCTCGAAGCGATCCGCTTCGATCCGGCGGTCGACCGCCTGTGGTTCTGCGGCGATCTCGTCAACCGCGGCGGCGAATCGATCGAGACCCTGCGGCTGGTGCACTCGCTGCGCGACAACGTCGTCAGCGTGCTCGGCAACCACGACCTCTCGCTGCTGGCGATCGCCGAGCGGCGCGAGGAAGACCAGCGCAAGGTCAATGCCGACCTGCAGGGCGTGCTGTTCGCGCACGACCGCGACGTGCTGCTCGACTGGCTGCGCGCGTGCCCGCTGCTGCACGTCGACCGCGAACTCGGCTGGATGATGCTGCACGCGGGCCTGGCGCCGCGCTGGGATGTCGAGCTCGCCCAGCGCCACGCGCGCGAGATCGAGAACAAGCTGCGCGGTCCGGGCTACAGGAAACTGCTGCGCAACATGTACGGCGATCGCCCCGCGTGGTCGCCGAACCTGACCGGCTACGACCGCGACCGCGCGATCATCAACGTGTTCACGCGCATGCGCTACTGCTCGCCGCGCGGGCGCATCGCGTTCGAGGAAAAGGGCACGCCCGGCACCCAGCAGCCCGGCATCTATCCCTGGTACGAGGTACCCGGTCGCGCCGAGCGCGATCTGAAGATCGTCTGCGGCCACTGGTCGACGCTGGGCCTCTTCCTGGGACTGGGCGTGCATGCGCTCGATACCGGCGCGGTCTGGGGCGGCAAGCTCACCGCGCTGCAGCTCGATGCCGAGACGCTGCACATCGTGCAGGTGCCGGGCCGCGACATGGCCGGCCTGCCGTCGCGCAAAGGCGCGTGACGGTTCACGCCCGCACCTGCCTCCTGTAGGAGCGCGCTCGCGCGCGAGGGGGGGCTTGCGGATGGGGTCACGCCATGCGTACTCGTCCACGGCCGGCGGCGGTCAGGCGCGGCGATACTCGACGAACTCGAACGCCTGCGCGTGGCGCGCATCGGCTGCATGCGTCTCGCGCGAGACCACGCGCCACGCGTCGGCGTCCCAGGCCGGAAAGAACGCGTCCGCGTGCTCGACCTCGGTGTCGACATGGGTCAACTGCAGCACGTCGGCACGCGGCAAGGCCAGCGTGTAGATCTCGCCGCCGCCGATGACGCACAGCGCTTGGGCACCCTGCGCCGCGGCGGCCGCGATCGCGGTATCCAGCGAATCGACCGCCTGCATGCCATCGAACGGCACGCGGCCGCTTCGGGTCAGCACGAGGTTGGTCCGGCCCGGCAATGCGCGTCCCAGGGATTCAGCCGTGCGCCGGCCCATCAGCACCGGCTTGCCGAGCGTCAGCGCCTTGAAGTGGCGGAAGTCGTCGGGCAGATGCCAGGGCATCGTGTTGCCGCGGCCGATCGCGCGGCGACGGTCGAGCGCGGCGACGAGGGTGAGCTTGGTCATGGTGACTTTGGCGGCATGCGCGGTGCCGGCGCCGCTGCGAACATCGAGGCGTACATCTTCCGGAACCCGACATGGCACCGCAAGCCGCATCCCTTCTGCTCATCGGCCTGGGCCTCGCCCCGGCGGCATTCGCCCAGGATCTGCCCGCACGCTTCGAGGCGGGCCTCGTCTATCTGCAACCACGCGACGGCGATCGCAGCCTGCTGCTGTACACCGATACCGGCGGCGGCATGTTCCTGAAGCAGAGCGCCGTCGAACGCCTCGCGCTGCCGAGCGAACCGGCCGCCGAACTCGTCGCGGAACTGGGCGAAGGGGCCGGCTACACGCGCCTGCCGGACTTCGTGCGTGCGGCGGGCATCCCGGCACCCGCGGGATCTCCGGACGGAAAGCTGCCGGTGATGCCCGCAGCAGCAGGGCACAGCACATCCCTGCCGGGCATGCGCGAGGACGACGGCATGCTCGGCCAGGCCTGGTTCGCCGATCGCGTCTGGACCTGGGATTATCCGCGTGCGCGCCTGCGGCTCGAATCGCCGCAATGGCGGCCGGCATCGGACATGCGTCGGGTCCCGCTCGGATTCCCCACCGACGACGAGGGCACGCGGCGGACCAGCTTCCCGCGCATCGAAATCGTCGTCGATGGCCGGCCCCTGCCGATGCTGCTCGACACCGGCGCGATGACCGTCCTCACGCCGGCCGCGCTCGCAACGCTCGCCGACGGGATGCCGGCACAGCGCGCGACCAGCATGATCACCGACTCCGTATTCGACGCCTGGCGTGCGGCGCATCCCGACTGGCGGATCATCGAGTCGGCCCAGGCCGGCACCGGCTCGGCGATGATCGAGGTCCCGGAGGTCGAGATCGCCGGCTGGCGCGTCGGCCCGGTCTGGTTCACCCATCGACCGGATGCGAACTTCCACCAGTTCATGTCGAGCATGATGGACGCGCGAGTGGAAGGCGCGCTGGGCGGCAACGCGCTGCGCCACTTCGTCATGACCGTGGATTACCCCGATGCCACGGCGTGGTTCGACTGCATCACCTGCGCGACGCGCCTTGAACCGGCGCAGGGCGCCGCTCAGACCGCGACCGGCGCCTTGATCGCCGGCAGCGGGTCGTATCCTTCGATCGCGATGTCCTCGAAACGGAACGCGAACAGGTCGGAGACCTCGGGATTGAGCCGCAGCGTCGGCAGCGCACGCGGCGTACGGGTCAGCTGTTCGCGCGCCTGCTCGAAATGGTTCGAGTACAGATGCGCATCGCCGAGCGTATGCACGAAGTCGCCGACGCCCAGGCCCGTGACCTGGGCGACCATGTGGGTCAGCAGCGCGTAGCTGGCGATGTTGAACGGCACGCCGAGGAAGATGTCGCCGCTGCGCTGGTAGAGCTGGCAGCTGAGCTTGCCGTCGACGACGTAGAACTGGAACAGCGCATGGCAGGGCATCAGCGCCATCTCGGACAGCTCGCCGACGTTCCAGGCACTGACCACGAGGCGCCGCGAATCCGGATTGCGGCGGATCTCCTCGACCAGCCACTGCATCTGGTCGATCGTGCGCCCGTCGGCAGCGCCCCAGCTGCGCCACTGTTTGCCGTAGACCGGGCCGAGATCGCCGCTCGCATCGGCCCACTCGTCCCAGATGCCGACCTTGTTGGCCTGGAGGTAGGCGATGTTGGTGTCGCCCTGCAGGAACCACAGCAGTTCGTGGATGATCGAGCGCAGGTGCAGCTTCTTCGTCGTGACCAGCGGGAACCCTGCGGCGAGGTCGAAGCGCATCTGCCAGCCGAACACGCTGCGCGTGCCGGTGCCGGTGCGGTCGGACTTCTCGGCGCCGTGCTCGAGCACGTGCTGCAGCAGGTCGAGGTACTGCTTCATCTCGATCTCCGGATCAAACGGGGCGACGCGCGCATCGCCTACTTCGTGTCGACGGCGGCCGCGGGCGGCGCCGGCTGCAGCGTCGGCGCGCTGCGCGAGCGCCACAGCAGGAACAGGCCCAACGCGACCAGCGGCAGCGACAGCACCTGGCCCATCGTCAGCCAGCCGAAGGCCAGATAGCCGAGCTCGGCATCGGGCACGCGGACGAACTCGACGATGAAGCGGAACACGCCGTAGAGCAGCGCGAACAGACCCGACACCGCATACCGCGGCCGCGGCCTGCGCGAGAACCACCACAGCACGACGAACATCACCAGGCCCTCGAGGAACGCCTGGTAGAGCTGCGACGGATGACGGGCGAACTGGTCCAGCGCGCCGGTCGCGAATTCGCTCTGCAGGCGCTCGGCCGACCAGCCGCGGAACGCGGGATCGGTCGGGAACACCACGCCCCACCCGGCCTGCGTGTACTTGCCCCACAGTTCGGCGCCGATGTAGTTGCCGATACGGCCCAGGCCCAGGCCCGGCGGCACCCACGGTGCGACGAAATCCATGACGTCGAAGAAGTGCAGGCCCTGCCGGCGCGTCCACCACCAGGCCGCCACCAGCACGCCGAGCAGGCCGCCGTGAAAGCTCATGCCGCCGTCCCAGACCTTGACCAGCATCAGCGGGTCACGCAGCAGATCGCCGAAGGCATAGAACAGCACGTAGCCGATGCGTCCGCCCAGGATCACGCCGAGGATGCCGTAGAACAGCAGGTCGCCGAACTGTTCGACGTTCACGCCCGGCAGGCGCCCGGCGCGGATCCGGCCGCGGCCGAGCAGCCAGGCCACGCCGAACGCCAGCAGGTACATCAGCCCGTACCAGTGGATCGACGGCTGGAACGGGCCCACCTGCGGCAGGTGGACGGCGATCGGATCGATCTGGTGGAGGATCGTCATCGGCTCAGCGCGGCAGCGGATGGGTCGGCTCGTCGACCGGCGGGGTCGGCTCGCCACGCACGCGCATCGCGTTGCGCTTCGCCCACAGGTTCAGGATCTCGACCGCGGCCGAGAAGCCCATCGAGCCGTAGATGTAGCCGCGCGGGATGTGCAGGCCGATGCCGTCGAGCATCAGGTACACGCCGATCAGCACGATGAAGGCCAGCGCCAGCATCTTCACCGTCGGGTTGGCGTCGATGAACCGGCCGAGCGGCTGCGCCGCGAGCAGCATCACCGTGACCGCGATCAGGATCGCGGCGACCATCACCGGGATGTAGTCGCCGGCCATGCCGACCGCCGCGATCACCGAGTCGAGCGAGAACACGATGTCGATGACCGCGATCTGCGCGATGACGGTGCCGAACGAGGCCACCGCCCTGCCGGTCGCGCCATGCGCCTCCGGATCCTCGCCCTTGAGCTGCTCGCGGATCTCCATCGCGCCCTTCACGACCAGGAACAGGCCGCCGAGGATCAGGATCAGATCGCGGACCGACACGCCGCGCCCGAACACCTCGAACAGCGGATCGGTCAGGCGCGCCAGCCATGCCAGCGTGAGCAGCAGCAGGATGCGGGTGATGCACGCGACCGCGATGCCGAACTTGCGCGCGAACTCGCGCCGTTCGACCGGCAGCTTGGCGACGGCGATCGAGATGAAGACCAGGTTGTCGATGCCGAGCACGATCTCGATCGCGCTGAGCGTGATCAGCAGGATCCAGACCTGCGGGTCGGTGAGCAATTCCATCATGGGGGACACATCCTCATTGAGATTCGATCGGCGCGGCGCCCGGCCGCCACGCTCACAGCCAGCGCGGCAGCAGGATCAGGCCCCACACCACTAATACGTTGAGCATCGTGACGAACACCGCCGCCGAGCCCATGTCCTTGGCCCGGCCCGCGAGTTCGTGGAATTCGGGGCCGTAACGCTCGATCACGGCTTCGATCGCCGAGTTCAGCAGTTCCACCGCCAGCACCAGCAGGCAGCTGCCGAGCAGCAGCGCGCGTTCCACGCCATCGGCGCCGAGCCAGATCGCCAGCGGCGCGAGCACCGCGAGCAGATACACCTCGAGCCGGAACGAGGACTCGTGCAGCCAGGCCGCGCGCAGTCCCTGGCAGGACCAGACCGTCGCCTGGAACATGCGACCGAACCCGCGCGGGCGATGACCGATCCCATCCGCCATCGCTCACCGCACCTGCCGGACGGCACAACGCACGAGGCGCGCCACGCTGCGGCCAGGCGCGGGCCGCGGAACAGTCGGGGACATGGCGGGGAGGACGTCGGGCAGTCGCGTTGCGGCAATTCTGACACATCGTCCAATCGGCGACGGACGCAGTGGTTTGCATTGCCGGGCGGCGACTGCTTGACTGACCGGCGGATTTTCCAGGAACGACGCCATGCGCATCCCCGACTTCTTCCGCCCCGTCCGCGCCCTGTGCGTCGCCGCGCTGCTGACGGCGGGCCTGTTCGTCGGCTGCGCCAGCGGGGGTGGCGTGCCGGCCGGTCTGGACCCGGTGTCCTCGCCCGAATGGGCCACCGACATGGCGCGCTTCGCCGCCGAAGACGCGAGAACGCCGCCGCCCGAACGCCCGGTGGTCTTCACCGGCAGCTCGTCGGTGCGCATGTGGGAGACGCTGGCCGCCGACTTCCCCGACGTGGCGGTGCTCAACCGCGGCTTCGGCGGCTCCCAGGTGCGCGACGCGATCTGGTACGCCGACGAAGTGGCGCTGCGCTACCGGCCGCGGCAGATCGTGCTCTACGCCGGCGACAACGACATCGCCGAGGGCCGCAGCGCCGCGCAGGTGCTGGCCGACACCGAGGCGTTCGTCACCCGCATCCGCGCGGTGCAACCCGGCACGCCGGTCGCCCTGCTCGGCATCAAGCCCAGCCCGTCGCGGGCCCATCTGCTCGACGTCCAGCGCGCCGCCAATGATGCGCTCCGTGCGTGGGCCGCGACCCAGCGCAACGTCGCCTACATCGACGTGTTCACGCCGATGCTCGATGCCGACGGCGTGCCGCGCGAGGATCTGTTCATTGCGGATCGGCTGCACATGAATGCCGCCGGCTACGCACTGTGGCGGGACATCATCGGGCCGTATCTGGTCCGCTGAGCCGGCTGCCCCAAGGCCGGCGAGCGCCGGCCGCGTTCTGCCGTCTGTCTGCGTCTCGCGGGTCTCGATCCCGGGCGAGGCGCAGACCACGTGCCGGCATGCAATCGACCGGGATTCGATGGCGCCGCGCGCCCTGTGCGCCGATAACTCGGAATTGTGTTCCGCAGACGGAAATCTTGCCGATCCTGCGCGATGGTAATGATTCTCAAACACAGCTGAAACGGTTTCAGGCCGATTTCCGTGCCTGTGCGCACAGCATGACCGGACGCGCGGTGTGCACGCCGGCCCATTCATTGACAGTCGCAACTATGCCCGCCAGCGTCGGTCGGCCGGTGCGGCATGCATGCGTGTCGCCAGTGCAGGAACAGGGGGAACACCGAGGTAGCCACCCTTCATCAAGGAATCTCAAGATGACCCACAAGCGCCTGCTCGTTCTCGCCGTTTCCGCCGTCCTCGCCTCGCCCGCCTTCGCCGCGGAACTGCGCAAGGTCGACAACCCGATCCCCGGCCAGTACATCGTCGTCTTCAACAGCGACGAGATCCGCGAACGCGTCGATGCCGACCGGCTCGCCGGTCGTCTCGACAAGGCCGTCGTGGCCTCGCCCGATGCGGCCGTCGCCGCCGAAGTCGAAAAGCGCGTCGTCGATGTCGCCGCGCAGCACGACCTGAAGGTCAGCCAGCTCTACACCCATGCGCTGCACGGCATGGTCGTCAGCGCCGACGACCGCAAGCTGGCCAGCCTGCTCAATGACCCGCGCGTGGATTTCGTCGAGGAGGACGGCTACGTCGAACTGTCGGCCACGCAGACCGGTGCGACCTGGGGCCTGGACCGCGTCGACCAGCGCGACCGCCCGCTCAACGGCACCTACATCTACACGCCGACGGCCGCGAACGTGCGCGCCTACATCATCGACAGCGGCATCCGCACCGGCCACAACCAGTTCGGCACGCGCCTGCTGGGCGGCTACTCGGCGATCAACGACGGCCGCGGCACCAACGACTGCAACGGTCATGGCACCCATGTCGCCGGCACCGTCGGCGGCACGACCTGGGGCGTCGCCAAGCAGGTGCGGCTGGTGCCGGTGCGCGTGTTCGGCTGCACCGGCGGCAGCGCCAACTCGACGATCATCGCCGGCATCGACTGGGTGCGCGCCAACCGCGTGCTGCCGGCCGTCGCCAACATGAGCCTCGGCGGGCCGGCATCGAGCGCGACCGACACCGCGACCAACAACCTGATCAACAGCGGCGTCACCGTGGTCGTCGCGGCGGGCAACAACAACGGCGCCAACGCCTGCAACTACTCGCCGGCGCGCGTGGCCAATGCGGTGACGGTCGGCTCGACGACCTCGACCGACGCACGTTCGTCGTTCTCCAACATCGGTTCGTGCGTGAACATCTTCGCGCCGGGTTCGTCGATCACCTCGGCCTGGTACACCAGCACCTCGGCATCGAACACGATCAGCGGCACCTCGATGGCCTCGCCGCACGTCGCCGGCGCCGCGGCGCTGTATCTGACCAACAATCCGTCGGCCTCGCCGGCGACGGTGCGCAACTGGCTCTACAGCAACGCGACCACGAACCGGGTCAGCAATCCCGGGACCGGCTCGCCGAACCGCCTGCTCTACACGCGCTGACCGCGACATGTCGAAACAAGGGCGCCCCTCGGGGCGCCCTTTCCGTGTTCCGACGCAGCGGCGCATGACGCCTTACGCGGATGCCGCCGACCGCGAGGCCGTGATCGAGAATCGTCTGCCGATCCGTGGTGACGGGTTTCACCACAACGCAATTCCGTCTCCAGCACACTGCGGACACCTGTCGTCCGCAGGAGTCCATCGATGCGCACTGTCGTGTCCGCAGCCGTCGCTGCGCTGATATTTGGAGCCGCCATGCAGCCCGCCTTCGCCCAGTCCACCGTCTCGCCGCAGCATCCAGGCGATCCCGGCTACGACACACTGCTCGAAGCAGCCACCGCGCCGGTCCGTGAGCGGTTCGGAGATTCTGTACGGGTCGAGGTCGAGCGTCTCGACCGGCTCGGCCGCTGGGCGTTCCTGCAGGGCAGCCTGCGCGGCGCGGACGGTGGACGTCCCGACTACGCCGGCACGCCCTATGCCGAACGCGCCGAACAGGGCGGCATGTCCGACGTCTATGTCGCACTGCTGCAAGCGCCCGTCGATGCCGATGCCGTGCCGGATGCGCCACCGTCCACGGACGCTGCGGAGGTCGCGCCCGCCGGATCCGACGACGACGCGACGCCGGAACAGGCGCGTACACCCGACGCCGGCACGCCCGTCTCCGACTGGACCCTCGTCGACCATTCGATCGGCCCCTCGGACGTGAGCTGGCTCACCTGGCCGCAGGACCACGCGGCGCCGCGCCAGCTGTTCGGCTTCTGATGTCCGCAAACGCGAAAGGCCGACGCGATGTCGGCCTTCCGGTCCTGCTCACGTCCGCACTCAACGCGGTGGCGTGATGATCTCGTAGTTGCCCGATGCGCCGCCCCAGCTGATCCGCTGCGAGCCGTCGGCGTTGACGTTGTTGGAGCCGATGAACTTCGGCTGCCCGTTCTCGAATCCGGCGAACAGCACGACATGCGACTGCCCGTTGCGCTGCATCAGCACGACGTCGCCGGGCTGCGCATTCTGCAGCGACACCGTCTGCCAGCCGTCGCCCTTGAGGTTGCGGGCCAGCTGGTCGACCGAGGCGCTGGCCTGGCCGGGTTCGATGACGCCCGCCTTCTGCAGCACCGCGGATACGAAGTTCGCGCAGTTGACGTTGTTGGGCACCCACGACTGCATCGGGAGTTCGTCGCTGTGCTTGAGCTCGCCGGCGTTGCGTCCGATGAACTGCTCGGCGATCGCGGCGGCGTTGTTGCCGCCCGCGACGGTGCCCGGGCCACTGACGGTGCCGGGCCCCGACACCGGGCCCGCGCCGTCGCCGCCACCGGCGCGGGAGCCGCCGGGCACGACCAGGGTATCGCCGGCATAGATCAGGTCGGGATTGCTGATCTTGCCGTTGGCCGCCATCAGGGCGTCGACGGACGTGCCGTAGCGGGCCGCGAGCCCGGACAAGGTATCGCCCCACGCGATGTTGTGGGTTGCGCCTGCGACTGCGGTCATTGCATCGCCTCCAGTTCGGAATCGAAGTGCCCGCAGCGCGCCACGCGCATCGGACGGATGCCCCAGCTTCGCGGTCGCACGCGCGCCGCTCAACCCGGGAGCGACCCTAGGTCGAACGGCGCATCGTGTTCATCGCGGATCCGCGGGCCGGTGTCGACGCGGCCCGCGGCGCCCCGGCTACTGCTGCCGCAGCGCGTCGATCGGATCGAGTTCCGAGGCCTTGCGCGCCGGGTAGTAGCCGAAGAACAGGCCGGTCGCGACCGAGAAGCCCGCCGCCAGCAGCACGACCTGGCTGTTGAGCGCGGTCGGCAGGTCGCTGAAGCGGCCGACCAGCAGCGCGCCGCCGACGCCGATCGCGATGCCCAGCACGCCGCCGCCGAGCGACAGCAGCATCGCCTCGGCGAGGAACTGCCGGCGCACGTCCGTCGGGCCGGCGCCGACCGCCATCCGCAGGCCGATCTCGCGGATCCGCTCGGTCACCGACACCAGCATGATGTTCATGATGCCGATGCCGCCGACGATCAATGAGATCGTCGCGACCGCGCCGAGCAGCAGCGACATCAGGCGCGTGGTCGCGGTGCGCGTGGCGACGATCTCGGAAATGTTGCGCACGCTGAAGTCGTCCTCGGCGCCGGGCGCGATGCGATGGCGTTGCCGCAGCAGCGCTTCCACTTCGCCCTGCACGTAAGGCAGGTCGTCCGCGTTGGCGACCGTCAGCGCGATCTGCATCACTGCGCCGGCGGGCATGCCCATCGCACCGAGCAGGCGCCGGCGCCCGGTCTCGAGCGGCACCATCATCACGTCGTCCTGGTCCTGGCCGAAGCCGCCCTGCCCCTTCGAGTTCAATACGCCGACCACGACGAACGGCGTGCGCCCGATGCGCACCGTCTGGCCGACGCCGCTGTCGTCGCCGAACAGTTCGCGCCGCACGGTCTCGCCGATGATCACGTTCTTGCCGGCGCCGCTGTAGTCCTGCGGTTCGAAGCCCGAGCCCTCGACGATCGTCCAGCCGTTGATCTCGAAGAAGTCCGGCTGCACGCCCTGCCAGCTGCTGGCCCAGTTCTTCTCGGCGAACACGATCTGGCTGCTGCCGCGCAGCGAGCCCGACACCAGCTGCACCTCGGGAATCTCGCCGCGGATCGCCTCGGCGTCGCCCTCGCTGAGGGTGAAGAAGCTGCTGCCGGCCTGGCGCGCGCCGCCCGTGGTCCGCCGCGAACCCGGCGAGACGTCGAGGCGCTGCGAGCCCAGGCCCGACACCATGCGGTCGATCTCGGCTTGCGTGCCCTGGCCCACCGACACCATGACGATGACCGCGGCGATGCCGATGATCACGCCGAGCGAGGTCAGCGCGCTACGCATCCAGTTGCCGCGCAGCGCGAAGATCGCGGTGCGGAGCACGTCGAGGAAGGTCATGGCGCGGCTCCGGTCTGCGCATGCGCGCGCGTGTCGTAGGGGCCTTCCTCGTGCAGCTCGCCGTCGCGCATGACGAAGGTGCGGTCGGCGTGCGCGGCCACTTCGGGATCGTGGGTGATCAGCACCACCGTGTGGCCATCGTCGCGCAGGCGCTTGAACAGGCCGAGGATCTCTTCGCCGGTCTTGGTGTCGAGCGCGCCGGTGGGTTCGTCGGCGAGCAGTACCGGCGGGCGGTTGATCAGCGCGCGCGCGATCGCCACGCGCTGCTGCTGGCCGCCCGACAGTTCGCTGGGCCGATGCGTGCCGCGGTTCTCCAGGCCCACCGCCGCGAGCGCCTCGCGCGCGCGTTCTGCGCGCTCCTCGTTCGGCACGCGCGCGTAGCCGAGCGGCATCGCGACGTTCTCGAGCGCGGTCATGCGCGGCAGCAGGTTGAAGCCCTGGAACACGAAGCCGATCTTGTCGCGGCGCAGCTCGGCCAGCTGCTCGCGGTCGAGCGTGGCGACGTCGATGCCGTCGCACAGGTACTGCCCGTCCGTCGGCGTGTCGAGGCAGCCCACCAGGTTCATCAGCGTCGACTTGCCCGAGCCCGACGGCCCCATGATCGCGACGAACTCGCCGTGCGCGATCGACATCGAGACGGCCCTGAGCGCGACCACCTCGGCCTCGGTGCCGGCGGAATAGACCTTCTCCAGCGCCCGGGTTTCGATGACCGGCGGGCGCCCGGACTGTGCGGAAGCGGACGTGCTCATCGCGTGGCCGCGCGCTCGCCGGTGACGATCAGGTCGCCTTCCGTCAATGCGCCCGAGGCCTCGGTCATGCTGCCGTCGCTCGCACCCAGCCGCACCGGCACCGCCTCGCGGCGCCCGTCGACCAGACGGTAGACGGTGACGCGGGTCGCGCCGACGGTCGCGGCCAGGGTGCGGTTCCACTGCGCGCGCTGGTCTGCGTCGAGCGTCGCGGTGAACCCGGCGAAGGTCTGCTGGAAGCGGTCGGTCATGCGCTGGCGGATCTGCGCCTGGACCCGCGGATCGCTGCCGCCGCCCATCACCATCACGCCCGGCGGCGGGCCACCGGCGCCCGCGCGCTGGCCGCCTGCAGGTGCGCCGGCACGCGGCACCTGCTGCCGCTCGCGCATCGCCGCCAGCGCATCGTCGAACGCCGCCTGCTGCGGCGCGGTGAGCTGCATCGCCGCCGCGGCGGCGGCGAGATCGTCGGCCAGGCCGCCGCCGCGTGGCGCGGCACCGCCCTCGGGACGTGCGGCCGCGGCGATCTCGGCCGCATCGGCGGGCCGGTAGCGCAGCGCGGCATTGGCGATCTTCAGCACGTTCTCGCGGTTGCTGACCTCGATCTCGGCGTTGACAGTCAGGCCCGGCAGCAGCGTGCCGTCGGCGTTGTCGACGGCGACGACCACCGGGTAGGTGACGACGTTGTTCGTCGTCGTCGCCGCCAGCCGCACCTGCTCGACGGTGCCGTTGAAGCGGCGGTCGTTGAACGCATCGGCGGTGAACGTGACGCCCTGGCCGACCTGCACCTGGCCGATGTCAGCCTCGTCGACCGCGAGTTCGATGCGCATCTTGCGCAGGTCCTCGGCGATCGTGAACAGCTCGGGCGCCTGCAGGCTCGCGGCGACCGTCTGGCCCGGTTCGATCGAACGGGTGAGGATCGTGCCGTCGACCGGCGAGCGGATCACCGTGCGCTCCATGTTGATGCGCGAGGTCTGCGTGGACGCGGTCTGCTGGACGATCTGGGCCTGCGCGGACGTGGCCTGCGCACGGGCCTGGTCGAGCGCGGCGCGCGCGAGGTCGACATCGCTGCGCGCGACCAGTTGCTGGCCGGCCAGCGAGGCCTTGCGGTCGTAGTCGAGCTGCGCATTGCGCAGCGCCGCCTGCGCCTGCGCCAGCGACGCGCGCGCGCTGTTGATCTGCGCCGAGCCCTGCTCGATCTGCGCTTGGTAGGTCGCCGGATCGATGCGCGCCAGCACCTGGCCCTGCTCGACCGGATCGTTGAAGTCGACCAGCACCTCGGTGATCTGGCCCGAGACCTGGCTGCCGACGACGACCGTCGAGGTCGCACTGAGCGTGCCGGTGGCCGAGATCACCACGCGGATGTCGCCGCGTTCGACCGGCGTGGTGCGCCAAGTGCCTTCCGCGCCGGCGGCGTTGCGTTGCGACCAGAACCACAGGCCACCGGCGACGACGGCGGCGATGACGATGACGGGCACGAACCGCGATACGGCGCGGCGACGGGGCTTGGGACGGGTCGACATGGGTCCGGTCTTGATGGGCAACTGGAGACGCTAACGCATCGCGTGGCGTGGAGTTGACCGTGGCGTCGATTTTTTTCTGCCGGATGCCCGATATGCCGGCGCGGGGTCGGCGTCGATTCAGACCAAGCGGTCGCCGAGCACGATGGTGACCGTGGTGCCTTCGCCCGGCGCGCTGTCGAGCGCGACCGGCCAACCGAAGCGCGTGCCGAGGCGGCGCACGATCGACAGGCCGATGCCCTTGCCGGATTGCGAGAACGGATCGGCCCGGTAGAACGGGTCGTAGACGCGCTTGAGCACGTCGGGCGTCATGCCGATGCCGGTGTCGCGGACGACGATGCGGTCGAGGTCGACGACGATCTCGACGCCACCGGTTTCGGTGAACGCCCAGGCGTTGCGCAGCAGATGGCCGAGCATGACGCCGAGCACGCGCGGCGGCGCGTCGAGCCGCGGGCGCCCCTGGACGTCGAGCGTCAGTGTCAGCTGCTTGCCCTCGAACAGCTGGCGCACCTTGTCGAGTTCCTCCTCGACCACCTCGACGACGTCGAAGATTTCACTCTGCGGCATCACCCCGCGTTCGCGGGCGAGCACCAGAAGCGCATCGATGACTGCTTCCATGTCCTGGGTGGCGCGGCGGATGCGCAGCAGCGGCCGCTGCTGGTGCGGCGGCGTCGCCGGATCCGCCGCGATCATGTCGCTGGCGACACGGATCACCGTCAACGGCGTGCGCAGTTCGTGGCTGGCATCGCGGGTGAACTCGCGCTCGCGGCGCACGAACGCGCCGATGCGGTCGCCGAGTCCGTGCAGCGCACTGGTCAGCGCCTGCGCCTCGCGCCCGGCATCGTCGCGGGTGGACAGGGCCGCGGGCGCGCCGTCGTCGTTGTCGGAGGGATTCCAGCGGCCCACCTCGTCGGCCAGCCGGTGGATCGGCAGCACCATGCGCTTGGACGTGCGGTAGGTCATCCACGAAACGACGAAGATCGTCGCCACCATCAGCAGCGCCAGCCCGCCGGCAGCCAGCGCGAGGATGCGGTCGAACAGCGACAGCGACGCGGCGAGATACAGGGTGCCGCCCGGGCGCCGGTCGACCAGCAGCACGCCTTCGGTGTCGCGTCGCGGCGAGAAGCCTTCCGGCGCGCCCTTGAACCACAGCAGGTTGGCGATCGCGCGGTCGCCGCCGATGATCGCCTGCAGCTCGCCGTTGTCCGGCACGAAATACCCCTGCAGGTTCACGGAGAACGGCGGCGGATACGCCGCGTCGGTCGACCTGGCCTGCCACCAGACATCGGCCTCGGCCTGCAGCCACTGCCGCGCGACGACCTCGCGGCCGATGAAGGCCGCGGTCATCACGCAGACGATCAGCGTCATCCCGGCGATCACCGCCTGGAAGGTGAACGCATCGCGGATACGGTTGGGAAGCCCCTGGGGCATCGTCGAGCGCCGGGTCGCCGGCTCAGGCCGGTGACTGCTCGATGTCGGCGATGCGGTAGCCGGCGCTCTGCACCGTGTGCAGCAGCTGCTTGTCGTAGGGCTTGTCGATGATCTTGCGCAGGTTGTAGAGGTGGCTGCGCAAGGTGTCGGAGTCGGGGAGGCTGTTGCCCCAGATCTCGCGCTCGATCTCCTGGCGGTTGACCACGCGCGGCGACTCGCGCATCAGGATCGTCAGCAGCTTCATGCCGATCGGCGAGAGCTGCAGCTCGGTGCCGCCGCGGGTGGCGCGCATGCTGGCCGGGTCGAGCACGAGGTCGGCGACCTTGAGCACTTCCGAACCGACCTGGCGGCGCTCGCGGCGGATCAGGGCGCGCAGGCGCGCTTCGAGTTCCTGGATCGCGAACGGCTTGGTCAGGTAGTCGTCGGCACCCGAGCTCAGGCCGGTCAGCTTCTCGTCGAGCGTGTCGCGCGCGGTCAGCATCAGCACCGGCGTCGACTTGCGCGCGTCCTCGCGCAGGCGCTTGCAGACCTCGATACCGTCCAGGCGCGGCAGCATCAGGTCGAGCACGATCACGTCGTAGTTGTTCTCGGTGGCCAGACGGTAGCCGTCGAGTCCGTCGGCGGCGTAGTCGACCTCGAATCCGCGACCTTCCAGATATTCGCCGACCATCTCGGAAATGTTGCGGTTGTCCTCGACGATGAGGACGAGTCCTCCGGGTTCCTGACCTGCGCGCATGAACGACTCCGTAGCTGGATGCGGTGGATTAAGCTTTGTGAATTTCCCACTTTCGCGGTGCAGGACTTGTGAAGATTTCGTGGCCCGACCGCTTCACGGCGGGCTTGGCGCTACGATTCGGGCCTCCACGCCCCTTCGGAAATCCCGTCATGCCCGGCTACGAGCGCTATCTGCCCATCCTGCTGCTGGTGGGTTCGAACATCTTCATGACGTTCGCCTGGTACGGGCACCTGAAGTACCGCAGCGTGCCGATCGTGACCGTCATCATCGTCAGCTGGGGCATCGCGTTCTTCGAATACCTGCTGATGGTGCCGGCCAACCGGATCGGCGCCGCGGTCTACTCGGCCCCGCAGCTCAAGGGCATGCAGGAGGTCATCACCCTGCTGGTGTTCGCCGGCTTCTCGACCTGGTACCTGGGACAGCCGCTGAAGTGGAACCACTGGGCGGGGTTCACGCTGATCGTCGTCGCGGCGTGGCTGATTTTTCTGGAGTAGCTGCATGCCGCGGCTGCACGCCCCTCACCCCACCACCCGCTCCGCGGGTGGTCCTCCCCTCTCCCGGCGGGAGAGGGGCATTGGCGCGCTCCGCCTTCGACGGAGCGATTTCTCAGAAGGGGATGCGGCCGGTCAGGATGTCCTTGAACATCACCCAGTCGCCGATGAACGAATAGATCGGGTGCTTGAACGTGGCCGGCCGGTTCTTCTCGAAGAAGAAATGCCCGACCCAGGCGAAACCGTAGCCGCACAACAGCGCGGCCAGCAGCCACCACGCATCGCGTTGCCACAGCGCCACGCCGAGCAGGACCAGCACGCCGCAGCTGCCGATGAAATGCAGGCGCCGCGATACCGGGTGCGCGTGTTCGCCGAGATAGAACGGATAGAACTCGCGGAAGCTGGCGAACCGGCGCATGCGTCCTCCCAGGGCAGGCGTAGTACGCGTCATTGATCGCACCGCCGCCGGCGCGCGTCAACCGCGTCAGGCGCTGCGCGGGGCGAACATGATCACCGCCATGCCGGACAGGCACAGCGCGGCGCCGAGCAGATCCCAGCGACTCGGCACGAGGCCATCGACCCGCCACAGCCACAGCAGCGCGACCGCGACATAGACCCCGCCGTAGGCCGCGTACACGCGCCCCGACGCAGTGGGATGCAGGGTCAGCAACCACACGAACACGGCCAGCGCCGCGGCCGCCGGCAGCAGCAGCCAGGCGCTGCCGTCCTTGCGCAACCACAGCCACGGCAGATAACAGCCGACGATCTCGAAGAACGCCGTGGCGACGAACAGCAGAAGCGTCTTCATGCGTCCTGCTCGGCCTGCTTGGCGCGGTTCCAGTACGCGTCCTGCGCGTCCAGCGGCTGGCCGGCGAGCGAGCGGCCCTCGGCATCGGCCATCGCCTCCATCGCGCGGAAACGGCGCTCGAACTTCCGGTTCGCGCGCCGCAGCGCCGCGCCGACATCGACCTTCGCGTGCCGTGCGAGATTCGCCGCGACGAACAGCAGGTCGCCGAGCTCTTCTTCCAGCCGGTTCTGCGCCGCGGCGTCGTCCGGATCGGCGGCGACCGCGTCGAACTCGGCGCGGACCTCGTCGATCTCCTCGTGCAGCTTGGCGATCACCGGCTGCGGCCCCGGCCAGTCGAAGCCGACGCGCGCCGCGCGGTGCTGCAGCTTCACCGCGCGCTGCCACTCCGGCAGGCCGCGCGCGATGCCGGCCAATGCCGAGGTGTCGGTCTCGCCCGCCGCCGCACGCTCCCCGCGCTTGATCGCATCCCAGTTGCGCAAGACCGTCTCGGCATCACCGGCGCTCGTATCGCCGAAGATGTGCGGATGCCGGCGGATCATCTTGTCGCTGATCGCATCGACGACATCGCCGAACGCGAACGCGCCCTGCTCCTGCGCCATCTGCGCGTGGAACACGACCTGCAGCAGCAGATCGCCCAGTTCGTCACACAGGCCCGGCAGGTCACCGCGGTCGATCGCATCGGCGACCTCGTAGGCCTCCTCGATCGTGTACGCGGCGATGGACGCGAAATCCTGTTCGACGTCCCAGGGACAGCCGTTCTGCGGGTCGCGCAGGCGCGCCATGATGTCGAGGATGCGATGGATGTCGCCGGGAGCATGCGGCATGGAAGATCCTGTGGCCTGACGTGGAATGCGGCGTGCGCCAGTCTAGCCAGCGCCATGCGCATCTGCAGTTCGTCGCCGGTGGCCGTCGATCATCGAATGCATCTGCGCGTGTCGGGTGACGCTCGGCCATGACGCCGGGGTGTTGCCTAGTCGCGCGGATCGAGCCACGTCCGCCACGGCAATGCAGGATCGCCGAGCGCGATGAAATCGCCGTTGAGGATCGTGTCGCGCTGGTTGTAGCGGAACGGCCGGCCCTGTGGATCGAGCACCACGCCGCCTGCGCCTTCGAGGATCGCCTGGCCGGCCGCGGTGTCCCATTCGCTGGTCGGACCGAAGCGCGGATAGACGTCCATGCCGCCTTCGGCGAGCCGGCAGAACTTCAGCGACGATCCCAAGGGCACCGGCGTGACGTCGCCGATCCGTGAGAGCAGCGCGGTCGTGCGCGGGTCGCGGTGCGAGCGGCTCGCCGCGACGCGCAATGCGACCGGCACGGCAGGATCGTGGCGCGGCGCATGCAGCGCGGTGTCGCGGTCGCCTTCGCGTACGAAGGCGCCATGGCCGGGCGCGCCATGCCACAGCGCGCCGGTCACCGGCGCCTGGATCACGCCGAACACCGCGACGCCGTCTTCGATCAGCGCGATGTTGACCGTGAACTCGCCATTTCGCTTGACGAACTCGCGCGTGCCGTCGAGCGGATCGACGAGCCACATGCGATTCCACGTGCGGCGCAGCGCGGCCGGCACGGCGATGGCGGACTCTTCCGAGACGATCGGGATGTCCGGGGTCAACGCGCGCAGACCGTCGACGATGACGCGGTGCGCGGCGAGATCGGCGGCGGTGACCGGGCTGGCGTCGGCCTTGCGCAACACGTCGAAGTCTTCGGCGTAGATGGCCAGGATCGCGTCGGCCGCGGCGCGCGCGATCGCGATGACGCCGTCGCGGACCGCCGCGGTGACGGGTCCGGCGGCGTCAGCCACCGTGGTGGCGCAGCCAGTCGCGGACGATGAACAGCGCGGCGATCGAGCGGCCTTCGGAGAACTCGTCCAGCAGGATCAGCTCGTGCAGCGCATCGAGCTTCCACGGCACGACTTCCAGCTCTTCCGGCTCGTCGCCGGCGAGGCGTTCGGGATACAGGTCGCGCGCGACGACCAGCGTCGCCTGGTGGCTCATGTACTGCGGCGCCAGCGACAGCGAACGCAGCGCTTCGACGCTGCGCGCGCCATAGCCGATCTCTTCCTTGAGTTCGCGATTGGCGGCCTCGAGCGGCGTCTCGCCGGCGTCGATCCGGCCCTTGACCAGACCCAGCTCGTAGCGATGGAAGCCGGCGGCGTACTCGCGCACCAGCAGCACCGTGTCGTCATCGCGCATCGGCACGACGATCACCGCCCCGTGGCCGCGCCCGTGCAGACGCTCGTACAGGCGCCGCTCGCCGTTGGAGAATTCCAGGTCCAGGCGCTCCATCCGGTACAGCGCCGCCTCGTGCTCGGTGACGTCGTGGATAGTCGGCAGCGTCCTGCTCATGCCGACGTGCTCCCACCTGCACGGTGCCGGCACTGCGGGGCGATAATGCGGGGATGACTGGACAGATTCACGATGCGGCCATTCTAGCCGACGGCAACGACTGGCGGACCCGCGACCTCGCCGCGGTGTGGCACCCCTGCACGCAGATGCGCGAGCATCCCGACGTGCAGCCGCTGCTGCCGATCGTGCGCGGCGAAGGCGCATGGCTGATCGAAGCCGGTGGCCGCCGGATCCTCGATTCGGGCAGCAGCTGGTGGACCAACCTGCACGGCCACGCCGAGCCGCGGATCGCCGAGGCCATCGCGACACAGGCGCGCACGCTGGAGCAGGTGATCCTGGCCGGCTGCACGCATCCGGCGGCGGTCGAACTCGCCGAACGGCTGCTCGCCTTCGCGCCGCGCGAACCGGGCCGCCCGCCGCTGACCAAGGTGTTCTATGCCGACAACGGCTCGGCCGGCGTCGAGGTCGCGCTGAAGATGGCGTTCCAGTGGTTCCAGAACCGCGGCGACGAGCCGCGCCGGACCAAGTTCGTCGCGCTGCAGAACGGCTACCACGGCGAGACGCTCGGCGCGCTCGCGGTCGGCGACATTCCACTGTACCGCCGCGTCTATGCGCCGCTGCTGTGCGAGGCGGTGTTCGCGCCGTCGCCGGACGCCTACACCGCGCGCCCGGGCCAGAGCGCTGCCGGCCATGCCGAGGACGCGGCCGATGCGCTGGCACATCTGCTCGACGCGCATGCCGGCGAGATCTGCGCGCTGATCCTCGAACCGCTGGTGCAGTGCGCCGGCGGCATGCGCATGCACGATCCGGTGTATCTCAGGCGCGTGCGCGAGCTGTGCGACGTGCACGGCGTTTTCCTGATCGCCGACGAGATCGCGGTCGGATTCGGACGCACCGGCACGCTGTTCGCATTCGAACAGGCCGGCGTGCAGCCGGACCTGCTGTGCCTGTCGAAGGGCCTGACCGGCGGCTTCCTGCCGCTGTCGACGGTGCTGGCGACGCAGGCGCTTTACGACGGCTTCCTCGATACCTCGCGCGAACGCGCGTTCCTGCACTCGCACAGCTACACCGGCAATCCACTGGCCTGCGCCGCGGCGCTGGCCTCGCTCGACATCTTCGGCAGCGACGACGTGCTCGCCCGCAACCGCGACACCGCTTCGAAGATGGCGACGCTCGCCGCGCAGATCGGCGCGCACCGGCATGTCGCCGATACCCGCCAGAGCGGCATGATCGTCGCGTTCGAACTCACCCGTGACGGCGACAAAGGCACGCCCTTCGATCCGGCGCTGCGCGTCGGCCTGCGCGCGTACCGGCATGCGGTCGAGCGCGGCGTGCTGCTGCGTCCGCTCGGCGACATCCTGTACTGGATGCCGCCCTACTGCATCGACGATGCGCAACTGCAGCTGCTGGCGGACATCACCGCCGAGGCCATCGAGGCGGGGACGTCATGCGTGTGATCCGCGCCTTCGTCGATCGCCCGCTCGCCGCCGGCCAGCCGGTCGAACTGCCCGACGATGCGGTCGCGCATCTGGTGCGCGTGCTGCGCCTGCGCGAAGGCGACGCCTGCGTGCTGTTCAACGGCGACGGCATCGACCACGACGCGCGCCTGCTGCGCGTGGACAAGCGCAGCGCGGTCGCGGAGATCACCGGCAGCCGCGCGATCGATCTCGAATCGCCGCTGTCGATCACCCTGGTGCAGGGCATCGCGCGCGGCGAGAAGATGGACTGGATCCTGCAGAAGGCGACCGAACTGGGCGTTTCCGCGTTCGTGCCGGTGTCGAGCGACCGCAGCGAAGTGAAGCTCGACGCCGAGCGCGCAGCCAAGCGGCTCGCGCACTGGCGCAGCGTCGTGGTCTCGGCCTGCGAACAGAGCTGGCGCTCGAAGATTCCGGACGTCGCACCGCCGAGATCGCTCGCGGCCGCACTCGCCGATCTGCCGGCAGGCACGTCGCACTGGCTGCTCGATCCGGACGCCGAAGCCGGCATCGCGACGGTGGCGCCGCCATCGGACGGCATCGTGCTCGCGATCGGACCCGAAGGCGGCTGGTCCGCGAACGACCGCGCGGCACTGGTCGCCGCCGGCTTCGGCGGATTGCGGCTGGGCCCGCGGATCCTGCGCACCGAGACTGCGGGCATGGCCGCGATCGCGGCGCTGCAGGCGCGCTTCGGCGATCTCGCCGGCTGACGCCGGCATCGAGTCCGGATGTCCCACCGGCTGAGCGCCGGCGGGGTCAGGCCGCGAGCGCCTCGCGCACCGACTGTTCGATCACGTCGATGTCGGGAATCAGCGCGACGTCGTCGTTGAGGCGCACGCGGGCGCGCACCGCGAACGGCAGCGCGTCGCCGTCGCCGTCGGACTCGTCGAGCAGGTGCGCTTCGGAAATCGTCACCAGCCGCGGGAAGCCCTCGGTCAGCAGCGCGAAGAACGGAAGGCGCGCATCGCCGCCCAGGGTCTTGAGCACGACCACCTTGCTGGCCAGGTCCGCGCGTTCGTCGCCCTGCTTCGACAGCACCGGGAACGCGACCAGCGGCAGGCGCCAGCCGCGCCAGCGCAGGCGGCCGAGCAGCCACTCGGGTGCGTTCGCCACCGCCTCGGGCGGCGAATACGACAGCACTTCGGAAATCGTCGCGTTGGGCAGCAGCAACTGGGTCGTGCCGGTGCGGATCAGCACGCCGCGGATCTCTTGGTTCGCACTCACAGCGACAAGCCTCCTGAATCGAAACGCCGCTCGCTCGGCATCCAGCGCGCGATCAGCCAGTCGGCGATGTCGGTCGGACTGCCCGACGGGCCGCCGCGCTCCGCGACGGCGCGCGCCGCGACCGGGTCGTAACAGCCGTCTTCGCTCTGGCCGCCGACCAGTGCGCCCTGCCACGCGGACCCCATCACCACGTCGACGAGCGCGGGATCGGCGCCGCTGAGGAACAGCACGGCGCTGTCGTCGGTCGGCACCGCGTCGGCGAGGTCCGCGAGACCGGTGCCGTCGGTGACCTCGGTGAAGCGCAGTGCGCCTCCGGCCGCGGTGGGCAGCAGGTCCGGCGGCAGGAAATAGACTTCGCCAGGCGAGACGGTCATGCCCGCCTCGGCCAGTTGCACCGGCATCGCGGTCGCGCGTTCCATCTGCCGCACGAGCCGGTCGTAGCGGCCGCCATCGAGCTGCAGCCGCACCAGCAGCGGGCGCGGAAACCCTTCGGGCAATGCGCCGAGCAACTGGCGTACCGCGTCGGGACCGCCGAGGCCGCCGGCGATCAGCACGACGCCCTTGACCGGGCCGTGGCCGTAGCTGTCGGTATCGCTGAGGCTCAGGCCGGAAATACGCGATTCCAGGTCGGACAGATCGCGCTGCAAGGTCTTGGCCGGCGCGGCTGCGACAGGCGCGTCGTCGTCGGCTGGCGCGGCGGCGCGGAACGACGGCAATGCATCGTCGTCGAGCAGTGTCAGCGGCTCGGAGGTCGATTCGACAGCCGGTTCGGAGGGCTGCTCTACGGCCGCATCGGTTCCCGCATCCGTTCCGGCCGCATCCGCAACCGGCAGTTGTTCGGGCGCCGTCGTCGGTTCCGACGTCGGGGTCTCCGACCACGCGGCCAGATTCTCGTTCAGATCGCGGACTTCGCCCGGCGGCGCGGCCGGCGGGGTGTAGCTGGTCTCGTCGTAGTCGGCCAGCTCGAAGTCGAAACTGAACTCCACCGCAGGCGTCTGCACATTTGGCGGCGCATCGAACTCGGCGGCGACCGGATCGAACGCGAGATGGGTCGCGTCGTCGGACGTCGATTGCGGCGCGGGCGGCGCTTCGATGTCCGGCGTCACCGGCGCGTCCGGTGCGACGAACGATGCGGATTCCGTGTGCGCGTCGAACTCCAGCGTCAGCGGCTCGCCGACAACCGGCGCATCGCCGGCCGTGGACGGCGGCAGCACGTCGCCCACACCGCGCAGCTTCGCGGCGAGATGCCGGATCCAGCGCGCGGCGTCCCAGCCGGTGCGTTCGAGCACCAGCGCGGCTTCCTCGAAGATCACGGTCCGGCCGGGCGCGGCGAAGGCCGGCTCGAAGGGTTCGAGCGCATCCTCGTCTGCCGGATCGAGCACGACGACCAGCACCGAAGGCGCCAGCGCGTCGAGCGCATCGGGCGCGTGCTGCGACGGGTCGAGCGTCGCGACCAGTTCGGCGCCGGCTTCGGTCAGCCCTTCCACCACGCGGTCGCAGGCCGCGCCCGCGCGCGCCAGCACCACGGTACGGATCGCGTCAGTCATCGTCGCGCTCCAGCTTCAGCAGTTCGTAGACGTGGCGCAGCAACTCGGGCTCCTGATACGGCTTGCCGAGGTAGCGGTCGACGCCGATCTCGAACGCGCGCTGGCGGTGCTTCTCGCCGGTGCGCGAGGTGATCATCATGATGCTCACGTCGCGCAGGCGCGGGTCGGCCTTCATGTGGGTCGCCAGTTCGTAGCCGTCCATGCGCGGCATCTCGATGTCGAGCAGCATCAGGTCGGGCACGCGCTCGTCCATGCGCTCGAGCGCATCCATGCCGTCCTTCGCGGTCATCACCTCGAAGTTGTGGCGTTCGAGCACGCGGCCGGTGACCTTGCGCATCGTCACCGAGTCGTCGACGACCATGACCAGCGGAACCGCGCGGCGTTCGACCGCCGGCTCCGCCGTCTGCACGATGGCCTCGGGCTGCGCCGCCTGCGCGCCGTGGCGACGCACCAGCGGGGCGATGTCGAGGATCACGACCACGCGGCCGTCGCCCATGATCGTCGCGCCGAAGATGCCCGGGATCGACGTGATCTGCGGGCCGACCGGCTTCACCACGATCTCCTTGTTGCCGACGATTTCATCGACGGCGACGGCTGCGCGCAGTTCGCCGGCGCGGATCAGCAGCAACGGCATCTGCAGCTGGCCTTCCGCGCGCGCCGACGGCTGGCCGACGAGCCGGCCGAGATCGTAGAGCGGATAGCCCTCGCCGCCGTAGCGGTAGATCGCGCCGTGCGTCGCGTCGGCACGGGCGATGCGGCCCACGCCGCGCACCGAGGCGATCGGTACCGCGAAACTGGTCTCGCCGATGCGCACGAACGCGGCCTGGGTGACCGCCAGCGTCTGCGGCAAACGCAGGATGAAGGTGGTGCCCGCGCCCTCGCGCGAATGGATGTCGAAGGTGCCGCCGAGCTGGCGCACTTCGCTGGCGACGACGTCCATGCCGACGCCGCGGCCGGCGAGGCGGCTGACCTCGGTCGCGGTCGAGAAGCCCGGCTGCAGGATCAGCGCGTCGAGATCGACCTCGGCCACGTCGGCATCGGCCTGCAGCAGGCCGCGTTCCTCGGCGCGGCGGCGGATCGCCGCGCGGTCGAGTCCGGCGCCGTCGTCGCCCACTTCCAGCACCACTTCCGAGCCTTCGCGGCGCACGGCGATGTGGACGCTGCCCTCGTCGGGCTTGCCGGCACTGCGACGTGCTTCGGGCGCCTCCAGTCCGTGCGCGACCGCGTTGCGCAGCATGTGCTCCAGCGGCGAGACCATGCGTTCGAGCACGTTGCGGTCCAGCTCGCCCTGGGTACCTTCGAGGCGCAGTTGCACGTGCTTGCCGGTGTCCTGCGCAGCTTGGCGGACCACGCGGCGCAGGCGCGGCACGAGACCGTCGAACGGCACCATGCGCGTGCGCATCAGGCCTTCCTGCAGGTCCGAGCTCACCCGCGACTGCTGGGTCAGCAGCGTCTCGTACTGGCGGGTCTGGTCGTCGAGCATCTGCTGCAGGCTGCCGAAGTCGGACGCGGTCTCGCCGAGTGCACGCGAGAGCTGCTGCAGCGTCGAGAAGCGGTCGAGTTCCAGCGGATCGAAGGTCGTCTCGGTCGTCTCGCCCTCGCGCTGGTAGCGCGCGACGATCTGCGCCTCGGTCTCGATGTCGAGACGGCGCAGCTGGTCGCGCAGACGCGTATTGGTCTGCGCGAGTTCGTTCATCGCGCCGCGGAACGCGCCGAGCTGCTGTTCCAGACGCGCGCGGTAGATCGCGACTTCGCCGGCGTAAGTGACCAGCTTGTCGAGCAGGTCGGCGCGGATGCGCACCTGCTCCTGCGAGCCGCGCAGCGCGGTTTCCTCGTCGTCGGCGGCGCCGCTGTCGAGCGGCAGCGGTGCGGACAACGGCGCGAGTTCGATCTTCGGTACTTCGTGCGCCGGCCCCGGCGACACGGCCGGTGTCTCGCCGGCGGGCTTGCCGCTGAACGCATCGACCAGCGCCTGCGACGGTCCGATCGCACGGCGCTCGCCGGCACGGGTCACCATCGTGTGCAGACGGTCGAAACCGCGCTCGAGCAGCATCACGTCGCCACGGCGCAGCGTGCGCCGACGCTCGGCCACGGATTCGAGCAGCGTCTCCATCGCGTGGCCGAGTTCGCCGATCTCCATCAGGCCGGCCATGCGCGCACCGCCCTTGAGCGTGTGCAGGTCGCGCTGCAGCCCGGCGACCGCGTCGCGGCTGTCGGGCGCGGCGCGCAGCTGCGCCAGCAGCGCGTCGGAATGGTCGAGCAGGTCGATGCCTTCCTCGACGAAGATGTCGATCAGCTCCGGATCGAGACCGTCGAGCGACAGCGCGGCGTCGGGATCGTCTTCGCTGGCCGGCAGTTCCGGGACCGTAGCGGAATCGGCCAGCGCTTCGTCCGCGCCGGTGTCGATCGCGGCTTCCGGAGTTTCGTCGATCGGGCTGACCGGCGCGGCATCGGTTTCGATTGGCGATGTCGACAGCGTCTCGTCGATGTCGATGTCGCGCGCCTGTGCGTCCGCCTCGGGTTCGGGTGCAGGCACCGTGGTGTCGACGGCATCGGCGTCATCGATCGTGTCGGCGGCTGCTTCTGCGTCCACGTCGCCCGCATCGACCGCGTCCGGCATGTCGGCGTCGTCGACCGTGTCGATCGCAGGCGGAGCGGCGATGTCCTCTCTGACCTCGTCCTCGTCACGCGTTTCGGCGACCTCGTCGACCGCTTCCAGCGCAGGCGGCGTCACCGTCTCCGCTGCGTCCTGCGCTGCGTCGCGCAGGCGACGCGCGGTTTCGTCCTGCTCGAATCGGTCGCGCTCGGAGACCAGCACGGCGGCATCGATCTGCGCCTGGCGTCGCAGGGCTTCGAACGCCTCGACCGCGATCCGCGCCGCATCGGACTGGCGCACCGCATCCTGTTCCGTGTCTTCGGACGCGACGCGATCCGGCGCCGCCCCGGCATCGTCCGTCGGGGCCGCGTGCTCCGCGGCCAGGCGGTCCTGTTCCAGGCGTTCGGCTTCGACGCGCTCGGCTTCGGCACGTTCGATTTCGAGCTGGGCCAGGGCGGCCTGTTCAGCTGCGTCGTTCTGCGCGGCGTGCTCGGCGACGAGCCGCTCTGCCTCCAGACGCTCGGTCTCGACACGCTCGGCTTCGAGTCGTGCCGCTTCCGCCTGTTCGGCCTGTTCCTGCGCGAGACGTTCCTGCTCCAGACGCTCGGCTTCGACGCGCTCGGCTTCGAGTCGCGCCGCTTCCGCCTGCTCGGCCTGTTCCTCCGCGAGGCGTTCCTGCTCCAGACGTTCGGCTTCGACACGTTCGGCTTCGAGTCGCGCTGCTTCCGCCTGCCCGGCCTGTTCCTGCGCGAGACGTTCCTGCTCCAGACGCTCGGCTTCGACGCGCTCGGCTTCGAGTCGCGCCGCTTCCGCCTGCTCGGCCTGTTCCTGCGCGAGACGCTCCTGCTCCAAACGTTCGGCTTCGAGACGCTCGGCCTCGAGTCGTGCCGCTTCGGCCTGCTCGGCTTCGGCCTGCGCAAGACGTTCCTGTTCCAGACGTTCCGATTCGAGGCGCTCGGTTTCGAGGCGGGCGAGTTCCGCCTGCTCCGCCTCGTGCTGCGCGACGCGCTCTGCGTCGAGGCGCGCCTGTTCCGCGCGCTCGGCTTCTAGGCGTTCATCCTCCAACTCTATGCGCTCGACCTGGTCATCATCGTCGGGCGCGATCGACGAAGCATCGGCCGTGGCGTCGAGCGCGTCGATGTCGTCGGGCAAATCGAAGTCGAAATGCTCGACCGGCGCCTCGGGCAGCCGGTCGCGCAGTGCGCCGACGCGGGCGGCCAGTGCAGGCAGCACCGCGATCCGCGGCTCGGGGTCGTGCAGTTGCCGCAGCGCCTCGCGGGCGGCGACACAGACCGCATCGAGGACCGGGGCGACATCGGATTCCGGCGTGGCGCCGGCGGCGACCAGACGACGTGCGTATTCCTCGGCGGGCCCCAGCAGCAGGCCGATCGCCGGCACTTCGGCCATCGCGAACGCGCCGTGCATCGTGTGCAGCGCGCGCAGCAGGCGCTCGCCATCGGCGGGAACGCCGGCATCGATCGCACCGAGCCAGTCGCCCACGGTCTGCAGATGGCCCTGGACCTCGTTGTCGAGGATCTCCAGCAGCAGCGCATCGACCGAGGCGGGAACGGTTTCGATGTCCTGATCTTCGGCCGCGATGTCCGGGATGGCCGGTGTTTCGGCGGCGGATTCGGCATCCGCCGCGATGTCGACGGGCGTAGCACGCGCTGCATCGTCCGGCACCGCGGCATCCGCGGCGACGGCCAGCGCCGCCGGCCGCACCGGCAGCGTATCGTCGCCGGCCGCGATGCGCGCCGCATGGGCCTGCATGGTTTCGAGATCGGCGCGCAGCGTGGCTTCGCCGCGCAGCACGGCCTGCAGTTCGGGCAATGCGTAGAAGGCCTGGTCGACCATCTCGACCACCGCCGGACTCGCCGGGCGGCCGTCGATCACGCGGTTGAGCATGGTCTCGATCGACCAGCTGAACTCGCCGAGCGCCTTCGCGCCCACCAGACGGCCACTGCCCTTGAGCGTGTGGAACACGCGCCGGATCGGGCGCACCAGTTCGATGTTGTCCGGCTGCGCGCGCCACGGCGGCAGCAGCGCGTCGAGATTCTCGATCTCGCCGGCGAACTCCTCGAGGAACACTTCGCGGATCTCGTCGTCGATCTCGTCGCCGACGTCCTCGAATCCGCCGGCGACATTGCGCGCAGGCGACGGTGCCGGGGCCGTCTCGGCAGCGGGTGCCGCCGGTGCGGGCGCGGCGACCTCCGCCGGCGGCGTCCACACGTCGATGCCACGCGCCAGCTGGCCGATATCGATGTCGGTAGCCGCCCCACCGTCTCCGTCGAACACGTTCGTGTCGGCGGCGGTGGCGTCCGCGTCGTCCGCGGCCGGCAGCGGCCAGTAGCCCAGCGCCTCCAGGCTGCTGCGGGCGATGTCGAGGATGTCGGCGCGGTTCGGGCGCTGCTCGCGCAGCGCCTCGAGGTAGTACTCCAGGCTCGCCAGCGCGTCGGCGAAGGTATCGAGCTGGCGGCCGTTGGGCACGCGCTGGCGCGCGATCAGTTCGCGCTCGGCGTACAGCCGTACGCCGGACAGATAGCCGGCCGCCTGCGGCAGTTCCAGCATCACCAGCGCACCGCCGACCTCGGCCAGCAGGCGCGGTACTTCCTGCAGTTCGGCATGGTCCCAACTGGTTTCGACGAACGCGACCAGGGCCTGGCGCGCGTCGGAGAAATTGGCGATCGCCTCGCGGACCAGTACCGCCATCGACTGCTGCGCCTCGACGGCGAGCGTGTCGTCGGAGCCGTCGGTCACTTCGGCGCCGAGGCGCGAGACCTGGTCGTCGAGCGTCGCGTCGACATAGAGCAGCGCGCCGGCGACGTCGAGCAGCGTGTCCTCGCTGGCCGGCGTGGCGCCGCCGACGATGCCGCGCATCGTGTCGCGCTGCTGTTGCACCACGGTGCGCGCCGCGCCGAGGCCGAGCATGCCGAGCGTGTCGGCGACGCCGGCCAGCACCTCGACCTGCGGCTGCAGGCCGGCGATGTCGGTCGAACCGGTGCGCAGGTGCAGGTCGAGCGCGTCCTTGACCCGCAGCAGGTCTTCCTTGACCGCCGCCGAGACCGTTCCCAGCAGCGCGCGGTTGCGGCCACCGAGGCTGCCGCGCGCGTGTTCGAGCTCGGCCTCGCTCGGCAGCTGCGCCTTCAGGTCGAACGCCTCGCGCAGCGCGTCGAGCGCGGGATGCGCGGCATCGCTGTGGGCGACGTGGTAGAGCAGTTGCCGCGTGGGTTCCTGGGCGCCGTCGGACAGCATCGCGTCGAGGCGCGGCGCCTGCGCGTACTGGCGCACCTCGCGTTCGACGCCGGCGAACACCTGGCGCAGCGTGGGATGCACGGCCGGCGCGAACGCGCCGTCGGCGAGCGCGTCCGTGACGCGGGATGCGACCCACAGCATGCGGCGCTGGCTTTCCGAACCCGCCTGCGCGGACAGCGCCGACAGTCCGCCGACGAGTGCGCCGGTATCGCCCGGGCTGCCGGTCGCGGGCCAGGCCTGCAGCGCGACGCGCAACTGGCGCAGCGCGGCATCGGGATCGATGCCGGGATCCTCGACCGGTGCGGTCTCGGGCAGAGCACGCGCGAGGTCCGGCGCGAACAGGATGCTTTCGCTCAGGCCGGTGTCACCGCGCGCGGCGCGCAGTTCGTTGAGCAGCGGCAGCAGCACGATCGGAATGTCGCGGTGGCCGCCCTGCAGGCGTTCGAGATAGTCGGGCAGCAGCAGCATGCCGCGCAGCAGCGCGGCCGAGGCGATGTCGCGGTCGGCGGTCGCGTCGTCGCGCAGCGCGTCGGCCAGCCGCTCCATTTCCTCGACGACCATCGCCGGCGCGTACAGCTCGACCATGCGCAGCGTGCCCTGCGCCTGGTGCAGGTAACCGGCGCACAGGCGCATGCGGCCGGGATCGTCCGGCGCTTCGACGAAGCCTTCCAGTTCGATCCGCGCCTGGCGCAGCACCTCGTCCAGCTCGGGCTTGATCCAGCCGAGCATGGTGTGGTCGATGGCATCGCGCAGACCGCTCATGCGGCGGCTCCGCTACGGATGCCGCGCGCGCGTGCGCGAAGAGCACTGACGATCATGGTGTCCGTTCCGTGGCTCAGGCCGGCAGCTTGAAGTCGGCGACCGAGCGACGCAGGTCGGCGGCCAGCTGCGCCAGATTGCCGATCGACGCCGCGGTCTGGTTGGCACCCTGCGAGGTCTGCTTGGTGATCGACTGGATCGTGTGCATCGTCGTGGTGATGTTGGTCGCCGCCGACGACTGCTGCTTCGCCGCCGACGAGATGCCCTGGATGAGGTCGGCGAGGCTGGTCGACACGCTTTCAATCTCGCCCAGCGCGGTGCCGGCGTCCTCGGCCAGGCGCGCACCGGCGACGACCTCGGATGTCGTCTGCTCCATCGAGGTCACCGCCTCGTTGGTGTCGGACTGGATCGTCTGCACCAGCGTTTCGATGCGGCGCGTCGCGTTGGTCGCACGTTCCGCGAGGCGCTGCACTTCGTCGGCGACGACCGCGAAGCCGCGGCCGGCCTCGCCGGCGGACGCCGCCTGGATCGCGGCGTTGAGCGCGAGGATGTTGGTCTGTTCGGAGATGTCGTTGATCAGTTCGACGATCGAGCCGATCTCCTGCGAGCTCTCGCCGAGCCGCTTGATGCGCTTCGAGGTTTCCTGGATCTGGTCGCGGATCGAGTCCATGCCGGCGATCGTCTCGCGCACCACGCCCGCGCCCTTGGTCGCGATCTGCACCGAGCGCTGCGCCACGTCGGCCGATTCGGCGGAGTTCTTCGACACCTGGTCGATGCTGACCGCGATCTCGTTGATGCGGTCCGACGCGGAATTGATCTCGGTCGCCTGGTGTTCGGCGGCCTCGGCCAGATGCATCGCGGTGGCCTGGGTTTCCTGCGCGCTGGAGGCGACCTGCACCGAGGTGTCGTTGATCGTCTGCACGAGGCTGCGCAGCTGCTCGATCGCGAAGTTGATCGAGTCGGCGATCGCGCCGGTCATGTCCTCGGTGACCGTGGCCTTGACCGTCAGGTCGCCTTCGGCGAGCGAACCCATTTCGTCCAGCAGGCGCATGATCGCCTCCTGGTTGCGGTTGTTGAGTTCCATCGTGGTCTCGTACCGCTCGCGCTGGGCGCGGTTCAACGCGAACAGCAGGCCGGCGATCGCGACCAGGGCGACGAGACCGGCGAGGATGCTGATCCACGTGTTGCCGAAGAGGTTGCCGTCTTCGAGCGAGCCGGGCGTGGTGAAGGCCCGGAACAGCGATTCGCTGTCGGTCAGCAGCTGATCGGAACCCGACACCAGCGCGCCGGCCGCGGCCTGCGCCTGGAACAGCTGCTCGCTGCTGCCGAGGATCGCCTCGAGTTCGGCGCGCATCCGCGCCCAGGCCTCGTCGGCGCGGGTCAGTGCGGCGAGTGCGTTGCCGTTGGTCAGCGCCTGCAGTTCGCGCGACGGGTCGCCCTCGCGCAGGCCGGTCATGACCTGCTGGAAATCTTCGGCGTTGCGGCGCAGGCCCTGCCCCGCGATCGCCGCGCCGGCGCCGCCCGCCTGCACCTCGGTCACGCGCCGCGCCATATCGCCGGCGATCACGACCTGGCGCAGGGCCATGTAGACCTGCGAGGACGGCGAGCCGCTGCTCGACATCGCCCGCACCAGTTCGTCGAGCAGGGCCTGCAGCTGCGGCACGCCCTGGCTGAAGCGCTGGGCCTGTCCGGCGAACGCGGTCACCGCCGCTTCGCTGTCGGCCAGCCGTTGCGCGCTGGCGCCGAGCGGGGTCCAGGTCTCGGTGACCTTGGCGATCGGACCGGACACGCCCACGGTATTGCCGTAGTTGCTGTTGAGCTGCTGGATGTCGCCGTCGATCTGCGCGCGCGTGGCCTTGAACGTCTCGAACGCCGCGGCGTTGCCGCGCACCGCATCGGTGCCCTGGTTGGCCAGGCGTTGGCTGTCCACGCGCAGGTTCGAGGCCGCGGCACTGGCGCTGCCGAAGCGCGAGGCCTTCCACGTGCCGTAGCCGGTGTTGAGGACCAGGATCGCGCCGGCGATGACCAGCACCACGACCCAGAAGTTCGTGCCGAAGGTGCGACGTTTGACGACGAGAGTATCGGCGGCTGTGCTCATGCGGGCTGTCCGTTCCTGATGCTGGGTGCGACGACGGCCATCAGGCCGCGGCGTGTCTGAATTCCGGGGTGCGACCGAGACGTTCGAAACTGAAGACGCCCCAGGTCGCGTTGGCGTGCGCATACGCGCGATCGACGAAATGGCCGTAGCGGCCCTCGGCGATGCGGTCGGCCGAAACCTCGTCTTCCTCGAGGAAACTGCGCTGGCCGAAGAGTTCGTCGATCGTCAGCGCGACGTCGCCGCCGGGCTGGCGCACGACCAGCACGCGCTGGCTTTCCAGCAGCACCGTGCGCTCGCCCTCGAGGAACTGCTTGAGGTCGACGATCGGCAGCAGGCTGCCGCGGATGTTGGCGACGCCGAGTACCCACGGCTGCGCGCCGGGCACCGGCGTGACCGGCGGCATCGGCAGGATCTCGATGACCTCGTCGAACGAGGACGCGAGCATGCGCCGGCCGATGCGGTAGCCCACGCCGCGCCACAGGCCGGGGGCATCGAGCTGGTCGGGCAGGCCGACGCTGTGCGCCAGGCTGCGCCGCTCGTACTCGGCCAGGAGTGCGAACGCACCCGTGGCGGGCGCGCCGGCGGACTGCGCGGTGGACATCAGCCCCCCAGGACCGCGTTGACCTGGCTGATCAGCGCATCCTCGGTCGGTGGCTTGACGATGTAGCCCTTCGCGCCCTGGCGCAGGCCCCACATCCGGTCCGTTTCCATGCCCTTGGTGCTGATGATGACGATCGGAATGCCCGAGGTCTCGGCGTCCTTGGCCAGCGCGCGCGTGGCCTGGAAGCCGCTCATGCCAGGCAGCACGACGTCCATCAGTACGAGGTCGGGGCGTTCGCGCTTGCACGCGACGATGCCGTCCTCGGCGTTGCCCGACGCGGTGACCTGGTGCCCGTGGCGTTCCAGCCACTGGGTCAGTACCGCGGTATCGGTCGGCGAATCCTCGATCAACAGGATGCGTGCCATGCCCTGCTCTCCCCTGATCAGGCGTTGACGTGTGTGCGGATCGCGTCGAGGAGTTCCTCGCGCGTGAACGGCTTGGTGACGTACTGCTCGGAGCCGACGATGCGCCCGCGGGCCTTGTCGAACAGGCCGTCCTTGGACGACAGCATGATCACCGGCGTATTGCGGAACACCTGGTTGTTCTTGATCAGCGCGCAGGTCTGATAGCCGTCGAGCCGCGGCATCATGATGTCGACGAAGATGATCTGCGGCTTCTGGTCGGCGATCTTCGCGAGCGCCTCGAATCCGTCGACGGCGGTGACGACGTCGGCCCCTTCGCGACGCAACAGCGTCTCGGCGGTGCGCCGGATGGTCTTCGAGTCGTCGATCACCATCACCCGCAAGCCGTCAAGGCTGCCGGAGGACGGCTTGTCGTCACTGGTCATGCGTTCTCCCCTGATGCGCGGCGCGGGACTTCGCGCGCCGGTGCAGGACGGAGTTATACCGCGGCCCGGCATCGGACTGTCAAGATTTCCGCACGCTTTGTGCGCCGTGCCTCGAAATGCGGCGGCGCGGCAGGCGCGATGGCCCCTGATAAGATCGACGCCCCAATCCCGCAGGTCGTGCGCATGTCCCTGGATGTCGTCGTGGTGATGGACCCGATCGGGTCGATCAGGATCGCCAAGGACTCGACGTTCGCGATGCTGCTCGAAGCGCAGCGGCGCGGCCATCGGCTGCATTACGTGATTCCCGGCGGCCTGGCGATGACCGGCGGCGACGCGGTGGCGGGGGTCGCGCCGCTGACCGTGCGCGACGACGCCGGCGACTGGTTCACCCTCGGCACGCCCGCGCTGCGCCGCTTCGGCGCCGGCGACGTGGTGCTGATGCGCAAGGATCCGCCGGTCGATCCGGAGTTCATCGGCGACACGCAGATCCTCGGCGTGGCGCAGCGGCAGGGCGCGATGATCGTCAACGATCCGCAGGGCCTGCGCGACATGAACGAGAAGCTCGGTGCGCTGGCGTTCCCGCAGTGCTGTCCGCCGTCGCTGGTCAGCCGCGATGCGGCCTCGCTCAAGGCCTTCATCGCCGAACATCGCGACGCCGTGCTCAAGCCGCTCGACGGCATGGGCGGTCGCTCGATCTTCCGCGCCGTCGCCGGCGACGCCAACCTCAACGTGATCCTGGAAACGCTGACCGACGGCGGCCGCCGGCTGGCGATGGCGCAGCGCTACCTGCCGGAGATCGTCGACGGCGACAAGCGCATCCTGCTGATCGACGGCGTGCCGGTCGACTACTGCCTGGCGCGGATCCCGCAGGGCGACGAGTTCCGCGGCAACCTCGCCGTCGGCGGCCGCGGCGAAGCGCGTCCGCTGAGCGAGCGCGACCGATGGATCGCCGCACAGGTCGGTCCGGCGCTCGTCGCGCGCGGCATGCGCTTCGTCGGCCTCGACGTCATCGGCGACTGGCTGACCGAGGTCAACGTCACCAGCCCGACCTGCATCCGCGAGATCGACGCGGCCTACGGCACCAACATCGCCGGCCTGCTGTTCGACGCGATCGAACGCGGCCCGGTCGCAACGGGTACGCCCTGACGCGTCCCGCGCGACCGACGATGCAGGCCACCGCACCGCCTCCGCAGATCGACGACGGCGCGCGCCTCGGGGCGACGCTGGTGCTGTCGTTGCTGGTCCACGGCCTGCTGGTGCTGGGCATCGGCTTCGCGACCGAGGACGCCGCGCCGGTGATGCCGACGCTGGACGTGATCCTGACCGAGACCACGAGTCCGCTGACCCAGGCCCAGGCCGACTTCCTCGCCCAGGCCAGCAACCAGGGCGGCGGTGAACACGAGCAGACCAACCGGCCGCGCGAGGCGCAGCTGGGCCAGGTACCCCAGGACACCACCGGCGTGGCGCCGATGGAGCTGCGCGCGCAGTCTCCGGACGCGCAGCCGCCGCCGCTCGATCGCGTGGTCGCGAGCACCCGCGGCGAGACGACGTTGCCGAGCGAGGACCCGTCCCGGCAGACCGATCCGTCGACGCTGCCGCGCGGGCCGGAGAAGATCGAACGCGACCTGGAAATGGCCCGGCTCGCGGCCGAGATCCACATGCGCTCGGAACGTTACGCGCGCCGGCCCAAGCGCAAGTTCGTGTCGGCGAGCACGCAGGAATACGTCTACGCCGCGTACCTGCGGCAATGGGTGGACCGCGTGGAACGTGTCGGCAATCTCAACTACCCCGACGAAGCGCGGCGCCGGCAGCTGGCCGGCGAACTGGTGATCAGCGTGGCGATCCGCCGCGACGGCTCGGTCGAACGCGCCGACATCATCCGCAGCAGCGGCACGCGGATGCTCGACGACGCGGCGCTGAACATCGCGCGGCTGGCGGAACCCTATCCGCCGCTGCCGGCGACGGGTGACGAGGTCGATGTCTTGCACGTGACCCGGACCTGGAACTTCCTGCCGGGCGGGGAGCTGATCGACGACCGGTGAGCGTCTGCGCGCGGGAGGATGAAGTTGCCCGCCACTTCCTGACACGGTTTCGCTGCGCCGAGTACCTGCGGAACCGATCTTCGAGAAAGCCCCTTCCTCACCTGACGCGCTTTGCGGTTGACCCCGGATCAAGTCCTGGGCAGGCTTTCTCCCAGAGGGAGAGGTATGTATCACTGCAGCTTCGCGAAGCGCGCGACGCATGCGCCAGCGCTTCGCACGGATACCGCCCTCTAGAGCTTGCGCCAGCCGAAGCCGTCACCGGTGCGCCAGAAGACGCCGCGCGCCTGGCCGTAGATCGCCGCCGCGGGCACGAAGCCGAAGTAGCGCCCGTCGATGCTCGCGCCGCGATGGTCGCCCAGCACCAGCACCTGGCCGTCGGGCACGCGCAGATCACTGAGGTCGGGTCCCCCGCCGGCGTCGAGATTGAGCGTGACCCGCACGTCGCCGAAGTCCTCCGGCGCATCGGGATCAATGGCGAGCGGCACGCCGTTGATCGCCAGGCGCCCGTCGACGAGATCGACCCGGTCGCCGCCGATCGCGACCACGCGCTTGATCAGGCGGATGCCGTCCGCGGGCGAGCGGAACACGACGACATCGCCGCGCGCCGGCGCATCGCCGTCCCAGACCGCCCACTGGGTGAACGGCACGCGCAGGCCGTAGGCGCGCATGTCGACGACGACGCGATCCCCGGGCAGCAGCGTGGGCTCCATCGAGCCGCTGGGTACGTAGTAGTGGTTGGCCAGCGACGAACGCGCGACCAGCAGCAGGCCGAGCAGGCAGACCAGCGGCAGGCCTTCGCGGCGCAGCCAGCCGCGCAGGCGCGCACCGCGCTGACCGGCGCGCCAGGGCGAAGGTGGCGGGATGGTCGCGGTCATGTCGCTGCTCTCCGTGAGGTTCGGGGTCAGACCGCGCCGGGCGTGCCGGGTTCCGCGGCGCGGCGGGACGCGCGCAGCGCGACCTGTTCGACGAGGGTCAGCGCGACGTTGTCGCGCAGGTAGGCGGGCTCGACGCGCTCGGGCGCGACCGCCTCGCCGCGCGCGAACGCCGCGGCCGCGAGCTGCGCCAGATCGGCCGCGTGCGGCAGCGCGGTCGCATCGACGTGCGCGAAGCGCGTGCCGAGGCGCGACTGCAATGCACCGTCGACGGCCGAGAATCCGGTTCCGACACCCGACCAGCCTGTCCCCTCGCCCGGCAGTTCCACCGCATCCGGCGCAGACACGCGCGCCGGTCCGAGTGCACGCAGCCCATCGGCCTCGGACACGAAGGCCTGGCTGTAGACCTCGCCCATGCGCGCGTCGATCGCGGCCAGCACCTGCGTGCCCGGCGCGGCCGACGCGCGCAACGCCAGCACTTCGAGCGTCGAACAGGCGACGACCGGGCGGTCGAGCGCCAGCGCGATGCCCTGCACCAGCGCGATCGCCAGACGCACGCCGGTGAACGCCCCCGGCCCGCGGCCGACGGCCACCGCGTCGAGTTGGCTGCGCGCGATGCCGGCTTCGCGCAGCAGCGCCTCGGCCCACGGCAATGCGAGCTCGGCGTGCCGGCGCGGCGCGATCTCGAAGCGCTCCAGCACGCGGCCGTCGTCCCAGATGGCGACGGAGCAGGCCTCGGTGGCGGTTTCGAACGCGAGCAGTTTCATGCGGAATGTGATTCGTGGTGGGTGATCGGCGATTCGGTCACCGGCGCCGGCAGTTCGATTGTCGCAGGTGCCGCGGCGAAGAACGCGGCGACGGTCGCCAGGTCGCGCGTGCGCGGCAGCGGCGGCAGCGAATCGAGGAACACGCCGCCGTAGCTGCGGCCGAGCAGGCGTGGGTCGCACAGCACCAGCACGCCGCGATCGTGCTCGGTGCGGATCAGCCGGCCGACGCCCTGCTTGAGCGCGATCACCGCCTGCGGCAGCTGCTCGTCGCGGAACGGATTGCCGCCGGCGCGGCGGATCGCATCCAGCCGCGCCTCGAACACCGGATCGTCGGGGGCTGCGAACGGCAGCTTGTCGATGACCACGACGCTCAGCGCATCACCGGCGACGTCGACACCCTCGCGGAAACTGGCCGCGCCCAGCAGCACGCCGTTGCCGGATTCGCGGAAACGCTGCAGCAGCACGTGGCGCGGCGCCTCGCCCTGCACGAACAGCGGCCAGGGGCAGTCGCGGCTGCCGTCGCGCAGCAAGGCCGCGGTCTCCCGCAAGGCGCGATGCGACGCGAACAGCAGGAATGCGCGGCCGTCCGAGGCTTCGAGCACCGGCAGCACCGCATCGACCACGGCACGCGTGTAGTCCTGCGCCGAGGGCTGCGGCAGTTTCGGTGGCAGATAGCACACGGCCTGGTGCGGCCAGTCGAAGGGACTCGGCGTCAGCAGCGTCTGCGGCGCTTCGATGCCGAGACGCTCGGCGATGTGATCGAAGTGCCCGTCGACCGCCAGCGTCGCCGAGGTGAAGATCCACGCTGCGCGCGAGGCCTCGCGATGCGCGCGCAGCGGCGCGGAGACATCGAGCGGCGTGCGCTGCAGGCGAAACCCGCGCGGCGTGAGTTCGTACCACAGCACGCCGTCATCGGCCGCCGGCGTTTCGGCGCGCTCGGCAGGCGTTTCGTCGTCGTCGAACATCGATTCCGCTGCAGCGCTGCCGTCGTTCCAGCGCCGCAGCCTGGTGACGAAGATCTGCGCGCGCGCGTGGCAGCTGTCGAAGCCGGGCGAGGCTTCGCGCAATGGGCCGAGCGCATCGCGCAGGTGCAGCAGCGCGTCGTCGAGCGCGTGCAATGCGTCCTCGACCGCAGGTTCGTACAGCGCGCGATAGCGGGTCCCGCGCGGCGGCAGCCCGTCCATCGCGGTGCGCAGCGCGCGCGTCGCCTCCTCCAGCGCATGCGCCGGCGACTGCAGCACCGGCAGTGCGCCGGGCACGTCCTTGCACTCGGCGATCGCATCGCGCGCCAGCTCGACCAGCGGCCGCGCGCTCATGCCCTCGCCGAAGAACTGCGCAGCGAGCTCCGGCAGCTGGTGCGCCTCGTCGACGATGAACACCTGCGCGCCGGGCAGGATCTCGCCGAAACCTTCCTGCTTCAGCGCCAGATCCGCCAGCAGCAGATGGTGGTTGACCACGACCACGTCGGCGGCCTGCGCGCGCTGGCGCGCCTGCACGAGGAAGCACTCGCTCCAGAACGGGCAGTCGTTGCCGAGGCAGTTGTCGACGGTCGAGGTGACCAGCGGCAGCAGCGGCGTGTCCTCGGGCAGGCCGTCGAGCTCGGCCATGTCGCCCATGCGCGTGCGCCCGGCCCAGGCGACGATGCGCTGGAACTGGTGGATCTGTTCGCGCGACGCCAGCCGCGGTTCGCCACGCGCCTGCTCGAGGCGGTACAGGCACAGATAGTTCGCGCGCCCCTTGAGCAGCGCACTGCGCAGGCCGCTGCCGAGTGCATCGCGCACGCGCGGCAGGTCGCGATGGAACAACTGGTCCTGCAGCGCGCGCGTGCCCGTCGAGACGATCGTCTTCAGGCCCGACAGCAGCGCCGGCACGAGATAGGCGAAGGTCTTGCCGGTGCCGGTGCCGGCCTCGGCCAGCAGCGTCGCGCGCTGGTCGATCGCATCGGCGACCCCCATCGCCAGCGACTGCTGGGCGACGCGCGGCCGGAACGCCGGAATCCGTTCCGCCAGCAGGCCGCCTTCGACGAGGGCCTCGCGGCTGCGGTCCGCGAGGCAGGCATCACGCGCGTCGAGCACGAGCCCGGCCGGTGGCGCGATCAGTAGCGGTTGGGCCCGGCGACACGGCAACCGTCGGCCTGGCCGCGCGCCTGGGTCGCGCCTTCGGCATCGCCGGTCGACAGGCGCACCTGTTCGAGCGTGATCCAGTGGCGGCGGCACAGCGGGCCGACCTGGGCGCCGAGCGCGTAGGCACGTTCGGCCAGCTGCGTGGCCTTGGGCAGATCGTTCTGCAGGATCGCCAGTTCCGCGCGCTCCTGCAGCAGCGCCGGATCGCTGTCGACGATCGTCATCGCCTCGTCGAGTGCGGAGACGGCGCCGTCGAGATCGCCCTGCGCCTCCAGCGTGAGCGCGCGCGCGCGCAGGTCCTCGACCATCGGATCGCGCAGCGGCTGCACGGCGAGTTCGCCGTCGCCGTCTCCGGCCGATGCACGGATCGCCTGGACCATGGTCGCCGGCGGAATGGTCGACGCCGGCGTGGCGTCGGTGGTCGGCGACGGGCTGGCACAGGCGGCGAGCACGAGCGCGGCGGACAGTGCGGTCAGACGGCACGCGATACGGAACGGATGCATCAGGGCGACTCCTCGGTGGGCGGCACGGGGGCCGGCGGTGCGGTGTCGGCCGGCGGCGCGGCCTCCTCGTCACGGCCGAAGCCGAAGAACTCGCGCCAGCCGCGGCGCTCCTGCTGCACCGGCGCACCGGTCGCATCGACGAGGTTGCCGTCCGCGTCGACGAAGGTCTGGTTGGGATCGTAGGTCGGACACGGCTGGTACGGCGGCGCATAACCGGCGACGAATGCGAAGCGGCGCGCGTCCGGACACTGCGCATCGGTGCTGTTGGACTGCGCGACCCACTGCCATTCGAGGCCGGCATCGCCGACTTCGAGCGGCGCGCTCGGCAGGCGCGAGAAGATGCCCGACCACACGCGCATCGCGCCGGTCGCGCCGTAGAGGCCGGTCTGTTCGTTCTGGTCGTTGCCGACCCAGACCACGGCGAGATGGTCGCCGGTCCAGCCGGCGAACCAGCTGTCGCGGCCGTCGTTGCTGGTGCCGGTCTTGCCGGCGGCGTTGAGCCGGCCGAGGCCGTCGCTGACCAGCTGGCGGCCGGTACCCGAGGTCACCGCGTGCTGCAGGCCCAGCGTCACCAGGCGCGCGGCGATCGCGTCGCCTTCCTGCGCGGGGCGCGGGGCGTTGTCGTAGCGGTTGACCACGCGGCCCTGCTCGTCGATGACGCCGCGCACGCTGCGCAGCGGCTGGATCTCGCCGCCGGAGGCGAGGAACTGGTAGAGCTGCGCCATCGCATACGGGCTCTGGTCCATCGACCCGAGCGTCAGCGCAGGATTGGGCGCCGCGCGCACGCCGGCGAGCACGTGCACGAGATCGGCCAGCGCGCGCGCGCCGACGGCCTCGCCGATGCGCACCGTGGCCTGGTTGTAGGAGCGCGCGAGCGCATCGATCATCCGCACCGTGCCGTGACTGCGGCCGTCGGAATTGCCCGGCGACCAGCGACGGCCGTTCTCCAGCGTGATCGTCACCGGCGAATCGTCGACCCAGCTCGCCAGCGAATACTGCGCGGGATTGCCGAACGCGAGCAGATAGACGAAGGGCTTGAGCAGCGAGCCGACCGGCCGGTGCGCCTCGACGACGCGGTTGAAGCCGTGCTCGACCGGATCGCGACTGCCGACCGCGGCGACCACTTCGCCCGAATGCACGTCGGTCACGACGAGTCCGGCCTGCAGCGGCGGCCGCTTGCCGGTGCTGAGATCCTTGATCGTGCGGACCGTCGAGCCCTCCGCATACGCCTGCGCCGACGGCGCCATCGCGGTCATCACCGACAGGCCCGCGCCCTGCAGTTCGCCGGTCGGATAGTCGCGCGCCAGCTGGCGGCGCACGAGATCGACATAGGCCGGGAAGCGGTTAGCGGCGATGCTGCCGGGCGTCTCGGTCACACCGAGCGGCCGCTTGGCGGCGCGGTCGTGCGCGGCCTGGTCGATCAGGCCGGACTCGAGCATCTTGCCGAGCACGAAATCACGACGCGCCAGCGCGCGCTCGGGATTGCGGCGCGGGTCGTAATGCGAGGGGCCGCGGATGATGCCGACCAGCAGCGCGACCTGTTCGGTTTCCAGATCGTCGAGGCGGCGGCCGAACCAGTACTCCGCGCCCGCGGCGACGCCGTGGATCGCCTGCGCGCCGCGCTGGCCCAGGTACACCTGGTTGAGGTAGGCCTCGAGGATCGGACCCTTCCCGTAGCGCGCCTCGATCAGCATCGCGTACAGGATCTCGTTGAACTTGCGCGTATAGGTCTGCTCGCGCCCGATGCCGAGCAGGCCGCTGCGGGCGAGCTGCTGGGTCAGCGTGCTCGCGCCCTGCCGCGTCTCGCCGGCGCGCAGGTTGATCATCGCCGCGCGGGCCATGCCGCTCAGATCAATGCCGTGGTGATACGCGAAGTCCTTGTCCTCGACGGCCTGCAGCGTGTCGGTCAGCAGCTGCGGCACTTCGTCGATGCGCACCAGCCGGCGCTCTTCCTGGCGCTGGCCGTAGAGCGTGGCGATACGCGCCGGATCCATGCGCGCGACCTCGAGTGCGCGCTTGCCGTCGCCATCGCGCAGCCGCGACACGCGACCACCCGACAGGGTGAGCTGCACGCGACCGGGGGCGACGACGCCGTCGACATCGCGGTAGCCACGGCTGGAGATCGTCCAGCGCCCGTCCGCGTTCGCGTACGTGCCCGGCTTGATGCCGTCGCCCTCGCGATAGCCGGCGGCGTCGAGTTCGGTCTTGAGCGTCGCGGCGTTCATCGCCACGCCGGGCGCGACCTGCAGCGGCCGGGCGTAGACGCGCGTCGGCACCTGCCAGGTCAGCGCGCCGAACTTCTCGCTGACCTGATGATTCAGGTACAGCGTGTAGGGGATCAGGAAACCGAGCCCGAGACCGACCAGGGCGAGCACCGCGGTGACCGCGCGACGGCGCCAAGCGGGCGACGCGTCGTCGTCGGTCAGATCGTCGGTGTCGTCGTCTTCGTAATCGATCCGGGCCATGGCACCCACGGTCAGTTGCCCGGCGCGGGATGCGACAATGGGCAGCGGCGCGAGTCTAGCGCAGCACCCTCGCGCGCTCCGAAGGTAGGGTCGCCATCCATTCAGACTGTCGGATCCACGTCTTGCCGCTGGCTTTGTCCTACCACCTTCGCCGTCTCTCCGCCCGCTGGCACCGTCTCAGACTCGCGTTGCACGCGCGCGGTTGGCGCGGTTTGCTGGCACGGGTTGCGGGCGGGTCTCCGCATGGCGCCGAGCATCGGACGTCCACGCGTCCTACGATCCCGGGCGGCGAACGCGCCGCATCCGCACCGCGCGTGCTCGTCGTCGACGTGACCACGCCGCGCCCCGATCGTGACTCCGGGTCGATGCGGGCGCTGCGGTTGATGGAGCTGCTGGTCGAGCTCGGCTATCGCGTGGACTTCCTGCCCGAGGATGGTCGCGATGCCGGCCGCTACAGCGATGCGCTCGCCGCGGCGGGCGTCGCCGTGCACCACCTGCCGCGCGCCGGCGCGCGGTTGCGCTGGCTGCGCGCGCACGCAGCCGACTGCACGGCGGTAGTCGTCAGTCGTTACCACCTCGCCGAAGCGCTGTTCCCGCTGCTGCGCGGGATCGCACCGCAGGCGCGCCTGGTGCTCGACACCGTCGACCTGCACCATCTGCGCGAACAACGCGAAGGGGAACAACGGGGCGATCGTGCGTTGCTGCGGCTGTCGGCGACAACCCGCAGGCGCGAACTGGCGATGGTCGCGATGGCCGACACGACGTGGGTCGTCAGTCCGGTCGAACAGGCCCTGCTCGCCCGCGAGCTGCCGGCTGCCACGGTGCGCGTGGTGTCCAACGTGCACGACGCCGAGACCGACGTGCCGGGACCGCAGGCGCGGCGCGGCGTGCTGTTCGTCGGCGGTGCCGGACATCCGCCGAACCTCGATGCGGTGTCATGGCTGCTGGAGACCCTGTGGCCGATGCTGCGCGCAGCCATCGCCGACCTCGAACTGCACCTGGTCGGCGACGGGCTGCCGGCGTTCGTCGGCGCGCCGCCTGCCGGTGTCGTCGTCCATGGCCACGTGCCCGATCTCGGACCGCTGCTGCGGCGTGTCCGGGTCGGCGTGGCGCCGCTGCGCTTCGGCGCGGGGGTCAAGGGCAAGGTCAATCTCGGCATGGCGCACGGCCTGCCGATGGTGGTCACCGGCTGCGCGGCCGAAGGCATGCACCTTGTCGACGGCGAGCATGCGTTCGTCGCGGATGCGCCGGCGGACTTCGTCGAGCGTGTGGTCCGCTTATGCAACGACGACGCCCTCTGGGCGCGGATGTCGCGCGCAGGGCAGGCCCACGTCGCGCATCGGTTCTCCATCGCCGCGGCCCGCGACGCCGTGCGTGCGTCGCTTCCTCCAACGAATCCTTCCGCTCCCTGATGCGCCTGCTGCTGATCGCCTACGAGTTTCCACCCAGTCCCTCGCCACAGTCACTGCGGTGGGCCTACCTGGCGCGCGAGCTCCACCTGCTGGGTCACGAGGTCCACGTGCTGACCGCCGACCTGGGTGGCACGACGCCGGGCCTGCCGGTATTGCCGGCGGACATCCATGTGCACCGGACCTATCCCGGTCCGGTGCGCGGCATGCTTGCGTGGCTGCGCAAGCGCCGCCAGCGCAAGATCGATGCCGGCCTGGTTGCCGACGATGCGACGGCGGGCGAGCCCGGTACGCTTGCCGCCGCGATCCGTCCACCGAGAAACTGGAAGCAGCGCATTTCCGAAGGCATCCAGGCCGTCGCGCAGTACATCCATTTCCCCGACGTCCGCGGCGAATGGCGCCCGTGGGGGCGACGCGGGCTCATCAGGCTGCTGGACACGCTGGCGCCGGACGTCGTGATCAGCTCCCACGAACCCGCGACCACGATCGAACTCGCCCTGCTGGCGCGACGCCGCGGCATCCGGTGGATCGCGGACATCGGTGACCCCGTGCTGGCGGCGTATACGCCGCGGCGCTGGCGGCGGCGGGCGGCGCGGATCGAGGCGGCCATGTGCCGGGACGCCGAACTGCTGACGGTGACCACCGACGCGACCGCGACCCTAATGCAGGCCCGGTACGGCCGTCACCACGGCATCCTCGTGCTGCCGCAGGGCTACGACCCACGGCGCGTGCCTGCGGCCATCGATGGCATGTTCGATCCCGACCGGCTCGAACTGCTGTACACCGGGAGCTTCTACAGTTTCCGGCGCCCGGATGCGCTGCTGGCCGCGCTACGCGCGGTCCCGCACGCCCGCCTGACGATCGCGGCGATCAGCGTCCCGGAGGCCGTGCTGGAGGCCGCTCGCCGGGCACCGGACCAGGTTCGACTGCTCGGCTTCCGTCCCCACGACGCGATCCTCGACCTGCAACGTGGCGCCGACCTGCTGGTGAACATTTCCAACGACGACATGACCCAGATTCCCGGCAAGGTCAACGAGTATCTGGGTGCCTGCCGCCCGCTGCTGAACCTCGGCCCCGGGGACGATCCCGTCTCGGCGGAGATCGAGCGCCTGTCGCGCGGCTGGAACTGCAGGAACGACGTCGACGCCATTGCCGGATGCCTGTCGATGCTGGCAGCGGCGAAACGGGAGGGCAGGCTGGACCGGGCACTCGACCTGTCCGCGGACCGCGTGGCCGGCATCAGCTGGGGCGCCCTCGCCGCCCGCCTCGACACCGCATTGCGCGCACCGCTCAGCGTCCGCTGACCGAGGCTGCGCGCAACCGTCGCGCCAGTTCCGCGTGGCCGGGCACGCCCGGATCGACGTCCCGCGCCGATGCCAGCGCAGCTTCCGCGCCGACGAGGTTGCCAGCGCCGAGGCGCTCGTCGCCGATCGCCAGCCAGCGCTGCGCCAGCCGCCGGCGCGCCTCGCGCACCGCGCCGCCTTCGTCGCCGAGCACTTCGCGCGCATCGAGGCAGGCGCGTGCACGCGCCAGGCTGTTCGCACGCAGGCCCGCGTCGAAACATTGCCGCGCCGACGGCAGCAGCCGCGACGAGGCGCGCGCGACCGCCGGATCGTCGGGCGCCACCAGACGCGCGGCGCGGATCTTGTCGTAGGCGCTGTCGCCGGGTGGCGTGAGCAGGTCGCCGCGTGCTTCCGCGGCCGCCGCCTGTCGCAGCAAAGTCTCGACGCGCTGCCGGCGTTCGCCAGGCGGCAGTTGCGGCCCCAGGCGCGCATGCCGCGCACGCGAGCGCTCGACGTGCTCGCCGGCGAGACGGACCGCCTCGCTGTCGGCGGCCAGTGCGCGCGCCTCGCGCAGCTGCGCGTCGGCATCGGCGAAGTTGAAGTCGCGCGCGAAGCGTTCGGCGCGGCCCGCGTAGGCCGCGCCCGCGTCCTGCAACCCGCGCTGCGCGCGCGCATCGGCCGGATCGAACGCGAGCAGCGTGCGCCACTCGGCGACCGCGCGCTCGACGTGGCCCGCCTCGAGGCTGCGCGCGGCGCGGCGGCGCAGCGCATCGAGTTCCTCGGTCAGGCGCGCGTCGGTGTCGGGCAGGTCGACGTGGCCGGGATCGTAAGCGCGGGCCCGCGCGATCAGTTCGGCCGCTTCGCGCAGCCCGCCCTCGCGCAGGCGACGCCGCGCGTCGTCCAGCAGCGACGCCAGCGCGTCCTCGCGACCGCGCAGGGCGTCGGCGTTGTCCGGTTGCAGCACCAGCACGCGGCGATACAACGGCAGTGCGCTGTCCTCGCCGCCATCGAGGTCGCCAGACGCCTGCGCGGCCTGCGCCGCGGCGACGAGGCGGTCGAGCCCCGCACCTTCGGCCTCGCGCCGGCGCAGCGCCGTCGCCACCGCGTCGACATGTTCGCGTGGCGCGGACAGTTCGCGCGCCAGCCGCAATGCGGCATGCGCATCGTCGAAGCGTCCGGCGTCGACCGCCGTCGCCGCCTGCACCACCGCCGCCCGCGCGACATCGGCCAGGCCAGACTGCGGACGTGCGTCGTCGGGATCGAGCGCGAGCGCGGCCTCGTAGAGCTGGCGGGCGCCGGTGCCGTCCGACGCGCTCAGGTGCCCCGCCGCGGTCGCGGCCGCGGCCTCGTCCAGCAAGGCCTGCGCGCGGGTTTCCGGCCAGATGCGGTCGACCAGGAACAGGCGCACGCCGACGATCAGCAGCATCGCGATCGCGAGCACGCCCATCGCGACCCAGATGCCGCGGCGCCGCCGCCAGGCATCGGCCGCCGCGGCCCGCGCGCGTGCCGACCTGCGCGCGAGCGGCTCGCGCGACGGCGGCTCCACGGGATCAGGCATGTCGGGTTCGCGTTGCACGCGGCGCAGTATGAGAGAAACCGCTGAACGGACGCGTCACCGGCGCGCGGCATTCACGCCGGGCATGCCGTCGAGCTTGCCGAGCAGCCGCGCGAGCTGGCCGTAATCCGCCACCCGGACCCGCAGCTTGAGGCGCACCCGCGACAGGCCCAGCGCCTCGCTCTGGATCGACAGCACGTGCACGTCCTCCTGGGCGATCGCGTTGCTGAGGTCCTTGAGCAGGTGCCGGCGATCGACTGCCTCGACGAGGATGTCCGACGCATGTCCGCCGCTCGCGCGTCCCCATTCAACCGGCAGCACGCGCTGCGGCTCGTTGGCCGACAGGCGCAGGAACGACGGACAGTCGCGGCGGTGCACGGTCACGCCGCGCGCGCGGGTCAGATAGCCGGCGATCGGCTCGCCCGGCACCGGACGACAGCAGCGCGCGACCTGCACCAGCAGGTTGTCGACGCCGACCACATGGAATTCGGAATCGGCGGTCTTGGGCACGCGCCGCGGCTGCCGCAGCGGCAGCGTCGGCGCGGCGGCGTCCGCCGGCGCCTCGCGCTCGCGCTCGAGTTCCAGCAACGCGCGGCCGACCTGGTTCGGACCGACGTCGCCGAGCGCGACCAGCACGTGCAGGTCGTCGACGGTGGCGACGTTGAAGCGCGGCAGCACCGGCCCGAGATCCGCGTGCAGCAGGCCGAGCCGTCGCAGGTCCTTATCCAGCAGTTCGCGACCAGCCTGCAGGTTGCGCGCGCGGTCGAGCTTGTGGAACCAGTTGCGGACCTTCTCGCGCGAGCGCGCACTGGCGAGGAAGCCGTTGGCCGCGACCAGCCAGTCGCGCCGCGGCGACGGCGTCTTCGCGGTCAGGATCTCGACGCGTTCGCCGCTGTGCAACGTGTAGTCCAGCGGCACGATGCGACCGTCGACCTTGGCGCCGCGGCAACGGTGTCCGACCATCGTGTGCACGTGGTAGGCGAAGTCGAGCGGCGTCGCGCCCTGCGGCAGGTCGACGATCTCGCCCCTGGGCGTCAGCACGAAGACCCGGTCCTCGACAAGCTCGGTGCCCAGTGCACCGGCCAGCGCCGCATCGCCGTCGCCCGCCGGTTCGGTGTGCGCGTCGAGCAGGCGGCGCATCCATTCGATGCGCCGCTCGAGCGCCGCGTCGCCGGCCGACGACGAGCGCTGCGAGCCGCCGCTTTCCTTGTAGCGCCAGTGCGCGGCGACGCCGAGTTCGGAGGCGTCGTGCATCTCGCGGGTGCGGATCTGCACTTCCAGCGTCTTGCCGTCCGCGCCCACGACCGCGGTGTGCAGCGATCGGTAATCGTTGTGCTTGGGCCGGGCGATGTAGTCGTCGAACTCGCTGGGAATCGGCGTCCACAGCGCATGCACCACGCCGAGCGCGGCGTAGCACGCGGGAATGTCGTCGACCAGCACGCGCACCGCGCGCAGATCGTAGAGCTCGCCGATCGGCACCTGCTTGCGCTGCATCTTCTTCCAGATGCTGTAGATGTGCTTGGGCCGGCCCGCGACCTCGCCGCGTATGCCCTGCGCGGCCAGCGCCTCGCCGAGCTGCACGCGGACGGCTTCGATATGACGCTCGCGGCCGGTGCGCTTGTCGTCGAGCAGCCCGGCGATGCGGCGGTAGGTCTCCGGCTCGAGATAGCGGAACGCGAGGTCCTCGAGCTCCCACTTCAGTTGCCAGATGCCCAGCCGGTTCGCCAGCGGCGCGTGGATGTCGCGGGTCAGCGACGCCAGCGCACGGCGCGCGGCGGCGTCCTCGCTTCGCGCGGCGGCGCGCATCAGCGCCAGCTGCCGCGCCAGCAGCACCAGCACGAGGCGCAGGTCGCGGATCAGCGCCAGCAGCAGCCGGCGAAGGCCTTCGGGATTGCCTTCGCTCGCGTGCTCGGCATGCAGCGACCACACCTGGTGCGCAGCGGCCAGGCCGTCGATCAGTGGGGCGATCGCCGGGAGTCGCGCGGTCAGCAGTGGACGCCATGCCGGCACCGCATCGGCGAGCGCGGTCGCGACGACTTCCGCATCGGCGCCGAGCAGGCCCAGCGATCCGACGGTGTCCAGCAGCACCGCGGCATCGTCCACCGCGATCTGCGCATCGTCCGGCAGCGACGCCAGCAGCGCACGCAGCGACGGTCCGGACGCCGCCATCGTCGGCAGCGCCAGCAGGCGGTCGCGCAGGTTGTCCGGAACCTCGGGCATCGGCCGCTCGATGCGGGCAGGACGGTCTACACTAGCCGCGCCCAGACCGGAGGAACAGAGCATGCGTGCAGTCCACAGTGTCTTGATCGCGGCCGCGCTCATCGCGTCGATGCCCGCATTCGCGCAGCAGACGCGCATCGAGGATCGGCTGACGGCAGAGGAATTCCGCGACGCGGGACTGGGCAAGCTCAGCGCTGCCGAGCTTGCCAGACTGAACGCCTTGCTCGCGCGCGAGACGGTCGCGCCCGCTGCAGCGGCGCCGGCAACGGATGTCGACGTGGAGACGCGCATCGCACAGGCCCGCGAGGCGGGTCGCCGCGAAGCGCTCGGCGAGGAGCGTGGACTGCGTCCGGCGGCGGAATCCCGCGAGCCGATCGAAAGCACGATCCCCGGCGCGTTCACCGGCTTCGCTCATGGCCGCGAATACACGCTCGCGAACGGTCAGGTGTGGAAGCAGATCGACGGCGCGTCGATCGCCGGCGCGCGCGGCCAGGACATCGCGGTCAGCGTCCGCCCCGGCTTCATGGGCGCGTGGTGGCTGCGGGTCGACGGCTACAACACCCAGGCCAAGGTCGAGCGCGTCCGCTGAGCCGGCGCCACATCCCTCGTTTCGCAGGAGCTCCGCACATGCGCGCAATGCCCGTCTTGATTCTCGCTCTCTCCGTCGCATGCGCCAGCGCCAGTGCCTGGGCGCAGACCTCGACGCTAGAAACCCGCATGGGCAGCGCGCAGTTCCGGACGTCCGGCCTGCACAAGCTCGATCCCGCGGAACTGCGCGCACTGGAACTGTGGGTCGCCTCCCAGACGCCTGCAGCAGAGACGCAACTGAGCGAGGCACGTGAGGCCGGCCGGCGCGAAGCGGCCCAGCTGCGCCGGGTGGAGGACGTGGCGCCCGAGCCGGTGAACAGCACGCTCGTCGGCCGTTTCGACGGCTTCGCACGCGGACGCGAGTACACCCTGGCCAACGGCCAAGTGTGGAAACAGGTCGGCGAAACGCCGTTGCAGGGCGTGCGCGCCGATGCGCCCGCAGTGGAGATCAGCCCTGCACGCTTGGGCGGCTGGTGGCTGCGCGTCGCTGGCTATAACGCGCGCGTGCGCGTCGAGCGCATCAGGTAAGCGCCGCCACCCGCGTCGCCAGCTTCTTCGGCGACACACCGCCTTTCGCGCCGAGCTCCTGGGCGAACAGCGAGACGCGCAGCTCTTCGATGTCCCAGCGCAGCGCCTGCCAGTCGGGCGCGTCGCTGCGGCCGCGCGCTGCGGCTTCGACGAGGGCATCGACGAAGGGTTTGACGTCGAGCATGCGCTGCTGGTCGCGCTGCGGATCGCGCTGGGCGCGTTCGGCGCGCAGCGCCAGCGCATGCAGCCAGCGCGGGTATTCCGACAGCGCCGTCGCCGGCACCGTGCGCAGGAAGCCGGGCGGCACCAGCGCGTGCAGCTGGGACTGCATGTCGTCGAGGTTCGCACGCGCCCAGCCCATCAGTTTCGATTCGAGCTTCGCGCGCACCTCGGCCACCCGGTCGAGGATGGCTTCGGCCTGGCGCAGGCGCGCCATCGCCTCGCCGAACAGCGCCTTGCCGACGGCGTCGCGATGTGCGGCGAAGGCGTCGGCATCGCGGATCGTCCCGAGTCCGTCGGCGAGCAGCGCGGCGAGCGCGCCGTCGACGAGATCCTCGCGCAGGCGGTCGCCGGGCTTGCCCTCGCGCGGCGCGGCGGATTCGATCGCGGCATAGAGCAGCGCGGTCTTCGGCGCGACCGGCAGCTGCTTACGCGCCTGGCGCACGCGCTCGGCCAGCGCGATGGTCAGCAGGCGTCGCACGCCCTGCGGATGCAGGCGCCGCGCGTGCGCGGCATCGGCGTGTACCGCCAGCGACGCGCTGTCGCCGTCGTCCTGCAGGGCGGGATAGGCCGGCAGGCCGCCGGCACCGGGAATCGACACCGGCACCGGCGTCTCCGGAAACGCGGTCAGCCCGCCCTGCTGCAGGCCGTCGGCGGCATGCGCGGCGAACGCGCGCGCGGCGCGGTCGCCGAAGCGGCGGCGCAGGTCGTCGAGGTCGCGCGATTCGGCGAGTACCGTGGCGTCCTTGCGGTCGCGCCCCGTCTCGACCAGGCGCAGGTTCGCGCGCAGGTGCGGCTCCAGCGCCGCCTCGTCGAAATCCGACGCTGCGATGTCCACGCCGGCGAGCTTCTTCAGGAACCGCGCCAGCGTGCCGGTGAACGCGTCCGCATCGCCATCGCGCCAGGCCTGCGCGAATGCACGCGCGAAGTCCGGCGCCGGCACGAAGTTGCGACGCAGCGCCTTCGGCAAGCTGCGGATCAGGGCCGCCGCCTTGTCCTCGACGAAACCGGGTGCGAGCCAAGACAGCCGCGCCGGATCGATCGCATTGAGCAGATGCAGCGGCACCGACACCGTCATGCCGTCGTCGACCGCGCCGGGCTCGAACCGGTACGACACCGCGAGCCGCGCATCACCGAGCGCGATGAAGACGGGGAACAGGTCGGCATCCACGCCATCGGCGACCAGCAGGTCGTCGCGACTCCAGGTCAACGCCTGCTTCGCGGCATCCGGCGCCTTGCGCCACCACGCATCCAGCGCCTGCGCCGACAGCACGTCGGCAGGCAGCCGCTGCGCGTACCACTGCGCCATCCAGTCCTCGTCGACGACGAGACCGGACCGGCGCTGCTTGGCTTCTTCCTCGCGTGCGCGCTCGAGCGTGCGCAGGTTGCGTTCGACGAAATTGGCGCGCGTGTTGATCTCGCCGGTCACCAGGCCGTCGCGCAGGAACAGCGCGCGCGACTCGTCCGGGTACAGCCTGCCGTAATCGACCGGCTTCTTCGGCGCGAGCACGAGGCCGAACAGGCTGATCTGCTCGCTGCCGACCACGCGCCCCTGCGAACGCGACCAGCGCGGGTCGTGATGACGGCGCGCCAGCAGATGATCGAGCTCGGCGATGACCCAGTCCGGCTCGATCGCGGCATTGGTCAGCGACCAGACCTTCTCGGTATCGAGCAGCGTCGCCGACAGCACCCACGGCGGCGGCTTCTTCGACAGCGGCGAGCCGGGGAACAACTGGAAGCGCCGTCCACGCGGACCTTCGTACTGGCCGGACACGCGCCCGCCGCCACCGGGATCGGCGCGATGGCCGACCTGGGTCGGCAGGCCGGCGATCAATGCGCGGTGCAGCGCGATGTAGGCGACCGCTTCCGCGCGTGCGGCGGCGCGCGGATCGGTGTCCGCGACGGCGGTGGCGCGCGTGTCGAACGACCATCCGAGCTCCTCGCACTGCAGGCGCAGCTGGCGATGCAGTTCGCGCCATTCGCGCATGCGCAGAAACCCCAGGAAATTGCGGTCGCACCACTTGCGCAGCTGCGACTGGGTCAGGTCGGCATGCGCCTGCCGGTAGCCGTCCCACAGTTTCACGATGCCGACGAATTCGGATTTCGGATCGGCGAACTGCGCGTGCGCCGCATCGGCCGCGCCGCGCTGGTCGGACGGCCGCTCGCGCGGATCCTGGATGCCGAGGAACGACGTGATCGCGAGCATCCCGTCGAGGCAACCATGCGCGCGCGCGGCGACGAGCATGCGCGCGAGCTTGGCGTCGACCGGCAGCTTCGCCATCGTGCGGCCGGTCGCGGTGAGCCTGCGTTCGCCATCGATCGCGCCGAGTTCGGCGAGCTGCTGCCAGCCGTCGGCGACCGCGCGCGGATCCGGCGGCTCGACGAAGGGAAAGGACTCGATGTCGCCCAGGCCCAAGGAGAGCATCCGCAGGATCACGCCCGACAGCGACGCGCGGCGGATCTCGGGATCGGTGTAGGGCGGGCGCGATGCGAAATCGGCTTCCGAGAACACACGGAAACAGGTCCCCGGCGCGATGCGGCCGCAGCGCCCCTTGCGCTGGTCGGCGCTGGCCTGGCTGACCGGCTCGATGTGCAGGCGGTCGAGCTTCTGCCGCGGGCTGTAGCGCTTGACGCGCGCGAGTCCCGGATCGACGACGTAATGGATGCGCGGCACGGTGAGCGAGGTCTCGGCGACGTTCGTCGCCAGCACGATGCGCCGCTGCGGCCCGGGGTTGAACACCCGGTCCTGGTCCTTGGCCGACAGCCGCGCGTACAGCGGCAGCACTTCGGTGTGGCGGTACTTGCGGCGCTCCAGCGCCTGATGCGCATCGCGGATCTCGCGTTCGCCGGGCAGGAAGATCAGCGTGTCGCCGGTGCCGCGGATCTGCATGATCTCGTCGCAGACCGACACGATGCCGTCGAGCACGCTGCGCTCGCCCACCGCGTCGCCCTCGCCTTCCAGCGGCCGGTAGCGTACGTCGACCGGATAGCCGCGGCCCTCGACATCGACCACCGGCGCGCCGTCGAAATGTTCGGCGAAGCGCGCGGTGTCGATCGTCGCCGAGGTCACGATCAGCTTGAGGTCCGGGCGCCGGCCCAGCAGCTGTTTCAGATAGCCGAGCAGGAAATCGATGTTGAGACTGCGCTCGTGCGCCTCGTCGACGATGATCGTGTCGTAGGCCGACAGCCAGCGGTCGGACCCGATCTCCGCCAGCAGAATGCCGTCGGTCATGAACTTGATCGCGGTCGCGTCGCCGACGTTGTCGCTGAAGCGCACCTGGTAGCCGACCGCGCCGCCGATCGGCACCTGCAGTTCCTCGGCGACGCGCCGGGCGACGGTGCGCGCGGCGATGCGGCGCGGTTGGGTGCAGCCGATCATGCCGGCGGCGCCGCGGCCCGCGGCCAGGCACAGCTTCGGCAGCTGCGTGGTCTTGCCCGAACCGGTCTCGCCGGCGACGACGACGACCTGGTGCCCGCGGATCAGCCGGATGATTTCCTCGGCCTTGCCGGCGATCGGCAGCACCGGGTCGACATCGGCGCGCGGCAGCTGCACGGCGCGCGCTTCGCGCTGGCGGATCGAGGCCTGCAGCCGCGTTTCGAACGCCGCCTGCACCGCCGCATCACCCGGCGCCCGACGCCAGCGGCCGAGCAGTCCGAGCAGGCGTCCACGGTCGCGCGTCGAAGCCGTGTCGATCGCACGCTGCGCCTGCTTCAACACGCCGTTCACCGCCTTTTCGCTGGAATGCTGCGTCACGCCCGGAACCCGCCCTCAAGTCACATATCCACAACGGATGCGCCCATATTGTGGGCGCAATCCCCTCACCACCGGAGTCCCGCCATGGCCAAGGCCAAGCCGAACAAACCCAAATCCTCCAAAGCGCAGGTCGCACCGGCCGTCGCCTCGCCCGACGCGCAGTCGAAGGCGCCGGCGATCGATATCGGGATCAGCGACGCCGATCGCAAGGCGGTCGCCCAGCACCTGTCGGTGTTCCTCGCCGATGCCTACACGCTGTATCTCAAGACCCACAACTTCCACTGGAACGTCACCGGGCCGATGTTCAACGCCCTGCACAACATGTTCGAGGGCCAGTACACCGAGCAGTGGAACGCGCTGGACGAGATCGCCGAGCGGATCCGCGCGCTGGGCTACAACGCGCCGGGTTCGTACGGCGAGTTCATCGAACTGTCGTCGATCAAGGAGGAGCCGGGCCTGGAGAAGGCGCCGGACTGGCGCGAGATGGTGCGCCAGCTGGTCCTCGGCAACGAGGCGGTCTGCCGCAGTGCGCGCAAGGCGCTGGACGTGGCCGACGACGCCGACGACGATCCGACCGAGGACATGCTGATCCAGCGCCTGCAGACCCACGAGAAGAACGCCTGGATGCTGCGCTCGCTGCTGCAGTAAGCGCAGCGATCGCTTCAAGAAGAACGCCCGGCACTGCCGGGCGTTCTTCGTTCTCGGCACGCTCGCCCAGTGGCGTCGCCCTGCCGAGGCTGCGCCCGCAGTCCGGAATCGAGGGTCGCGCGCTTTGCGATGTATGCCCGTTCCGGGAGCGTGACGGGTCTCAGGCCGCCCGCGTCGGTTCGGGCGCGTCGTCCTCGCCGCGCGAGACCAGCGCGGCGATGCCGAGATCGCCGGTCACGTTGACCGTGGTCCGGCACATGTCGAGGAAGTGGTTGACACCCAGCACCAGGCCGATGCCTTCGGCCGGCACGCCGACCATCGTGCAGATCAGCGCCACCACCGGCAACGAGCCGGACGGCACGCCGGCCGTGCCGATGCCGCCAAGGATGCAGACCAGCATCACCAGCACCTGCTGCCAGATCGACAGGTCCACGCCGAAGAACTGGGCCAGGAAGATCACCGTGACGCCTTCGAACAGCGCGGTGCCGTTCTGGTTGGCGGTCGCGCCGACGGTCAGCACGAAGCGCGACACCTTGCGCGGCAGCTTTAGGTTCTCGTCGGCGACGCGCAGCGCGGTCGGCAGCGTGGCATTGCTCGACGCGGTCGAGAACGCCATCAGCATCGCTTCCTGCACACCGCGGAAAAACGCCAACGGCGACCAGCCGCCGACGAACTTCAGCGCCAGCGAATACGTCACCAGCATGTGCAGCGCCAGCGCGCCGACGACCACCAGCACATAGGCGCCCAGGCGCAGCAGCAGGTCCCAGCCGAACAGCACCGCCAAGTTGAACATGAAGCAGAACACCGCGATCGGCGCCAGGCGTATGACCAGGCCGATCAGCGTCATCGAGACTTCGAACAGGCCTTCGATGCCGCGCTTGAGCGTCGCGGTGGCCTCGGACTTCGTCAGCACCAGGCCGATGCCGAACATCAGCGCGAAGAACATCAGCGCGAGGATGTTGGCGTTGTCCGACGCCGCGCCCACCACGTTCTGCGGCACGATCGACAGCAGCATCTCCATGCCGGTCGCGCCGGTCCTGCTGTCGTGCACGATCGCCGCGGTGCGTTGCGCGCCTTCGGCCAGCAGCTGCTGCGCGAGCGCGGGGTCCACGCCGTCGCCGGGCCGGAACAGGTTCACCATCACCAGCCCCAGCACCACCGCGATGCCCGACAGCACGACCGTCCACGCCAGCGTGCGCCAGCCGATGCGGCCCAGTGCGGCGACATCGCCCATCTCCGACACGCCGATGACGAGCGCCGAGAACAGCAGCGGCACGATCAGCATGAAGATCAGGCTCAGGAACAGGGTGCCCAGCGGCTCGGTGACCCAGGCGACGAAACTCTCGACGACCGGCCGGCATTGCCAGCCTGGATCGGCGCCGGTGCAGGCGGCGGATGCCGGGTCCGCGAGTGTCCACGCGGTCAGGCCGGTGTAGTGCGCGACCAGGCCGAGCGCGAGGCCGGCGACGAAGCCGATCGCGATCTTCCAGTGCAGCGGCATGCGTGAACGTGCGGGGACGCCGGAATCGGCCATGGTGTGGAGACCGCGGGAAAGCGCGGAGGCTAGCAGGAAGCGCGGCTCAGCGGCGCGGGTACAGCGGCGGCAACGGTGCGCCCTTCGGCGCATGCTTGGGCGTGTCGCGCCACGAGGCGCCACCGCGGAACGCCGTGCGCAGGGCCTGGCGCGCGGCCGGCAGGTCGCCGTCGTTCCAGCGCGCACGCTGCCAGAAGACGACCGCCTCGCGTTGAGCCGGCGTATCGAGGCGATCCGCCAGGACATCGAGATCCGCTTCGGGTGGATCGCGCAATGCACGCAGCGCGGCGTCGACCTCGGCCGGCTCGCCGGTCTGCACTACGTGCATCAGGCGGCGATGCGCCTGTCCAGCGGTGCCGGCGGGCTGCGGCGCCAGCGGCACGTCGCCGGACGATGACGACGCGGCGCGCATGCGCGCCGTCGGACCGGTCGGCTGCTGGCGGTACAGCCGCCATGCCAGCCACGCGGTCGCCAGCCACAGCGCGGCGAGCAGGGCGGCGAGTGCGGGCCACAGCCGTGTGCCGTCGCCACCGGATGTCGACGGGGCGGTCATCGCACCGGCTTGCGGCCCCGCGACGCTCCCTGCCTGCTGCGCGCCACCGGGCAGCGCTTCGCCGGCCGCGACCGCCAGCGACACCGCGGGCGGTCCGCTGTCGCGCGCCGCGCCCGCGCGCACGTCCCACCATGCGATGCGCGGACCGGGCACCTGCAGCATGCCCTCGCCACGCGGCACCACCGAATAGCGCCGGGTCCACCGCACCCGCGGCCGGCCGTCCTCGAAATGCTCGTCGTACTGCGGTGGTTCGGCGAACACCTGCGCGCCCTGCAGCGGCGGCAGACCGATCTCCGGCAACTGCGTGCCCACCGCGCCGTCGAACACCGCCTCGAGTACGAAGGTGCTGGCTTCGCCCGCGCGCCCCTGCGTCGGCGCTTCCAGCCAGCGCGCCTGCACGCCGTACAGCGGCAGCCACGGCTGCGGCGCATCCGCGGGCATCGCGCGCACGTCGAGCACGCTCGGCGGGCCGTTCGCCGACAGTTCGCGCGACCCGCGGTTGAACACGTCGTCGAACATGCCGCCGCCCGCGCCGCGCCCCTCGAAACGGGCGCCGGGAATGGACAGCGTGCCGCTGCGCTCGGGCACGATCTGGTAGCGACGCTCGACCACGCTGTAGCGGCGACCGCCGATGTCGCGGCTGTACTGCACATCGCTGCCGATGCGCTGCAATGATGCGCCCTCGGGAGCTGGCTGGTCGAGGCTGCCCGACACCAGCGGCGTCGCGTAGTACAGCCGCAGCACGTAACCCACCGACTGCTGCACGTACGGGGACTGCACGTCGACGTCCGCCTCGATGAAGGCCGGCGCCCCGTTGCGCGCGGTGGTCACCGCGGCCGGCGCCACGCTGAGCGACAGCGGCGCCGTACGCGCACCGCCGACCTGCAAGGCCGGCACCGTCAGCACGCCCTCGCGGCGTGGACGCAGCGCCACGCCGTACAGCGAACGCGTGACGCGCCGGCCGCCGGTGATCTCGACCTCGCGCCGGCTGGTATGGCCGCTGACATCGAAGTCGCGCGCCAGCGGCGCCCAGTCGGGCGCATCGCCGCTGCCGTCGGTTTCGACGTTGAGCGTCGTCGTCTCGCCGAGCGCGACGCGGTCGCGGTCGAGCCAGGCACGGGTCTGCGCCTGCACGCTGCCGAGCACGCACGACAGCAGCAGCACGACGATCCACGCGACCGCTTGCCCACCCGTCGAACACTCATTCTTCATCGATCGCCTCCGGTCGCGCGACGCTCGTGTTCGAGCCGGAACTTGGCGCGCAGCAGGCCGCCCGGATCGTCCGGCACGCGGCGCAGCCAGGCCGCGTTCGCCTGCTCGCGTTCGTCGCCGGCATCGCCGCCCGGCGCGGCGGTCTCCGACGCGTCTTCGTCGGAGGCGTCCGGCCGGCCTTCGAGTGCGCGCTGCATGCGTTCGCGCTGCTGGGCATCCGCGTCGCGCTGTGCCTGCGCGTTGGCCGGCGGCGCGGCGGCTGGTTCCTGCGGTGGCGTATTCCCGGGCGGTGACGGCCGCGTATCGCCCTGCCCCGGTGCATCGCCGGGTTGACTGTCCGACGGATCGCCAGCCTCGCCCGGTTGCGGCTGACCGTCGCCATCGCGCGGCTGCTGCGGTGCGCGCGGATCCTGACCGGGCCCCGGCGGCGGCTTGCGATCGCGCGCGGCCTCGACCGCCGCGCGGTTGGCCTGCGCATCGGCCATGCCGGGCTGCTGCGACAGCGCCTCGTCATAGGCGGCGATCGCGTCGTCGAACCGTCCCATCCGCGCCAGTGCATTGCCGCGGTTGTAGGCGGCATCGGCGCCCGGCAATCCGGTCCAGGCCTTCAGCGCTTCGTCGTAGCGCTCGCCGCGATACGCGGTCGTGCCGTCGCGCATCCGGCCATGCGCGACCTGGTCGGCACGCTGCCAGGGCGTGGCCGCCGGCGACTGCGCATGCACCGGCAGCGGCAGCAGCGCCGGCAGCAGGGCGAGCGCGGCCACGCAGGCGAAGCCCGAGCCGCGCCGGAAGGCCAGCAGCACCAGGGCGAGCAGCGGCAGCAGCAGCCAGTAGCCCTCGTCGCGCACGCGGCGCACGCTCGCATCGGCATGCGCGGACGGCGGCCCTGCCGTCGCATCCGGTGTCAGCACGCCGAGTGCGCGCAGGTCGTCCGCGTCGATCGACAGCGCGTGGTAGCGACCGCCGCCCGCGATCGCGAGTGCCTGCAGCGATGCTGCGTCGAGACGTGCATGCGCGAGCGTGCCGTCGGCATCGCGGTAGGCCGCGCCCGCCGCGGTGCCGAGGCCAAGCACCGAGACGCGATAGCCCATGCGGGCGGCGATGCCCGCCTCGGCGACGGCAGCGGCATCCGCATCGCCGGTCAACAGCAGAATGTCGCCACGCAGGGCCTGTCCCTGCCGCAGCAGACGCGTCGCATGGGTGATCGCACGGTCGGCGCGCCGACCGTCGAGCGGCATGATCTCCGGCGACAGCGCATCGAGATACAGCGCCACGTTGCGCGCGTCGTCGGTCAGCGGCGCGACGGTGAAGGCATCGTCGGCATAGGCCACCAGCGCAACCTGTCCCCCGCCGCGTTCGGCCAGCAACTGCGACAGTTTCGCGCGCATCTGCAGCAACCGCGATGGCGGCAGATCACTCGTGGTGCTCGCCGTCGACAGGTCGACCGCGACGACCAGCGGCGCCATGCCCTGCGTGTCGAGCGGCACCGCGACCGTGCGCCAGCCGGGGCCGGCCAGCGCCAGCACCGCGAACAGACCGGCCAGCAGCCACGCGACGAGCCCCAGCAGCCCGCGACGGTCCGGACGCGCGTCGAGCAGGTGCGCGAGCAGATGCGGATCCACCGCCTCGCGCCAGGCCTCGGCATCGCGCCGCCGGCGCCACCAGATCCACGCCAGCAGCGGCAGGGCCAGCAAAGCCCAGAGCCACGCGGGGCGTGCGAACTGCAGGGCATCGACAGGCAGGTTCATGCGTCGGCCTCCACTCGCGGACGCCTCGGCAACAGCGCGAGCAGCAGCACGCCACATGCCGCCGCGAGCGGCAGCGGATAGCGCTCGATGCGCGGCCGCAGCGCCGGACCGGGCTGCTCCACCGGTTCCAGACGGTCGATCTCGCCATAGATGCCGGCGAGCTCGGCGGTATCGCGCGCGCGGAATGCGCGGCCGCCGGTGGTGTCGGCGATCCGCTGCAATGCCGCCTCGTCGATCGCCGGCTCGCTACCGGGCATCTGGAATCCGAACAGCCCGCCCCCACCCGCGTCGCTGCCGAACGCGATCGTGTGCACGCGTACGCCGGCGTCGCGCGCGAGCTCGGCCGCCTTGTCCGGTGTCAGCACGCCGGCATTGCTGACGCCGTCGGTCAGCAGGATCAACAGGCGCTGGCCGCGCGGCGCATCCTGCAGGCGTTTAACCGCGAGACCGACCGCATCGCCGATCGCGGTCTCGCGCCCGACCAGCCCGACCACGGTGGCGTCGAGTTGCTGGCGCACGCTCATGCGGTCGAGCGTCATCGGCGTCATCGCGTAGGCGCGCTGGCCGAACACGATCAGGCCGATGCGGTCGCCGGCGCGGCGCTCGAGGAAGTCGGCGATGACCGCCTTCGCCGCGGTCAGCCGGTCCACAGGCCGGCGACCGACGACCATGTCCTCCTCGCCCATGCTGCCCGACAGGTCCACCGCGAGCATCAGGTCGCGGGCGCTGCGCGGCGGCTGCTCGGCGTCGCCCCATTGCAGCGGGCGCGCGGCGGCGATGCACAGCAGGCACCAGGCGATCCACAGCAACCACGGGGTCGACGACACGCCATTGCTGGCGCGCGACGCGGCCAGCGCATCCAGCCCGCGGTAGGGCACGCGCAACGCGCCGCCGCGGGAACCGGAGGCCGGCATGTAGCGATGCACCAGCCATGGCACCGGTATCGCGAGCAGCCACCACGGCCACGCGAAGACCTCGCGCACCGTCTGCAACCAGGCGGGCACATCGCCGGTCATCGACGACGCTCCACCATCAGCGCGACGAATCGCGTGCGCGCGAGCGCCTGCAGCGCCGCGGTGTCGAACACGCCGGCGTCGCGCCGGAATGCGCCGTCGTGCAGCGCGGCGCCGACGCCGCTGCTGAACGGCGCGCCCGGCATTCCGGCATCGAGGAAGGACAACCACGCCTCGCCACGCAGGCGATCGGCATCGGCGCGATGGCGACGTGCCGCGCGGCGCAGCAGCGACGACATCGCCGCGAGCCGGCCCGCCGCATCGCCGGCGGCTGCGACTTCGGCATCGAACACCTGTCGCCAGCGACGCCGCTGCCATGCGCGGAACACGCGCCAGCAGACGAGCGCAGCCAACAGCGCCAGCAATGCGGCCGCCAGCCACCACCAGCCGGTCGCAGGCGGCCACCACGACGGTGCGGGCGGCTGGTGGATATCGCGCAGCACCAGATCGGGCATCGTCGCCATCAGACCGTCCGGCCTCGCGCGAAGGCCGCCAGCCAGGCATCGCTGGGCGCATCGCTGGACAGGGACTCGACCCCGATGCCGCCACGCCGGAGCTGTTCGATCGCGGCGTCGCGCGGCACTTCGAAGGCCTCGCGCCAGCGTGCGCGTTGCGCGGCGCCGGACAGATCCAGATCGAACCGCCCCTCGGCGCCGGCGAAGCCGAGACGTGCGCGCGGCGGCAGCCGTTCGACCGGATCGTCGAGCAGCAGCACCAGCGCATCGCAATGCGCACCGACCGCCGCCCAGTCGCGGGCCGGCACCGCGGCGACGCTGGCCGCATCGGCAAGGACCAGCAGGCGCGAGCCGGGACGCAGCAGGCGCCGCGCATGGTCCATCGCCACGCCCAGGCCCGCGTCGCCGTCGGGCGCCGCCGCATACCAGCGCGCCAGCGCGTGCAGCACCCGCAACACACCCCGCGCGCCGCCCGCCGGTGCCACCGGCGGCTCGATCATCGAGCCACGCAAGGCCGCAATGCGATCGCCATCCGCCGCCGCCGTCCACACCGCGATCGCGCCGGCGCGCGCGGCCTGGGTCGACTTGAAGCGCACCCGCGTGCCGAAGTAGAGCGCGGCGGCGGTATCGGCGACGATCAGCGTCAACCGCTCGCGCTCGCGCTGGAAGGTCTTGGTGTGCGGACGCCCGGTCCGCGCGGTCACGCGCCAGTCGATGTGGCGTGCGTCGTCGCCGGCCACGTAATCGCGTGATTCCGCGTATTCCATGCCCTGGCCCCGCTGCGGCGACGGCGCCAGCGCGCGCGCGCCGCTGCGGGCGCGACGTGCCGGGCCGCGTTGCCGCGCGAGCGGTCGCAGCGCAACCAGTTCGGCCAACGAAGGCCGGATGCCGGGCGCGACGTCCGCCTCGGCGGGGTTCACGGCAGCGGCACCCGTTCGAGCAGCGCCTGCACCAGGCGTTCGCCGTCCCAGCCCTCGGCCGTGGCCTCGTAGCTCGGCAGCACCCGGTGGCGCAGCACGTCGGGCGCCACGGCGCGCACATCGTCGGGGGTCACGAAATCGCGTCCTGCGAGCCAAGCGGTCGCGCGCGCGCAGCGTTCGAGCGCGATCGACCCGCGTGGACTGGCGCCCCAGGCGATGCGCGCACCGAGCGAGGCGTCGTAACGGCCGGCATCGCGCGAGGCCAGGACCAGCTCGACGAGATAGCGCTCGACCGCAGGCGCCACGTGCATGGCCAGGACCGCGCGTCGCGCCTCGAACAGCTGCGCGAGCGGCATGCGTTCGACCGGAGCCGATACGTCGTCGAGCTGGGCCAGCGCGCGATCGCGCGCGAGTTGCAGGATGCGCGCCTCGGCATCCGCCTCCGGATAGCCCACGCGCACATGCATCAGGAAGCGGTCCAGCTGCGCTTCGGGCAGCGGAAAGGTGCCTTCCTGCTCGATCGGATTCTGCGTCGCCATGACCAGGAACAGGTCCGGCAACCGGTAAGTCTGCCGGCCCACCGTCACCTGCCGCTCGCCCATCGCCTCGAGCAGAGCCGACTGCACCTTCGCCGGCGCCCGGTTGATCTCGTCGGCCAGCAGCAGCGGGTGAAAGATCGGTCCGGCCTGGAACTCGAACCGGCCATCCTGCGGACGCCAGATCTCGGTGCCGGTCAGATCGGCAGGCAACAGGTCCGGCGTGAACTGCACGCGCGCGAAATCCGCGTCCAGCCGCGCGGCCAATGCCCGCACTGCGGTGGTCTTCGCCAGGCCCGGCGCACCCTCGACCAGCAGATGCCCGTCGGCCAGCAGCGCGACCAGCAAGCGCTCGACCAGCGCCGCCTGCCCGATGATCTCGTCCGACAGCGCGTCACGCAGCGCCAGGAAGCGCGCATGCAGCCCGTCCGCAGTTCCCTCATCCAGGTCCATCGCCATCCTCGGTCACTGGCGCACATCGCGCATAGCCCAGTTTGACCGGAACCCGCGCCGCTGGTTCAACGCCAGCCAAACCGGCAAACCGGAAACGCGAACGGGGCCCGCAGGCCCCGTCGCTCGAATCGATGCCGGTCAGTTGATCGGACGCTGCGCCACGCGCATGACCTTCGGAGTCACGAAGATCAGCAGTTCGGCCTTTTCCTTGGAGCGACCACGGCTCTTGAACAGGTTGCCCAGAATCGGCAGGTCGCCGAGGAAAGGAACCTTGGAGAGATCGCTCCGATCAGAGAATTCATAGACACCGCCGACAGCGACCGTCTGACCGTCGTCGATCAGCACTGCCGTCGTGATGTTCCGCTTGCTGATCAGCGGCACCGTACCGATTCCCGGATAGCTCACCGAACCGGTGACCTCGTCCTTCTTGATGTCCATCGCGAGGAAAACGCGGCCATCATTGGTGATCGTGGGCGTCACTTTCAGCTCCAGCAGCACATCCTTGAACTCAACGGTAGGAATACTGTTGCTCTGGCCGCCAGTGATCGTGAGGTAGCCGATCTCCTGGCCTTGATTGATGATCGCTTCGCGTTGATTGCTGGTGACGATGCGTGGGTTCGAAATGACTTCACCCCGCTCTTCCTGCTGAAGCGCGGACAGTTCCACATTCCAGTCGATCGTATTACCGAGAATCGTGAACCCGAGGGCCGGCGCACCAGAGACGGGAAGGTTGACATTGAACGGGCCTAGGCCTCCGATTGCACCGTCTTCGCTCGTCGCAAACCCACCGCCTACCCCGACACGTCCATCGATCGTGCGATCGCCGGTACTCACACCAAATCGCGCCCCAAGGTCACGTGCAAACGACTCGTTCGCAATGACGATACGCGCTTCGATGACGACCTGATCGACCGGCTTGTCGAGCATGTTGACGAGGCGCTTGACCTCGGCAACCCGGTTCGGGATGTCGATGACGAGCAGGGTATTGGTCCGCCGGTCGAAGCTCAGGCTGCCGCGCGACGAGAGGAAACCGCGTTGCTGCGACGCACCGCCCGTACCACCACCCCCGGAACCACTCTTGCTCTCCTCGGTCAGCAGCTTGGCGATGTCTTCCGCGTTGCCGTAGCTGATCGGGATGTACTCGGTGGTCATCTCGGCGCGCTCTTCGATCGCGAGGCGCGCGTCTTCCTTGGCCTGCTCGAATGCGGCGATCTCGCTCTGCGGCGCGACCCAGACCACGTTGCCGCTGCGGCGCTTGTCGAGCGACTTGGCCTGCAGGACGATGTCCAGCGCCTGGTCCCAGGGTACGTTCTGCAGGCGCAGGGTCACGTTGCCGGTCACGCTGTCGCTCGCGACGATGTTGAGGTTCGACTCGTCGGCGATCAGCTGCAGCACCGTGCGCACCGGCACGTCCTGGAAGTTGAACGTTACCGGCGGCCCGATATAGGCGCGGACGTCCGACACGGTCACCGAAGCCGCCTGGCCCATGGTCGCGGCGGTCGTCGCCGCACCGACCGCGCGATCGCTCGCGGCGGGGCCCGTGCGCGGGATGATCTCCACGATGTAGTCGCGGCCACTCTGATAGGCCATCGGCTCGAAGTCGCCGCGTGCGCTGAGGACGACCTGCGTGCCGTCCGCGCTCTGGCGTGCATCGATGCGCTGCACCGGTGTCGCGAAGTCGGTGACATTCAGCGGGCGCTGCAGCGAAGCCGGCAGTGTCGCGCCGCCGAGATTGATGACGACATTGCCGCCTTGCGTGCGCAGGTCGGGCGCAGCGCCGTCGCCATCGAAGCGGAGCACGAGCTTGCCCGAACCGCCGTCGCCGCGACGAAAGTCGAGGTCCGTCACCGCGACCGCGCCCATCGGCTGGGCCGCGGACGCCGCCGCCTGCAGCATTGGCAGCACGGACGCATGCGCAGGTGCCTGCGCCGCATGTGCACCGCTGAACGTCGCCACCAGCCCAATGGCAAGACCGAACGCGCCGGCACGCACCGATTTCATCCGGCCCGACTGCAGGCTCCCCGCGTTGCTCACGGTCATGTTGCTTCCCCTCATCATTGTTCGTTCAGCGCGAGCGAAGCCGGACGCTCCAGCCAGCCACCGGCGCCATCGGGCACGAGCTCGACGAGCTCGATGCGATTGTCGTTGACCGATGTCACGCGGCCATCGTTCTGCCCCAGGTAATTGCCGGGGGTAATGCGGTAGGTCACCTTGTCGGGCGCGAGCACCAGACCGACGATGCGCCCGCCGGTGCCGATCGTGCCGACCATCGACATGCTGTCGAGGGGATACTGCTCGGTGATCTCCTTGCGCCGGTTCGAATCCGGACGCGGGCCGCTGCCGCCGCTGTCGTCCGTGAAGGCATTGCTGAAGGGATCGCGGATGCCCTGCGCCGAGTACTCGAAGGTCTCGAACTGCTGCATCACCGGCAGCGGCTCGAGTGCCTGCGCCGGGCGCTGCCTGACCTCCTCGGCCCAGACTTCGAGATTGGGGGCATCGCCCGGCGTGCTGGTGATGCCGCGACCACAACCGGTCGCTGCCAGTGTCAGCGCCAGCAGCGCGACGCCGCGGACCATCGTGCCCGTCGTTGCGGCCATCACTGCATCCCCTCCGTGCCCTGCGCCTGCTGGGCGGTCTCTTCCTCGTCCAGGTAGCGATACGTCTTCACGGTGCCCGACAGTTCGAGGCTGGAGTTGGGTCCGATGGCCGCCAGACCGTCGGTGCCACCTCCGCGCGGCTTCAGCGAAATGTCGTGCATCGTCATGATCACCACGCGCGGCAGCGACGCGACGCCGCTGACGAACGCCCCGAACTGGTGGTAGGTCCCGACCATGCGCAGCGCGATCGGCTGTTCGGCATAGAACTCGCGCGGCAGTTCCTGACCTGGCTTGAACAGGTCGTTCTGGATGCCGGTCGCGATCGCGGTCTGCGAGATGTCGACGATCAGGTCCGGCATCTCGGTCTTGCTGGGCAGCTGCCGCAGCATCTGCTGCAGCTGCTGTTCCATCTGCGCCAGCTGTTGCTTGAGCGGTTCGAGGTTGGCGGCCTTGGCCTGCTTGTTCTCGAAATCCGCACGCAGCGTGGATTCCTGCGATTCCAGGGCGGTCAGTTCATCACCCTTTTCGCGGGTGATCACGTACCACAGCAGGAAGAAGATCAGCAGGCCCACCAGGATGCAGGCGCCGATCTTGTATTCCCGCGGCCATGCCCCGGTATTGTTGAAGTCCAGCTCGCGCAGCGACATCTTCTTCTTGCTCACGACGCGGCTCCTTCGACAGCGGGTGCGGCGACCGGTGCGGCCTCGGGCGCCGCGTCGACCGGCGCGGCGGGATCGGCACCGTCGGTGGCCGCTGCTTCCTTGGCCGCCGGCGTCGACAGCTGCACACTCAGGGTGAACGCGTACGGCAGACCCGGCACCCCGTCACGCGCTTCGATCACCGACAACTGCGGGCTCGTCATCCAGCCCGAGCTGTCGAGCGAGCGCATGTAGGTGCTGACCCGCGCGTTGGACTGCGAGCGCCCCTCGAGGGTCAGGTTCTGGCCTTCCTGCTTGAGCGAGGTCAGCAGCACGCCGTCCGGGATGGTGCGCACCAGCTGGTCGAACAGGTGGACCATCTGCGAGCGGTTGCCCTGCAGTTCCTCGATTACCGCCTTGCGGGCCAGCAGACGCGCACGCTGCGATTCGAGCGCGTCGATCTCGGTGATCTGCGTATCGACCTCGGCGATCTGCCGCTGCAGGAACGCATTGCGCTCGTTCTGGCCGGAGATCTGCGCGTTGTAGTACATGTTCACGAGGAACCACAGCGCCACGCCGGCCGCCGCGGCGATACCGACCATGACGCCGAATTCCTTCTGCCGCTGCTTGCGCCGCTCGGCGCGCCACGGGAGGAGATTGATCCTGGACATCAGTCGAAGCTCCTCAGGGCGAGGCCGCAGGCGATCATCAGCGCCGGTGCATCCTGGGCCAGCGCGTGCGCCTGCACGCGCGGTCCGAGCGTCATTTGTGCCAACGGGTTGGCGAGCACGGTCTGCACGCCCAGCTGTTCCTCGACCATGTCGGCCACGCCCGGAATCGACGCGCAGCCGCCGGCCAACACCACCTGGTCGACACGGTTGAAATCACTGCCCGCGTAGAAGAACTGCAGCAGGCGGCTGACCTGCTGGACCATCGCTTCCTTGAAGGGTTCGAGCACTTCGATCTCGTAGCTCTCCGGCAGGCCGCCCTGTCGCTTGGCCAGACCGGCTTCTTCGTAGCTGAGGCCGTAGCGCCGCATCACCTCGTCGGTGAGCTGCTTGCCGCCGAATACCTGTTCGCGCGAATACAGGCTGCGGCCGTGGCGCAGCACGTTGAGCGTGGTCATCGTCGCGCCGACGTCGACCAGCGCGACCACGCCGTCGACCGGCACGCTGAGTGTGCTGGCGATCATCGCGAACGCGTTCTCGACCGCGAAGGCCTCGACGTCGATGACCTTGGCGGCCAGCCCGCCGAGCTCCAGCGCGGAGGCGCGCAGTTCGACGTTCTCCGAACGCGAGGCCGCGAGCAGCACCTGCACCATCTCGGCGTTGCCGGGCATCGGACCGAGGACCTCGAAGTCGAGGTTCACTTCCTCGATCGGGTACGGAATGTAGTTGACCGCCTCGAGCTCGACCTGCGATTCGAGATCGTCCTCGTCGAGGTCTGCCGGCATCGGGATGGTCTTGGTGATGACCGCCGAGCCCGCGACCGCCGCCGATGCGTGCTTGGCCTTGGTCCCCGAGCGCGAGACCGCGCGACGGATCGCCTCGCCGACGGCTTCGACCTCGACGATGTTCTTCTCGACCACCGCATTGGGCGGCAGCGGCTCCACCGCGTAGTGCTCCACGCGATAGCGATTGCCCTGCCGCGACAGCTGCAACAGCTTGACCGCAGTCGAGCTGATGTCGACGCCGATGATCGGCACCTGGCCTTTTGTGATGAGCCCCACGGAATATCCCCTTTGCCACGGGCGTTTAGCCACGCCTCGTGTCCCGGCGCATTAAATAGCGGACTTTCCCGACATTGGCAACACGCGCTGTCGATTCCGGGATGCCGGGCACCCTCCGACCGTCGCCATGCAAGCCCCGTTCCTGACCGGGCGTCGGCGCCCCAGGGGCACCTCCCCTATACTTCGCCGCCATGAGCACAGCCCCCACGTCGACGCCCAAACCCCGTCCGTCCCGCTTCCGCCGCCTGCTGCGCTGGACCCTGGTCCTGGTGCTGGTGCTCGGCATCCTCGCAGCGATCACCGGCGGCATCCTCTACGCGGCGGTGGCGTCGAAGCTGCCCGATGTGGAAGCGCTGCGCGACATCGAGATGCAGGAGCCGATGTACGTCTACGCCCGCGACGGCCGGCTGATCGCCCTGTTCGGCGAGACGCGCCGCTACCCGGTCGAGATCGAGGACGTGCCCGAGCGCCTGAAGCAGGCCTTCCTCGCGACCGAGGATGCGCGCTTCTACGAACACGGCGGCATCGACTACCGCGGCGTCGCACGGGCCCTGTGGCTGCTGGCGACGACCAACGACCGTCGTGTCCCCGGCGGTTCGACGATCACCCAGCAGGTCGCGCGCCAGTTCTTCCTGAGTTCGGAATACAGCTTCACCCGCAAGTTCGCCGAGATGCTGCTCGCGCGGAAGATGGAGCAGAACCTGTCCAAGGACGAGATCTTCGAGCTCTATCTCAACAAGAGCTTCTTCGGCAATCGCGCCTACGGCGTGGCGGCGGCCGCCGAGTTCTATTACGGCAAGTCGCTGGCCGAGCTCGATCTCGACGAGATGGCATCGCTCGCGGCGATCCCGAAATTCCCGTCCAGTGGCAATCCGCTCAGCAACCCCGAGCGCGCGAAGGAGCGCCGCGACGTCTACGTGCTCGCGCGCATGCAGGAACTGGGCTTCATCAGCGCGCAGGAAGCGGCCGCCGCGCGCGCGGTCGACATGCACGCCAGTCCGCACGAACGCCCGATCGAGGTGTTCGCACCGTACGTCGCCGAGATGGTGCGGCTGGAAATGGTCGCCCGTTACGGCGGCGACGTGCTGACCCGCGGCTACCACGTCACGACCACGATCGATCCGACGATGCAGGCCGCGGCGGAACTGGCCGTGCGCACCGGACTGACCACCTACGACCGTCGCCACGGCTGGGTGAAACCCACCGAGACCTTCGAGCTGGCCGCCGGTGAGGATGCCGCGACCACCGCGCGTCGCCTGCGCGGCACTGCGGCGCAGGGCGGCATGCTGCCGGCGATCGTCGTGCGCAGCGGCGACGGCACGGCCGATGTCGTACTGGCCGACGGCAGCACGGTGACGCTCGATGCCGCCGCCAGCCGCTGGACCGGCAAGAGCCCTGCCGCCCTGCTCACGCGCGGCGATCTCACCCGCGTGCGCCGCATCGAGACCCCCGCCAAGGCCCCCGCGGACACGGCGCCCGACGCCCTGCCGCCTCCGACGGTCACCTGGCAGCTCGAACAGTTGCCGCGCGCGCAGGCGACCCTGGTCTCGATGGAGCCCGACGACGGCGCGGTGCGCGCGTTGATCGGCGGTTTCAGCTTCGCCGGCAGCAACTTCAACCGCGCCACCCAGTCGCGCCGCCAGCCGGGTTCGAGCTTCAAGCCGTTCGTGTTCGCGGCCTCGTTCGAGAAGGGCTTCAATCCGGCGTCGATCGTGCTCGACGCGCCGGTGCTGTTCCGCATGCGCCGCGGACAGGACTGGCGCCCGCAGAACTCCGACGGCAGGTTCGTCGGGCCGATGCGGCTGCGCGAGGCACTGGTGCAGTCGCGCAACCTCGTCGCCGTGCGCCTGCTCGACGCGATCGGCGTCGACTACGCGCGCCGCTACATCAGCCACTTCGGCTTCGAGGAATCGCAGCTGCCGCCGAACCTGTCGATCGCGCTGGGCACGCCGTCGCTGACGCCGCTGGACGTGACCCGCGGCTACGCGGTGTTCTCCAACGGCGGCTTCCGGGTGACGCCCTGGTTCGTCGACGAGGTCCGCGACCGCGAAGGCACGCTGGTGTTCAAGGAGAATCCCGCGCGCGCCTGCCGTGGCTGCGGGACCGACGGTACGCCCGGCCAGCCGTCGACGCCCGGCCACGTGGTCGACGGCTTCAACCTGGGCCCTGCGGCCGAAAAGCGCGAGGTCACCGCGGCACCGGTCGAAGCCCCGCCGCCGCCCGAGCCGCGCGCCGATGGCGCCGCCCCGGTGATGGCGCCACGCGCGATCGACGAGCGCGTCGCCTACCAGATGATCTCGATGATGCGCGACGTCGTGCGTCGCGGCACCGGTACCGCCGCGCGCGTGCTCGAGCGCGAGGACGTGGGCGGCAAGACCGGCTCGACCAACGACCATCGCGACGCCTGGTTCTCCGGGTTCGGCGGCAACCTGGTCACGTCCGTCTGGGTCGGCCGCGACGACAACCGTTCGCTGGGTTTCCGCGAATACGGCGGCCGCGCGGCATTGCCGATCTGGATCGACTTCATGCGCGTCGCACTCGACGGCGTGCCCGAAGCCGCGAACGAGCCGCCCGAGGGCATGGTGCGGGTCGCGGTGACCGCGGGCGGGCGCCTGCTGCCGACCACGTCGGACGGCGGCATCATCGAATACGTCAAGGCCGAAGACCTGGAACGCATGGAGTCGGAGATCAACCTGCAGATCGACGACGTGCCGGCCGAGGAAGCCTTCGACATCTTCTGATCCGCGGTGCGGCGCCAGGGTCCGGCTCGCTGCGCTCGCCGGTCACGCGATCCGCGGCGCCGCGCACGACAACGCACGCCGCGCCGTGTATTGACCCGTCACGGCTCAGGCGTAAAGTCGGTCGCAGGTGATCGACGACAGGGAACGCGCATGCATCGCGCACGCCAGCACGCGGAGACGCAAACCCGCGAACGCCGCCATCGCCTCGCCCACGAGGCCGCCCGCCTGATGGCCGAAGGCGGTATCCGCGACTTCCATCTGGCCAAGCGCAAGGCCGCGAGCCGGCTCGGCATCCACGACGATGCATCGCTACCGCGCAACCGCGAGATCGAAGACGCCCTGCGCGAATACCAGCGGCTGTTCGTCGGCGCGCGCCAGACCGACGCGGTACGCGAGCGGCGCGAAGCGGCGATGCGGGCGATGGGGTTCTTCGAGCGGTTTTCACCCCGGCTGGTCGGGCCGGTGCTCGAAGGCACCGCGGACGCGCATTCCGCGGTCGCGCTGCACCTCCACACCGACGACCCGGCCGGACTCGCCCGGTTTCTGGACGATCACGCCATCCCGGCCGAAAGCCGCATGCGCCGGCTGCGTCTGGACCGCCAGCGCGCAGCCGATTTCGATGTCTGGGTGTTCGCGGCCGAGGACCTGACCTTCGATCTGACGGTGCTGCCCGAGGCCAGCCTGCGCCAGGCGCCGCTGTCGCCGGTGGACGAACGGCCGATGCGCCGTGCGTCCAGATCGCAACTCGAGCAGTTGATCGCGCTGGAACACGGGGCCGGCTGAGTCGGCGCGCCATCGCAACGATGGCGCACCCCGCTTATTCCATGACGATCTGTGCACTCTGGCCAGTGCCGAACACCCGCGCGCGGGCGCCTACGCGCAGACCATCGGCGCTCGCGGCGCGGATCGCCGACTCGCTGCCGTCGTCGAACTTGAGCATCACCATGTAGGCCGTGACCGTCGGCACGCCCGCCGCTGGGGCTGCAGCGGCGCCCTCGACGACATCGCGCGCGGCGCCGCTCGCGACCTCATAGGCCTCGTACGAATACTCACCGGTGACACGGGATGCCGCCCGCCCGGCCATACGCCCAAGCGCGCGGCCGAGCGCGCCGGTGGTCTGAGAAGGCTTCGCCTGCTGCTGGGCAGCCGCTGCGGCGACCTGCATCGGGCTGATGCCCGTGATCAGGCCGCTGCGGAACGACATCTCCTGCGCAGTCACATTCGAAGCGGTGAACGCCATTCCGCAAGCGAGCGCCGCGCTCCACATCCATCGCATCTTCATTCGAGCATCCCCTTCGAGTGAGCCGAGCGCTGCGGCGGCCTGTGACGTACAGGACGCAAACCGATGCGCGTGGACGTCAGTCTGAAGAACGCCCGGCATCGCGGCAGCCGGAAAGTCCTTGGGGCGGAGGTCGGAATTCCCCGAGACGTGGACGGTCTTCCAGAAACGACAAAGGCGACCCGAAGGCCGCCCTGTCCCGACACCCGGGTCCGAAGACCCGGCCAACGCACGGATCAGCGCTGATCGGCGCCCTTGTAGTCGCGCACGTCATAACCGGTGTAGATCTGCCGCGGACGGCCGATCTTGGCTTCCGGATCCACCTGCTGCTCGAGCCAGTGCGCGACCCAGCCGGCGGTGCGGCCGATCGCGAACATCACGGTGAACATCTCGGTCGGGATCTTCAGCGCCTTGTAGATGATGCCGCTGTAGAAATCGACATTCGGGTAGAGCTTGCGCTCGACGAAGTAGTCGTCCTTCAGCGCCGCTTCCTCGAGCTTCATCGCCACGTCCAGCAGCGGATCGTCGATGCCCAACTCGCCGAGGACCTTGTGGGTCATCTCGCGGATGATCTTCGCGCGCGGGTCGAAGTTCTTGTAGACGCGGTGGCCGAAGCCCATCAGGCGGAACGGGTCGTTCTTGTCCTTGGCGCGCAGCACCGCCTTCTCGACGTTCTTCGCATCGCCGATCTCGGCCAGTTGCTTGAGCACGGCTTCGTTGGCACCGCCGTGCGCCGGGCCCCACAGCGCGGTGATGCCGGCAGCGACCGATGCGTACGGGTTCGCGCCGGTCGAACCGACCAGGCGCACCGTCGACGTCGACGCGTTCTGCTCGTGGTCTGCGTGCAGAATGAACAGCAGGTCCATCGCCTTCGAGACGATCGGGTTGAGCTCCAGCGGCTCGCTCGGCACCTCGAACATCATGTGCAGGAAGCGGTCGACGTAGCCCAGGCTGTTGCGCGGGTAGCGGATCGGCTGGCCGATCGAATAGCGGTACGCGGCCGCGGCCAGCGTCGGCACCTTCGCGATCAGGCGGATCGCGGCCAGGCGGCGCTGCTCGGGATCCTGCAGATCGAGCGTGTCGTGATAGAACGCCGACATCGACGCGACCGATGCCGCGAGCATCGCCATCGGATGCGCATCGTGGCGGAAGCCCTGCAAGAAGCTCTTCAGCGACTCGTGCATCATCGTGTGATGCGTGACTTCGTGTTCGAACTTCGCGAACTCGTCGGCGGTCGGCAGCTCGCCAGCCTGCAGCAGGTAGGCGACCTCAAGGAAGCTCGACTTCTCGGCCAACTGGTCGATCGGGTAGCCGCGATACAGCAGCACGCCTTCGTCGCCGTCGATGTACGTGATCGCGGACTTGCAGCTGGCGGTGGCGGTGAAGCCGGAGTCGTAGGTGAAGCAGCCGGTTTCCTTGGGCAGCTTCGAGATGTCGACGCAGGGGTTGCCGAGCGTGCCGTGCAGAACGGGCAGCGTCACCGTTTTGCCGGCGGCATCAAGCGTGACCTGGTCGAGCTTGGCGTTGGATTCAGACACTCTGGAGGCTCCTCATTTCCCCGAACGGCGACGCCGTCCGGCCTGGCGGGCGGCGCATGCCGCAACGCGTCAATTATCGCATAGCGATTCCACGCGCGCCGCCGCGCGCCATTGCACGAAAGTCGAACACGGCGACGCCTGCCGCGACACGCATGCAGCGGCAGGGACGTGGGCAGCAGGAACGCAGACGGCCGCCCGAGGGCGGCCGCTGGTGTCGTCGAATGACGCGCACCGCCACGGCGGCACGCATCATTCCGCACGCGCTTACTTGGCGTAGCGCCGGCGGAACTTGTCGACGCGACCGCTGGTGTCCATGATCTTGTTCTGGCCGGTGTAGAACGGATGCGTGGCCGAAGAGACTTCGATCTTGATCAGCGGGTATTCCTTACCGTCCTCCCACTGGATCTTTTCCTTCGCCGAGGCGGCGAGGGTCGAGCGGGTGAGGAACTTGAAGCCGTCGGACGTGACGTCCTGGAAGACGACTTCGCGGTAATCGGGATGGATGTCGGCCTTCATGGCGGCACCAAAGTTGCGCAAGGGAAGAGCGGCATTTTAACCATCGGGCCGGCCAGGACGCAAGCCGCCGGCCGACCGGCGCTCAGCGGGCCAGTGCGCGCCGGATCCGCGCATGGAACCGGGTGGCGTCGTAGCGCATCAGGATGCGGGCGTTGTCGGGGCGCCCGAGCTGGCGTTGCCAGTCGACGACCGTCGCGCCGCGGGCCGGCCCGTGGTCGAGGACGACATCGAGCGGACGCTCGACGACCTCCAGCGCAGCCGCAGGTTCGAGCACCCACGCCATCGCCAGCGCGTCCGCGGAATGCCAGTCGTCGCCACGCCGGTCGGCGGACCATTCGCGGGTCTTGCGCGAGATCGTCTCGTAGAAACGGCCGATCCCGCCGCCTTCCTGCATCCAGCCCAGCACCGCGTCGTGCGGCAGGCCATGAGCGACGGTGGCCTCCCAGTCGGACAGGTCGAAACGCGGGAACGCGTCGAACACGATCTTCGCCGCTTCCGGGTCGAAGTACGCATTGAACTCGGCGCTGGGGGTGATGTTGCCGTGGCCGGTCACCGCGCCGGACATCGCGACGAAACGCGCCACGCGCGACGGCAGGGTCGGATCGAGCTTCAATGCCAGCGCGATGTTCGTCAGCGGCCCCAATCCCACCAGCACCAGACGCCCGGCATGCGCGTGCGAGAGACGCAGGATCGCCAGTGCGGCGTGTTCGTGCTCCGCCTCGCGCGTGGCAGGTGTGTAACCGACATCGCCGAAGCCGTCGTTGCCGTGCACGTAGGCGGCATCGGGCGCGGCATGCAGCAGCGGCGACGGGCTGCCCGCGAATACCGGCACCTCGGCGTGGCCGGCCACCTCACACAGCTTCAGTGCATTGGCGACGGTGTGCTGCAGGCCGACGTTTCCGGCGGCGATGCTCAGCCCGACGACGACGTGCGCGTCGTCGTCGAATGCGAGCAGGAGCGCGAGGGCGTCGTCGACGCCCGGGTCGGTGTCGATCAGGAGCGGGATCTTGTCGGTCATCCCGCATTATCGCCTGCGTCGTCCGCGACGGCGACGGCCAACCGCGGGTCGGCCAGCCGGCTCGCAATGGATCGCCGGATCAACCTTGTGTCCATCCGATCGGGCGCGAAGCACATGGACGTGCTTCGCGGGAATCGGACAGTCAGACGGCGAAAAACCCTGGAATCAGATCAGCTTCAAGCGTGCAGCGCAGTGGCGAATGCCGTCACGAGACCAGTCCATGGTCGCGCGCGTAGGCGTACAGCTGGCTGTTGTTGTCGAGACCGAGCTTGTGCATCGCGTCGTTCTTCTGCCGGCTGATGGTCTTGACGCTGCGCGAAAGGCGCACGGCGATCTCGCTGACGGTCAGACCGCCGACGAACAGGCGGACCACCTCGGCTTCGTGCGGCGAGATGCGGACCGGTGCCCCGTCGAGTCCGCCGGACTGGTCGAGCACGGCACGCATCGCGCGGCAGAAATGGATGCGCCCCGTCGCGACCTTCTGGATCGTGGTCAGCAACTCGTTGCGCGCGGACACCTTGTCCACCAGGCCGCGCACCCCGGCATCCACCATCGCGCGCAGCATCGCCGGATTCGCCACGTCGGTCAGCACGATGATCGGCAGCGCCGGGAACTGGCGACGCAGGGTCAGCAACAGCGGCAGCCCGTCGCAGTCCCGGAGTTGCGGGCCCCGCATCGAGAAGTCCGTCACCAGCAGATCGCCGGGGCGCGAAGTCTCCAGCAGCTTCAGCAGGGCCGCGCCGTTGGAGGCCTCGCCCGCGACCTGGAAAGCCTCGCCTGCCCGCTCGATTTCCACGCGCACGCCCGCGAGCGTGAATGGATGATCGTCCGCGATGAAGATACGCAATGGAGTGTCCATTCTCCCCCCTTGGCCATTGAACCGGATCCGCCTTCCGGCGATCGATGCGTGCGTGCCTCGGAATTATCCCGCGCCGCGTCCTGATGCCTACCAAGCCAGCGTGATGCGCGTCACCCGCTTCGGGTGAACCGCTACGGTATTTTCACGCCGTGATGGAACGGTGAACGTTGCGATCGCGCTGTTGTCCCACTCGTTTTTTGCTCAGGCGGCGGCGTAGCGCGTCGCGCTTCCGATCCAGCGGGAGACGACGCGCTGCACGAGATCCGGTCGCGCCGCCAGCATCGCGTCACCGATGCGATGGATGTCCGGCAGCAGGTCGGCATCGCGCGCGAGATCGGCCAGCCGGAACTCGGCCAGGCCGGTCTGCCGCGTGCCCAGCAGCTCTCCGGGTCCACGCAGGGCGAGATCCTTTTCGGCGATGACGAAACCGTCGCTGGTCGTGCGCATCGTCTCCAGGCGCTCGCGCGCCATCCGCGACAGCGGCGACTGGTACAGCAGCACGCAGCTCGACGCGGCGCTGCCCCGCCCCACCCGGCCGCGCAGCTGGTGCAGCTGCGCGAGGCCGAGGCGCTCGGCGTTCTCGATCACCATCAGCGAGGCATTGGGCACGTCGACGCCGACCTCGATGACGGTGGTCGCGACCAGCAGGTCGATGTCGCCCTGCTTGAACGCGCGCATCGCGTCCTGTTTCGCGGCGGGCTTCATGCGACCGTGCACGAGCGCGACGCGGACTTCCGGCAACGCGGCCGACAGCTGTTCGAAGGTGGTCTGCGCGGCCTGCGCGACGACCTCGTCGGAATCGTCGATCAGCGTGCACACCCAGTAGGCCTGGCGACCTTCGGCGCAGGCGTGGCGGATGCGTTCGATCAGGGCCGGACGCCGCTCGCTGCTGAGCACCACCGTCTGCACCGGCGTGCGTCCGGGCGGCAGTTCGTCGATCGCCGAGACGTCGAGATCGGCATAGGCCGACATCGCCAGCGTGCGCGGGATCGGCGTCGCGGTCATCACCAGCTGGTGCGGCACCTGGTCACCGCCCGCGCCCTTGTCGCGCAGCGCGAGGCGCTGGTGCACGCCGAAACGGTGCTGCTCGTCGACGATCGCGAGCGCGAGATCGTGGAAGTCGACGCTGGCCTGCATCAGCGCGTGCGTCCCGACCACCAGCGGCGCGGCGCCCGAGGCGATATCGGCCAGGACCGCCGCGCGTGCGCGTCCGGTGACCTTGCCGGCGAGCCAGGCCACGCGCACGCCCAGCGGCTCGAACCAGGCGCGCAGGTTCTGCGCATGCTGTTCGGCCAGCAGCTCGGTCGGCGCCATCAGCGCGGCCTGGCGGCCACCGTCGATCGCGGCCGCGGCGGCGAGTGCGGCGACCACGGTCTTGCCGCTGCCGACATCGCCCTGCACCAGCCGCAGCATCGGCTTGCGCCGCGCGAGGTCGACCAGCAACTCGCGATGCACGCGCGACTGCGCGCCGGTCAGCGCGAACGGCAGCGAGGCCTGCAGCGCGGCGGCGAGTTCGCCGGGGCGCAGGGCCGGCGCGCGATGCGCCTGCAGCGCGATGCGTTGCCGGCGCAGGCTCAGGTGATGGGCGAGCATCTCCTCGAGCACCAGCCGGCGCTGCGCGGGGTGCCGGCCCGAGGCCAGCATCGCCATGTCCGCATCGCAGGGCGGTCGATGCACGTAGAGCAGCGCTTCGCGCAGCGTCGGCATGCCGAGCGAGGCCAGCGCGTCGTGCGGCAACAGTTCGAGCGCGGCATCGCCGGGCAGCCGGTCGAGCGCCTGGCCGACCAGTCGGCGCAGGACCTGCGGGCCGACGCCTTCGATCGCGGGATAGACCGGATCGAGGCGATCGTCGAGCACGGTCACGGTGTCGTCGCCGAGCACGCGGTAGCTCGGATGCACGATCTCCAGGCCCTGCTGCCCGGGGCGCGGCGTGCCGAAGCAGCACAGCCGCGTCCCCACGGCGAGCTGTGCGACCTGCGCGGCGCGAAAGTGGAAGAAGCGCAGCACCAGCGTGCCGCCGGAGCCGTCGCCGATCGCCACACGCAGCATCGGGCGGCGTCGGAAGCCTTTCTCGACCGCCTCGACGACGCCTTCCACCTGCGCCGGCACGCCGCCGCGCAGATGGCGGATCGGCGTCACGCGGGTGCGGTCCTCGTACTGGCGCGGCAGGTGCAGCCACAGGTCGCCGAGCGTGGCCAGACCGCGCGCGGCGAGCTTCTCGGCGACCTTCGGCCCGACGCCCGACAGCGCGGACACCGGCGTCTGGCCCGCATCGGCGAGCGTCGGCGCGTGCGTGCCGGACCGGCTCATGCGGGCGCGCTGGAACTCAGCCGAGCACCATCACCGCATCGACCTCGAAGCGCGCACCCTTCGGCAGCGCCGGCACTTCGATGGTGGAGCGTGCCGGATACGGCGATGCGAAGTACTCCGCCATCACCGCGTTGACCTGCGCGAACTCGCCCAGATCGGTCACGTACAGACCGACACGCACGATGTCGTCGAGGCTGCCGCCGGCCGCGATGGCCACCGCCTTGAGGTTGTCGAACGCGCGACGCGCCTGCGCGGCGATGTCGCCGGCGACGATTTCGCCGGTGGCCGGATCGAGCGGAATCTGGCCCGAGAAGTACACGGTGTCGCCGGCGCGGACGGCCTGCGAGTACGGACCGATCGCGGCGGGCGCGTCCGACGTGGAAATGGGCGTGCGGGGCATCGCGGAACTCCGGCAACGGGAAAGCCCGCATTCTAGCGGGCGCACGCGGCGCCGCGGTTCGGATTACATCCGTTGTACGCCGTGCACGACCGGCAGGCGGCGTATCCGCCGGATCACTTCGGCCAGGTGCTTGCGACCCTTGACCTCGATCGAGAAGCGGATCGCCGCGATGGTGCTGTCGCGCTCCAGGTATTCCACGCCGTCGATGTTGGAGTGCACGCGCGCGATCGCCGCGGCCACCTGCGCCAGCACGCCCGGATGGTTCTCGACCTCGATGCGCAGCGCGACGTTGTAGTCGCCGACGACCTCGCGGTCCCAATCGATCGCGACCCAGCGCTCGGGCGACTTGCGGAACTCGGCGACGTTCGGGCAATCCACGCGGTGCACGACGATGCCGCGGCCGGTGGTGTGGTAGCCCATGATGTCGTCGCCGGGAATCGGCATGCAGCAGTTGGCGAAGGTGATGACGCCGCGCTCGTCGCCGCGGATGCGGATCGTCTCGCCGGCACGGGCGATCTGTTCGGTCGGCACGCCACCGTCGTGCTGCGCCAGCGCGAGTGCGACCTGCGCCGGCATCCAGTTGCCGAGCGCGATGTCAGCCATGAGCTCTTCGAGCCGCGGATATTTCGCTTCGACCAGATACGCGTCGAGCCGCTCCTGCGGCAGGCGGTCGAGCGAGGTGCCGAGCAGCTCCAGCGCGCGGTCGAGCATGCGGTGGCCGAGCTGCACCGCATCCTCGTGCTGCAGGTGCTTGAGCTGCGCGCGGATCGAGGTGCGGGCCTTGCCGGTGACGACGAACTCGAGCCACTGCGGACGCGGCATCGACGACTTGGCGGTGACGATCTCCACGCGCTGGCCGCTGGCGAGCATCGTGCGCAGCGGCACCAGTTTGCCGTCGACGCGTGCGGCGACGGCCTGGTTGCCGATGTCGGTGTGCACCGCGTACGCGAAATCCAGCGCGGTCGAATTGCGCGGCAGCGACATGATGTCGCCCTTGGGCGTGAACAGGTAGACCTCGTCCGGGAACAGGTCGACCTTGACGTTCTCGAGGAACTCCAGCGACGAACCGGTCGCCCGCTGCGATTCGAGCAGCCCGGCGATCCAGGAATGCGCGCGCGACTGCGCGCTGTTCGGGCCTTCGCCGCCGTGCTTGTAGGCCCAGTGCGCGGCGATGCCGCGTTCGGCGATCAGGTCCATCTCCTCGGTGCGGATCTGCACTTCGATCGGCGCGCCGTAAGGCCCGAACAGCACCGTGTGCAGCGACTGGTAGCCGTTGGCCTTGGGAATCGCGATGAAATCTCGGAAGCGTCCGTCGAGCGGCTTGAACACCGAATGGGCGATGCCCAGCGCGTGATAACAGTCGGCCGCGTTGCCGACGATGATCCGGTAACCGAACACGTCCATGACCTGAGTGAAGGTTTTGCCCTCGCCCTGCATCTTGTTGTAGATGCTCCACGGCGATTTCACCCGGCCCACGAGCCGGTACTGCAGACCCGCACTGGTGAGCCGCTGCGCGAGTTGCGCCTCGATGCTCGCCAGCGCCTCGCGCCGCACCAGCGGCTGGTTGCGGATGCGGCGCTCGAGCACCATGTGCCGGATCGGATACAGCGCATGGAAGCCGAGATCTTGGAGTTCGGCCTTGATCTTGTTCATGCCCAGGCGCTGGGCGATCGGCGCATAGATGTCGAGCGTTTCGCGCGCGATGCGCTCGCGCGACGGCCCGGGCTGTGCGCCCAGCGTGCGCATGTTGTGCAGGCGGTCGGCGAGCTTGATCAGGATCACGCGCAGGTCGCGCGCCATCGCCAGCATCATCTTGCGGAAGCTCTCCGCGTCCGCTTCCTGGCGACTGCCGAAGTTGAGCTTGTCGAGCTTGGTGACGCCTTCCACCAGTTCGGCGACGGTCTCGCCGAATGCCGACGCCAGTGCCTCGCGCGTCAGCGGCGTGTCTTCGATCGTGTCGTGCAAGATCGCCGCGACCAGCGTTTCGACATCGACCTTCTGCTCGGCCAGCACTACCGCCACCGCGACCGGATGGGTGATGTAGGGCTCGCCGGACTTGCGCAGCTGTCCCGAGTGCGCGGCCGCGCCGACCGACCATGCCCGCCGCAACTGCACGCGCTGTTCGTCGGGCAGGTACTGCGCCGCCCGTTCGAGCACGCGCATGTACTCGGGCACGGCTTCGTCCGCGGGGACGTCGGGCAATGCGGCAGCGGTAGCGGGTGCGGCAGGCGTCATCTGCGAAGCCTACGGGCACGCCCGGGCTTTTGGAACCATGTCACGCCCGGCAGCCACCGCCCTCCGGCGCCGCGCACAAACGCAACGACCCCGCCGGAGCGGGGTCGTCGGTCACGCATCGAGCCACGCGCGTCGGCGCGCGGCAGGCGGATCAGAGATCGTCGCCCTTGCCCATATCGTCGTCGGCGACGACTTCGGCGGCGGCCCATTCCAGCGCCTCGCGTTCCTTGCGCTCGCGCTCGGACTTGTCGACGGCTTCGATGAAGGGCTGGTCGATGCGGCGCGCGGCGATCTCGCGCAGCGCCAGCACGGTCGGCTTGTCGTCGTTCTCGCTGTTGTCGAGCTGGGACTCGACGCCATTGGCGAGCTGGCGTGCGCGGCGGGCGGCCAGCATGACCAGCTCGAAGCGGTTGTCGACGACTTCCAGGCAATCTTCCACGGTGATGCGGGCCATACGGGCTCCCGGCGACCGGAACGGCCGCGCGAATTCAGAAAAAGGGTCGCGCATGGTAGCGCCCGGCCCATACCGGCGCAAGCGCCACCTTTACAAATCAGACAGTTAGCCCGCGTCTTGCGTAGCCGCGGGCGACTCTTCGCGCAGCAGCCGCGCGATCAGCGCCGCATGACGCTCGGCCTGGCGCTCGCGCCGCAGCCGGCTGGCGCGGAAGATCGCGCACATCTCGGCCACGGCGGTGTCGAAATCCTCGTTGACGACGACGTAGTCGAATTCGTCGTAATGCGACATTTCTTCCTGCGCGGCGGCGAGGCGCTGGGCCATGACCGCTTCGCTGTCCTGGCCGCGCTTGCGCATGCGCTGATCGAGGGCGGTGCGCGACGGCGGCAGGATGAAGACGCTGACGGCTTCCGGCACTTTCTCGCGCACCTGGCGCGCGCCCTGCCAGTCGATCTCCAGCAGCACGTCCTTGCCGGCGGCGAGCTGCGGCTCCACCGACTGGCGCGCGGTGCCCTTCCAGTCGCCGTGCACCTGCGCGTACTCGAAGAAGTCGCCGGCATCGATCATCTGCTGGAACGCGTCCTTGCCGACGAAGTGGTAATGCTCGGCATGGCGCTCACCCGGGCGCGCGAGGCGCGAGGTGAACGAGATCGACAGGGCGATGTCCGGGTCACGCGCCAGGCAGGCGTTGACGATGCTGGATTTTCCGGCGCCCGAGGGCGCGGCGACAATGAACAGCGTGCCGCGCATCGGCGGCGTGTCCGCACAATGGTGGGATTCGGGGGCCACGCCCGTCTCCAGCGCTCGAAAGGCCGCGCATCGTACCGCTTTACGCGGGCCCGCGCCGGATGCCGGCCGGACCCGCACGGCGGTCACTCGATGTTCTGGACCTGCTCGCGGATCTGGTCGATCAGCACCTTGAGCTCGATCGCCATCTGCGAGGTGCGTCGATCGACCGACTTCGAACCCAACGTATTGGCCTCGCGGTTGAATTCCTGCAGCAGGAAGTCGAGGCGGCGCCCGACCGGCTCGCGCTGGTTCAGCACGCGGCGGATCTCGACGATATGGCTGTCGAGGCGATCGAGCTCCTCGTCCACGTCGAGCTTCTGCAGCCAAAGCACCAGTTCCTGCTCCATGCGGCCCGGCTCGACCGGATGCGGCAGATTATTGAGTCGCGCCTGCAGCTTGGCGCGCTGGCCCTGGCCGATCTGCGGCATCACGGTGCGCAGCTCCGCGGCGATCGCGGCGATGCCGTCGACGCGCTCGAGGATCGCGGCGACCAGCTTGGCGCCCTCGCGCTCGCGCGCGACGACGAATTCGTCGAGCACGGTGTCGAGCAGGGCCAGCACTTCGACCTGCAGCGCCACCGGATCGACGCCGCGCGACTGCAATACGCCGGGGAACTGCAGCAGGTCTGTCAGGCTGGCGCGCAGTTCGGGGAACCCGCTGCGCAGGTCGTGGGCGAGGCCCTGCAACTGCGTCAGCAGCGCGCGATTGAGCTGCAGTTCGCCGCCACCCTCGGCAGTGCGCAGCCGCAGGCCCAGGTCGACCTTGCCGCGCGAGACCTTCGTCGCGATGCGCTCGCGCGCCGCGGGCTCGGCCGCACGCATTTCCTCGGGCATGCGAGTGCCCAGTTCGAGGAAACGGTGGTTCACCGCGCGCAGTTCGCAGGCCAGCGTGCCCCACTCGGTGCTGCGCTCGCCGGTGGCGAAGGCGGTCATGCTGCGGATCATCGGCAAGTTCACTGCGGAAAACGGCGGACGAGTATGCCTCAGCCGGAACAAGGGGAGCCGGGATGGCTGGGGGCGCGCCACTGGTAGAATCGGCGGCCGTCTTCCGGCACTTCCCCCATGTCCGAGTTCTCCCGTCCCAGCGGCCGCGCGCCCGACCAGCTGCGCGCCGTGCGCTTCGAGCGCGGCTTCACGCGCCATGCCGAGGGTTCGGTGCTGGTGAGCTTCGGCGACACCCGCGTGCTGTGCACGGCGAGCGTCGAGAACCGCGTGCCGGGCTTCCTGCGCGGCAAGGGCGAGGGCTGGGTGACGGCCGAGTACGGCATGCTGCCGCGCGCCACCAACACCCGCAACGATCGCGAAGCCTCGCGCGGCAAGCAGGGCGGCCGCACGCTGGAGATCCAGCGCCTGATCGGCCGCAGCCTGCGCGCCTGCGTGGACCGCAAGGCGCTCGGCGAACGCACGATCACCCTCGACTGCGACGTGCTGCAGGCCGACGGCGGCACCCGCACCGCCGCGATCACCGGCGCCTATGTCGCGCTGGTCGATGCGATCGGCGTGCTGCGCGCGCGCCGGGAGATCACGCGTGATCCGGTGCACGGCGCGATCGCGGCGGTCTCGGTCGGCATCTATCGCGGCGTCCCGGTGCTCGATCTCGATTACGCCGAGGACAGCGACTGCGACACCGACATGAACGTCGTGATGAACGACGGCGGCGGCTTCATCGAGGTGCAGGGCACCGCCGAAGGCCACGCGTTCCGCCGCGCCGAGATGGACGCGATGATGCAGCTGGCCGAAACCGGCGTCGCCGAACTCGTCGCCCTGCAGCGCGAAGCCCTCGCGGGATGACATCCCGGAACGCGAAGCGGCGGATCGCGTTGACCACGCTGCTGGTGGCCGACTACGACGCGGCCATCGACTGGTACGTGCGCGCGCTGGGATTCCGGGTGTTCGAGGATCGTCCGCTAGGAGACGGCAAGCGCTGGGTCCGGATCGGCCCCGGCGACGCGGACGAGGCGTCGCTGCTGCTGGCGCAGCCCGCCGACGAGGCACAGCGCGCACGCATCGGCGACCAGACCGGCGGACGTGTGGACCACTTCCTCCACACCGATGATTTCGGGCGCGACCACGCGGCGATGACCGCGGCGGGCGTGACGTTCCTCGAAGCGCCGCGCGTCGAGCCCTACGGCACCGTCGCGGTGTTCGTCGATCTCCACGGCACGAAGTGGGACCTGCTGGAGCCGGCCGCTTGAAGACCCTGGTGCTGGCCAGCGGCAACGCCGGCAAGCTCGCCGAACTACGCGCGATGCTGGCCGACCTGCCGTTGACGATCGTGCCCCAGCGCGAACTGGGCGTGGACGACGTGCCCGAAACCGGCACCACGTTCGTCGAGAACGCGCTGATCAAGGCCCGGCATGCGGCGCAGGTCACCGGCCTGCCGGCGCTGGCCGACGATTCGGGTCTGATCGTCGATGCGCTGGGTGGCGCGCCGGGCCTGTACAGCGCGCGCTACGCCGGCAGTCCCACCGACGACGCGGCCAACAACGCCAAGCTGCTGCAGGCACTGGACGGCCTGCCCGAGGCGCAGCGCACGGCGCGCTTCTACGCGGTGATCGTGCTGCTGCGCCACGCCGATGATCCGCAGCCGCTGATCGCCGAAGGCAGCTGGGAAGGCCGCATCCTCGCCGCGCCGCGCGGCCACCACGGCTTCGGTTACAACCCCGTGTTTCTCGATCCATCACACGGGTTGACGGCGGCGGAGATGGCGCCCGAACAGAAGAACCGCATCAGCCATCGCGCGCTGGCGCTGCAGGCGCTGCGCGACCGGCTCGCACTGTCCGGTCTGCCCGCACCTGCGGCGCGCTGAGCGACCGCCGTATCCGTCGCACGCGTACTTGCGCACGCCCCCCACCGCCCTGACGTCTTGTCGATGCTGATCCCGCCGCCCCTGTCGCTGTACGTGCACCTGCCCTGGTGCGTGCGCAAATGCCCGTACTGCGATTTCAACTCGCACGAGTTCAGGGGCGGCACACCGCCGTTCGACGCCTACGTCGACACGCTGCTGGCCGATCTCGACCAGGACCTGCCGCTGGTCTGGGGCCGCACGATCCACAGCGTGTTCTTCGGCGGCGGCACGCCGAGCCTGTTCCCGGCCGATGCGATCGAACGCATCCTGCAGGGCGCCTCGTCGCGACTGCGCTTCGCGCCCGAGGCCGAGATCACGCTGGAAACCAATCCCGGCACCGCCGAGCACGGCCGTTTCGAGGATTACCGGCGCGCCGGCGTGAACCGGATCAGCTTCGGCATCCAGACCTTCGACGACGTCACCCTCAAGAAACTCGGCCGCATCCACGATGGCGCGCAGGCGGTGTCGGCGATCGCGCTGGCGCGCGAGGCGGGCTTCGACAATTTCAACCTCGACCTGATGTACGCCCTGCCCGACCAGACGCTGGCGATGGCGGAGGCCGACGTGGAGCGCGCGATCGCCCTCGCACCGACGCACATCTCGCACTACCAGCTCACGCTCGAACCCAATACGGTGTTCGCCGCGCGCCCGCCGTCGGGGATTCCGGACGACGATCTGGCCTGGGACATGCAGGAGCGCTGCCAAACGCTGCTGGCCGATGCCGGCTATGCGCAGTACGAGGTCTCGGCCTATGCGCGCGCGGGCCGGCAGTGCGCGCACAACCTCAACTACTGGCGCTTCGGCGACTACCTCGGCATCGGCGCCGGCGCGCACGGCAAGCTCACGCTGGGCAGCGAGCAGACGATCCTGCGGCGCTGGAAGTCCAAGCACCCGGTCGCGTGGCTGGCGGGCGCCGGCACGGCGGCCGGCATCGGCGGGGACGAGCACATCGCGGCCGACCGCCGCCCGTTCGAGTTCATGCTCAACGCACTGCGGCTGGTCGACGGCTTCACGCTGTCCGGCTTCGAGGCCACGACCGGCCTGCCGGCCTCCGCGATCGACGCGCCGCTCGACACCGCCATCGGCAAGGGCTGGCTGCAGCGCGACGGAAATCGCATCGCGCCGACCGAGTCGGGCCGGCGTTTCACCAACGACGTGGTCGCGCTGTTCCTTGACGACTGAGGGCCCCGCGCAGCGGCTTGCCGCAATGCAGCAGGCCCTTGGCCGCTCGCGCCCGCGGGCCACGTTGGAGCGGAACGGAAGCGCCCTCGACCCCCGCGCAGCGGCCTGCCACTGGATTGTGGTGGTGACGGCCGCGCGCGCATGCTAAAGAATGTGACCAATGCCCAGCCCGGCAACCGGAATGCCTGCGACCGCGCACCCTGCCCCACCGCCCCGCTCGCTCGCCGCGGCCGGCCTGCCCCCGCGCGTGCGCCGCACGCTCGAGCGCGCGCTGTCGTTCGTGTCGACCGAGCTCGATGGCGGTCTGTCCAACCTCGTCTCCGAGTTCGAACAGGAACTGTTCCGGCTCGCTGACCACGCGCGCAACCCCGGCCTCGAATCGGGATACATGGCGACGCTGCGCGCATTCCGTGCCAACCGCTCCGATCTGGTCCCGCGGTTCCTGCTCGCGCTGGAGGGCTCGATGGCCGCCGTGCGCACGCCCGCACCGCCACCGCCGCCCGCACCGCTGGACACCGCATCGTTCGGCCCGCTGAGCCTGGTCGAGGACACGGTCATGGACGAGGGCACGGTGCTACGGGAGATCGCGAGCCGCCAGGAAGGGCGCGCGAACCTCTCTCTGCACCTGCTGGGCCAGCGCTTCGGCGTGCTCGCCGCCGCGCCCGCGTTCGATGCCGAACGGCTGCCGCTGGGTCCGCAATGCCTGTGCCGGGCGATCGCCTCGGCCGCGCGCACGCTCGAGATCGAACACGACGCGCGGCTGCTGCTCTACCGCATCTTCGACCGGGTGGTGATGCCCGGCTATGCCCGTGTGCTCGAACGTCTGGACGCCCAGCTCGCCGACGACGGCATCCTGCCTTCGCTGACGTTCGTGCCGATGCGCGCCCGGGTCGAAGCGGTCGAGACCAAGGAAACGAACCGCGTGGCAAGGACTGCCGACACCACCGCAATTCCACGCCCGCCTGTGGACGACGCGCAGCGTCCCTACACCGGCTGGGGCGAACCCGAGACCGCCGACGACGACGCGGACGACGCGCAATCGCACGAGGCCGCGTATGCGCGCCTGCAGGCGCTGATGTCCGGGCGCCGCGAACTGCTGCGCAAGTTCCAGCCGCGTGGCGATTCGCCGTTGCCACGGCGCCAGCTCGCCACCAGCGAAGTATCCGACGCGCTGCGGCAACTCCAGCAGCAACCACAGGGCGGCGGACGCAGCCTGGTCGAGATCAAGCGTTCGCTGCTGGCGCAGGCGCGCCAGCGCAGCGGCGAAGGCGCGAGCCTGGCGCCGCAGGACGAGGACACATTCGAACTGCTCGGCATGCTCTACGGGCACATCGAACAGGAGATCCGCAGCGAGGCGCCGGCCGCGCCGCTGGTGCGCGAACTGCAGATCCCGGTACTGCGCGCAGCGCTGGCCGACCATTCGTTCTTCACCCGCCAGCGCCATCCGGCGCGGCAACTACTCAACACCGTCGCCGAGAGCGCGGCCAGCTGGCACGACGACACCGCGTTCGATCCGCGCGTGCAGGCCGCCCTGCGCGCGGCGGTCGCCCACGTGGTCGGTAACTACGAGGGCGACGTCGCGGTGTTCGCCGAAGGCAATGCCCAGGTCCGGGCGCAGCTGCAGACCCAGGCGCGCACCGCCGAACTGCAGGAGCGGCGCCACATCGAGGCCGCCCGCGGCCGCGAGAAACTGGCCGCCGCGCGGGCCCGCGCCGATGAGCTGATGCACGCGATCGTCGGCGATCGTCGCCTGCCGCGCTTCTCGCGCGCGCTGCTCGACCAGGCCTGGGCCGACGTGCTCACGCTGACCCTGCTGCGTCACGGCGAGTCGTCCAGCGAGGCCGACCACCAGCTGGCGATGACCCGCCGCATCGTCGACGCTTCGCTCGACGCCGCGCCGCGCGCGGACGACGCCCTGACGTCCGATGTCGAATCCGCGCTCGGCCAGGTCGGCTACCACGGCGAGGAAGCGACGGTGATCGCCCAGCGCCTGACCAGTCACCGCAGCGACGAGGACGATGCCGCCTCGCGCACCGAGCTGGCGATGAAGCTCAAGGCCCGCGCGCGCCTGGGCGAGGAAGCCGGCACCGTGCGCCGCGAAAAACCGCCGGCGCGCACGCCCGAAGAACAGGCGCAGTACGACCACCTGCGTACCTTGCCCTTCGGTACCTGGATCGAATTCACCACCAACCAGCAGGGCGACATGGTCCGCCGGCGCATGTCCTGGTACAGCCCGATCACCGACCACGTGCTGTTCGTCAACCAGCGCGGACAGCGCACCGGCGAACAGTCCATGGACGCCGTCGCGCGGCTGATGGCGACAGGCAATGCCCGTGTGGTGACCGCCGACCGCGGCCATCTCGTCGACCGCGCCTGGCAGGCCGCGATGGGCGCCCTGCGCAGCTTCGCCGGCCGCGGCGAGCCGCGCACCACGGAGGCGACCGCATGATGCAGGAGTTCCGCCGCGCCCGCCGCCGCAAGGCGCCCGACGTCATCCTGGTGACCGATGCGATGACCGCACGTGTGGTCGGCCGCGTCGGCAACCTGTCGGAGACCGGCATGCTGCTGATCGCCAGCGAACCCTTCGTCGAGGACGCGCTCTACCAGCTCTCCTTCACCTTGCCCGATGCGCCGGATGCACCGATCGAGATCGGCGCGCATCTGCTGTGGCTCGACGACGCGACGCTCGCGGGCGCGAGCTGGGCGGGCTTCCGCTTCATCGCGACGACGCCGTCGCTGGCGCATCGCTTGCAGGGATGGGTCAATGCGCCGGGGAGTCATTACGCCTGATTCACTGACCGTGGCGCTGCAAAGCCGCGCGGATCGTGCTGGTGCTTCCGAATTTTTCGTGAAAGATGTCGCGTCACGCAGATCGGGACGTCGAGCCGTTGCATCGAAAGCAAGCCAAAGCGAAGCAAGGCCGGACTCGCATATCTCTCGCGCTGGAACACCGGCGCGACCAGGCGGCGCACATCCGAATCAGATCTGCACCTGCGACCCGAGCTCCACCAGCCGGTTCCCCGGAATCCGGAAGAACACCGTCGCCGGCGCCGCATTGCGGTGCATGAAGGCGAACAGCTTGTCGCGCCACACCGGCATGCCGCGCCGCGGACTGGCGACCACCGTCTCGCGACTGGTGAAGTAGGTCGTGTCCATCGGGTCGATCACGATGCCGCCTTCGATGTCGCCGCAACGCATCAGCGCCATCGGCACGTCGGGCGTTTCCATGAAGCCGAAACGCACGGTGATGCGATAGAAGTCGTCGCCGATCGAATCCATCTTCAGCCGCCGCTCCGGCGCCGCGTAGGGCAGCGTCAGCGTCTCGACGGTCAGGAACACGTTGCGCTCGTGCAGCACCTTGTTGTGCTTGAGGTTGTGCATCAGCGCATGCGGCACGATGCCGTGGTCGCTGGTCAGGAATACCGCGGTGCCGGGCACGCGCACCGGCGGGGCGAGCATCAGGCCGGGCAGGAAGGTGTCGAGGCGGATGCCGTCCTTCTGGATTTCGGCATGCAGCAGCTGCCGGCCGCGGCGCCAGGTGCGCAACAGAGTGAACAGCGTGATGCCGAGCACCAGCGGGAACCACGCACCCTGCAGCACCTTGGCCCCGTTGGCGACGACGAACGCGAGGTCGATGAAGATGAAGACCGCGCAGCACGGCAGCACCCAGCGCCGCCAGCGCGGCCACAGCGCGCGGGCGACGATGATCAGCAGCAGGGTGTCGATCAGCATCGTCAGCGACACCGAGATGCCGTAGGCCGCGGCCAGCGCCGACGAGGTTCTGAAGGTCAGCACCAGCGCGATCACCACGATCGCCATCGCCCAGTTGATGCCGGGGATGTAGATCTGGCCGATGGTGTCGCTGGAGGTGTGGCGCACGTGCATGCGCGGGATGTAGCCCAGTTGCATCGCCTGGCGCGCGACCGAGAAACCGCCGGTGATCACCGCCTGCGAGGCGATCACGGTCGCGCAGGTCGCCAGCACGATCATCGGCCAGCGCGCCCACTGCGGCACGCCGAAGTAGAACGGGTTCTGGATCGCCGCCGGATCTTCGAGCACCAGCGCGCCCTGCCCCAGGTAATTGAGCATCAGCGACGGCAGCACGAAGAAGTACCAGGCGTAGCGGATCGGCTTCGCGCCGAAGTGGCCCATGTCGGTGTAGATCGCCTCGCCGCCGGTCACCGCCAGCACCACCGCGCCGAGGATGAAGACGCCGCCCCAGCTGTGCTCGACGAAGAAGCGCGCCGCCCACAAGGGATTGATGGCGTTGAGCACTTCCGGCTCGTGCAGGATGTTGAGCACGCCCAGCGCCGCGAGCGAGACGAACCACAGCATCGTGATCGGCCCGAACACGCGGCCGACCCTGGCCGTGCCGTAGCGCTGGGTCGCGAACAGCAGCGCCAGCACGAGCACGGTGATCGGAATGATCCACGCATGCAGGCCGGGCGCGACGACCTCCAGGCCTTCGACTGCCGACAGCACCGAGATCGCCGGGGTGATCACGCCGTCACTGAAGAACAGCGACGCGCCGAACACACCGAGGATGCCGACCAGATACGCCGATTTGCCGCCCCTGGCGAGGCAGCGCTGGGCCAGCGCCATCAGCGCCATGATGCCGCCCTCGCCGTCGTTGTCGGCGCGCAGGATGATCGTGACGTACTTGAGCGTCACCACGACCATCAGCGACCAGAAGATCATCGACAGCACGCCGAGCACGGTGTCGTGGTTGGCGACCAGGCCGTAGTGCGGCGAGAACGCCTCGCGCAACGTGTACAGCGGGCTGGTGCCGATGTCGCCGAAGACGACGCCGATCGCGCCGGCGATCAGCCCGGCGAGACCCACCTTGCCATGTCCCGGACCATGGGTACGGGTGCCCGTGCCGGGCGGGCTGCTGGGGTGTGACATGTGGTGTCGACCTTGCCGACGGGCGTGCGGGGGTGTCAGCGAAGCGCGGACTGTAGCGCTTTCCGGATGATGATTTCGGGCGGGTCGCCTTCACTGGCCGCCGCCTTCGCCATCCGCGCGGCATCGGCCGGTTTGTAGCCCAGCTGCTGCAGCGCCACGACCGCTTCCGACATCGGATCGGCCGGCACCTGCGCGCCGCCGATCGCACCGCCGGCGCCGGCCAGATCGGCCGCCCGGTCGCGCAGTTCGACGACCATCCGCTCGGCGGTCTTCTTGCCGATGCCGGGGATCTTGGTCAGCGCGGCGACGTCGCCGGTCTGCACCAGTCGCGCGAACGCATCGACGCTGACGCCCGACAGCACCGCCAGCGCGATCTTCGCGCCGATGCCGGTGACCTTCTGCACGTCGCGGAACAACCGCCGCTCCGACTCGTGCAGGAAGCCGTACAGCGACACGCTGTCCTCCTTCTGCGCGTAGTGGGTGAACAGCGACACCTCGCGGCCGACCTCGGGCAGGTCGTAGAACGTGCTCATCGGCGCTTCGAGTTCGTAGCCGACGCCGCCCACGTCGATCACCAGCCAGGGCGGTGCCTTGTGGGCGAGCGTGCCGCGCAGTCTTCCGATCATGGGATGTCCGATTCCGACTCGTGCTTGAAGCCGTCATTCCCGCGAAAGCGGGAATCCAGTGTCTTTCAGCATTACTGCAAAAGCAGAAGGCACTGGATTCCCGCTTTCGCGGGAATGACGGGGGATAGGATAGGCGCAGCTGTCCGTCACTTGCGCCCCCACGCCTGCTTCACGTCGACACCGAGGCGCCTGGCCGTGGCGCTGACGTGCGCATGGGTGATCGCGACCGCGAGCGCGTCGGCGGCGTCGGCCTGCAGCTTGCCGGACAGCCCGAGCATCAGCCCGACCATGTGCTGGATCTGCGCCTTCTCCGCGCTGCCGCGGCCGACCACCGCCAGCTTGACCTCGCTGGCCGCGTACTCGCTGACCGGCAGGTCGCGCAGCACCACCGCGCCGATCGCGGCGCCGCGCGCCTGGCCGAGCTTGAGCGCCGAATCGGGATTGCGCGCCATGAACACCTTTTCGATCGCGACCTCGTCGGGCCGGTGTTCGGCGATCAACGCGGTCAGGCCGTCGAGCAGGCGGCGCAGGCGGGCGGGAAACTCGCCCGCGGTCACCAGCACCAATGGCGCGTGGAAGACATGCGTGACCCGGCCGGCGGCATCGACGTCGATGATGCCGACCCCGGTGCGCTGCGAACCGGGATCGATGCCGAGGATGCGGGTCACGGGGGTCTTCAGCCCTCGAACTGCGCGTTCGAGTAGACCGCCTGCACGTCGTCGAGATCCTCGAGCAGGTCGAGCATCTTGCGCACCTGCTCGGCCGTCTCACCGTCGACGGCGATGTCGTTGTCGGCGCGGAAGGTCACTTCGGCATGGCCCGCCACGATGCCGGCGGCGGCCATCGCGTCGCGCACGGATTCGAACGTGTCCGCACTCGTGACCACGTCGATCGCGCCGTCCTCGGGATACACGACGACGTCGTCGGCGCCGGCCTCGATCGCGGCTTCGGTCACCGTGTCCTCGTCCATGCCTTCGAAGCTCAGCACGCCCAGACGCTTGAACATGAAGGCGACCGAGCCTTCGGTGCCCATGTTGCCGCCGCACTTGCCGAACGCGTGGCGGACTTCGGCCACGGTGCGCACGCGGTTGTCGGTCAGCGTGTCGACGATCACCGCGACGCCGCCCGGGGCGTAGCCCTCGTAGCGGATTTCCTCGTACTCGACGCCCTCGAGCTCGCCGGTCGCCTTCTTGATCGCGCGCTCGACCACGTCCTTGGTCATGTTCTGGGCCATGCCCTTGTCGATCGCCGTGCGCAGGCGCGGGTTGTTCGACGGATCACCGCCGCCGGCACGCGCCGCCACGCCGATCTCGCGGATGATCTTGGTGAAGATCTTGCCGCGCTTGGCGTCGGTCGCGTTCTTGCGGGCCTCGATCGAAGGTCCTCGTCCCATGGGTCGTGATGTCTGCTGGCGTTGGAACCGGCGATTTTACTCCGCCGGCCGCGACCGCGCGTGCTCGAAGCGCCCATCGCGCAGGAAGCACGCCGTCTGCCGCACCGCGTCGGCCGACAGCAGCAGGCCGCTGTGGCTGGCCTGCACGACGATGTGGTCGGCCAGTGCCGGGGCGCGGGTTTCCTCGACCGCCACCGTGCCGTCGTGCGGCCCGTCGAACCGCGCCAGCAACGCACCCAGCCCGCGCGGCACGCAGCCGGCGACCATGCCGACCTCGATGTCTGCCGGCCATTCGACACAGCCGGCATGCAGGATGTCGGCGCTGCGACCGAAATACAGATGCGACAGCGGCACCCGCGCCAGCGCATGCGCGGCCCCGCTGCCGCAGACCGGCGAGCCCAGGCAGACGATGCGCCCCACAGGCAGTTCCGGCGCCGCACGCGCGGCCTGCAGCGCCGACAGGCCGCCGAGGCTGTGCCCGACCACGTGCGCGGGGCCTTGCGCCAATGCATCGGCCAGACGCTCGGCAGCCGCATCCGGGCCGCCGGCGATGCTCGGGTAGCCGATGATCTCGGTCTCGAAGCCGGCCTCGGCGAGACCCCGCGCGAAGCGGCGCATCGTCAGGCCGACCATCCAGATGCCGTGCAGCAGCAGCACGCGCGTCGGCGCGGCGCTCATGCAATGGCCTCAACCGCCACGCGGGCCTGTCGCCAGGCCCGCGGCGATACGCCGCTGTGCGACTTGAACGCGCGCGACAGCGCCGCTTCGCTGCCGTAGCCGACCTCGTCGGCAATCAGCTTCAGCGGCCGCCCCCGGCGCAGCGCCCGTTGCGCAAGACCGATCCGCCAGGCCTGCAGGTACTGCCCGGGCGTCTGCCCGATCGTCTCGCGGAAGGCATCGGCGAACGCGCTGCGCGACATGCCGGCGGCGTCCGCCAGCGTTTCCAGTGACCACGGCTGCGCCGGCGCTTCGTGCATTGCGACCAGTGCGCGCCGCAGGCGCGGATGCGCCATGCCGGCCAGCAGTCCGCCGCGCAGCGCGCCGACTTCCATCTGCTGGCGCAGCACCTGGACCAGCAGCGCTTCGACCAGACGCTCGATCAGTGCGGTGCGGCCGCAGCGTCCGTCGAAGGCCTCCTCGAACAGCAACGCCAGCAGGCCCTGGGAGCCCGGCAGCGCATCTGGCGAAACCCACAGTGCGCCCGGCAATGCGGTGGCCAGCGGACTGTCGGCGCCGCCTTCGAACAACAGGCGCACCCGCATCCAGGCCGCGCCGTCTCCGGGCACGACCGCGCCGCGGGACGCCGCGCGCGGCAGCAACAGCAGGCCCGGCCCGCTCCACGACCCGGTGCCCGGCAGCGCGATCCCACCATCGCGCACCACCCACAGCGTGGCGCCCGGCCCCGCATCGCAGAGCGGATCGACACGGGCGGTGATCGGAAAGCGGTCGAGCAATGCTGCGAGACGATCGACCATGCAGGACTCCAGGCCAAGTTTCATGGAATTTGTATCACCAATCGTCGCCAACCGACGTGCACGATAAGCACCTCGCCGGACGGCATGTCGCCGTCGGCCCGACCGGAGATTCCGATGTCCATCGAAACCGTGCTCTACACCGCCACCGCCAGCGCGACCGGCGGCCGCGAAGGCCGCGCCACCTCGTCCGACAACGTCCTCGACGTCGCCCTGTCGACCCCGCGCGAACTCGGCGGCGCCGGCGGCCCGGGCACGAACCCCGAACAGCTGTTCGCGGCCGGCTATTCGGCCTGCTTCCTCGGCGCGCTGAAGTTCGTCGCCGGCCAGCAGAAGGTCGCGCTGCCGGCCGACACCACGGTCACCGGCCAGGTCGGCATCGGCAGGATTCCGACCGGCTTCGGCATCCAGGCCGACCTCACCGTCTCGGCGCCCGGCGTGGATCGCGAGCAGCTGCAGACCCTGGTCGATGCCGCGCACATCGTGTGCCCGTACTCGAACGCGACCCGCGGCAACATCGACGTGACGCTGTCGATCGCCGAGTAAACCACGCGGGGGTGGGGCGCGCCCGGCGCGTCCCGCTCAGCCCTGCGCCGGACGGCGCAGGATGAATTCCAGATCGTTGATCGAGCCGACGGGGAAGATGTAGTCACCGACCTGCTCGAAGCCGTGGCGCGCGTAGAAACGTTGCGCGCCGAGGTTCTCCGACCACACGCCGACCCACAGCGTGCGCGGGCCCTCGCGCAGCAGCCAGTCCATCGCGGCGTCCATCATCCGCGTGCCGTTGCCGCCGCCTTGGTGGCCCTGCACGAGATAGAGCCGCTTGAGTTCGCCGTCGCCCCTGGCGACGTCCGCGTGCGGCAGGCCGCAGGGACCGGCCGCGGCGTGACCGATCGCTTCGCCGTCGTGCTCCAGCAGCCAGACCGCGTAGTCCGGATGCGCGAGGATCGTGCGCTGCTTCTCCACCGCGTAGGCATCGGCGAGAAACGCCGCGAGATCCGCCGGCGGATACAGAAGGCCGAAGGTCTCGGTGAACGTACGCGCGGCCAGCGCCGACAGCGTCTGCGCGTCGTCGACTGTGGCCCGGCGGAGCGTCGCGGTCATGTGATCAGCCCGCGGCCTTCTCGGCCACCGGCCTCACCTGGATGTGCACTTCGGCCAGCTGCGCATCGGCGATCGGCGACGGCGCATCGGTCATCAGGCACTGCGCGCCGGTGGTCTTCGGGAACGCGATGACGTCGCGGATCGATTCGGTGCCGGCCATCAGCGCGGCGATGCGGTCGATGCCGAACGCGATGCCGCCGTGCGGCGGCGCGCCGTACTTCAGGGCGTCGAGCAGGAAGCCGAACTTGGCCTGCGCTTCTTCGGCGCCGATGCCGAGCAGTTCGAACACCGCCGACTGCATCGAGGAGCGGTGGATACGGATCGAACCGCCACCGATCTCGTTGCCGTTGAGCACCATGTCGTAACCGCGCGACACGGCCGTCGCGGCGTTCGCGCGCAGGTCGGCCTCGTCGTCGACCGACGGCGCGGTGAAGGGGTGATGCAGGGCGACGTAGCGCTGCGCCTCGTCGTCCCATTCGAACATCGGGAAGTCGGTGACCCACAGCGGCGCCCAGCCCTCATTGACCAGGCCGAAGTCCTTGCCGGCCTTCAGGCGCACCGCGCCCATGAAGTCGCTGACGGTCGAATACCTGCCGGCGCCGAAGAACACGAGGTCACCGTTGCCGGCGCCGACGTGCGACACCAGCGCGGCGAACGCGGCCTCGTCGAAGAACTTCTGGATCGGCGAGCTGACTTCGCCCGTCTCGGAGATCTTGATGTAGGCCAGGCCCTTTGCGCCGTACTTCGCGGCATGCGCGGCGTACTCGTCGATCTGCTTGCGGCTCAGACTCGCGCCACCCGGAATGCGCAGCGCACAAACGCGGCCGCCGGCTTCATTCGCCGGGCCGGTGAACACCGCAAAGCCGCTGTCCTTGACCAGATCGGCGACGTCGACCAATTCCAGCGCGATGCGCAGGTCCGGCTTGTCGGACCCGAAGCGACGCATCGCCTCGGCATAGGTCATGCGCGGGAACTCGGCGGCGAGCTCGACATTCGCGACATCACGGAACACGTCGCGGATCATCGCCTCGACGAGATCCTGCACGTCGCGCTCCGACACCCACGCGAACTCCATGTCGAGCTGGGTGAATTCGAGCTGGCGGTCGGCGCGCAGCGCCTCGTCGCGGAAACAGCGCGCGATCTGGTAGTAGCGGTCGAAGCCCGCCATCATCAGGATCTGCTTGAACAGCTGCGGCGACTGCGGCAAGGCGTAGAACTCGCCCGGATGCATGCGCGCCGGCACCAGGAAGTCGCGCGCGCCTTCCGGGGTCGCCTTGGTCAGGATCGGCGTCTCGATGTCCTGGAAGCCACGACCGTCGAGCCAGTGGCGCAGCGCGCTGACCAGCTTCGTACGGGTGCGCATCTTGCGCTGCATGTCCGGGCTGCGCAGGTCGAGATAGCGGTACTTCAGGCGCGTTTCTTCGCCCGGGTTCTCGTGGTGGTGGAACGGCAGCGGCTCGGCCTTGTTCAACACCTCGATCTGCGTGGCGACGATCTCGACCTGGCCGGTGCGGATCTTCGCGTTGACCGAATGCCGCGCGCGCACCGTGCCGGTGATGCGCAGGCAATCCTCGTAGCCCACCTTCTCCGCGGTCGCGACGACGGCGGCATTGCCGTCCGCGTCCGACGATTCCGCGACCACCTGCACGATGCCCTCGTGGTCGCGCAGGTCGATGAAGCAGACGCCGCCGAGATCGCGGGCGACATCGGCCCAGCCGCACAGGGTGACGGTCTGGCCGATCAGCGATTCGTCGATCAGGCCACAGAAATGGGTACGCATGGGAACTCCGGACACGAAAGCGCGGGCGCACGGGTCGCCGTGGCGACGGCCGTGCTGGATTCAAGCCCGCTAGTTTAAGGCGTCGCCGCGGCACGCGCGGCAGCAGGCGCGTCAGTCCGCCGAGGCGGGCTTCGCGGCAGGCTTGGCGGCCGGCTTGGATTCGCTGGCCGCGGGCTTGGACTCGGTCTTGGCCGCAGGCGCATCGGCAGCTGGCTTGTCACCGCCGGACTTGGCGCCGCCGTCGCCGCTCTCGACCAGGTTGCGCTTCTTGTCGCCGTCCTTCTTGAAGTCGGTCTCGTACCAGCCGCTGCCGGCGAGGCGGAACGACGGCGCGGTCAGCTGCCGCTTGACCGCGGACGCGCCGCAGGCCGGGCAGGTCTCGGGGTCCGGATCGGACATCTTCTGCAGGCGGTCGAAACTGTGGCCGCATTCGGCGCACTGGAAGGCATAGATCGGCATGGCGGGACGCTGCGAGGAATTCAGGGGGACGGACATGAGGACGCCCCGGGCCGGTTCAAGCCGGCCGGGGGCGCGATTGTGCGCGATCGGACCGGGCGCCGCATCCGCGGCGCCCGTGCCCGGTCAGTAGCCCCAGGGCGTCGGCGGCGCGGCGACGGTCCTGGTCAGGTCGAACTCGACCTGGAACTTGCGGCCGCCCGGGCGGGCCAGCTCGTAGACGAAGCGCTGGCCGGGCTCGATTTCCATCGCCCAGGTATTGGTGACCGACGCGTTGAGGCCTTCCTGCTCGAACAGCGCGATCGACTCGGCATCGACCGGGAACTCCTGGCGCTGCGCGGTGCCGGCGTTCTGCGACTCGCCGCCGTACATGGTGACCGGATCGTCGCTGCCGTCGGGCTTGCGGTGGTCGTGCTTGAGGCGCAGGCCATGCTCGGTGCGGGTCAGGATCCAGGTACGCGAGTGGTCGTCGCCGACGTGGAACGGGATGCGCAGCTCTTCCTTCCGGTTGCTGCAGTCGCGCACGTGCATCACCAGTTCCTTGCCCTCGAACGGATCGGGCGCGGCGCCGGGCTCGGGGGCCGGTTCGTTGGCGACGATGCGGCCGGCGAAGGCTTCGCCGCAGTGGTGCGCGATCGCGGCCAGGAATTCATCGGCCGGTACGCGTTCGCGCGCGGCATCGGCGGCGGCCGCGACGGCCGCGGCGTCGGCGGTGGGATCGGCGGGAGCGGGCCGCACGGGCTCGGGCTGATCGGTGGCGCCGCAAGCGGCAAGCGCGAGCGCGAGCGCGGCGACGAGGGTGACGCAAGGGCGTGTGATTTTCATGCCCGCACCGTAACCGCCGCCGCCTGCCCGTGCAAATCGCGAATCACTCATTCCCAGCCCATCGCGATGCGGAAGTCGGCTCGGACACTGTCCTGGTTGGCGGTCACGCGATCCAGCGCATGGCCGATGTCCAGGCTGTAGGACAACCCGCGCGTCCACTGGCCCGACAGGCCGACACCAACGCCCACGATGCTCGTCGCGGCTGGGAAATCGGCCTCCACCCGGCCGTAATCGGCGAACAGATAGACGTCATGGCGCTCGCGATAGGGGCGGTGCAGCTCGACATTGGCGTAATAGCCGCGCGGCCCGGCGAGCACGCCACGTTCGTAGCCACGCACCGTACCGACGCCACCCATCTGGAACAGGTTGCCCGACGGCACGAAGTCGCTCGACGCGTACTGCCAGCCCAGCGTGGTGCGCATCAGCAGGCCGCTGAGGCCCAGGTGCTGCAGCCAGGACAGCGTGCCCGGTGCGATGAGGAAGTTGTCGGTATCGCGCAGCGGCTCGGCGATGTCGACCCGCGACACGGCCTGCGTCAGGCTGATCTCCATGCCCGGTGCGCGATAACCGGTGCTCAGCGCCAGTGTCGCGACGTCCGAATCGGTCTCGGAGATGCGCTCACCGCTGATGTCCGTCGTCGACGACGCCCTCGCCACCGACGCCGAGCCCAGCAGCAGCCAGCGCTGGGTGGCCACGAACGGGTGCCGGTAGTCGATCGCGTAGGACGTCGACTCGCCGGTGATGTCCAGGTCGGTGTAGGCGCCGTCGATGATGTTGATCTGGTTGCGCGAGATGCTGGTGCCCAGGCGGCCGTTGCGCCGGTTGACGATGCCCGAGTAACCCACGCGGCCTTCCAGGCCACCCTGCGCCCAGGCCAGCGACCCCGCCAGCAGATCGTTGATGCCGAGCAGGCCCCAGAACTGGCCCTGCGCGCCCAGACGCTCACGCCCGGTGCTCTCCACACCGGCGTTGTCGACGAACAGGCCGAAGCCGCGCCGCGACGGCGCCTCGATCTGGATCGCGATATCGGTCAGCCCCTGCGCCTGTCCCGGCTGCATCAACGCGCGGCCGCGCAGATCGGTGGTGCGGTTGAGATGGACGAGGTCGTCACGCAGGCGCTGCGCGTCGACAGGCTCGCCGGCGACCTGGCGCACCCGCCTGCGCACGAAGGCTTCGGGGGCATGCTCCGCGCCGACGATGCGCAACTCGCCCAGCCGGCCTTCGATCAGCTCGACGTGGACGATGCCGTCCTGGATCGCCTGCGCCGACAGCATGGCGCGGGCCGTGGTGACGCCCTGCTCCGCATAGGCGGCGTCGACCGCGTCGAGCAGACGCTGCAGGTCCTCCATCCCGACCTCGCGTCCCCGGAAGCGGGCCGCGATCGCCTCCAGTGCATCCTCCGACAGGAAGGCCGAGGGACCGAAGCGGACATCGTTGAGCATGAAGGTGACTGAGGCCTCCGATGCCAGCCGGTCCGCGGCTGGAGACGTGCCGGTGACAGGATCCGTCTCCGGCATTGCGGGCGCCGAGGTGGCGCGGCGTTCGTAGTAGCCGTCGATACGCTGGGCGGGCGAGAGCGGATTCGCCGGATCCTGCGGCACCGTCTGCGCCTGCAGGGGCGTAACCGACGTTGCGCCGACGAGGAGCAACGGCCACAACAGGCCGCGCGATGTGCGGAACGTACTGCTCAAAGTGAGATTCCCGTGTTGACCGCGCCGCTGACCGACTCGACCGGCTCCTCGTAGAAGGCCGGCTCGTGGCGCCAGGCGACGAACGGATGACGTGCCAGTCCCTGCCAGGACCAGGATGATTCTTCCAGCGTGCGGAAAGTGAAGCGCAACACGCTTTCGCCGTAGTAGTCCACGTCGGTCCAGTTGCGCGAAGGCTGATGGTTCGGTGCCTGCACCTGATAGCCCTCGCCGTAGCGCACGACATAGGCATCGGTCGTGGTGTGGCCATCCTGCTGCGACAGCACGAATGCCCTGCCCGGCTGGATCAGCTGCACGTCGGCCGGCACCAGCGACGGATCCCAGTTGTGCATCCAGGTCCGCGTCGTCGGGGTGGTCAGCCGCATGCTGTCCCTGATCCAGCCATCGCGGATGTCGACCGTGCGCGCGGTCGTGTCGAGCTCGGCCTGCACCGCTGCCAGCCTGTCCATGATCCAGCCGTCGCGCGCATCCACGCTGAGCGCAATCCGCCGGGCCACACCATTGTGGTATCCGGTGAGCATCATCGAGATCGGCTCACCGCCGCCACCGACGTACTCGACGTTGCCGAAGATCTCCGCCGAGGCCAGGTTGAGGCGGCTGCCGATGCGGGCCAGATCGAGGCCGATCCGGTCGCGCGCGGACAGGTACGCATCCGGCGCCTCGAGCAGTGCCCCCTGGATCGCGCCGCCCGAGGCGTGCATCTCGATGTCCGCCTCACCCGCGATGCTGCCGAACGCGATACCGCCGCCGGCACTCATCCGCTGGCTGCCAACGCCGGTACCGGCGTCGATGACGATGTCGCCGCCGGCGACCAGTGCCGTGGTGCCGTCGACGTGATACCAGCCCAGATCGATGTCCCGACCGGCCCCGATCGTGTAGTCGCCGCCGACCGTGGCATCGCCCACCCGCACCGACTGCGCGGCCGTCAACGCGGCATTGCGGCCTGTCCGGAGCGCATCGCCCGCGATGCCGCCGCTGCGCGAGTGCAGCTGCAGATCACGTGCCGCTTCGAACTCGCCGAACGCGAGTTCCCGGTCACTCTCGACGCCGATGTCGCGACCCGCGCGCACGTTGCCGAGCCGGATCCCGTTGCCCGCCGACACCAGCACATCCCGCGCGGCGGTGACGTCGCCAAGATCAATGTCATGGCCTGCGTCCACGCGCACGTCGGTGGTGTCCGCATGCAGGACGCCGCCGAACACATCGCGGCCCGCGACCAGATCGGCCCGCGTGCCCGCAATGACCGTTTCGAACCGGATATCCGTCGCCGCGTCGATGCCGATCGTCGTGCCGGCACTCGCATTGCCACCCAGGACGCGGCCCGTGCGCGCGACCGCCGCGATGCCCATGCCGCTTTCGAGACGGGCGAATCGCAGGTCGCGCCCTGCATCCACATCCAGGCGACCGGTCGAGACGACGTCACCCAGGGCCATGTCGCGCGCCGCCGCCAGGGTGGCAGTCGTGCCGATCACGCCATCCTGCATGGCCAGGTCGTGCCCGGCGCGCGCGTGCAGCAGACCACTGGTCGCGACGGTGCCGAGCGTGGTATCGCGGCCACTGGCCAGCACCGCATCCGCTCCGATGACCGCACTGTCGATCGCCAGGTTGCGCCCGGCGTCGACCGCCAGCGTCCCGCCGATCTCGAGCACGCCGATCGTGGTGTCACGGCCGCTGGCCAGTACCGCATCGTCTCCGACCAGCAGTTCCGTCGCGACCAGATCGGCGCCTGCCGCCGCGTCGAGCGAGCCGGCCACGGCGAGGCGTCCCAGGGCCGTCGACGCGAGCGAGGCCAGCGAGGCGCGGCCGGCGACGTCAGCCGAAGCGATGGCGATGTCGGCCGCGTCGATCGTCGCATTGCCGCCGATTGTCAGCTGCGCTGCATTGAAGACCGTCTCCGCCAGGGCATCCAGATCGCCACCGACCGCAACCGTGCCGAGTTGCGTCGAGGCGGCCGACTGCAGACGCGCATTAAAGCCGATGTCCGCGATCTCGATCGCCAGGTCGTGTCCGGCGTCAGCCATGAGCGCACCGCCGACCCTGAGCGTGTCGATCGTGGTGTCCCGACCGCTGCCCAGGGTGGCATCCATGCCGACCTCGACTGCGTCGAGCCGCAGATCGCGACCTGCGTCCGCGATCAGCGCGCCGCCAACCGTGAACGTGTCGATCGTGGTGTCGCGGCCGCTGACCAGCACCGCATCCTCTTCGACCCGCAGCTCCGTCGCGACGAGGTCGGTTCCGGCCGCGGCGTCGAGCGAACCACCCACGGCCAAGCGTCCCAGGGCGGTCGACGCGAGCGAGGCCAGCGAGGCATGGCCGGCAACGTCAGCCGAAGCGATGGCGATGTCGGTCGCATCGATCGTTGCATTGCCGGCGATCCGCAGCTGGCCTGCCTCGAAGATCGAACCTGCCGTCGCGTCCACGGTGCCACCGATCCGGGCCACGCCGAGCCGTGTCGCCGTACCCGAACGCAGGTCCGCATCCGAGCCGATGTCGGCAATGCCGATCGCTAGGTCGTTGCCGGCGTCCGCCGTCAGCGCACCGCCGACGTCGAGCGTGTCGATCGTGGTGTCGCGGTCAGTGACCAGCACCGCATCCTCGCCGACCCGCAGTTCCGTCGCGACAAGGTCCGTT